>Ga0335078_10004944_pt1 | contig 19740 bp, 19 predicted proteins | sample Lox_Sample_32_FD_206711 | JGI IMG/M metagenome (GOLD analysis project Ga0335078, IMG submission 206711) | Soil microbial communities from Loxahatchee National Wildlife Refuge, Florida, United States - Lox_Sample_3.2 | ecosystem: Environmental > Terrestrial > Soil > Wetlands | place: USA... | reverse complement strand
GATTCGCCGATCATGAATGCCGCCCTGCCGCCGATCCGGCGCGACCTGGGATTGCCGGTGCAGGGCCTGCAGCGGGTCCTCAGCGGCTACCTGCTCACCTACGGGGTTTCCTGCTGCCGGGCGGCCGCGCCGCCGACCTGCCCGGGCGGCGGCGGCTGCTGGCTCGGTTGTTCGAGCTCTGGCGCCCCACCAGCCCCACCATGGCCTGCTTGGCTCCTCCGGCCCGCCGTTACGGTCTCGCCGCCGCTTCTGCTAGCGGCCCGGCGCTGGGCTTCTTGGGTGATTTCGGAGGCAGGGAGCGGGCGTGGCCGGCGGCAGCGGTGACCCAGTTTCGCAGCGCCGGCTCGCGGAGCCCAGCGGGCTGGACGAAGATCATGTTTTCATCGGGCGGCCGGTGAAGTCCATCTCCCGGACGTGGTCGCGTTCGAGGGCCTGCTGGACGGCCTGGTAGCCGAGCCGGACCATGAGCTCATGGCCGACGACACCGGCGAACATGTGCCCATTGGGTGATCTGGTCCAGGTGGCCGTCGGCGGGAACGGTGGCAAGGAACTGGGCGATCGCTTCCCGGCCCCGGTAGGCCAAGGGGAAGGGCGGCATGGTCAGCAGGGCGTCCTCGCGGAGCAGTACGACCAGGGCCGGGATGTCGCAGGCGTGCCAGGCCGCCAGGTAGCGGTGCAGTTTGGACCGCTCTGCCGCTGAGCTTTCCGCCCGCTGGGGCAATCACTGCCGTGAGCGTACGCAGAGAATCCGGTTCTGCGTGCACGGCGCTGAGCGGCCTATGACAAGCGCCGCGGCGATGGGGCAGCACAGGCTCGGTGCCGCAGGTGCAAGCGATGTAGGCGATGTAGGGCCCTGGCGCCCTGGCGCTGTGCTGCCGAATCTGCCCGTATAGAAGATCTAGAGCGCCCGCCACCGGGCTCTGCGTTGGGGACGCACCCGGCACGGACGCGCGGCCGCTGGTCAGGCCGTGCAAGTTAGCATCGGTGTGTGGCCATGACTGACGGGCCAGCAGGCAGAGCCGGCCCGGGCGCAGCGGTTTCCGGGCCGGACGCCTGTTGCGACAACGCCACGGTCACCACGGCAGTCATCCCTGATGAGCGGTGGCTGCGGTCCGCCCGCTACGCACGCTGGCTGGCCTGGGCTTCGCTGGCCTGGATGGGCGCTGAAGGCGCTCTTGGCCTGATCGCTGGTCTCGCGGCGGGCTCGATCGCGCTCGTGGGGTGGGCGCTGGGCAGCGCCATTGAGGCGCTGGCTAGCGTGATCGTGGTCTGGCGCTTCACCGGGTCGCGGATGCTGTCCGGAACTGCCGAACGGCGGGCGCAAAAAGCGGTAGCCGTCAGCTTCTGGCTGCTGGCCCCCTACATCGCGGTCGAGGCCATCGGCGACCTGGCCGCCCGCCATGCAGCCAGCACCACCGTGCTGGGTATCGCGGTCACGGCGGCGAGCGTGATCATCATGCCGGTGCTCGGGGTAGCCAAGCACCGCCTGGGCGGGCGGCTGGGCTCGGGCGCCACCGCCGGGGAGGGTACCCAGAATCTGATGTGCGCCGCCCAGGCTGCCGCGGTTCTGCTCGCGCTGGCTGTTGTCGCCATCTGGCCGGGCGGGTGGCCGATCGACCCCATCGTCGCGCTCGGCATCGCCGGGTGGTCGGTCTGGGAGGGAAGCCGGTCCTGGCGCGGCGCAGACTGCTGCTGACCGGACTGGCGGCACGCGCGGCCTGGGCCTCCTGGAGTTCGTCGCGCATCTTGTGGCCGGCCGGGTGTTCACGGGCGATGGCTAGAGCCATCAGTGTCATCTTCTCGATGATCATGGATTGGCGCAGGCTGGTCAGGCACCTGACCCCGCAGGGCAGGTACAGGTCTTGGTGTGATTCCACGGTCTCCTGCCACCTGCGCAATGCGGACCGAAACGGCCTGCGCGTGGTCTTGGCGCTTTGGACATCGGTGAACGACATCTCATCTGCCGCTCTTGGTGTGTCAGCCGCTGGCCATCGGCTGCGGATAGGGATCTGCGGCTGGAGCAGCCCTGACCGGCCAGGAGTTTCTGGACCGCCCGGGCAGGTGAGAGGGCGAAGATCGATAGCAGCAGTCGGCCGGGCAGTGTGGTGAGGTTGAGTCAGCACAGCTGGAGCTGGCCGGCGTGCACGTTCCTGGTGGGTCTGATCATGGGCTCGACGGCGGCCAGCCCGGGCGTGACACTCATGGCATGGCCACCGAGTCTTCTGTCCCGCCGGGAGCGCTGGCGTTTTCCCGGGAGGTCTACGCCTCGACGATGGACTGGTACAAGGTGGCGGACTCGAAGGGTCAGCTACTGCTGGCGCTGAACGGTGTCTACATAACGGTACTTTCGAGTGTCACCATTGCCTCCTCGCAGCAGCTCGTCAAGATCCGCACCAGCCTGCCGCTGGTGACCGGGGTGCTCCTGGCCGCAACGGCAGTAGCAACGGCGACCTCAATCCTGATGGCGGTCGCCTGCCTGTATTCGCGGCTGTCCGATGCGAGAACTCTTCAGGCTGTCAGTGAGCGAGATGAGCAGGGACGCCTTCGCTACCGGCCAGCCGTGCTGTACTGGTTCGGCACCATCGCCCGGATGGACCGTGGCATCGGGCAGGCGATGCTCCGGTCGGCAGATGAGGCCTTCGAGCTTGCCGCCGTCACCGAGGATCTGTTCCTGCTGGCACCCAAGGTGATGGCCAAGCATCGATGGGCGAACCTCGGCTGGGTGGCCGCAGGCATTAGCCTCCTTCTCCTTCTGGCCGCGGTAGTTAGCGCCGTCATTGCCATATGAAGCACGCACGCGCCCATCATGATCATGTTGGGATCCCGTCTCCGCTTGCCATCAGGTGCAACTAATCCAGCGCATCAGATCCCGATTCTTGAACCCGGGTACCGTCCAAGATCGGCTGGGCTTTGCTCTGCCAGCCCCGAATCCATCCTCGCGTGACTCCACTCTGGCCGGGAACCGCCGGGCTTCTCCGGCGGCCCGTCGCCCGCCGGGACCGGTGCCTTGCGCCGGCCGTGCAGGCGGCTGGTGGCGACCAGCGCGCCGACGGCGAGCAGTAGCAGGCCCAGGGCGAGGTCGACGCCCGCGCTCACCGTTTTCTGGGAACTGATGGCATCGACGTGAAACACCAGGACATCCAGCAGGCCGACCGTCAGGCCCACGGTGAGGCCGCCGAGCAGGACGCACAAGAACATCGCCCGCGGCGGCCGGTTCTCGGCTAGCAGCAGGTCGATGGCCAGCAGCTTGGGGTTAGTGCCGCGAAGAACGCCAGCGCGAAGAACTCGGCGTTCATCGCCGGTCAGCCACCATCACTCACCGGCCCTCTCGGGTGGCGCGTACCAGCTGCTGGTGCAGCCTGAGGTGCTGCTCGTATGCTGCGACACCGGCTGCTATCGGGTAGGGTCCGCGGGCCCGCTGAAGCTCGGGTGAGACCTCGCGGTAATCCAGGTCGGGATCGTCACCGCAGTCGCAGCAGATGAGCTCGAACACGTCGGTGTAGCCACCTTCTTGCCGGCCTTCCACGATCCGGGCTGGCTGCCGGCGGAGAACCACCGTCCAGCCGTCCCCGGGCTGATCACGGGTCGCCATGCCTGCCTGCTTTGCGATGGCTCCGGTGGGCACTTGCCGAGGTTGCGCCATGCGCGGGCCTGCGTCTTCCACGTTATGGCGTGCGCGGGTTCCGCCTGCTGGGGCCCCCTGCTTATGGTCCTGGGCGACCTTGTGGTCTTGGGCGACGGGCGTTTCTTCACGCTCCCATGCTGGTTGCCCTGCATGTCCAGATGCTCAGGACTTGCCGGGCTCGTAGCCCTCGGTGAACAGGTCGCCCTGGGCGGCCCCGAGGGCGGATTTGTCGCCGCCGCGGCCGCGCAGGACGAAGGCGATGGCCACGGCGATCACGGCGCCCGCGATCGGCCCGGCGATGTAGACCCAGTAGCCGGTGAAGGTCTGGCTGGCCAGGTCGGGCCCGAAGGTGCGGGCCGGGTTCATCGAGGCGCCTGAGATGGGGCTGCCCCACAGACCGGCCAGGGCGATATACGCCCCGACCCCGAAGGCGCCGATGATGCCGACGTTCTGCGCCCCCGACGCGGTGCCCAGGATCACGCTGACCAGGCCCAGGGTCAAGATCAGCTCCATCCAGAACGCGGCCAGGTCGGAGTAGCCGCTGGCGGGATAGTTGGACCCGTAGCTGGCCGAGACGTTGATGACCGCGTGCAGGAACAGGGCGGCGAGCGTGGCCCCGGCCAGTTGCACGACGATGTAGCCGGGCACCCGCCACCACGGGAAGTCGCGGCGCAGCGCGAAGGCGATGCTGACGGCCGGGTTCAGGTGCGCGCCGGAGATCTTGCCCATGAACAAGATGATGGCCATGACCGTCAGCGCGGGGGCGGTGACGGCGGCGGTGTGGCTGATCACGCCGGGGAAGGCGTGGCCCATCATCCCCCCTCCGGCCGCCGCCAGCACCAGGAAGAAGGTGCCCAGCAGCTCGGAGAACAGCCGCCGCCACTCCTGCCGCGGATCGTTGAAGTCGGTGATGCGCTCGATGACGCTCCGCTCATAGCGGGCGAGCGGGCCGAGCGGGCCCGGCGTCGGTGCTACTTGTTCCGCGGCCAAGGCTGCCTCACATCAGGTTGGGAACACGTGCCCGGACAGCTCACCCATCCGGCGATCGCGCCAGGATCTCATTTATCACATTCGGCGGTTATCCGTCCCGATGCGACGGCGTCGACAAGCGATTTGTGGCCGCGTTCGTTCTGGTCGGCGTAGGCGGCGGCGAACCGGGTGATGGCCTGGCGAGCGGCCAGCCCGCGCGGTGATCAGTCGCGCCTGCCGATTATTTGCGTGCTTTGCTGATGGCATGACTGCGCGGCTCATCGGCTCATATCGGTAGGTTCAGTGCCTGTCGGCAGCACCGGTCAGTTGCGCATACCTCTCCTGCGCCGGCACCGGCCCGTTGCCAGGTCAGCGTTTCCCGGCGGCGCCCTGCGCGGCGGTCAAGTTCCTGCGGACGATGGCGTGAGCCAGGCCGGGCATGGGCCGGTCATGCTCGACGCGTGGGTCCCGTTCGTGACGGCTGGGCATGCCGATAGCCCAAGTAGGTGTCACTCTCGGTCAGAGCCAGCCAGTTGAGCGTTAGCCGGCGGATCCGGCGCCGACTCGGGGCCTGGCGGGCCGCCGCCTCGCCGCGGGCCGCACGGGCCCGTTGCCGCGCCGTCCGACAGGCTCAGGGTTGCCCATCCGGTCAGTGCGAGCGCGGTCAACGGGAAGGCGATGCAGATGATGAGGTACGTCGCCGCGTCGACGCCGGCGGTGAGCTCGTGACTGTACATGACAGCTCCCAGGTCGTCCCGCAAGAGCTGCCGCAGCCCGGCGACACCGAAGAGCAGGTGCTGGCCGTGGTAGAGCCAGGTTCGCAGCCATGCCGCCTTGAGCATCATCGCGGTCGTGCCGGTGCCCAGCACGGTGACGAACAGCGCACCGACCAAGTTGGTGAGCAGCCCCGCCGCCACGACCTGGCGGGCTCTGGCGCCGGCGCGCCGGGGCGGGCTGCCCGGTGCGGTGTAGCGGCGCTCGGCTACGAGCGCAGCCGCTACCGGGGCGCCAAACAGCAGGATCCATGCGAGCACTACGAAGGGAGTGATATCCGACCCCGGCAGCCACGGATTGGTGGCAACGGTGAGCCCAAGCGGCGCCACCGTGTACATGACGACGCCGAGAACGATGCCCGCGCCGGCGCCGGCGGCGAGCGTGGCCGGGGCAACCCCGGACCGCCGCGAGGTCATCCAGAGGATGGCCGCCGCGTACAGCGCCATGACGGCCAGGAAGATGATCTCGGGTGGCCAGCCTGGGCCAAAGCCCCCGCCAGAGATCAGACGGTACAGGCGCAGCAGGAGACCCCCACGTGGCGGCGCGAAGGTGAGCTGCTCGACCGTGGCCTTGGCTGCTATCAGGGCCAGGATCGCGGCATACCCGCCGACGCGCAGGGACCTGGCTACCCGGCTGTCGCCAGCAGGCCCGAAGAACCGGCGGGCCAGCAGCGCCAGTCCGGCTAGCACCAGCACCATGGTGATCACATCGACCCGGTCGACTGAGGTGGCGAAGTTGGCCGGCGAGCCTGGCCAGGCTGCCCAGGCCACCAGCGTCGCTGCCACCGCGAACAGCAGTGCGGTGCCGGTCCTGCGCCGCATCAGCGCCTCCCTCGCTATCAGCTGCACACCACCGGCGCGCCACGCCAGCCGCCGCAGGCCCGGCGGCACCTCGGGCGCTTCGGCCCAGAGCGCCTCCACCCAGTCCCGCCGCCCGGCCGACACCAGCCGCGCCGCGCCGCGTCGCGCTGCGGCGCCCACCCGGCTCAGCCCGCTCATGGCACTACCCGCGGCATCACACCGCGCCTGGCCCGCGCCGCCCGCGCTCTCGGCCTGGCGGCCGGTTCAGCCGCAGCCGCCAGCGCGGCCGCGGCCAGCCCGTCAGCGGTCACCCGGTACAGGTGCCGCCGGGGGCGGCCCGGCTGCGGCTCGTCCTGCCAGCACGCCTCGACCAGCGCCCGGTCGGCCAGCCGGATCAAGATCGGGTACAGCGTCCCCGACTTCAGGCCCGTCTGCTTCGCCAGCGCGTAGCCGTGCCGCCACTCGGACGGTTCGTCACAGAGCGCCACCAGCACCGACAACGTCTGCGCTGAGAATCCGGAACGTTCTCCCACAGCAGAAAACTCTACATAGGTAGAGATCTGCTGTCAGCGTCTTGCTGGCTTCGGCTACAACCGGCCAGATCTCTCCAGCAGAGTCGGCCGCGACCACCCAGGCGAGGCCCTCCGCCACGGGCCGACAGAACATCCACCCAGATCGAGTCCTCTGTGCTGTCAAGGGCGTGGCCGGGTCTTGTTTGACCTCGGTTTCGGTGGCAGGGCAGGCTTGTGCCGGGTGGCGGGCCGTAGGCTGGTTTCGGGCCCGGGAGTGGCTGGTCCGAAGAGCTGGCGTCCGGGGTGTGAGCCAGCCGCGCTGGAGTCAGAGCCGTTCCCCGGTTGCCCTCCCGGGCCCTTGCCGCTGGCCACGGCGGCCTGGCGGGCGTCGGCCCGCAGGCGGGTAGATGGCGTTGCTGATCCGCCGCTTGAGCGACCGGAGTTCTTCCTTGTGTGTCTTTCCCTCGGCGATCTTGCGGTCGTAGTAGGGAGGACCCGCGGATGCCATAAGTCCTGCGCCGCCACGGTCCTTGCGGACGCGTTCTCGGGAATCCTCAAAGACGCTGCCCGCGACGCCGTTCGACATGGCGACCGGATGGCCCAAGACACGTCAGATAACGATTCGGCTTGCTGCTACCGCCGTTGGCGCGGGGCCCGCTGAGGCCGGACCGGTTGCGCCGCTGGGTCCGCCCTGGCCAGCCGGAGTCCTACGACCAGGCGCCAACCGGAGTAGACCCGGGCGTCTACGACGATCGTTCGGCGCTGGTCCAGAACCACGGTGCCCCCGACGATCGTGGGCTTCGCCTCGAGCCCGGGGCGCAGCGGGCCAACCTGGCGTGATCAGGACCCGGGCGCTCGCGCCGGCCGACGCGTCCGGCTTGATGCAACTCCGCTGCCAATTCGCGGTGAGTCACCCCACGGCCAGGTTCCGGCACATCCAGGCCGTGCTTGCCGATGTACCAGCGGTCGCCGGTGACGCAGGGCCCTGTTACTGGCCGTGGAATGCCTATGCGCCGAAGCCCGGGAAGGGTACCGTTAAGCCCACTGCTCCGGACCCAGGCAGCTGCAACCGTGAAGGATCTGCGGTTGTGCTGCGGGCCGGATTTTTTTCGTGTACGGAAACGGTGATGGGAAAACGCCACGGGCCGAGGGATAACGGAAACACGGGGGAGGTTTCTTCTCCCTCCGGCTGGATGCCGCTGGGGGCCTGCCAGCGTGAAGATCCCGAGCTCTTCTTCCCCATCTCGGCGAAGGGGCCTGCGCTGGACCAGATCAGCGCCGCGAAAGCGGTCTGCCGGCGCTGCGCGGTACGCCCCGCATGCCTGTCCTTTGGCCTGGAGACCAGGCAGGAGGGCATCTGGGGAGGAACCACCTCCGAAGAACGCAGCGCCATGCGGGACCGCCCGGCTGGCATGGCCGCGCAGATTGCCCAGCTGGCCCGGCAGTGAGGTAGGCAGAAGATCGCCGAGGCGTTGGGAAGAGCAGAAGGCGGGCGGTCGTCCACGTCCAGTGGGACTGCCCGGACAGCGCATTGCACAGATGGTGGGCGGGAGTAGCGATATCTTCGCGGCCGCATGTCAGGAATGACAGCAGCTTCTGGATGAAGCTACCTCGTGGCTGGCGGACCTTAGCCGCAGGTCATACTGAGTGGCCGCCGTCTGAGCTGCCGGGTGCGGCGGTGACCAGGCCATCGTCGCCGTCCGCTCAAAGATGCAGGTTCCGGAGCAGATCAATCAGGCCGGCGGCCGCTGCCCGGTCTGTGGCGTGTTCGAGGATCGTACGCGCCGACTGAAGGTGCCCGGCGATGGTGTCGCGATCCGGCGTGGGCAGGCCGGTCTGAACCTTGACCGCCGCCATGTCCGCGCGAAGCTGCGTGGCGTCGCCGTCAGGAAGACGCAGCGAGGCTGCCTGGGCCTCGAACTCACCCACGATCTCGCGAACCGTGTCCAGGTTGAGATCACCGATAAAAACAGCCTGGTGGGCCCGGGGGTTACCGACCTGGATGGCAGAGCCGGTGGCATCACCCTCGATGTGGATCACCGAGATCGGGGGAAAATGCTCAGTTGCCTGGTCCGGCGCCTGGCGGGATTGCTTCATCTCTTCGATCCCGGCGTGAGTCAGCAAGATCATGAACGGGGTGTGGTGGCCCCAGTACTCCCGCCCGGCCGTGATCAGGCGCTCGCCCTCCAGGTATCTGCAGATGCCGCCGAGCTCCTCATCGGACAGCTCGAGGTGCTCCAGCAGCCAGCCGCCGCTGACATGGGACATCCGGCTCCCCTCGGCCGCTTCGTAGATCGCGTTCATGACACGCAGACGGTCGGCGCGGCGCCGGGCGATGTCGGCCACCGTGCTCATCTCCCAACTCCTGAAACCTGTGAGCAACCGGCACTGATGCTCTGCCTTGATCGGATGACGGTGCTGCTCAGGGGCCGCGCCTTGGCGCCGGCACCGGCGGCGATGGCTGGCATGTCCTGGCCCGGCTGAGCGCAAGCCCGGAGGTGTGCGCGGCGTTCACCGGCCTGCACAAGCGCACGCTGGCCGTGCTCACGCCAAGGAGCACCACGGAGGCGATGGCCGCGAGCGCGACCGGGATCAGCGCGATCGCGCGCAGCTTCCCGGTCGGCCGGCCTGTCGCCCACCGGGCCCGGGACGTTGACCGCCAGGCATTGCGAGAGCAGTCCTCGGGTGGCGCCAAGATCCCGTCACAGTATTGAACTTTGCTGTTGCCGGCTCGCTGGTAGCCGATGGTCAGTCCGCCGGGGCGGGCCGTGCCCGATCCGCTCGCGGGCAAGGTCAGTGGCGGGGGCTGCCTGAAGGTGGTCATTGCCGTCGGCGCTCGGTGTGGCTGCCACCCGTTGTGCGCGCGTCTTCGCAGGCTTGCCGGGCCAGCGGTGGCCGGGGTGGGGTGGATGAGCGCGGGTGCGTGCCGCCAAACCAGCCAGGCGGCCGCGCCGAGGGGGATCGGCGGCAGGTAGGTGAGGGCCCGGTACAACAGGACGGCGGCGGTCACCTGTGCGCTGGCCCGGGGGCCGGCGCTTGCGGCCAGGATGCCCACTAGGCCGAGCTCGGTGATCCCGAGACCGCCCGGGGTGATGGGCAGGACGGTCAGCAGCCGGACGAACGCGAACGCCGCCAGGGAGGTCTGCCACGGCACCTGCGCCTGGGATAGGCCGGTGCCGCGCAGGCACGCCAGCAGCACCAGCCACAAGATGAGGTTGCTGGCCACGGTGGCGACGGTGATTCGCTTGCCGCGCGCGGCCAGCAGCCCGGCTGCACGGTCGCGGAAGTCGGCCAGGGACCTGGCGATCCGGGAGGGCGCCTGCCGGCGTGCCAGCCGGCAGGCGCGGGCGGCTGCGTGCTGCAGCATCTGGCCCGCGCGAAGTGCGAAGGGCTCGCTGCGCAGTAGCAGGCCGAGCCCGGCCGCTAGGGCGGCGAGCAGGGCCAGGCCCACAGCGGCGGCGGCGATCAGGACGGCATCGGGGCGGGTGGCCGTCATCAGGACCAGCAGCGCGAGGACCGGCAGGCCCAGCCGGGCGAAGACGTTCCAGATGCCAGACAGCAGGGTGTACAGCACGTAGTCAGCGGTGCTGATACCCCAGCTGGACAGGATCGCCCAGCTGACCCCCATGCCCAGGGCACCGCCGGCGGGCAAGGTGTTGGCCACGGCGCTGGAGCTGAGATTGACCACCGCGGCCTCCCGCAGCCGTAGCGATGGCAGCACCGCGCAGATCAGGAACCAGTACGAGGCCAGGCTGGCGGCGGCCGCGACGCCGATCAGCACGGCGTAGGGCCAGGTCATCGCCTGCAGGCTGGCCCACACGCTGCGGTAGGACGCGATATGCGGGAGCGCGAACCCGAAGGCGGCCACGACCACGGCGGCCGATGCCACGGTGCGGAGAACCTTCCGGCCGCACCATGGCCGGGGCCCGGCGATCACCGGCTGCCGCTGCCGGCGGGCACCGCGCCGCGGGCCGGCTCCCGCAGCGGCGGGCCACTCCGGTCGTGTCCCGGTGGCGGCTGACGGTTCAGCGCTTGTCCTCATCGGATGATCCTGCCGGGGTGAGCGGTGACGTGGGTGGCGGGCCGGGCTGGCCGGCCCGTCCCGGTTAGCGTCCTGCCGGCTGGAGGACACGGCGCGGCCGGCGGGACGGCAGGTGGTGGGCTGTGCGGTGGGGAGCCCCTGGCCTTCTCAGCGGTGGGCGAACCGGCCGCGGGACCGGCTGGTGACCAGGTGGTAGACGAGCAGCAGGACGGCCGCCCCGGCGATGGCGGTGAGCCAGGTGGACAGGTTGAAGAACCCCTGCAGGCTGTGGATGTGGAACAGCCTGGTGGCAGCCCAGCCGCCGAGCAGGGCGCCGACGATGCCGATCAGGCAGGTGAGGATGAGGCCCTGTGATCTCTTGCCCGGGATCAGCATATTGGCCAGCAAGCCTGCGCCCAGGCCGAGAACGATCCATGCGATGATGCCCATAACCGGCTCCTTAGTCAGTTCGACCAGGTGAGGTACGCGGTGGTCGGTCATGCTGGATAGATCGCGGTGGGAGAAAATTCTCCCGCGGGTGCTCACCGTCCTTTGGCCGCAGCGTCTCGCCGGCACCGGTCCGTGTACGAGGAAAAGAAAATCCCGGGCCCTGCTGTGCAACCGTGTGTATTAACCGGGTGCAGCTGCCTGGGTCCGGGACAACACCGTTATCCTACACGTTTTTAATCCCGCGTATATGCATTCCCCCAGCAATAATGGTGCCCTGGAACTTGAGGGGCCCGGCGCGAGCTCCCGTCAGCGCTGGCTCGTTTTCTTTCTGGCCTGAGCGAAGAGGATTGTCACCGGTCCCGGTGGATCTGCTCATCCCGGCCGTCGAGTAGCCGAACTGCAGGCCCACGGCGGCCTCGGCCGGCCGCCCGGCGGCGCGGGCGATCACCGAGAGCAATGAGCGGCCGAAGTCGGCTGGATCGAGCTGGGCGATGAGATCGGTCTCTGGAGCGAGCGCCGGTCATATCCGTTCGAAGATCGCGGCGATGCCCTGGCCGCCGCCGATGCACATGGTGATGAGCGCAGGAACTCATCGACAACCCCGACGAGACAGCGTGGACGAGGCGGTCGGCAGCGCCGGCCGCTCCTGGCCGGTCAGATCAAGGCGGAGCTCGACGGGGCGGAGTTCGGCGGCATCGGCATCCGGGGAAGGGCGGGGCAGGTGCAGAAGCCCGCCGGTCACGGGCATGCCAGCAGACCCGGCCTGGCTGGTGCTACCAGGCTGAGCGGGCCCGGTGGCGGCGCCGCCAGGCCAGCCATTGCCCGGCGGCACAGGGCGGTGGCGGGTGGGAGCAAACGCCCGGTTCCGGGGACGGTGAGCGGGATCATCCCGGGGCCGGCGGGCGGCTGCTGCTGGCTCGGCGAACAGGAGCCGTCAGTGCGTTCGCTATCTCTTGTGTGGTCTGTTCCCAGCCGCGCAGGGTCGACCGCCGCTGTCGCGCAGCGGCCCGTAGCCGGTGTCGGTGGCGCTCGTCACCCAGCCATTCTCCGAGCGCGGCGGCGAGGGCAGCCGGGTCGCCGGGAGGGACCAGCTGGCCGGGGCGAGTGCCATCGGCGGTGGAGCCGAGCGCTTCGGGTAGCCCGCCGACGGCGGCAGCTATGACGGGCAGGCCGTGGGCGAGCGCTTCGGTGACGGTCATGCCGTAGGTCTCCGAGCGGGACGGCGCGACGAGCAGATCGGCGGTGGTATACGCGTGGCTGAGCGCCGCGCCGGTCAGGACGCCGGTGAGCCGGACGCGGTGGCCGTAGCCGAGGCGCGTGATCTGGGCCTGCAGTTGCTCGACGAAGTCCGGGTCGCGGTCGAGCGGTCCGGCCAGCACGCAATGCCAGTCCCGATCAGCGAGGTCGGCGAGCGCCTCGACGAGGAGGTCCTGCCCCTTGTGGCGGCCGAGGACTCCGACACAGATCAGGTGGCCGCGGACGGGCCGGGCCGGGGTAGCGACCCGATCGACGCCGGGCTGGGCGACGTGCACCCGGTGGGCCGGGATCGCGTACCGGGTCAGGACCTGCTGGCGGGTCCATTCGCTGGTAACGACCACGCCGGTGGCCGCGCGGAGCACGACCCGTTCGGAGCGCTGCGCGCTGGCATCAGCGTGTGCGCCGGGGCCGGTGGCCAGTGGCATGTGCAGCAGCACCGTCATTCGTATCCGGCTGGTGTGTGGCAGCAGCTGCGCTGCGGCCGGCGAGGCGATGAGCCCGTCGATCAGGACGATCTCACCGCCGGGGATGGCGGAAACGATGCGGGCGAGGTCGGCGCGGGCGCCCGAGCCGGGTACCGGCCACGCCCCGGCTACGGTCGTGACCAGCACATCCCATCCGGCCTCGGCCAGTCCGGCGCGGACGCGCCGGTCGTAAATGTTGCCGCCGGTAGGCTGGCCGGGATTGTCGAACCCCTCGGGGACTACTACGTGGACCCGCACGATGTTCCGGCCCTCCAGAGTGCCTGCCGCACCGAGCCAGCTTCCACCTTGCGGCCGGGCTGAACCACACCCGCCGCCGGTCCGTCATACCTGACACATGATGGTACGGAGAAGCGGTGGACGCGGTTCGACCCGAGACGATCGGCGTCTGCTCGGCATGGGCGCGGCACGGCAGGTAGCCCTGCCAGGCCAGATGGCCCCGGCTCCGCCGGGACCGGACACCGTGCGGGATCTGATGTGAGACAGGATCAACGAGCACCATTTTGACGGCGCTGGAGCGGGCCCGGGCGGCCGCCTTCCCCGCGGGCGAGTATGTGGGCCAGGAGAGCTTCATGCGGGCGGGCGAGGTCCGGACGCTGGCTCACCAGGCCCGGGTCGGTCCCGGCGTCTCCGTGCTCGACCTGTGCTGCGGGGTGGCCGGCCCCGGCCGGATGATCACGGCAGAGTCGGGATGCTACTACCTGGGTGTCGATTGCTCCGCCAGCGCACTGGCCGCCGCCCGGGAGCTGGCCGGGAATCTCCCCTGCCGCTTCGAGCGGGCTCACATCCCGCCGCTGCCCGAAGGCCGCTTTGAAGTGGTACTCCTGCTGGAGACGATGCTGGCCTTCCCCGACAAGGAGGCCTTGGCGGGTGAGGTGGCGCGGGTGCTGGAGCCGGGCGGGCGTTTCGCTTTCACGGTCGAGGAAGGCCGGCCGCTCACCCAGCCGGAGCGGGCGCGGATGCCCGGCGCCGATACGGTCTGGCCCATCGGGTTGGCGGAATTGGCGGGCACGCTACGCGGGGCGGGGCTGACCGTGAGCTGGCGGCAGGAGTACAGCTCCTCCCATCACGCGATAGCGACGGCGCTGCTTCGCTGTTACCGGGCTGATTCTCCCCAGATCGCCGGCGATATCGGGACCCAGGCCACCGCCGATCTGATCACAGCCCATCAGCTGTGGAGTGACTGGCTCGGCAGCGGGCGGGTGCGCAAGTACGCGATGGTAGCCGAGAAGCAATGACTTGCTTCGGTGAGGCTTCGATGGCCTCCGGCTATGCCCGCTACCTGGCCGCGAAGACGACCGTGGATGACCGGGCGCTTAACCGGCATGTGCTGGCAGAGTTGCGCCGCCTGATGCCCGCGGGTGCGCCGCGGGTGCTGGAGGTCGGTGCCGGCCTGGGGACGATGGTGGCCCGTCTGATGGACTGGGGCGAGGTCGGCGCCGGCGAGTACATCCTGCTAGATGCGGATCGGCAGCTGCTGGATTGCTCGCGCCGGTGGCTGCGCGATTGGGCGGCCGCGCGGGGCCTGCGCAGCGACCTGCTGCCAGATGGGCTGCGGGTGGGGGATCTGCGGGTGCGCCTGGTGCACGCCGAGCTCGGCAGTTACCTGGAGGCCGCTCACGGGGCACCGGCCGATGTGCTGATCGCCAACGCCGTCCTGGACCTGGTGGACGTGCCGACCGTCCTGCCTGGATTGCTGCGGTTGCTGGTCCCCGGCGGCGTCTACTGGTTCACGATCAACTACGACGGCGAGAGCATCTTCGCGCCCGGCCACCCTCACGACGACCAGATCATGCAGGCCTACCACTGCGACATGGATGAGCGCGTTCGCTACGGCCGGCCGGCCGGGGAAAGCCGGACGGGCCGCGGCCTGTTTCACTACCTGCGGGCTGCGGGGGCGCCCGCGCTGGCGGCGGGGTCGTCGGACTGGGTCGTAAGCGCCGGCCCGGATGGGAACTACCCGGGCGATGAGGCTTACTTCCTGCGCAGCATCCTTAACACGATCCGGGACGCATTGCGGAACCGCCATGACCGGGTGGAACCGGCGGACCTGGCCGGCTGGCTGGCCGAGCGCGGCCGGCAACTGGCCGCGGGCGAACTGGTCTACATCGCCCACCAGCTTGACTTTGTGGGGCGCTCGCCCGGCTAGCGCCCCGCCAGTGCCGGCGACGACAGCCGGCCCTGCTGGTCGTCGTCGGCTCCCTTGCTGGCGGAGGCACAAGCGACCGGGCTGCTCCCGGACTACGGCAAGTGCCAGCCCTGCATCACAGACGTGCACAGCGCCTTCCGTTCCAGAAGCTGATCGCCCTACCGGGCGACGCCGGGCGGGTGCGCCGCCCACACGGCATCGGGCTCGGGGGCCGACTGCGCGCGCTCAGGCCTGTGGCGACGGGTAAGCACCAGGGCGCATGCGGTGGCCGCGATAAACACGAGCAGGGTGAGCACGTAGTAGTTGCCGACGATCAATGCCAGCCCACGCCAGGTGAACTCGACTGCCGCCGGTTTGTTGCCCCGGTTCGGCGCGAGAAGCAGCCACCCGCGCGGCAGCAGCCGGGCCTGAGGGTCGTAGCCGCCCTGGTTGCCAATAGGCACGGGCCACCAGCCAAACAAGCCCACCACCAGCGCGGCGCCGAGGATCCGGTAGCCGAGGCGGCGTGGCCCGCAGGCGGCGAGGACAAGTGCCGGTACCACGTAAACGTAGTGGTGCGACCAGGAGACCGGGGACACCAGCAGGCCGGTCGCGGCGCACGCAACCAGGCCGAGTAGCTCGTGGCCACGCCGGCTCGCCAGTATCGAGGTGGCGAGCCCGGCAATGCCGACGACGACCGCCGCGACCAGCCAGTACGCATGCGCGCCGGGCCCGGCGTGGGTAAGGCGCAGTATGACGCCGTTAAGGGACTGGTTGAGCAGGTGGAAGGGTCTCCTGCCCGGCCGGGTGATCTGCCCGCCCCAGTAGACCGCGGAGGCGTGCGGCAGCAGCGCGAACCCAAGTCCTACCGTGACCGCGAAGGTCAGCGCGCTGACCGCCGCGGCCCTTACTCGCCGCGTGAACAGCAGGTACGGAATGAAGATCAACGGCGTGAGCTTGATCCCCGCCGCCAGCCCGATTCCGATGCCCTTGCCCTTGATGCGGTCCGGCAGCGCGAGATCGCCCACCACCAGGGCCAGCAGCAGGAGGTTGATCTGCCCGAAGAACAGTGTCATCGCCACCGGTTCGAGCCAGAGGCCCACCGCGGCGATCGCAAACGCCGCCGCCGCCCTGGCCAGGCCGGCGGGCCGCCCGGCGAGTCCCAGGGAAAGGTACGCCACCACCGGCAGCAGCCCGATCGTGAGCACCGCCAGCCCGAGCTGCCAGGTCGCGAACGACGCACCGCTCCCCACGGCGAACAGGAGCGCGGCGAACGGCGTGTACGTGAACGGCAGCTTCGCCGCCCCGAGCGCCAGCGCGTAGAGCATCGCCGGCTGGTTCCGCGCAGCGATGCCGCCTTCTCGGTAGACGGCCGTGTCGATCTGCGTCCAGTAGTACTGCGGGGACGCGTGGACGAGCAGGGCATAACCGGCCACGGCCAGCAGGAACAGTGCGACCGCGGCCACAACCCAGGCGGCTGGCCGTATTCGAGTCACCGCTCTGGCGCGTTGGTAGGCGGCGGATGCCCGCGGGTGTCTGTCATCGGCCCTCGGTCCCGAGGTGTGCCGGGCCGGCGATCGGGCCGGCGTTCCGGTGCGGCTTGGAGGCGCGTTCAAGACCCCGCGAAAGCAGATCATGCCCTCCGCGCCGGGCCTTGGTGGCCAGGTAGGCAGCGTTGGTCCGGGTAAGGTGCAGCGCGGTGGGGACCTGCCTGGCGATCGTGATGCCCAGGCGGGCCAGCTGAGCGCCCTTGTCCGGGTTGTTGCTCAGCAGCTCGATGCGGTTGGCGCCGAGCGCGTGCAGCATCTGGGCCGCGCTGGTGTAGTCGCGCTCGTCGGCCTGGTGACCGAGCGCGAGATTCGCATCGTAGGTATCCAGACCGCGATCTTGCAGCGCGTAGGCGTCGAGTTTGTCATACAGTCCGATACCCCGCCCTTCCTGGCGCAGATACAGCACGTAGCCACCGTGCTTGGTGATCCGCTCGACCGCTTCACGCAGTTGCGGCCCGCAGTCGCATCGCTGGCTGCCGAACACGTCACCGGTGAGGCATTCACTGTGCAGGCGCACCAGCGGCAGCCCGGCCGCGGCGGGCCGGCCGAGTTTGAGGGCCACGTGCTGCTGCGCGTCGGTCAGGCCGGTGAAGCTGACGACCGTGGCAGTGGTCGAGTAGCCGTCACCGAAGCGCAGCGGGATCCGAATACGCCGGCGGATCGCCGCCTGGGCCGCCCCGGTCATGGGACGAGCCGTTCGGCCTGGCACCGGGCCGGGGGCGCCGTCAGCGGCGTGCCGAGGCCGGTCACCGGGCATGGCCGGTCAGCCACGAACGACCTCCAACGCCCGCGCCGCCGGATCGGGTCGTCTCGGCTCGCGCGGGTGATCCGGGCCGCGACGGCGGCGAACGGCGTCCCCCAGCAGCAGGCCAGCGCCCGGGGCAACCGCGGCCAGCATGAGCACCGCATAGAGGGTGGCGACCGTGACCCCGGTGGCCGCGCCGAGCCCGGCTGCGGCGAAGGCCCAGGCGGCGGCTCCTTCCCTCAGCCCCCACCCGCCGATACTCAAGGGGATCACCACTGCGGTCTGGACCACCATCAGCAGCGCGACCAGCTCGCCCAGGGGTGCGGTGCAGCCGGCGACCCGGGCCGCGATGACGAACGTGGCCGTGTGCCCCGCCACGACCAGCACCGAGGCCAGCGTGAGCTGCGGCCACACGCCCGGGGCCAGCAGGCCGCGACGCAGGTCAGCGGAAACGGCCCGGGCGGCGCGGGCCAGCCGCGACCGGCCGCGGCGAGCGGCGCGCCTCACGACCAGCGCAGCACACCCGGCTACGCCCGCCACAGCCGCCAGAACATACGGCAGCGCGGGCCGGACCGGCGAGGGCAGCGTCAGCAGCACGACGACGGTCACCACGGCCTGGATGACCTGACCCCACAGCCGTTCCCACCCCACCGCGCGCAGCCCCCGCACCACGTCTCCAGCGCGCCGGCCGTGCGTGACCGCCCGGTGCACGTCGCCGAGAACCCCACCGGGGAGCACGGAGTTGAGGAACAGGGAGCGGTAGTAGGCACAGGCCGCGCCTGGCAGGCCAATGCCGACGCCGAGCGCGCGGGCGACGGCCCGCCACCGCCAGGCCGAACACAGCGTGGTCAGGGCAGTGAGCATGACGGCGGCCACGACCGCCGGCCAGGTGACCGCGCGCAGGCCATCCTCGAACGGCGCCGCGCCCACCTGCCGCCAGAGAAGCCACAGCACGGTGACCCCGGCGGCCAGGCGCAGCATCGGCGGGCCGACGCGGCGGACGGCCGGACCGATCCGGGCAGGAACTGAGTACAAGTCAGCCACCAGGAACTGAGTACAAGACAGCCACGCCGGGTTACACGGGCCGGCCGGCTACATAGTTCAACCGTCCGGCTAGTTCAACCGTCCGGCTAGTTCAACCGTCCGGCTGGGGTAGCGTAGCGGGCCGCGGCCGGTCACGGTGAACCAGCGTGACCGCGGACCCGTTGTCCCCATCAGTAACAGCGGCAGATGGCTACGGAGGCGCGGTGCGTACGGTTCAGTCTGCGGACGAAAGCGCGCCGCCGACGATTCGGCGCGCGGGCAAAGGCGCGCTGCCTCCGATCTGGCTCGCGACGATCCTGGGGATGCTCGCCACAGCCGCCCTGCTCGGCGTCGTGTCCGCGACGGCTGGTCTCGGCGTCGCCGGCTGGATCGCCGGGCTGGCCACCGGTTCGGCGGCGACCGCGCTGCTTGTCACCGCCCGCATGCGCAGCGACCAGCCGGCGATCTTCCCGGCGGACTGGGTCACCCTGGCCCGGGCGCTGCTGATCGCCGGGGTCGCGGGCCTGGTTGCCGACTCGTTCGTCCGGCCGGTGCAGACCACAGCGCTGGTCACCCTGTCCATCGTCGCGCTGGTCCTCGACGCGGTGGACGGGCAGGTGGCCCGCCGGACCGGCACCGCCACCCCGCTGGGCGCCCGCATCGACGGCGAGGCCGACGCGTTCCTCATCCTGCTGCTCAGCATCTTCGTGTCCCAGGACTACGGCGGCTGGGTGCTGGCCATCGGCGCCGCCCGCTACGCGCTGCTGCTAGCGGGCTGGCTGATCCCGTGGCTGGCCGCGCCGTTGCCACCCCGGTACTGGGGCAAGGTCGTGGCGGCGGTCACGGGCATCGTGCTCACCGTCGCCGCATCCGGACTCCCTGACCGCCGCGCCGGGATGATCGCGGTCGCCGCCGCGTTGCTGCTGCTGGCCGAGTCGTTCGGCCGCAACGTGATCTGGCTGTACCGCACCGGTGCCGGCCCGCGCACCCGCCGGGCTCTGCGGCTGGCCATCACCGCGGGGTCGGTCGTGCTCGTGTGGGGTGTTCTGGTCGCGCCCGACCGTGCCTTGCGGTTCACTCCCGCCGCCTTTGCCCGCATCCCCGTGGAGGGGCTGGTCCTGGTGGCCATCGCGCTGGTGCTGCCGACCTGGCCGCGACGGATCGTGGCCGCCGTCGCTGGAATCCTGTTCGGCCTGCTCACTCTCGTCAAGATCCTCAACGTAGCGTTCTACGAGGAGATCGGGCGGGCGTTCAACCCGGTATTCGGCTGGTTCGACATCGGCCCGGCTATCGGCGTGGTACGCGACACGATCGGCTCCACGCGCACAAACATCGCGCTCGCCGCGCTCGGGCTCGGTGTCATCCTGCTCGTCGGCGCGATCACCGCGGCAACGATTCACATCA
>Ga0335078_10004942_pt1 | contig 19746 bp, 16 predicted proteins | sample Lox_Sample_32_FD_206711 | JGI IMG/M metagenome (GOLD analysis project Ga0335078, IMG submission 206711) | Soil microbial communities from Loxahatchee National Wildlife Refuge, Florida, United States - Lox_Sample_3.2 | ecosystem: Environmental > Terrestrial > Soil > Wetlands | place: USA... | reverse complement strand
GCGCTGGTGGGATTTGTATGTCTGGCGCAGGAACTGGCGGAGCGCAAACGTTTCGAAGCCGAATTGCTGCGCGCGCGTGATGCGGCCGAGGAAGCCAATCGCGCCAAGAGTACCTTTTTGGCGAATATGAGCCATGAATTGCGGACCCCCCTGAACGCCATCATCGGCTACAGCCAGATGTTGCAGGAGGATTATGTGCGGCCAGAGCAGGAACACGTACGCGCGGACTTGCGCAGGATCGAACTCTCCGGCACTCTCCTGCTTTCGATCATCGGCGACATTCTGGATCTCTCGAAGATCGAGGCGGGAAAAGTCGAGATGCATTTGGAACAAGTAGATGTGGCGGAGATCCTGCAGGAAGTGCACGATGCCGTAAGACCTCTGGCACAGAAGCAGGGAAACGTGTTGCGTGTGGAGTGCTGTGAAGATGGGGGAGCCGCTTACGCGGATGTCGCCAAACTGCGGCAAAGCGTGCTGAACCTGGTGAGCAATGCGTGCAAGTTCACCGAGAGAGGCGAGGTGGCTGTAACCGCGGAACGGGTGGGGCCATGGACAGAGATCAGGGTGCAGGATAATGGCATCGGCATCGAGCCGCAGGATGTGGGTCGTCTGTTCCAACCGTTTACCCAGTTGGATGGATCGGCCACGCGCAAGTATAGCGGCACCGGTCTGGGTCTGGCCATCAGTCAGAAGCTCTGTCGCATGATGGGCGGAGAGATCACTGTGCAGAGCGAACCGGGAAAGGGTTCGTGCTTCGCACTGCGCATTCCGGCCAGTTGTCCGGAAGCAGCACCTGCTGCGGGGCAGGTCTGATACACCGCCTGCCGGATGCTGGCGCCCGTCCACGGCGGAGCGTGGCGTACCAATCTGGCGCAACTATAGGCCACAGACGGCCACTGAGGTTTTTGAGCTCGACTGTCCAGCGCTCCCCAGCAGCGCCGACGGGTGCGAACCCCCGTTACTAAACAGATTTCTTAATACGTGGCGCGGCCGCCGCTGGCGTCATAGCACTGGCCGGTGACGAATGACGCGTCCGAGCTTGCCAGAAAGTGAACCACAGCGGCGATTTCCTCAGGCGTGCCGGTCCGCCGCATGGGGATACGCTCGATCATGTAATCGACCTGGGCTTCGGTCAACTGCTCGAGGATGCGGGTGCGGACCACGGCGGGCGCCACGGCATTCACGCAGATGCCTTCGGTCGCTACTTCCTTGGCGGCCGACTTCGTAAAGCCGATTACCCCGGCTTTCGTGGCGGAGTATCCGCACATGTTCGGATTGCCTTCCTTGCCCGCGATGGAAGCGATATTGACGATGCGCCCGTAACGACGCGCACGCATGTGCGGCAGCACGGCACGGCAGCAGTAGAACACGCCGGTAAGGTTCACGGCAAGTATCTGGTGCCAGTCATCGTTGGTGACTTCCCAGACCGGCGCGACACGGCCGCCGATCCCTGCATTGTTCACCAGTATGTCGATGCGCCCCGTCCGGGCAAGGACGTCCGTCACCGCCGCATTCACGGAATCGGAGGCGGTTATGTCGAGCGCCGCGGCGAACGATGGTCTGCCTATCGACTGCGCGACCCGCGCGGCGCCTTCGCGATTGAGATCTGCGACCGCAACGGTCGCACCGGCCTGCGCCAATCGCCGCGCGATGGCCTCTCCGATACCGGTAGCTGCGCCCGTGACAATGGCCGTCTGGCCGGACAGGTCGAATGGCATGTCACCTTTTTACCACCAGGTGCGCAGTGGTTTTTGGTGGTCGACTCACGGAGCCGAAACAAAACCTCGCAATGGATCTCGTCCAGTGCTCCGCAGCTCCTTCAGGGATCACGAAGCCGAGTTTTCTGGTGTTCGCCGTGAATTTTCGGATCCCCCAGTCACCGTTTCCTGTGCCAAGCGCCGGATCAGAGCCGGATTTCCCCGGTGGCGCGCGGCCACCGCGCGGACGGGAGCGCCAACGCCATACAGGCGGAAAGTGGCGCGATGCCAGCCAGCGATGATGTCGAGTCTTACGGTCAGCGGTCTTCGTAGATTCTTATCCGCGTGCCGGATATTCAGATTGCCACATCTGAAAATCCGGCACGGGACGTTCTCCTTTCGCTGTAAGTCCCGCATTTTCCGCGTGGCCCCCCCCGTGCAACAGCGTTCGCGAAAGGAGTATTCTCGTGAGCGATCCCTCCACCTACTGGCTGACTGTTACCAACATCGTGATGGGCCTCGTGGTCCTGGTTTGCTGCGTCGCCGTTGTCTTTGGCGTGGCCCAGGAACTCGCGGCTAAGCGCAAGAAAGCCGCGGCTGATTCGAAGCTCGATCGCGAAGTTGCCGATCTGATCTCTTCCTTTGACGGGCACACCGTCCAAGTCCCCGGTCTGGGCCTCACTATGGCCGATGGCGGCGAGGAACTGGGGAAGAAAGAAGAACGGTGAGCTTATGACCTGTCCATTCCTACGGGAAGCCCAGGTCAAGTATTGCCAGGCGGCGACGGTCCGCAAGCTGATCCCGCTGGCGCGATGTGGCCGTGTTGAGGAGAAGTGCTCTTCGGGCGCATACACCGAGTGCCGCGTGTTCCAGGACCGGCCTGTGGCGGGGCCTGATGCCGGACCGTGCCCGCACCTCGCCGAATCGCTGATGCAGTACTGTGGCGCGGCCTCCGTATCTCGATTCGTGCCGTACAGCGAATCGCTGCTCTCCCGTTGCGGCCGCGACAGCTTCCAGTACTGCGAGTTGTACCTTTCGATGGCCCATCCGCCGGCGCCGTCCGATCGCGTGGACGGCATCCCATTGCCGGGCTGGCTCCGCTACTCGGCCAACCACATGTGGCTGGATGTGACCGAAGACGGCTCCTGCCACGCCGGCATCGACGCTTTTCTCAGCCGCGCTCTGGGACCCGTGGAGCGCATCAGCTTCGTCTGGACTCAGGGCGAGCACCGGCCCGCCGCGATCCTGACCGCCGCGGGTGCAGAGTTGGAGGTTGTGTTTCCAAACCCCATGCGCATAGTGGACTGCAATATCTACCTGCGGGCCAATCCGGCGCGTTTATCGAGCGAACCGTACACCGCGGGATGGCTTTTCGAAGGAGTGCCATCGGATGAGACCCTGCGCGGCCTGATGCAGGGCGCCGAGGCGCGCGCGTGGATGGAGCGGGAGTTACAGAGCATCAACCAGTTCCTGCAGGAACAGTCGCCGGGCGTGGCGGCCGATGGCGGCGTCTTTGCGGCGGGCGTACTCGCCCAGCTTTCACGCGAGCGGTCCTGCGCGCTGTTTCACCAGTTCTTCTCACCGTACACAGGGGAAAGGAGAGGACGATAGAGATGCGAGGCTTCCTTCCATTTGCGGCCGGAGCGGCGCTGGCTCTGGCCGCGGGCTGGGCCGGCTTTCCTTACTTCATCTACAAGAGCCAGCCGCAGCCGGTGGACTTCAGCCATAAAGTGCACATCGAGAAAGCCGGCGCTAAGTGCGACGACTGCCACGCGCTTCGCGGCGATGGCACTTACGCCGGCTTGCCGTCGCTCGATAAATGCACAAGCTGTCATGCGGCGCCCATGGGGACGACTGCCGCCGAGAAGCGGTTCATCGATCAATACGTGACGCCCAACCGCGAACCGGTGTGGCATTCCTACGCACGGCAGCCGGAAAACGTGTTCTTCTCGCATGCCGCGCACATCAAGCTGGCCGGATTGAAATGCGAGCAGTGCCACGGTGCGGAAGGAGCATCCACCGGCTTGCGCGCCTATCAGCAGGACCGCATCAGCGGCTACTCGCGCGATGTGTTGCCGGTGGCGGGCTGGCGCCGCGCGCGCGGCATGCGCATGGACGATTGCATCGCCTGCCATCGCCAGCATCGTGTGGAGAACAGTTGCATGGATTGTCACCAATAGGAGCGCCAGCATGGGAACCACTCGCAGAGATCTTTTCAAGCTTTTGGGCGGCTCGGCTGTGGGCGCCCTTTTCACGCCGGCTCCGTGGCGATTGATTACTGACACCGCGCTGTGGTCGGAGAACTGGCCGGGCATTCCGCGTCCGGGGTCCGGCGAGATCCGCATGCGCTACACGAATTGCTCGCTGTGCCCGGCGGGGTGCGCCATGCGCGCGCGCTGCGTCGGCGATCAGCCGGTGTCGCTGGCGGGCGTCAAGGGGCATCCGTTGAGCCACGGCGCTCTGTGCCCCTGGGGAATCGCGGCGCACCAGCTTCCCTATCATCCGGCGCGCTTGCGGCGAGGACCTGTCGAACGGGCCGCCGCGGCTGCCGCAGATGCCATCGCGCTCTGCGGGGCGCGCGAACACGTCGCGGTGCTCGATCTGCGGCCCGGCCGCACAGCTTCCTGGACGTACCGGCGCGCGATGGCGGCGGTGCCGCACGGCTTGTACATTGCCACGCCGCAGGCGGAATGGGCGTTCGACCTCGCCGCAGCCCGGACGGTGCTGAGCCTCGGCGCGCCGCTGGCGGATGGCTGGGGCACGCCCGGCAACGTGTTCGCTGCACGCAACACGTTCCGGCTGATCCAGGCCGATCCGGTCGAAACACGGACCGCCGGCTTTGCGGATGCGTGGCTGCCCATTCGTCCGGGATCGGCCTCCGCGCTTGCCTCGGCCGTGGCCGGCGAGATCCCGATCGCTGAAGCCGCGCGCCAGACTGGACTGGCCGCAGACCACATCCGCGGGCTGATCGCCGAACTGCATGACAACGGGCCGTCGCTCGTGTTGGCGCGCAACATGTCACCCGAAGCGATGCGCGCCAACGTAGCCCTTGGCGCGCCTGGACACACGATTGTTGGGCGCCGCGAAACGCCGGTTCCGGAAGCGTGGCGCAAGAGCGCGCCCGTCACCATGCTCGATGCGGTCCCCGATGGGTCTATTCGCGTCTTGTTCATCGACGAATCGGCGCCGGGCGATTACTTCCCTTGGTCTGCCATCGCACCCAAGCTGGCGAACGATTCACTCGTGATCGCCTTCGCCTGGACCAACGAAGGCTACGGGCGGCACGCCCAATTCACGCTGCCCGCGCCGGTCTTCACCGAAACTTTGGACGATCTTCCACCGGCAGTAGATGCCGTCACCGCGGTCTTCCGTCTGACGCTGCCGTTGATCGCGCCGCAAGCGGTGGTAGTGAAGCCGCTGGAATTCATCGCGCGGCTGGCGGGGCTGCCGTCCGACGAGGCGCTGCACGAGCGTGCCAACGCCATTCACAAGACCGCACGCGGCCACGTCTTCACACCGGGCGACGGCGCCACCACACCGCTGAAGAGCCTGTCCGCGGACAACTTCTGGAAAGCGCTCCACCAGGGCGCCTGCTGGCTGGATGCGCCGTGCCAGGGCGCTTGCCGAGACTTGGTGCTCGCGGGACAAGAGCCGCTCCGCCCCGCAACCCAGGCCGGTTTGCCGTTAGCGCTGGTCGCGGGCGATAGCACGGGGCCGCCCCTTTCCTCGCCTCTGACATCAAAGCTCTATCGCGAATCGAATCTGCGCCAGCCGGCAAACCGCGTCGCCCTCGCGCCGGAGACGGCGCGTGCGTCCGGCGTCGCAAGCGGCGCACGGGCGATCCTCGAAACCGTCGCCGCCCGCTTGCCGGTCACGGTCGCAGTCGACCCGGGCCTGCCGCCGGATGTCGTCCGCGTCGCCGGTCGGGCGGCTCGCGCCCTCGGCGCGCGCGGAAAGGTGGTGCCGGCATGAAACGCTACGGAATGTCCATAGACCTCGACCGCTGCACCGGATGCGGAGCGTGCATGGTCGCGTGTGCCGTCGAAAACAACATTCCGGCGGTGCCCGAAAACGCCAGCGACCGCAAAGGCATCACCTGGATTCGCGTCTACAAGATCAACAATGGCGAAGCCTGGCCGGACTGCCGCACGGCATTCGTGCCGGTGCTCTGCCAACAGTGCGGTCACGATACGCCTTGCGCGCACGTGTGCCCGCAGCAGGCCGTGGATGTCGACCCCAAGACCGGCATCGTGGGTCAGATGCCCGAACGCTGCCTGGGGTGCCGCTATTGCATGGCGGCCTGCCCGTATCATGCGCGCTATTTCAACTGGTGGGATCCGCAGTGGCCGCCGGGCATGGAAAAGACGCTTAATCCCGGCGCCGCGCCGCGCATGCGCGGGGTGGTCGAGAAGTGCAACTTCTGCCTCGGTAGGCTGCACGCCGCCGAAGAGCGCGCGGCCGCCGCGGGCAGACGCGAAATCGATCCGGCCGATTACCTTCCGGCCTGCGTGGATGCCTGCCCCACAGGCGCCATTCAGTTCGGCGACTTGAACGATCCCGCCAGCGCGCCGGCTGAGGACGCCAACCGACCGGAAAGCTTCCGCCTGCTCGAAAAGCTCGGCACCGACCCCAAGATTTATTACCGCTCCAAGCGGGATTGGGTGCGCCGCATTGCCAGCGCACCGCGTCCCGCGGGAAATGAGGATCGCCGTGGATAAGGAATTCATCGCGCGCGGCGTCGAGCGCTGCGGAGCCGGCAGGTTCCTGCTATGGATTCTGCCGTGGACCGCGATGCTGTTTTTCGGCCTGTATGCGGCCGGCCTGTGTCTGGTGAAAGGTCTCAACCAGACCAACATGGATAACCGTTTCGCCTTCGGCCTCTGGATTTTTCTGGACCTCACCGTGATCGCCTTCGGCGCCGGCGCGTTCTTCACCGGCTTCCTGCTCTATATCCTGAAGGTCCACGAGCTGCGCGCCGTCATCAACAGCGCGGTGGTGATCGGCCTGGTCTGTTACAGCGGCGCGGTGGCGGTGCTGATGGTGGATGTCGGACAACCGCTGCGCGCCTGGTTCACGTTCTGGTATCCGAACGTGCACTCCATGCTCACCGAGGTCACCTTCTGCATCACCTGTTACCTGACGGTGCTGGCCATCGAGTATCTACCGATCGTGCTGAAGAACCGCAAACTGCGCGAAATTCCGCGTTTTCTGGTCTTCGAACACGAATTGCACAAGCTGATCTACGTGCTGGCCGGCGTGGGTACGTTTCTTTCCTTCTTCCACCAGGGGTCGCTGGGCGGCCTTTATGGCGTGCTGCGCGGACGGCCGTTCGCTTTCCGCGAGGGTCTGTTCATCTGGCCTTCTACCTTCTTTCTGTTCATTCTTTCGGCGGCGGCAGTGGGTCCGAGTTTCATCCTGCTGACGACGTGGCTGGTGGAGAAGCTGTCGCAAAAGCGCCTCGTGCGCCGCAACGTGTTCCAGATTCTGGCGCGCGTTTCGGGTCTCCTGCTGGCCGTCTACACGCTGGCAAAAAGCATCGACACGCTGGTCTGGATCAACCGCACGTCGCCCGAATCCGGCTTCCCGGCGGCGGAGTATTACAGTTGGAAGCCGTTCGGGACCTGGATCCTGATTGCCGAAATCGTAGTCTTCGGTCTCATCCCGGCGCTCATCCTGCTCACGCCGCGGCTGCGCGCGCGCACCGCCTGGCTGGTCCCGGCTGCCGCCATGGCCTGCGCCGGCGTGGCTCTGAACCGCTTCGTGATGACCGTGCAGACACTGGCGCTGCCGACCTTGTCCTTCGACCCGTTCCTCTCTTACTTTCCAAGCTGGCAGGAGATCGGCACGTTTCTAGCGGTCGTGGCTTACGGCGTCCTGGTGTACTCATTCTCGTTCCGCTACTTCAAGCTGTTTCCGGAAGAGCGCGAATTGCGAATCGAAGCACGGCAGGCGGAGTTGGAATCTGAGCTGGTGGAAAGGTAATCGCTATGTTGCCCTGGAACTATGGATTTGAATGGAACACGGCGCACGTGACTTTTCTGGGCGCCTTTTACGCGGTTCTGGCAATCGTGGCTACCACGGTGGTGCGCACGTTGCTGCGCACCCGCCGGGACTTGCGCACGCATCGCGCGGAATCCATCCGCTGGCAGTCGGATTTCCACGATCTGCCGCCAGCGGACCGCGTGTGCCGCCACGTGCTCACCGGCGAAATCCAGCGCCGCGAATGCCCTAATGCCTTTGATTGCCGCGCCTGCGAAACGCATGCCCGGCTGATTGCGCAACATCCTGTCGCGGTAGAGCCGCAGGCGGAAGATGAGACCCTGGGCATGCCCTTTCCCCTCGACCGCTACTATCATCGCGGCCACGCGTGGGTGCATCCGGAGCCGGATGGCTCCCTGACCATCGGGCTGGATGAACTGGGCTGGCGTTTGGCCGGTGCCCCGGATGCGATCGGCCTGCCCAAGCCCGGCGCGGCCATTCACGTGAACGGCCCGGCCTTCCATCTCCACAGAGGCCGCGCAGATGTGCGGGTGCTCTCGCCGGTGGATGGCGAGGTCATCGGAACGGGAAGCCGCGAGCAAGGATGGCTGCTCAGGGTGAAGCCCGCCGCCACCGGCGAGCGAGCTTTCCGGCATCTGCTGCGCGGCGCGGAGATCCGCCCCTGGCTGGTGCGCGAGATGGAGCGCCTCCAACTGGTACTCACGCCGGCAGGCGCCGCGCCGACCCTCGCCGATGGCGGCGTCCCCATGCCCGACATCACCGCCGGTTACGCGGACACAGATTGGGACGACGTTTGCGGAGAGATGTTCCTTTGCCCCTAGGCCAAGAATCTACCGCTGGATCTCGTATCTCTTGAGCTTTTCGTAGAGCGTCGAGCGGTCGATTCCCAAGACGGCCGCCGATTCCTTGATGTTTCCTCCGGTACGCTGCAGCGTGGCGGCGATTGCCGATTTCTCCATCTCCTGAAGGGTCATGGCCGGCGGCACGGTCCACGCCTTCGGCAACCCGTTGCGCCCAAGGAAGGAAAAGTCCTCCTCGCCTAACACGCGCCCGCGGCACGTCACCATGGCCCGTTCGACGGCGTTTTCGAGTTCTCGCACATTCCCCGGCCAGTGGTAATCCATGAGCGCCTTGAGACCGCCCTCGGAAATGTCATCCACATCCTTGCCCAGTTCGTGCGCGAGCTTTTCCAGAAAATGGCGGGCCAGCAACGGAATGTCTTCACGGCGCTCACGCAGGGGGGGGATGCGGATCTCAATCACGTTCAGGCGGTAGAACAGATCGTCGCGGAATTTGCCGTCCGCCACGGCCTGTTGCAGGTCCACGTGCGTGGCGGCAATCACCCGCACGTCCACGCGCACCTCCTCCTGCCCGCCCAGCCGATAAAAGCAGCGTTCCTGCAGCACACGCAGCAAATCGACCTGCAGCTTGGGAGAAATGTCGCCGATTTCGTCCAGAAAGATGGTGCCGCCGTTGGACAGCTCAAACTTGCCGCACTTGCGCTCCGCGGCGCCGGTGAAGGCGCCCTTCTCGTGGCCGAACAGCTCGCTCTCGAGCAGCGTTTCAGCCAGCGCCGCGCAGGATACCGCCACGAAAGGTTTTTGTGCCCGGTCGCTGGAATAGTGGATGGCGCGCGCGATCAGCTCCTTTCCCGTGCCGCTCTCGCCCTGGATCAATACCGTGCTGCGCAATCCGGCCACCTCCTGTACGAGCTTCAAAATCTCGTGCATGCGCGCGTTCTTGCTGACGATGTCCTGAAAGCGGTATTGCCGCGACAGCTTCTTGCGCAGGATGGCGTTCTCGCGCTGGAGGTTCTTCACTTTGACGATGCGGCTCACTAGCAGCGAAATCTCTTCCGGATTGCATGGCTTCACGATGTATTCCTGCGCGCCTTCCTTCATGGCTGTGATGGCCGTGTCCACGGTGGCGTAGGCGGTAATGATGATGATGGAAGCATCCGGATGCAGGTGGCGGATCTGCATCATGGTCTCGATGCCGTCCATGCCGCCGGGCATTTTCAGATCCACGAAATAGATGGCGTAATCCTTATGCGCCGCTTTCTCCAGGGCGTCGCGCCCGGAGGAGGCAGTATCCACTCCGTACCCGTCTTCGCGCAGCCAGGCGGCCAGCGATTCGCACATCACTTCTTCGTCATCCACCACCAGAATCTGCCAGTGGGTCTTCATCCATTCCCTCCAGTTCCCGGCAACCGGGCCGCGCATGCCGCGCAGAAGCCCGCCTGCTTCAAATCGATCTGCGGAACGTTCGTCGACAGCGCCATGGCACAACCGCGGTTGGCGCAATGCACCAAGCCGAACAGGTGCCCGGTCTCGTGCAGCGCTTCTTTGACGGTCCGCCCCAAAAACACCTCGCGATTCGGCGGCAAGCCATAGAACTCCTGCCGCAGCCGCGCCAGCGAGATGACTCCCACGCGGCCGCCCAACTGGGCGTGGCCGAAGACGAAGGTCAGGACCGGAACGAACAGGTCCCTTCCCGTGATCGCCAGCAGCTTCAACCCATCCGGCGGCGCCTTTTGCACCAGCCGGTCGAGCACCGGAATCGAGCTGTACTGGTCACGCCGCGTGTCGTAAGCGAACTCGATATCTTCCAGCTCTAATTCCCGCACCGGAGTGCCGAATCTGGCCAGCGCGTCATCTCGGACCGCCGCGAGCGCTTCCTGCTCCACCTCCGGCGTTGCCCCCACGTACAAGTACTTCATCCAGCCCCAGACGGCGTCCCAGCCGGTACTGCCGCGGAAACGCCCGCTTGCGTTCCGGCCGGCTGCTCCAGAGGCAGCGAGACCGCGAACGTGGAACCCTCGCCTACTTTACTCTTCACTTCGATATCGCCACCGTGCGCCTGGATAATTCCGTAGGAGACCGCCAGGCCCAGCCCCACGCCCTTGCCCTCCGCCTTGGTGGTGAAGAACGGATCGAAGACCCGGGCCAGGTTGTCCGGCGGAATCCCTTCTCCGTTATCTGCCACGGTCAGCCACGCCATGCCGTCGGCGGCGAAAGTCTCGATCGTGACGCGCCCATGCCGCCGGTCGATGGCCTTGCCTTGGGTGGCTTCAGCGGCGTTCAGCACCAGGTTGAGCACTACCTGCTGGATCTGGGACGCGTCGCAAGGCACGGGCGGAAGATTGTCGCTCAGGCTGGCTTCCAATTCGACGTTGGCGAGCTTCAGCTTGTGCTCGACCAGCGACAGGGTCATGCGCACGATTCTGTTCAGGTCGGCGGGCGCCCGCTGGGGCTTGCCGCGCCGCGAGAAGGCCAGCAGGTCTGAGACGATCCGTCCCACGCGCGAGGTCTCGTTCACCACCTGGCCCAGGTACTTGCGGAACTCGGGCAGCCGCTCACGCGGCACGCCGTCATCCTTGACCATGCGCTGCATCAGCATGGCCAGGTTGAGCACGCCGGAGACCGGGTTGTTGATCTCGTGCGCCACGCTGGCGGAGAGTTGGCCGAGGGAGGCCAGCCGGTCGCTCTGCACCAGTTTCTTCTGCGCGGCCTTGAGTTGCACGGTGCGCTCTTCCACCTTCGATTCGAGATGCTGCGTGAACTGGTTGATCTCGGCCAGCGCTGTCTTCAGGCGCTCGCGCATGACGTCGAAGGAACGCGCCAGCTCATCCAGTTCCTCGCTGCTGCCGACGATGCCGATGGGCTGATTCAGCTCCATGTGGCTGACGGCCTTGGTGCCCTGGATCAGCTTCTCGATCGGGCGGCTCAAGAACCGCCGCGTGAAAAAGATGATGAACAGGCTGATCAGAGTGATTTCGACCGCCGTCACCAGCAGCACGCGGCCTTTCATGCCGGCCACTTCGTGGTCCACGCTTTCCAGGTTCAGCGCCAGGTCGAGAACTCCGAGCACCTTCACATCGGCCGGGTGGGCGTGGCATTCGGCCTGGCTGCACGAGCGCTCGTTGTAGATGGGTGTCAGCATTTCCAGGCGCCGCTTGCCGTTCAGCGTGCGGAAAATGCGGACCCGCGAGGAAAGGTCGAGACGCGTGGCGGCCGCGCTCCGGTCCTCGCTGCGCGTGGAATACATCACCTGGCCGAAGCGGTTGTACATCCGGATGCGGTCGATCCCCTGCTTTTCAGCGATGGTCTGCATCACCTGGTAGGCCGCTTCCCGGTGGTCGTCGAGCATGGCGTGCCAGGTGGCGCTGGTGATGCCCTTGGAGAGCTGATCCGCCCCCAAGACCATGGTATCGAGGAGTTGCTTTTCCTCGGTCTTCACGTTAACCAATCCGGAAACTGCTGCCACGATTATCACGATCACCGTGATCGAGAACATCAGCTTCCGGGCGAGGCGCCTCGGCATAGCAGTGATTAAGATCTGACAGTATTTTATCAGTGTGCACGGCGCTTTTCCCGCGCATGCCTTGGCGCCGGTACAGGTATTTCCATCGGCCGGCGACCTTGACCCAGAGTTGCATCCTGCCGCCCCGCGCAGTCGTTCACTCTGGGAGCGTACAGGGAAGCAGCGCAATTATCCGCGCTCTGATGGGGTTGCTGGACTCACCACAAACCTAGGTTGTGATGAACGGGCTTCTGGTACGCCCGAGTGGATTCGAACCACCGACCTTTTGCTCCGGAGGCAAACGCTCTATCCAGCTGAGCTACGGGCGCACGCCGGACACCACAGCCATTGTACCTGAAATCGACCCCCCGTCTCGGCCAACGCCCTGCTATTCTGAACGGTGGCATCCGCAAGAACCCTCGAAAGGAGAGACTCTACGTGCGAGTTGGCGTGTTCACCGCCTTGTTGGCCCAATTGTCCCTTGACGACGTGCTGAAGAAGCTCAAGGGCATGAATATCGATACCGTGGAGCTCGGAACAGGCAATTATCCGGGCGATCCACACTGCAAGCTGTCCATGCTGGACAGCAAGACGGAGCTGAACGAATTCAAACAGAAACTGGCGGACAACGGCTTCAGCATCAGCGCGCTGAGCTGCCACGGCAATCCGCTGCATCCGGATCAGGCCCGCGCGAAGCACGATCAGGAGGTCAGCCGCAAGACGATCCGGCTGGCCGAACGGCTGGGCGTACCGGTGGTGATCGATTTTTCCGGTTGCCCCGGCGATTGCGACAAATCCAAGTGGCCCAACTGGGTGACCTGCCCGTGGCCGCCCGATTACCTGGAAATCCTAAAATGGCAGTGGGACTCCAAGGTAACGCCCTATTGGACCAAACAGGGCAAATTCGCGGCCGATCACGGTGTGAAGATCGCCATTGAGATGCATCCCGGCTTCGTGGCCTACAGCCCGGAGACCATGCTCAGGCTGCGCGCCATCGCGGGTCCTTCGGTGGGCTGCAACTACGATCCCAGCCACATGTTCTGGCAGGGCATCGATCCGATCGCCGCCATCCGCGTGCTGGGCGATGCCATTTTCCACGTGCACGCCAAGGACACGCAGATCTATCACCGCAACCTGCCGGTGACCGGCGTGCTCGATACCAAGCTGTACACCGACGAGCGCAACCGTGCCTGGATCTTCCGCACCTGCGGTTACGGGCACGGCGCCGAATGGTGGAAAGAGTTTGCCTCCACGCTGCGCATGTTCGGCTACGATTACGTGCTTTCGATCGAGCACGAAGACAGCATCCTGTCCCCGGAAGAAGGCCTGCGCAAGGCGGCGGATTTCCTGAACGGCATCGTGATGAAAGAGCAGCCCGCCGCGGCCTGGTGGGTGTAGCGGGTGCCGCCGCGCAATCCTCTATAATGGGGTGTTTAATTCCCCACTTCAAAAGGAGCATTCATGTCGGCCAAGCGGATTGGCATACTTACGGGCGGCGGAGACGTGCCGGGCCTGAATTCGGTCATCAAAACGGTGGTGTATCGAGGAAGCGAAATCGATTGCGAAGTCATCGGTATTCGACGCGGCTGGGAGGGCCTGACGCATGTGAACCTGGACGATCCGGCCAGCCGGGCGCGCTATATTCTGCCGCTCAATCGCGAGAACACGCGTACCATCGACCGCACGGGCGGTACGTATCTGCACAGCTCGCGCACCAATCCAGCCAAGATGAAGATCCTGCCGCCCTCGGTAAAGGGGCAGGAATTCCCCAAATCCGAGGTCACCAAGAAGGGCGTCACGTCGGTGGTCTACGACATGACCGTCCGCGTGCTGAAGAACGTGGAAGTACTGGGCCTGGACTACCTGATCGCCATCGGCGGCGACGATACGCTGAGCTACGCGGCACGCCTGGATTCGGAAGGCTTCAACGTCATGGCCATCCCCAAGACCATGGATAACGACGTGCGGAACACCGAGTACTGCATCGGCTTTTCGACGGCCATCACGCGCGCCACCGAAGCCATCGAGCGCCAGCGCACCACGGTCGGCTCGCACGAGCGCATCGGCGTGTTCCGCATCTTTGGCCGCGACGCCGGATACACCGCGCTGTACACCGCCTACGTGACTTCGATTCGCTGCTGCATCCCGGAGTTCCGCTTTAACCTGCCGCACTTGATCGAGCTGCTGGTTACCGACAAACAGTACAATCCGAGTAACTACGCATTAGTCATTCTGTCGGAAGGCGCGGAGTGGGATGGCTACCAGATCAAGGAGGTCGGCGAGGCCGACGCCTTCGGGCACAAGAAAAAGATGAACGTGGGCGAAGACCTGTCGGAGGAAATCAAGAAGTCCACCGGCGACGAGACCATCGTCAGCGATCTGACCTACGACCTGCGCAGCGGCAGCCCGGATTTCGTGGATAAGATGGTCGCATCCACCTTCGCCAGCATGGCCATGGATTGCATAGAGCAGGGCCAGCACGGCCTGATGATGGCGATCTCGGGCGGCTGCTATAAGGCCGTGCCGATTCCCGATCCGAAACTGGGCCCGCGGAAGGTGGATCTCGAAACGATGTACAACACACGCCGCTACCGGCCTAATTACGCGAATAAGATGGGTCTGCCGATCTTCCTGACGCGCGCCTGAACGGCCGGCTGTGGTTTTCACCAAGCGGCTTCGCGAGGGCGTTCGCCGGGGCGAGATCACCTGCAGTGTCCGCATCTGGATGCGGCCGCACGTCAAGGTAGGCGCCCGGTACCGGATGGAGGAAGGTGAAATCGAAATCGACTCGATCGAGCCGATTGGTTTTCCAGACATCACGCCGCAACTGGCACGCGAGTCCGGATTCCTGGGAATCATCGACCTGCTCAAGGTTGCGAAGCACGGCCGCGGCGAGAATATCTACCTGATTCACTTCCATTACATTCCGCCGCGGCGCAACTGTACGCGCGGCGAGTTACCGCAGAGTGGGAATCTCCTGTGACACCGGCGCCGGTCGCCGCTTACCAGTCAATGCCGCCAGGTAGGTGTACACGACCGGGGTGAGGTACAGCGTAATCAACTGGGAGAACAGCAGGCCGCCCACCACAGCCATGCCGAGAGGCTGCCGCGCTTCGCCGCCCGAACCGTACCCGAGAGCGATGGGCACGGCTCCCAGCAGTGCCGCCATGGTGGTCATCATGATTGGGCGGAAACGGATCAGGCAGCCCGAGTAAATCGCCTCCAGCGGCGTTTTGCCTTCTTGGCGTTCGGCCGACAGCGCGAAGTCGATTTGCATGATGGCATTCTTCTTCACGATCCCGATCAGCATGATCAGGCCCACAAAGGCGTAGATGCTCAGCTCGATGTGGAATAGGTAGAGCGTCAGCAAGGCGCCGAAACCCGCCGAGGGCAAACCGGAAAGAATCGTCAGCGGATGGATGTAGCTCTCGTACAGGATACCGAGCACGATATACACCACCATGATGGCGATCGCCAGCAGCAGCCACAAGTTGCCCAGCGAACTCTGGAACGCCTTGGCGGTTCCCTGGAAATTGGCGCTGATGCTGGCGGGCAGGCGGCCCAGCAGCTCTCGAATGCCGCCGACCGCGTCGCCCAGCGAGGCCCCCGGTTTCAAGTTGAAGGAGAGCGTCACGGAAGGCAACTGCCCGAAGTGGTTGATGGTTTGCGGCCCTGTGTCGCGCACCATCTTCGTGAGGGTGTCGATGGGTACCAGCTTGCCGTCGCTCGAGCGTATATACAGTAGGGAAATCGCATCCGGGGTGGCCTGGTATTTCGGCAGCAGTTCCAGCAGCACTTTGTATTGGTCGATGGGCGCATAGATGGTGGAGATCCAATGCGGGCCATACGAATCGTAAAGCGCGTCTTCGATCTGCGCCGCACTCACATTCAGAGCCGCGGCCTTGTCCCGGTCGATTTCAATGGAGATCTGGGGGTTCTTGATCTGCAGGTCGCTGGTTACGTCCTGCAATCCCGGCAGGCGCGCGATGTCGCGTTCCAGGCGCTGCGCCTCCCGGTAAAGCTCCGTGGTATCCGGCCCTTGCATGGTCACCTGGTAGAGGCTCTTGGTGAGCTGGCCGCCGATGCGGATGGTGGGCGGATTCTGCATGAAGACTCGGATGCCCGGAAACCCGGCCAGCTTGGGACGCAGCTCCTGCATCACTTGAGTCACGTTCAGGCGCCTTTCGGCGCGCGGCACCAGGTGGAAGAACATGCGGCCGAAATTCTGTCCCCCCAGGCTGGCGGCGGAAGTCCCGCCGACGCTGGACATGAATTCCTCCACGTTGGGATCGTGAATGCCCACATCGGATACCAGCTTCTGGTACTGGATCATCTGATCGTAAGAGGTGCCTTGGGCTGCTTCGGTTACAACGAAGATCTGGTCGTTGTCCTGGTCCGGAATGAAGCCTTTGGGGATCTTGACGAACAGCCAGCCGGTGGCCCCCAGGATGGCAAAGAACACCACCATGACGGCCGGCCGGTGCCGCAGCACCACCTGCAGGCTGCGGTCGTAACCGTGCAGCATGCCGTCGAAGAAGCGCTCCGTCAGGCGGTAGAGCTTGCCGTGCTCGGCCGCGTGGCGCACGCGCAGGAATCGCGAGCAGAGCATGGGAGTGAGCGTCACAGAGACCAGCCCGGAAATCAGAATCGCGGCGCAGATGGTGACTGCAAACTCCTTGAAGAGCCGGCCCAGGATGCCGCCCATGAAGAGCACGGGGATGAACACGGCCGCCAGCGACAGGGTCATGGAAATAATGGTGAAGCCGATCTCGCGGGAGCCTTCGAAGGCCGCCTGCATGGGCCGCACGCCCATCTCCATGTGGCGCACGATGTTCTCCAGCATCACGATGGCGTCGTCCACCACGAAGCCCACGCACAGAATCAGGGCCATCATGGACAGGTTGTCCAGGCTGAAGCCCAAAACATACATCACCGAAAATGTTCCGATGATGGAGAAGGGCAGCGCCAGGCTGGGGATGGCCGTGGCGGAAAGATTCCGCAGAAACAGGAAGATCACCATCACCACCAGGCCGAGGGTGAGCAGAAGGGTGAACTGCACGTCATCAAAGGACGCCCGGATGCTCTTCGACCGGTCGTAGAGGGTGTGCAGCTCCACGGTGGGCGGCATCTGGGCCTGGAATACCGGCAGGAGCTGCTTGATCGAGTCGCTTACCTCCACCGTATTGGTGCCGGGCTGCCGCTGGATGGCCAAGATCATGGAACGGCGGCCGACGCCCTGCTTGCTGTAGAACCAGGAGGCGGTCTTGTTGTCCTCCACGCTGTCGATGACCTGGCCCAACTGGTCCAGGCGAACGGGCGAGCCGTTCCGGTAGGCCACCACCAGCGGCCGGTACTGCGCCGCGTCCATGAGCTGTCCGCTGGCCAGCACGGTGTAAGCGTTCCGCGCGCCGAACAGCGTCCCGGTGGGCAGGTTGACGTTCCATTTTTCGATGGCGTTCTCCACGTCGTCGATGCCGATCTGCTTGGCTGCCAGCAGGTGCGGATCCATCTGCACGCGCACCGCGTACTTCTGCGCGCCGAAGACGGAGACCTGCGCCACGCCGGCGATCATGGAGATGCGCTGGGCCATGGTGGTTTCGGCGTACTCATCCAGCGTGTAGAGCGGCAGCGTGGGCGAAGTCAGCGCCAGGTACAGAATCGGCTGGTCGGCCGGGTTGACCTTGCGGAAGGTCGGCGGAGTGGGCATGCCGGGGGGAAGGTAAGGTGACGCCTGCGTGATGCCGGTTTGCACGTCCACCGCCGCGCCGTCCAGATTGCGGCTCAGGTCAAACTGCAGGGTGATCAGGGTGACCCCCAGCGAACTGGTGGAACTCATGGTGTCCAGTCCGGCGATGGTCGAAAACTGGCGCTCGAGGGGGGTCGCCACCGCGGAAGCCATGGTGTCTGGATTGGCGCCCGGCAGACTGGCGCTGACCACCAGGGTGGGAAAGTCCACGTTCGGCAGATCGCTGACCGGCAGCGCCCGGTAGGCTACCATTCCAAACAGCGCGATGGCCAGCATCAGCAGGCTGGTGGCAATCGGACGCCGGATGAAAATGTCGGAGAAATTCATAGCGCCTTGAGCTGCTGCTCTACCCCGGCCGGCGCCGGCTGTCGCCGATTCTCACGCGCACGCCCGGCGCCAGGCGAAGCTGCCCTTCCGTAACCACGGTCTCTCCCGCATGCAAGCCTTGTTCGATCACCTGGTCCTGATCGATGCGCGATCCGGCCACCACCGGGCGGGCATCCACCGTCATGTCGCGCTTGACCACGAAAACGAACTGGCCTTCCTGCCCGCTCTGCACCGCTTCGGTGGGCACCAGTAGCGCGTCACGCTGCGAGCCGAGACGCAGCGTAACTTGCACGAACTGGCCGGGCCACAGCTTGCGGCCGGCATTGGCGAAGGTCCCCTTGAGCTTGATGGCGCCGGTGGTGGTGTCCACGGTGTTATCGACGAAGGTGAGGTCGCCGGTCTCCACTTCATGGGAATCCGGCGGGGCTGCCAGCACCTTGACTTTTCCCTGCGCCATGTATCGCTTGATCTCCGCCAGGCGCGCCTCCGGCACCGTGAACGTTACGTAGATGGGCTGCAGTTGGTTGATGGTCACCAGGTCCACATCGTTGGCCTTCACCACGTTGCCCTGCTTGATCATCAGATTGCCCGTGCGCCCATCGATGGGGCTGCGGATCACGGTGTAGGAAAGCTGCACCTGGATGTTGCGCAACGCCGCTTGGTCGGCTGCCACGGCCGCCTCCGCGCTTCCCAGGGCCGCCTGGTCGGCGCGCACCGCTTCGGTCTGCACGTCCGAGCCGGTCTGGTATTGGTCGTATTGTTCGCGCGAAATTACGCCCTTTCGAAAAAGGTTGCGGTAGCGGGTGGCCTGTTCGCGCGTGTACTTCTCCTGCGCCACGTCGCGCGCCAGGTTGGCCCGCGCCAAATCAAGCTGCGCCTTGTCGCGTTCCAGTGTAGCCTCCGCCTGTTTGACCTGCGCTTCCAGCAGGCGGCGATCGATGGTGAACAGCACATCGCCCTGCTTCACGAAGTCGCCTTCGCGAAAATGCACCTCCGTCAGCTCGCCGCCGACCTGCGACTTCACCCCGATGGTGACGTAGGCTTCCACGTTGCCCACGGCCTGGATGTCTACCGGCACCGTCCGCTGGCTCACCGTAGCCACCACCACGGGAACGGCTTCCGCCCTGCGCGCCGGCGGGGCGCTCTTTCCGGCACATCCCGCAGCCAGGCAGGCGGCCATCAGCAGCGCGGCCGTTTGCCAATTTCGGACTGCCTTGCCTCGAATCAGACGCAACAAAGTAAACCCATCATCACTGTATCACGCCGCTTTTCCGGGGGCTGGTAGCGACGTCTGAGGCGCCCTCCATGCAGCCAGGGCGCAGTTCGGGCCCAGCCCAGCGCAATCAACGAGTCGACGTTCTGCGGCGGGAGGGTTAAGGTTTTGATTCGTCCGTTAGAGCAGGCCGCCGCTCAGGTCTCTCACTCTGCCGGCGTTCTCTGCTAGGGAGCATCGAGACTAAGGAGGCTTGGGCTGCCGCCTCGTCGCGCATGATGTGCCAGCTCTTGAACGCATCAGCGATGCCATCGATGTGCAGCGGAACTTCCGTCAGATCCCATTCCCTGCCGGTGTTATAGTCTGCCTCGTTTCGATGATATTGCGCCTGTGCGAAGACATACGCGACGTTGTAAAGGTGGTAAGCAACTGTTTCTGTCAGGCCCGTCAGCAGGTTTTCC
>Ga0335078_10004941_pt1 | contig 19747 bp, 18 predicted proteins | sample Lox_Sample_32_FD_206711 | JGI IMG/M metagenome (GOLD analysis project Ga0335078, IMG submission 206711) | Soil microbial communities from Loxahatchee National Wildlife Refuge, Florida, United States - Lox_Sample_3.2 | ecosystem: Environmental > Terrestrial > Soil > Wetlands | place: USA... | reverse complement strand
CAAGGCCAAGCCCGGCGACCCCCACCGCCGCCCCGGTTTCGTGGCCCCGCACCAGCCGCGGCTGGACTGGCAGCTCTGGTTTGCGGCGCTGGACTATCCCAACAACGATCCCTGGGTGTCGGCGCTATGCCTCCGCCTGCTCCAGGGCTCGCCGGACGTCCTGGCGCTGTTCGCCTCCAATCCGTTCCCGCAGCGGCCGCCGCGCGAAGTGCGCGCGGTGCTCTACGATTACACCTTCACCACGCCGGCCGTGCGCGCGGCCACCGGCCGCTGGTGGGAACGCACCCCGGTCGACCTCTACGTGCCGCCGTTGTCCCTCCCCTGACCGCGGCGGCGCACCGCGCAATTGTCTCGCCCCGGCGCCGACTCCGGACATCGCTTGAGCCGATGCCCGGTCCCTCGGAGGAGTTCCTGCAGCTGCTGCGTGATCGCGTCGCCGCCGGCACGCTGATCAAGCTCACGCTCGGGCGCTACCGCGGCGCCGACGCGACGCTGCGCAATCTTTACGTCCGCCCGGTGACGCTGCGGGCCGGTCCCCGCCTGTCTCTGCTCTGGCGCCATGCCACCCGCGACGTCACCAAGAACCACCCTCCCGCCGAGGCGCTCGCGCTGCTCGCCCCGCTCATCGGGGGCGACTTCGGCAGCGCGCACCTGTTCGCCGCCGACCTCGACGCGCAGCTGGAATTCGCCGCCGACGGGCCGCCGCGGTTGAAGCGGCTGCCGCACGCCGGCGCGCCGCCTGCGACCGGGGAGCACGATCGAAAAAAGGTCCGCCTCATCCCGGCCGACAGCCGCTGGCTGCAACTGCTGGGCGTCACGACCGCCGGGGGCGCGGCGCGCGAGGGCATGGCGGCGAAGTTCAAGCAGATCAACCGCTTCGTCGAACTGCTCGCCCCGCTGATCACGGACGCCGCGCTGCCGGCGGACCGGCCGGTGGCGGTCGCGGACATGGGCTGCGGCAAGGGTTACCTGACCTTCGGCATCTGGCATTATCTCCACGAGATCGCGCGGCGCCCGGCGCGTGTCCGCGGCATCGAACAGCGCGCCGATCTCGTGGACCTGTGCAACGGCATCGCCCGCGCCTGCGGGTGCGACGGCCTCGAGTTCGCCGCCGGCACGATCGCCGACACCGCGCTGGCCGGCCTGGACGTGCTCATCGCACTCCATGCCTGCGACACCGCCACGGACGACGCCATCGCGCGCGGCATCGCGGCCGGCGCCGCGCTCATCGTTGTCGCCCCCTGCTGCCACCGGGAACTGAGCCCGCAGCTCACCGCGCCGCCGCCGCTCGCCCCCGCGCTCCGTCATGGGATCTTCCGCGAGCGCCAGGCGGAGTTCGTGACCGACGCGCTGCGCACCCTGCTGCTCGAATGGGCGGGCTATGACACCCGCGCCTTCGAGTTCATCGCCACCGAGCACACGCCGAAGAACCTCATGATCGCCGCCGTGCGCCGGCCCGCGGTGAGCCTGTCAAATCCGCCGCCATCCGCCGCCCGGGACGCCGCCGCCGCGCGCGTCCGCGACCTTGCCGCAGCCTACGGCGTCCGCACCCAGCGCCTCGCCGACCTCCTGGGCCTCGCGCTCACCCCGGCCCCGTGATGCCCCCGGCCCATCCGCCCCGCCGAACGCGAACTTGTCAACTATTGGTTGACACGTGGGATCGGTCTCCGAGGGAGGAGATTGCACGGAGGTGTCCACCCCCGCGCTTGAGGTCTTTGACTCCTGCCCGCGGCGGAGGACGAACGTGTCAACTATTAGTTGACACGTCGGACTGGCCGCCAGCGGACCGGAAGGGACGCGCGTGTCCTCCCCGGTCCTTGAATTCCCCGGTTTCCGCCCCCGGCGGAAGACGAACGTGTCAACTATTCGTTGACACGGTGCATTTGTCTCCGGTGGAGGAGATGGGGCGTGAGAATCCGCCCCGGCCCTCGACGCCATGACTTGGGAGGAGCTGGACTGGGCGGTGCTCGACCGCCTGCGGGACCTGTTTCTCTCGGGCGATGCCGCCCGGGCACCGTACTGGACCTCCCCCGGGGACCTGGCCAACTACGACTTCACCTTCGGCGAGCGCATCGGCTGGAAATGGGATGCCGTGCTGCGCGAGCTCGATCAGCGCGGCTGGCGCCCCGCGCCCGCCGGGGCCGCCAAGGCTCGCGGCGGTTCCGAGGCGGGCCGGCACAAGATTGCCGTGCTGGACTGGGGCTGCGGGAGCGGCGTGGCCGGGCGCCGGGTGGTGTCCTGGCTCGGCGCCGGGCGGGTGGCTGCGTTGCGCGTCTGGGACCGATCGGGCCTCGCGGCCGACTTCGCCGCCGCGGCCGCCGCGGCCCGCTTCCCCGGTCTCCGCGTCGAGCAGGTGACTCCCGGCTTTCTCGCCGGCGACGCGTCCGTCGGTCTCCTAATCGTCAGCCACGTGCTCAACGAGCTTACCGAAGCTTCCCTGCCGGCCCTGCGGGCGCTGGCCACCCGCGCCGACGCCATCCTGTGGGTGGAGCCGGGGACGACGGAGTGCAGCCGGGCCTTGGTCGAGCTGCGGGAACCGCTCCGCGCGCGTTTCCGCGTGGTCGCCCCGTGCACCCACCAGGCCGGGTGCGGCCTGCTCGCGCCGGAGAACAGCCGCCACTGGTGCCACCACTTCGCGGCGCCTCCTGCTGCGATCTTCGCCGATTCCCACTGGGTGAAGTTCGGCCAGCGCGCGGGAATCGACCTCCGTAGCCTGCCCTACAGCTTTCTTGCGCTGGAGCGCGCCCTCGCCCCCGCCGAGCCGCCCGAGGGACTGGCCCGGATCATCGGCGCGCCGCGCCTCTACAAGGGCTACGCCAAGGTGCTGAACTGCGATGCCGGCGGCGTCGCCGAATTGACCCTGCAGAAGCGTGACGCCCCGGCCCTGTTCAAGGCCTTCAAGCGACCCGAGGGAGCACTGTTATACCGCTGGCGCCGCGCCGGCGACCGCATCCTCGGCGCCGAGCCGGCCGGCGGCGCCCCGCGCCCCGCGCTTGACTCGCCGGGTGGGGTTTGAAACATCGCAACCCTTCCCGGTCTTCCCCCCTCATGAGCCAACAATACAACAAGGTCATCAAACGTCAGCGCCGCGCCGCCTACCTCAAACGCCGCAAGCACCACGCCAAGCAGGGCAAGGCCCCCGCCAAGGCGGCGGCCAAGGCGCCGGAACCCGCCGCCGAGAAGGCCTGATCCCCATTCCACCCGCTCCGGCCGCGGCGGCCCGCCGCGGCTTTTTTTTCGCCCGCACTGCGAGTCCGCAATGATCAAGGTCAGTCTCATCTCCCTTGGCTGCGCCAAGAACCTGGTCGACAGCGAGATCATGGTCGGCCACCTGCAGCAGGCCGGCATGCAGGTCGTGTCCCAGGCGGGCGAGGCCGATGTGGTCATCGTCAACACCTGCTCCTTCATCGATTCCTCCAAGGAGGAGTCGATCCATCACGTCCTCACCGCGCACCGGGAGCGCGGTCTGCGCAAGCGCCGCCGGGAGCAGAAACTCATCGTCGCCGGCTGCATGTCGCAGCGGTTTGCCCGCGACCTGCCCGGGGCGCTGCCCGAGGTCGACGCGTTCATCGGCCTCGACCAGATCACCAAGGTCGCGCCGGTGATCGCGGATCTCTTCGCCCGGGACGGGACCGCCGGCCCGGTCAGCCACGTCACGCCGCGGTCGACCTTCATTCCCGACTACGACACGCCGCGCTTCCGCCTCACGCCGCGGCACTACGCCTATGTGAAGATCGCGGAGGGCTGCAACCACCCCTGCACCTTCTGCATCATTCCGCAGATTCGCGGCCGCCATCGCAGCCGCACCGTCCCGAGCGTGGTGGCCGAGGCGCGGCAGCTCGTCGCCGAGGGCGTCCGCGAGCTCAACCTGATTTCGCAGGACACGACGTTCTTCGGCATGGACACCTGGGCGGAGCGCCCGAATCCGCGCACGCCGGTCGACTCGGCCCGCGGCGCGGCGCTCACCACCCTGCTGCGCGAGCTGCAGGGGATCGAAGGTGATTTCTGGATCCGCCTGCTTTACACCCACCCGGCGCACTGGAGCGACGAGTTGATCGCCACCATCGCCGCCTGCCCCAAAGTCGCGCGGTACGTCGACATGCCCCTGCAGCATATCAGCGACCGCATGCTCGCCGCCATGCAGCGCGAGACCGACGGCGGCTACATCCGCGACCTGCTCCGCCGCATCCGGGCCGGCATTCCCGGCATCGCCCTGCGCACGACCTTCATCGTGGGCTTTCCCGGCGAGACGGCGGCCGACGTCGACGAGCTGGACACTTTCATCGGCGAAACGAAATTTGAGCGTCTGGGCGTCTTCCGCTACTCGCAGGAGGAGGGCACGCGGGCCGCGAAACTGCCCGGGCAGATCCCCGCCGCCGAGAAGGCCCGGCGCTGGCGCCGCCTGATGGCCCTGCAGCAGGGCATCGCCGCCGAGGTCGGCCGCTCGCAGATCGGGACGACGCGCCGGGTGCTGGTCGAGGAGCCCGGCATGGCCCGCGGCGAGGCCGACGCGCCCGACATCGACGGCCGCGTCTATGTGCCGTCCGACCTGCCTGTGGGCGAGTTCGCCGCCGTGCGCATCACCGGCAGCGACGTCTACGATCTCTCCGCCCGGCCCGGTGGTGCGTTCCCGACGGTGCGCCGCGCGGCCAAGCCCGCGCAGTAGGCGCCACCCCGGCGATGCCGGGATTAGAGCGGCGTGATCTGGTTCTCGATGTCGACGAGGTCGCTCGAGGGCACCACCACGACCCCGGAAAACTCGTTCTTGACCACCAGCCGCAGGCAGATGCCGAGCGCGCGCCCCTGCAGGTCGAAGATCGGGCAACCGACCGCATCGGTGTTGACGATGATCATCCGCCGCGGACGCTCGGCGATCCCGATGACCGTGCAGGGATACACCACGGGCATGCGCCGCATCGCCTCGCTCGCGCGCGACACCTGGAAATAGGTCCCCAGCACGATCGCCGCCGCCGGCGCCTCGTTCAGATTGACGCAGGTCAGCGTCCGCCCGGCAGGCAGCGGGTCGGTGGGCGCAAGCAGCGCCACGTCGTGATCGGCGTCCCTCCAGACAATCTTGGCGGGAAGCTCCGTGCCATCGCCGAACGCCAGCCTCAAATTCTGGAAGTCACCCTGGATGAGCTTCAGGTCCTGCCCGGAGGGGATCTTGGCGCGCAAGTTGTCAAACAGGGTCTTCGGGTCCACCAGGCTCAGGGAGGTGACCGTCAGCCCGGTCGGCGTGACCACCGTGCCGCTGACGTCGATCTTGTTCTCCTGCGCCGGCAGCGCCCGGTCGTCCATCGTCGCCCGGAAGATGACCGATCCCTTGACCGTGACGATCGCGTCGGCATAGCGGCGCAGCAGCAGGCGGCCGGGCGTCGCCTCGCTGTCCGGCATGGCCTGCGACACGGGGGCGACGACAGCGGACACGGCCAAAATCAGGACCAGCGTGGGGGCGATTTTCATGGTGCGCTCGAATTGACGGCTCCAACTTCCCCACCCGGCGCCCGGGCGTCAAGGCCAGTCGCAGCCGCCGCACGCCGCCTACGCGCCCGCCGCGGCCGCATAGCGGTCGATGATGCCGTCAAAGCTGCCGTTGCTGAAGAACACCACGACGCGCGGCGCCTCCGCGCCCGCCAGCGTGTCGGCGATCAGCCGGTCGCACAGGCCGTCGTTGGCCGCAAACCACTGGGCGCTCACGCCCTGGGTTTCGAGCTGCTGCCCGACGGCCTCGGTGTCGAACCGGTCGTCCGCGGCGAGCGCGTCGGCCCGGCTCACGGCCCCAAGGTAGACCTCGTCGGCCAGCGCCAGCGCCCGGGCGAAGCCGCCCTGCAGCACCCGCGTGCGGGCGGTGTTGCTGCGCGGCTCGAACACGGCCGTCAACCGGGCGCCGGGAAACCGCGCCCGCAGCGAACGCAGGGTCTCGGCCAGCGCGGTCGGGTGGTGGCCGAAGTCCTCGATCACGGTCACGGCCGGGGTGCGGACGCGCACTTCCTGGCGGCGGCGCACGCCCCGGAAACGCGGCAGGGCGTCGAGCCGCAGCGCCGTCGGATGCTCCGGATCCAGCGCAAGGGCGGCGGCGATCGCGGCCATGGCCGCATTGCGGGCGTTGAAGATCCCCGGCAGCGGCCAGCGCACCTCCGCCCACGGCGCGCCGTGCCACTCGAGCCGGAACGCGGCGCCGGCGGCATCCTCGCTGAAGCCGGCGAGGCGCAGATCGTTGCCCTCGCCGGTGCCGACGTGGAGGACGCGGGTCCACGGCAGCGGACCGAGCGCGCGGAGATTCGGGTCGTCGCCGTTCAGCACCACGAATCCGCTGCGCGGCACCAGCCGCGTGAAGTGGCTGAAGGTGCGCTGCACGTCGGCCAGGTCGCGGAAGATGTCGGCGTGGTCGAATTCGAGGTTGTTGAGGACGGCGATGTGCGGCGCGTAGTGAATGAACTTGCTCCGCTTGTCGAAGAACGCGCTGTCGTACTCGTCGCCCTCGATGACGAACGGGTCGGCCGCGGCGCCGAGGTGGCTGCCGGTCGGCGGATCCTGCGGCACGCCGCCGATGAGAAAGCCGGGATCGCGGCCGTTGGCGCGGAGGAGGAACGCGGTGAGCGCGGTGGTCGTCGTCTTCCCGTGCGTGCCGGCGATGACGAGGTTGCGCCGGTGGCGCAGCACGAGGTCGTGCAACAGCGCCGGCAGCGAAGTCCAGGGCCGCGCGCGGGTGTCGAGCAGCCACTCGACCTCGGGGTGGCCGCGGCTCATGGCATTGCCGATCACGACGAGGTCGGGCGCGAGCGACTCCAGCCGCACCGGATCGTAGCCCTCGAAAACCGTGATGCCGGCCTCCGCGAGCATGGTGCTCATCGGGGGATAGACGCCGCGGTCGGCGCCCAGCACCTCGTGACCCGCGGCGCGGGCGAGCACGGCGGCGTTGCCCATCGCCGTGCCGCCAATGCCCATGAAATAGATGCGCATGCCTCGCCTCATTGCGCACGCCCCGCGCGGGTTGGCAAGCCGCGTTCTGCGGCCGCGGCCGCCGGCGGATCCGCGTGGCCTAGTGCCAGACCGGAACGCTCCACGTCAGCACCACGTAGCCCAGGGCATGATGCGGCCGGGTGTTGGCGATATAGACGGCCGGATTCATCTGCAGGTCGGCCGTGAAGTTGTACGTCAGCCCGAGCGTCACCGCGTTGCCCGGTCCCGACTGGCAGTCGGCTGAAAACATGAGCTTGTCGGCGAGCTGGCGCGAATAGCCCAGGATGCCCTCGACGCGCCCGCCGGAGCGGATGGCGCCGGCAATGAAATGGTCCCGGCTCGCATAATAGCCGTACTCCAGCACCGGCGCGGCGCCGCCCCCGCGCGTCGACCAGTTGACTGCGCCGGCGGTCAGGAGTTGCGGCCCCTGCTGCCACAGGCCGACCTCCGTGCCGAAGATCTCCTCCCGCGGGCGGAAGCCCTGGAAGGCCGCCACCTCGGCCCACTTCGTCAGGCCGAGCTCGAACTGCAGTTCCGCCGGGTTGGCGATGCGCGCATCCTGCGCCTGGGCGCTGATCGACAGGACGCCCTCCGGCTGCAGATCGGGCGTGACGATCTGATTGAGGCCCTTGGTCGTGGCCCAAACGGCGGGTGCGAGGCTTAACACCAGCACCGGAATCAACAGGCGGCGCAAATGCGATCGCACGCTCCCGGGCAGATTCGATCCCGCCGACGCCCGCCAGAATCTGCCGCTAGTGCGCGAAGTTGCTGTTGCCGATCCTTGGGTGAACGCGACGGCGGCCAAAGGAGCGTCGCAGGCAAATGTCGGGATATTGAGGAGGTGACCGTATGGTGTGCGGACCATATTGTAGCCTTGGCTACAAGTCGCTATTCCGAGTGTCAAACGAATTTGCCGGCAGCCCCCGCTGCGCGCGGCGTTTCACACCAGGCTCATCGGGTCGACGTCGAGCACCTGCGTCACGCCCTCCGGCCAGGCGAAGGCCGCGCGCAGCTGCGCCAGCACCGGCACGACCCGCGTGACGTTCGTCGTAAAATACCAGACCTGGAAGCGGTACTCGTCCTTGATCTTTTCGATCGGCGACGGCGCCGGGCCGCTCACCTCCGCCAGGTCGCCGAGCCGCGCCTTCGCCTGCCGGGCCCAGGTCTCCGCGACGAACCTCAGCTTGTCCGGATTCGGCCCGCGAAACAGGTGGTGGATCAAGTGGCGGACCGGCGGGTAACGGTATTTCGCGCGCATCTTCAGCTCGGCCTCGACGAAGCCGTCGAAATCCGTGCGGCGCGCGAACTGGATGGCGTCCGCGTGCGGCGTGAAGGTCTGCACCACCACCTCCCCCGCCCGCTCGCCGCGTCCCGACCGCCCGGCCACCTGCACCAGCAGCTGGAACGTCCGCTCATTGGCGCGAAAGTCGGGCACGTGCAGCGACAGGTCGGCGTCGACCAGCCCCACCAGCGTGACGTTGGGAAAATCGAGACCCTTGCCGATCATCTGCGTGCCCACGAGCACGTCGATGCGGCCCAGGCGGAAATCGGTCAGCACCTGGCGGAAGCGGTTCTTCTTCGCCATCGTGTCGCTGTCCATGCGCTCGACCCGCGCCCGCGGCAGCACGCGGCGCACGGCCTCCTCGACCTTCTGCGTGCCGAGCCCGCGCCACCGGATCTTGGGCGAGCGGCACTGCGGGCACGCGTACGGCGCCGGCCGCTGGTGGCCGCAGAGATGGCAGCGGAGCGTCTCGTCGACGCGATGGTAGGTCATCGCGATGCTGCAGTGCGGGCAGGTCTCCACGTGCCCGCACTCGGTGCAGAGCAGGCTCGAAGAGTAGCCGCGCCGGTTGATGAAGAGCATCACCTGCTCGCGGCGCTCGAAGCGGTCGCGCAGCTGCTCGACCAGCCGGCGCGACAGCGTGGTCGAGCCGCGCGTGCGCAGCACCTCCACGCGCATGTCGACGATGTCGATCGCCGGCAGCTGCCGGTTGTCGACCCGCCGGGTCAGGGTCGCGAGCCGGTATTTGCCGGCGCGGGCGTTGGCGATGGATTCGATTGACGGCGTGGCCGAGCCCAGGAGGCAGACCGCGCGGGCGAGCTTCGCCCGGTAGACCGCGACGTCGCGCCCGTGGTAGCGGGGCGTCTCGTCCTGCTTGTAGGCCGGCTCGTGCTCCTCATCGACGACGATCAGCCGCAGGTCGCGCACGGGGGCGAAAACCGCCGAGCGGGCGCCGACGACGACCCGCGCCGCGCCGGTGGCGAGCGCGACCCAGCCGTCGAACCGCTCGCCCTCGCTCAGGTGGCTGTGCCAGACGACGACCCGGTGATCGGGCGCGATGGCCTGGAGCCGCCCGTGCAGCCGGGCCACGGTTTGCGGCGTGAGGGCGACCTCGGGCACGAGGTAGATCACGCCGCCGCCCGCCGCCAGCGCGGCCGCCACCGCGTTGAGGTAAACCTCGGTTTTCCCGGAGCCGGTGACGCCATGGAGCAGATGGGTGGCAAAGCCGCCGCGTTCCAGGCTGGCGCGCACCGCGGCCACGGCGGCGGCCTGCTCCTCGTTGAGGATCGGCGGGATCGCCGCCACGACCTCACCGTGGGCCCAGTCGTCCGCATAGCCCTCGCGCGCCACCCGGCGTGTCTCCTCGCGCGCCAGGCCGCGCTTGACCAGGGCCGCGGCGACGGCCGCGGTCAGGCCGAGCCGCTGGAGCACGAGGGCCCGGGGCTGGGGCTTGAATTGCTGGCGCAGGAACGCGTAGAGGTGTGCCTGCCGCGGCGCGCGGCGCGACAGCGCGGCGGCGTCAGCCGCCGAGAGGCGCTCCCCCACCGCGAGCAGCTTCTCCTCCCGGGGCGCGGTGCCCCCGCGCACCGCCGCCGGCAGCATCGCCTCGATCACGGCGTCCATTCCGGCCGCGTAGTAGGCGCTCATCCACCGGGCGAGGTCGAGCAGGTCGGGCGGCAGCGCGGGAAACGGATGCACCACCTGGGCGATCGCCTTCAGCCGCTCGACCGGAAAATCCGCCGGCGCCCCGATCACGCCCACGACGCCGAGCCGGTACCGGCGGAGAATCGGCACCCGCACGAGCGAGCCCACCGCCACCGCGGCCTCGAGGTGCGCCGGCACGTGGTAGTGCAGCAGCTTGTCGAAGCCGGCCAGCGGATGCACCCCGACGATCATGCCCTGTTTGTGGCCGAGGCACCGCGCGGCTGGCAATGCGGGAGTTGCGCGCGGCGGACGCGTCCGGCCACCCGGCCGCAAACCGCTTTAAGTTGACACCCCCTCCCCCCGACGGGAAATTCGCGCCGTGAGCACCGAGGCGTCGCGCGAAAAGTTCCGGGCCTTCCTCGCCGACAAGGGCCTGCGGGTTACGAACCAGCGGCTGGCGATCTTCGACGCCGCGTTCGCCCAGAAGGAGCATTTCACCGCCGAGGAGCTGCTGGTGCACGCCCGCGTCCTCGACGAATCGGTCTCGCGCGCCACCGTCTACCGGACCCTGCCGATCATGACCGAGAGCGCCCTGCTGCGCGAAATCGACATCGGCAAGAACATCAAGTTCTACGCGCCCAGCCGGGAGAACAGCACCCAGCAGGCCCAGGTCATCTGCCTCGACTGCGACAAGATCTTCGAGATCAACGCCCCGTTCATGGAGTGGTACGGCAACACGGTGTCCTCGAAGCTCGGCCTCACGCCCGTGTCGCAGCGGCTGCAGGTGAGCGCCCATTGCAACGCCTTCCGCGCGACCGGCCGCTGCCCGCATCGCAACAACTGAGCCTGCCCATGACCAAGGCGCCGCCCGAGATCGAGTTCGAGACCTGTTTCTTCGAGGCCATCCACCGGCGCGATCCGCAATTCACCGACGTGATCGAGATCCTCGGCGGACTCTACACCCGGCAGGGCCGGATCGCCGACGGGCTGAAGATGGATCGCAAGCTCGTGCGCCTGGAACCCGACAACTCCACCGCCCACTACAACCTCGCCTGCAGCCTGGCGCTGAGCCGGCGCAAGGCCGACGCGCTGCGCACACTCGCGCGCGCCGTCGAGCTGGGCTACCGCGATTTCGATTGGATGCAGCGGGACCCCGATCTGGAGGGATTGAAGAACCACCCGGCCTTCCAGCAACTGCTGGCGCGCCTGCAGACGCAGAGCCCGGGCGGCGCCGGAGACCGGCGCTGAGCCGGCGGCGGCCGGCTCACGCCCGGCCGACATAGAGCCGGGTTTCCAGGTCGAGCCGCACGCGGCCGCCCTCCTGATGCCGATCGAAAATCTGCCGCAGGTTGGCCAGCATCGGCGCATGGGCACTCTGCCCCGCGACGGGCGCATAGGACGCCGAAAGCAGGCCGCCTTGGAGCGCGTCGAAGTCCAACGTCCGCTCGTTCGGCAGCGTGCGGCGCACGTAGCCGCCGGCAAAGAACCGGTCCAGGGCGCCCGCGTCGACATGCTCGTGGGTCACCCGCGCGTAGTCGTCGCCGAGCGAGCGGAGCAGCGATTCGTAGGCCTGGCCGAACGGGGTGGTGACGAGCCGGGTGTTCCAGAGGAGAACCACCCAGCCGCCCGGCCGCAGGATCCGGCGGAACTCGGCGCGGGTTTTCTCGGGGTCAAACCAGTGAAAAGCCTGGGCGGCGACAACGCAGTCCACGCCGGCATCCGGCAGCGTCGTCGCCTCCGCGGCGCCGTCCACGCTGTGGAAATTCGCGCGCCCGCCGAGCAGCCGCTCCGCCGCGGCGCGCATCTCGCGGTTGGGCTCGACGGCGAACACGGGATTGCCGTGATCGAGAAACAGGGCCGTGGCGATACCCGTGCCGGAGCCGATGTCGGCAATCACCGTCGCGGGGGTCAGGCCGATCTCCACGTGCAGGAGGTCGAGCACCCCCGCCGGATAGTGCGGCCGGTAGCGGACGTAGTTGTCGACCCGGTCAGAAAACCGCCGGGTGGAATCGGGGCCCGTGGGGGGTGGCGAGGCGGCCGGGAACGAAGGATTCAACGCAGGTCGAAGAGTTGTTCGAGCACCGTCTGCAGATCCCGCCCGACGACGTAGCCGGCGCCGCGCCGCCGCACCAGCACCTTGCCGCGATGCTGCACCACCGAGGGGTAGTCGACGTCGAGCAGCGTCACATGGTTGAGCGGCTGGCCGGCGACCTCCATCGGGGTGAGCGGCCGCCACGCGAACGGCAGGCCGGTCCAGTCGCACTCGATTTCCCAGCCGCCGATCGGGCCCGCCGGCAGCGGCGCCTTGAGCAGGCTCGGATAGCGCCGGACGAAATCGGGCACGCGGCGGGTCACGATGCGGACGCGGACCTGGGCGTGCATCCGATCGAAGTACTCCTGAAAATTGTCCACCTGGTGCGCCCGCCAGCGGTTGTAGAAATCGAGCGGATCGAAGCCCATCAGGTTCATGCCATTCCAAATGCCGTGCTCGTTGGGGCTGCCGAAACGCTTCCGGTTGTACCACGCCTGAAAATCCTCGGTGATCATCAGCCCCATCTCGAAATGCATGTGGGCGCGTTCGAGCGGGATCGCGTAGCCGCCCGCCGAGTGACCCATGACCGCGATCGCCTGCCCGCGTTCGACACGGACCCCGTCCCGGATGCCGGGCAGCACGCGCGCCAGGTGGGCGTAGAGGGTGTAGATCGACGGGGCCACGTCGGTGTGCTCGAGGACGATGTACCGGCCGTAGCTGCTTTCACCCGGGCGCAGGTTCACGTGGCGCACGATGCCCGGCAGCACCGCATAGATCTCGTCGAGCGGGTCGCCGCGCGCGTCCCGCCGCACCGGCTTCAGATCCAGACCCTCGTGAAACTGGAATCCGTTGTCGCGCACGCAGCCAAAGGTGCCGGAAATGGGCTCGCCGGACGCCGTGGGCTGGATGAACGCCGCGATCGACTTGCCCTCGGCCCAAGCCTGGTTGGGCGTCGGCCACACAAGTTCGAGGCGATCGCGGGCCGCGGCGGCGGTGGTGAGGAGGGTGACGGCGAAGAGGGTCGGAAGCATCCGGCGCACGGGCATGGGTGGCTCCAGTGAGCGCAAGGTGCGCCGCACTTCAAATCGATTCGATCAGGCGCGCGCCGGCGCCTGCATGGCCGTCATGACCTCGACGCCGACCGCATCGGCCACCAGCCGGCCGCGGAGGGTCAGGCGCAGGTTGCCGCGGCGGTCGCGCCGGGCGAGCCCCTCGGCCGCCAGCCGGCGCGCCAGCGCGTCGATTCCGCGCCACGGGGCGTCCGGAAAACGGGTGCGCAGCCGGGGCAGGTTCACGCCGGCGTTCAGCCGGAGGCCAAAGACCAGGCTGTCCTCGGCGAGCACGCGCGGCGTCAGCTCCACGCGTTCCTCGCCCGCGCGGCGCCCCGCGGCCAGCTCCGCCTGCCAGCGGTCCAGGTCGGCGGCGTTGCGGCCGCGCCAGCCGGCGAACTGCGACGCGGCCGCCGGCCCAAGGCCGATCCACTCGGCCATGTGCCACGTGTTCAGATTGTGGCGGCACTGGTGACCGGCGCGGGCAAAATTGGACACTTCGTACTGGGCGAAGCCGGCGGCCTCGAGGCGTTCCCAAGCCTCGGTGTAGAACGCCGCCTCCTGCGCCACGTCGCGGCGGACCTTGCCCTGCGCCAGCTTGACGAAGAGCGCCGTGTCCTCCTCGAACGTCAGGCAGTAGGTGGAGAGGTGGTCGGGCGCCAACGCGATCGCCTCATTCAAATCCTCGCACCATTGCGCCACCGTCTGGCCGGGCAGGGCGAACATCAGGTCGAGGTTGACGCTGGAGAAGCCGGCGGCGCGCACCCGTTCGTAGGCCTCCAGGGCCTGCCGGCGGGTGTGCCGGCGGCCGAGGGCCGTCAGCAGCGCCGGTTGGAGGCTCTGCACGCCCAGCGACACGCGCGTCACTCCGAGTTCCCGGAGCACCGCCAAGCGCTGCGGCGTCACCGAAGCCGGGGCCAATTCCACGGACCATTCCCGCGGCGCGGGCGCGCGTCGCCGCACCACGGCGCCCAGTTCGCCCAGCGCCCGCGGCGAGAGCAGCCCGGGCGTGCCCCCGCCCCAGAAAACGGTGTCCGCCACGCGCGGCCAGTCGATCAGTTCCGCCTCCCGCGCCACGCCGGTCAGGAACCGCCGCACGCCTTCCGCTGTCGGCGTGGTCTGATAGAATGCACAAAAGTCGCAGGTCGTGGCGCAGAACGGCACGTGCACGTACAGGCCGAGGGCCGCAGTGCGCCGAGCTTTTGCTTGCGCTGGAGCGAGTTCGAGCATTACAAGAGCCGCCTGAGGACCTGCCGGCGCGACCGCCGACCTTCCCTTTCCAAACTAAATGCACATGACACGTTTCCCCCAAGCGAGAAGAATCTTTCCCGCGACCGCGTTGGTTTTCGGCCTGCTGCTTTTTGCCGGCTGCAACATCACCATCAGCAACCTCACTCCGGATGTGCTGCGCGAAAACCCGTCGCAGCTCTACACGCTCAGCGCGCGGGTGACACCCACGTCCCGCAGCGTCGACCGGTCCAGCCTCCAGGTCACGGCCGTCATCGACGGTCAGAGCCTGACTATGCACAAGAGCGCGCTGGCCAACGACGTCTATGAGGTCGACTACCCGCTGCCGCCCGGCCGCGACCAGGCCGCCTACTACTTCCTCGCCATCTACCGCTTCAATTCCAGCGCGCCGTCCAAAAATTACGAGGTGTACTCGGAGGTCCATCATCTGCAGATCCTCCGGCGTTACACCTCGCCGCTCCAAGCCGACCGCGGCCCCGTCGGCGCCCGGGTGAGCATCGCCGGCAGCGGCTTCACCCCGCAGGATGTGGTCTACCTCGGCACCACCCCGGCGCGAACCGTCTTCGAATCGCCGAGCGCGCTCAGCTTCTTCGTCCCGCCGGTCCAGCCCGACCGCACCTACAATATCGCGATCAGCGGCGGCGGTCCGACGCTGTCCGTGGGCGCCTTCCGCGCCGACGCCATGTCGGTGACCGTGAATCCCTCGTCGCTGACCATGCGGTCCGGCGACCAGCAGACCCTCGAGTTCACCCTCACGGGGCCCGCGCCGCAGGGCGGCCTGCTGCTTGATGTGACGACCGACATCCCCGAGAGCGTGATCATGCCGGAGGTGGTCGTGCCGGAAGGGGCGAGCAACGTGGTGGTGACGATTCAGGCGGCGAAGCCCGGCGCCGGCGCGCTCTATCTGAAGGGATTTGGCACGACCGAGATGACGATTCCGGTTTCGGTGACGGCGAAATAGGCGTGCGATGCCCGCAGAGGATCCGGTGGCCCTGCTGAACGCCGCGGCCTGTCTCTATCTGCGCGCGCTGGGAGAACCCAGGGACAATTCCCTCCGCCTCGTCGTGCAGGAGGCGATTGCCGGTCCGGCGGGCGGCTCGGCACGCATCAAGGAATTGCCCAAGAACCTCCGCACGCTGTTGGGCGACGCGCGACCGATCATCTCCAATGCGACCTGCCATTCCTACGAGTTAAGTTGGCCGAGCTACATCGCGTATGCGGTGCGGAACGAATCGTACGCGACGGTGGACGATGCGAAGACGTACGAGGGTAATTGGCTGCGCCGTTACTCGACCTCCCCATTCCTCGAGTTCGTCGATCAGTCCACGTGGGCGGACCCGAAGCATCCCGGTCCCTTCGTCCACTACGCCGTCATCACCCTCAACCACGTCGTTGACATTGCCTCGCTGGAGGCGCCGGTCGTGCGACGATTCAAATCGACCGGCGCCCGCGCCGACGGTTAGTCCGACCGGGCCGGCAGCCGCTCCAGGTCGAGCCGCACCACGACGGGCCGGTGGTCGCTGGCCTCGCGCACGCCCGGTCCGTCGTACACAAAGCCGGCGCCTCCGGCCACGGCGGGCAACAGCTCCGGCGACGCGAGGATGTAATCCAGCTGCAGGTAGCTGCCCTCGCGGCGAAAGATGAAGGTCCAGCGGTCGCCGCGCGGATCGGCGGCGGCGAGCACCGACGCCACCACGGTGCCGCCCCGGGCGCCCAGCAGGCGCACCGGCGGGCTGTCGGCCGAGTCGTTGCAGTCGCCCACGATGAGAAAACACGCCCGCGCCGGGTCAGGAAACCGCTGCAGGATGCGGTCGCGGACCGCCCGGGCCTCGGCGGCCCGGCGCCGGACCGAGCCGGGATCCTCCACCCGCTCGGTGAGCCGGCTCTTCAGGTGCACCACGAAAAGGGTGAGGTCGCCGCGCGGCGTCTGCAGCACGACCTCGAGCAGGCCGCGCTTCACCCTTTCGCGGCCGCCCAGGTAGGGAAACTCGAGGTCGGTATGGGTCACGACCCGGCGGAACGGCAGGCGCGAGAGCACCGCCGTGTGGCGGTCGGCGTCGTCCGCCTCCGCCACCGCCGCGTACGGGTAATCGCTGCCCTCCGACCGGAGGTCCCGCCGCAACTCCTCCAGGTACGGGCCAGGACCCATTTCCTGCAACGCGAGCACGTCGGCCCGCAGGGCGCCGATCACGGCGCGCAGGGCGGCCTTGGCCGCCTCGGGCTTGGGATAGGACGGGAGGTAGCGATCGCCGATGCGCCGGCCCGCCGCCACGTAGTTCTCCAGGTTGTACGTGGCGACCACGAGGCTCTCCGCCCCCGCCGCCGACGCGGCGAGCAGGGTGAGCAGCAGGATTCTTTTCACCACAGATTGCACGGATGGCACGGATGGACCCCCGCCACACTCCAACCAGGGCGGTCTTTCAAAACGGGCTCATTCTGAGCGAAGCGAGGAATCCAGCGAAACATCGCCGGAGCGAATGACGGAGGTGCACTGGATGCTTCCTCCTTCGCCAAGGCTTCGGCGGACAGGTCGCTGCGCTCAGCATGACACGTCTCAGAGGTCGGATTTGAATAATCGCCTGATCCGCGCCCATCCGTGGGATCCGCGGTGGCCGTTCAGACCGTCAGCGCCCGTTCGCGCTCCACCACCGTCGGATGCGAATAATAAAACCCGCTGTAGAGCGGGTGGGGCGTGAGGTTGGAGAGGTTGGTCTGGGCCAGCTTGCGCAGGGCCCCCACCATGGGAGCGGCGCCGACGGCGTCGCGAGCGAAAGCGTCGGCCTGGTACTCGTGCCGGCGCGACAGCAGGTTCAGCAGCGGCGAGAACCAGAACGTCACGAGGCCGCTCACCAGGCCGAAGAGCAGCAGCGTCGGGGCCAGGTCGCCGGCGGCGAAGCCGAAGGCGGGATTGAACCAGGCGCGGTCCGCCAGCCACGCCAGCAGCGCCAGACCGCCGAACTGGAGCACGGCCGACAAGGCCAGCATCCGCGGAACATGCCCGCGCTTGTAGTGGCCGATCTCGTGGGCCAGCACCGCCTCCAGCTCGGCGGGCGCGAGCTGGGCCACCAGCGTGTCGTAAAGCACGATGCGGCGGAAGCGCCCGAAACCGGTGAAGAAGGCATTCGAGTGGGCGGAGCGCCGGCTGCCGTCCATCACTTGGATCGTGCGCGCCCGGAAGCCCGTGCGGACGGCCAGGTCAAGCAGGCGGGCGCGCAGGCCGTCGTCCGGCAGCGGAATGAGCTTGTTGAACAGCGGCAGGATCAGCTTCGGGTAGAGCACCAGCATGACGAGCTGAAAGCCGAACAGCAGCGCAAAGCCCCACAACCACCACGCCGGGCCGGTCCAGCGCACCAGCGCGAGCAACGCCCACAGCAGCGGGAAGCCGATCACGGCAAAAAGCGCCAGGCCTTTCAGCCGGTCCGTCACCCACAGGCCGAGCGTGCTCTGGTTGAAACCGAACCGCTGTTCGAGCCGGAACTGGGCCCACCACTCGAACGGCAGCGACGGCACGCTCAGCACCGCCGCCACCGCGAGCAGAAACAGCGCGCCGGTCCAAGCGCCGGGGCCCCAGGCCCGGAACGGGCCGTACAGCCGCGGCAGCAACCCGCTGAACAGCACCGCCGCGAGCACCAAGGCATCGTAAATCTCCTCCACCGTTGCGAACCGAAGCTTCGCCAAGGCGTAAGCCACCGACCGGGCGCGGGTCTCCGGGTCCATCAACGCGGCCGCCGCCGGCGGCGGCTGGCCCGCGCAGCGCCGCACCTCCGCCGTGTTCAAGCCGTTGAGCACGAGCTGGGCGGCAAGCCGGACGCCAAGCAGAACCGCCACGAGGGGCAGCAGCATGGACCCACTTCAACCGCTTTCGCCGCGGGAGCGAAGGAAAAACCACAGCTCCCGCCGCCGCCGGCAAGCGGCGGCCGGAATCTGAAAGATTGAAAAAGCCGCCGATGGCGCCCATCGTACGCGGCCGTGGAAGCAGAGACCAAGTCCGCCAAGCTCACTTTCGAAGCGGCCCTCGCGAAGCTCGAGACCATCGTTGAATCGATGGAGTCCGGCCAGGTGCCGCTGGCCGAACTCTTGGCCAAGTTCGAGGAGGGCAACAAGTTGCTCAAGGTCTGCGAAGCCCGGCTCAAGGACGCCGAAATGAAGATCGAACAGCTGAAAAAGCAGAAGGATGGCGCTGCGTTCGCACCGCTCGATGCGGAGCGCGGCGACTAGCGGCTCCGGCGCGCCGCTCCCATTTCAGGGATGAACCTGCCACCTTCCGATCAAACGGCCGCGCCAGCCTCCCCGCCGCGGCTGCTGGACCAGATTCGCGGTCCGGCCGACGTCAAGGCGCTCCCCTTCGACCAGCTGCCGCGGCTCGCGCAGGACATCCGCGACGAGATCATCGCCGTGACCTCGAAGACCGGCGGCCACGTCGCCCCCAATCTCGGGGTCGTTGAACTCACACTGGCGCTGCACCGGGTGTTCGACTCCCCCCAGGACCAGTTCGTGTTCGATGTCTCCCACCAGGGTTATGTGCACAAGCTGCTGACCGGCCGCGCCGGCCCGGCGTTTCGCAAGCTGCGGCAGACCGGCGGGCTGAGCGGCTTCCTCAACCGCCCGGAGAGCCCCCACGACGCCTTCGGCGCCGGCCACGCTGGCACCGCCCTGTCGGCCGCGCTGGGCATGGCCACTGCGCGCGACCTGCGCGGCACCGGCGAGCACGTCGTCGCCATCTGCGGCGACGCGGCATTCACCTGCGGCATCACGATGGAGGCGCTGAACAACGTCGTCGCCTGCACCAAGCGCCTGATCGTCATCCTCAACGACAACGAGTGGTCGATTGCGCGCAACGTCGGGGCGATGGCCAAATACCTCACCCGCCTCAGCACCAGCTCGACCTACAACCGCATTCACCACGATCTGGAGAAGTTCTTCCTCAGCCTGCCGCACGGCCCCGAGATGCACCATTTATGGGTGAAGTGGAAGCGTGAGACCAAGGACTTCTTCGTCGAGTCGAGCCTGTTCGAGAAATACGGCCTGCGCTACATCGGGCCGATCGACGGCCACAACCTCGGCGAGCTGGTCAAAAACCTCGAATTCGCCAAGCACAGCGACGTGCCCATCCTGCTGCACGTCCTGACCAAGAAGGGCCAGGGCCTGCCGGCGGCGCTGCAGCATCCGGAGAAGTTCCACGGCTCCGGCGCCTACGATCCGCTGACGGGCGAGAGCCGCAAGCCGCCGGCGGGCACGCCGCCCAACTACCAGGACGTTTTCGGCCAGGCCCTGGCACGGCTGGCCAAGGCCGATCCCCGCATCGTCGGCATCACCGCCGCCATGCCCAGCGGCACCGGGCTGTCCCTCCTCGCCGCCGAATGTCCGCGGCAGTTCTTCGACATCGGCATCGCCGAGGAGCACGCGACCCTGTTCGCCGCCGGCCTCGCGACCAAGGGCTGCCGGCCGGTCGTGGCGATCTACTCGACCTTCCTCCAGCGCGCCTACGACCAGATCATCCACGACGTCTGCCTGCAGAATCTGCCGGTC
>Ga0335078_10004939_pt1 | contig 19750 bp, 17 predicted proteins | sample Lox_Sample_32_FD_206711 | JGI IMG/M metagenome (GOLD analysis project Ga0335078, IMG submission 206711) | Soil microbial communities from Loxahatchee National Wildlife Refuge, Florida, United States - Lox_Sample_3.2 | ecosystem: Environmental > Terrestrial > Soil > Wetlands | place: USA... | reverse complement strand
GTCAAAGTGCGCGGCAATCTTTCTGTTACACCGCGGGCATACGGGCTCGATCAACGTGAACTTCCTGCCGAATACCTCCACATCCGTGAAAAAGACTCCTGGCGCATCCCTGAGATCTCTCTCACCGTAGACTTTACCGCATTCACACGTGGGTAATTCCTGTCGGATCGTCTGCCCGTGGAATACCTGATCCGCGTGCTTCGTGACCAGTTCTCTCTCTTCGTTTGTCATGTTCTAAAATAATCCCGATTCGCGTATTCGGCAACCCCTCTCATGGGGGAAGGCCGTTCCTCAATGAGACAGCGCTTTTCTCCTGAAGAAACTCCTTGACAAATTCATAATATCGGTAATAATTATAATAATGGTAAAAACTGAAAAATTGCACGTGCGAAAAACGGGGTGATGACCATGGACGTACTGACAGTTTCCGAGGCGAGCAGATTATGCGGGGTATCCCTCAAAACCATCGCGAATTGGATCGAGCAAGGCCATATCAAGGCACATAGGACCGTTGGCGGCCATAGACGCATACTGAGAGAAGACCTTTACCGATTCATGACAGACCACAAGATTCCCTTGCCGGAGGCTGAAAAGGGCAATGGCCGCAAGAGAATCCTCATCGTTGACGACGACAGGATTATCGTGGAGACCCTCGTTCTTGCCCTGGAAGAGGACGAGCACGGCTACGAGGTGATCTCGTCGGCTGATGGATTCGAGGCAGGCATGCAGTTGGAGCACTTCAAGCCCGATATTGTCATCCTCGACATCATGATGCCCGACATCAACGGCTTCGAGGTCTGCAAACGCATCAAGTCGAACCCTGAAACGCAGAACACCAAGGTGATTGTCCTGTCGGCGTATCTGGAGGAGGAGAATTTCCGGAAGATGAAGGCTTTCGGGGCCGATGCGTGCTTTTCCAAGCCGCTGCCCCTGCCTGACTTGAAGAGGGAGGTCGCAAAGCTCCTGGGGGTTTAGGGGCGCCGTTTTCGAAAACCCCCGTGATCAAACAAGCAGTTTTTTGAGGGGAGGCCACCATGTCTTTCTCGGAGAAATTGGAGCGGAACAGATTCATCATCACCTCTGAGGTGCAAGTGTCGGTGGAGAGCGATGCGGAAAGTATCCTGGGAAGCCTGAAGCGCATCAAGGGCAGGATCGACGGCCTCATCGTAACGGAGGCGGAGATCGAGGGAGTCGCCTGCGACTCGGTTCCCATCTGCAGCGCCCTGAAGGAAGGCGGCTACAGCCCGCTTTTCGAGACCACAACAAGGGAGAAGAACCGCATAGAGCTGCAATCCCAGCTCATCAAGGCGGCCGACGCAGGCATCACCAGCCTCCTCACCTTTACCCGGGACTACCGCATTACCGGCGACAGCCTGAATGAGATGATGTTCTTCCACGTCGACTCGGGCAAGCTCTTCTCGGTCTTGAGCTCCCTGAAGGAGGGGATGGACGTGCGGGGAAAGGAGCTGCGGAGCCCTTACGAGTTCTCTGTCGGGGCCGGCATCGATGCGGGCTGGGGCAAGAAGGTCCCGGACCTGGAGCTCAAAGAGATCGAGCACATGGTCGGGATGGGCACGAGATTCTTCATCACCACACCGGTCTTCGACCTCAACGAGTTTGGCCAATTCTACGATCGCGTGCACCAGTTCAAGGTGCCCGTCATCGCGGAGGTGATCCTCATCAGGTCAGCCGGCATGGGCCAGCTCATGAATAAATACGTGAGGCCGAACCTTGTTCCTTCCCACGTCATAGAACGGCTCACGAGGGCGCCGAACAAAGATAAGGCGAGCGTGGAGATTTTCACGGAACTGGTCAACGGTCTCAGGGAGATCTGTGACGGAGTGCACATTGTACCTGTGGGCGCGGAAGACAAGGTCAACACCTACCTCAATGCCATAAGACGGTGAGGCTTAAAAGGGTGAGGTGTCCTGCCAGGCCTCTTTACCAGGTATAGCGTTCTGCAGAATTCATTCCCGTTACCGCCCGGCTCTCCGGAGTAGCTAAGAAGCGCTCCTCCGGACGGGTCCTTGTGAGCCTATCGGCCCCGGGACAGATTTGCCTAGAAGCCCTGGCCCGGTCCGCCGCTCTGACCCGACATGCCGCCGGCCGGAGGCTGCGGCACAGCATTGGGCTGCGCAGAGGCCCCAGGCGGAGGATAGGTGGGGTATCCGTCAGGGTATTCATATGGATATGGGTACGGGTAAGCGTACGGATACGGCGAGTACCAATAGGGGTAAGAATAGTATGGGTACCCGAAGTAGCCGCCTATGAAGACGCGGGGATGCCCGAAGTGGTGGAAGCGGCCCCCACCGAAGTGGCCTCCCCAATGACCGCCCCGATCAGCCATGGCGGGACTTACAAGCACGATCCCCATCAGCACCAGCATACCGACAATGAACAGTGCTCTCATGGCACCCTCCTTTCTCCAGGGAACCATGAGAACCATCACAACTCGGGATGGCAGGACCGAAGTCTTCCGGATCCAGGAAACCCCCCGCAGTCCGCGCGTAAACCGGCCGTATTCCCCGGCCCCCCTGGAGCAAGCGGAAAGGCGCTACCTAGGTATTAATACCTAAGCACTCAATCCACAGGTACCATAATCGCCACTTCCTTCCCTGTCAAGCCCTTTTTGGGAAGCCAAGCGCTCGTGTTCAAGGGCGAAGGAAGAAGGCTCCGGTGTCACGGTCTCGGAAGGAGCTTCGCCCCCTGTACGATCTCCGACACCTTCTCTTCCCACTCGATGGCCATGATATGCACGCCTGCAAGTCCCTTGACCTGGCGTAGCCTTTCGATGGTTTCGATGGCGATCTTAATGCCCTCGTCCGCTACTTTTTCCTTCGGCACTCCTTTGAGTCTCTCGATTTGATCTTCGGGCACGTCCATGCCCGGAACGGACTTCTGCATGTAGCGGGCCATGCCGATGGACTTGAAGGGCGTGATGCCGGCGAGGATGTACATCTTCTCGTGAACGCCGAGGTCACGGACCATTTCCATCCATTTCTCGAACTTGGGCACGTTGAAGATACACTGGGTCTGGACGAACTGGGCGCCTGCGGCTGCCTTCTTCGCGAGGCGCATGGCGCGGATCTCGAAAGGATCGCCAAAGGGGTTTTCCGCGCACCCGATGAACATATCGGGTCTGGCAGCCTTCAGCTCCTCTCCGCCGAGGAATTTGCCTTCATCCCGGAGCTGCTTCACGGTTGCCACAAGCTGGATGGAATCGATGTCGAAGACGTTCTTGGCGCCGGCGTGGTCCCCGAAGGATTGATGGTCCCCGGAGAGGCAGAGGACGTTGTTTATGCCCACGGCTGCAGCGCCGAGTATGTCGCTCTGGAGGGCGATCCGGTTCCTGTCCCTGCAGACCATCTGGAGGACGGGGTCGAAACCGAGCCCTTTCAGGATGAAGCACGATGCCGCGCTTGACATCCTCACCACGCTCGTCTGGTTGTCCGTGATGTTGATGGCATCGACGTGCCCCTTCAGGAGCCCGGCCTTTTTCTTGATGACTTCCGCGTCCGCTCCTCTGGGAGGGCCGCACTCGCTCGTAACGGCAAACCCGCCTGATTTGAGGACTCTTTCCAGGTTACTCGCGCTCATAGCTTCAGATCCTCCCTGACTCTCGTTCTCGGCCCCCCATGGTGCGCTGTGGACCAGTTCTTCACGGGTTGGATCTCGAGGTACTTGTCGAGCATGTTCCTCTCTTTGTACCGGTCGACGATAAGCTGCCAGGCGCAGGGTGTCTCGGCGTTCACCTCGCACTTGCCGTCGTGAGAGCCTCCGCACGGTCCGTTGAAGATGCTCTTCGCGCACCGGGTGACGGGACAGACCCCCAGGGTCTTGTCGAGGATGCAGTTTCCGCACCCGAGGCACCGCTCCGACCAGACGCCGTGCTCCATGGTCACGCCGTCGAAAGTGGTGTTGACGGCGGGAAGCACGGACTTTTCAATGTAGTGCTCGCCCACGAATTGTATGCCGCAGCCGCACGCCATGGAAAGAACAGCTTCAGCATCCGCTATGATCGCACCAAGGGGCTCCACGTACTCGGGGTCGCAGTTGCGCTCCGGCACGTGCTCCTTGATCTCGATGGGCTGTCCCTCTTTCTCGCGATACATGCGCAATTCCGAGGCGAGCACCTCCACCTCCTTGGCCCCGCCCACGGCGCAGACCGTCACGCACTCGTTGCAGCCGAGGAGCACGATCTTCTTGTAGGGCTTAATCAGCTCCACGATCTCCTCAAAAGGTTTCCTGTTCGCTACTATCATTTCTTCTCCCCCGTCTTGCCATTCTTGGCCGGGTTCGGTCCCAGGCCCCTCACCTTTTCCGTCATCTCCCGGGCTATCTCTGCGAAGCGCTGCCCCTGGGCGGAAGAGAGGTTGTACATGGCGATGCGATCCCCTCCGACGCCGCATTCGTTCAAGAGCTCCTTCACATGGGCCACGCGCTGCTTGGCCCGCAAGTTTCCCCGGAGAAAGTGGCACTCCCCCTCGAGACAACCCGCCAGATAGACGCCGTCGGCCCCCTGTTCGAAAGCCTTCAGCATGTGGATGATATCCACTCTCCCGGTACACGGCACCTTGACGATCTTCACGTTCGTCGGGTACGTAAGCCTCATCGAACCTGCCAGGTCCGCGGCAGTGTACGCTCAGTGCTCGCAACAAAAGGCTACAATATCCGGCTCAAACGACATCGCATCCTCCTTCCGCCAACGTCAGGGCGCCTTCCTTATGGATGATCTGTGCGTCCGTGAAATGCATCAAGTCGATCGCCTTGGCAGGGCACTCGGCAGCGCACGTCCCGCACCCCTTACACTTGCTGATATCGATCTCAGCCTCTCCCTTCGCGTTGATGACAGGCACACCGTAAGGGCACGCCCGCACGCAGGAGAGACAGGCGGCGCACTTCTCCCCCTGGACCTCGGCCACTACTCCCCCAACGAGAATCTTCTCCTTCGACAGGAGCGTACATGCCTTTGCCACGGCTGCCTCGGCCTGGGTGATGGTCTCGCGAATGTTCTTGGGCGAGTGGGCAAGGCCGCAAAGGTAGATGCCGTCGGACGCGAAGTCGACGGGCCTCAACTTCATGTGCGCCTCCAGGAGAAAACCTTCCAGGGTGCGGGGCACCTTCAGCAGGTTGGCCAATTCCTCGTTCTGGCCTGCTATGGTCGCCGCGCTCAAGGCGAGAAGGTCCGCCTCGAAGGTGATCTCCTCCATCACTGAAGGATCATAACAGCTCAGGGAGAGCCTGCCGTTCGCCTTGGTGAGGACCGGCGGCCGCTCCTTGTCGTACCTCATGAACCGCACCCCGGCACGCCTCGCCGTCAAGTAATGCTTCTCGAGGAAGCCGTAGGTCATCACATCCCTGAAGAGGATCACCACGTCGCAGTCGGGATCGACTTCCTTGAGATGAAGGGCGTTCTTTATGGCATTGGAGCAGCAGACCCGGCTGCAGTAAGGCCGCTCTTCGTTTCTCGACCCCACGCACTGGATCATCGCCACCCGCCCCACCTTGGGCACGTCCTTTTCGAAGAGCCTCTTTTCCAGCTCCATCTGGGTGAGGACCCTGTCATCCTCCCCGTAGCTGTACAGGCCTCGGGGCTTCAGCTCCTCCCCTCCCGTCGCCAGCACGATGACTCCATGCTTCAGCTTCCTGGACGTCATGGTGGGACCGTGAAGGAGCCCGGTCTCGAAGTTCCCCTTGAAGCCCGAATGATCGACCACGATGGTCTCGGTGAGCGTGTGGATAAGCGGGTGGCTCGCCACCTGCTCGATGAGGTTTTCGAGGAACTCGGGCACATCGATTCCGTCGAGGGTCGTGTAGATGTGGCGGAGGTTGCCTCCGAGCTGCACCTCCTTTTCAACGAGAAAGACCTCGAAGTTCTGCCGGGCGAACTTGAGGGCCGCGGTCATGCCGGCAAGACCTCCCCCGACTACGAGGGCGGTCTTGTTGACGTCGATGGGAACCTCCTTCAGAGGCTTTATGTAGTTGGCGTTAGTAACCGCCATCCTCACGAGGGTCTTCGCCTTTTCCGTGGCCCCCTCATGGTCCTTCATGTGGACCCACGAGCACTGGTCGCGGATATTGGCCATCTCGAAAAGGTACTTGTTGAGGCCGGCCTCCCTGATGGTGGTTCGGAAGAGGAATTCATGCGTCCTGGGGGAGCAGGAGGCGACCACGACCCGGTTGAGGCTGTGTTCGTTAATCACGTGCTTCATCTTTTCCTGTGTGTCCTGGGAGCACGTGAAGAGGTTTTCGTCGGCTATGACCACGTTCGGCAGGGTCTTGGCGTACTCCTTGACCTCGGGCACGTTGACTACAGCCCCGATGTTTACGCCGCAGTGGCAGATGAAGACGCCAATGCGCGGCTCTTCGGCGACAGGCACGTTGCGCTCCTCGGGAAGGGACGGGATGATGAGGTCTTTCCCTCTTGCTTCCGCGATGATAGAGGCTGCCTCGCAGGCAGCTCCGGACGCCTGGGTCACCGTCTCGGGAATGTCTTTGGGGGACTCCGACGCGCCGCTCACGTAGATCCCCTCCCTGGTCGTTAGCAGGGGGTTTCTCGGGGCGGACCTGACGAATCCATACTCGTTGAGCCCGATATCGAGCACCTTGGCCAGATTTGCGAGGTTCTTCGCGGGCCGCATGCCCACCGAGAGGACGACCATGTCGAACCATTCGGACCGCAAAGAGCCGTCTTCATCTACGTAGATGACTTCCAGGTTCTTCGTCTCGGGGTCTTCGAGGATCCGCGATATGGCCGATTTCACGTAGCGGACGCCGTGCTCGTGCTTGGCCCGCTCGTAATACTGATCGAAGCCCTTGCCGAAGGCCCGCACGTCCATATAGAAGATGGTCGGCTCCAGGTCGTTCTGATGCTCCTTGGCGATGATAGCCTCTTTCGTCGCGTACATGCAGCAGACGGAAGAGCAGTACTCGTGCGTCTTGTCCCTGCTCCCCACGCATTGGAGCCAGGCAACTTTCTTCGGGATCATCCCGTCGGACGGCCGCAGCACCGTGCTCGCGGTCGGTCCGGTGGCGGAGAGGGTACGCTCGAACTCGGTGCTCGTCACCACGTTCTTGTAGAATCCATATCCAAGCTCCGGCTTGTTTGACGGGTCGTACTCGTCGAGGCCGGTGGCGAGGATGACGCTGCCGACGTTGATGCGCACTTCCTCGGGTTCCTGAAAGTAGTCGATGGCTCCGGGCTTGCAGGCCTCTTCGCAGATCTTGCATCCGAGACATCGCCGGCAGTTGAGGCAGCGCTCGGCTTCTTGCCGCGCCGCCACCTCGTCGAGGACGAGCTCCACCTCCTCGAAGCCCTTCCTCGTGTCGATAGGGATGGTGGGGATGGCCGCCCGGAAGCGCCGCTCTATGTCGATGGGCACATGGATGACCAGCTCGCTCTCTTTGGCGCACCGCCCCTCTTTCAGATCCTTCCCCTCCAGGTATCGCCTGATCGATTCAGCCGCTTCCTGCCCCTGGTTCACTGCCTCTATGGCGGTCTTAGGGCCTGTCACTATGTCACCGCCCGCGAAAATGCCGGGAACTGACGTGGCGAGCGAGAGGGCGTCCGCCATGATCCAACCTGTCCGGCCCGCGTTGAGCTCGGGGATGTCGCGCAGGAAAGCCGTCTCCGGTGCCTGGCCGATGGCGAGAATGACCATGTCCGCGTCGAACCCTTTCAGGAGGCATTCGTTGAAGGTGGGATTGAACCTCCCTTCCTCGTCGAAGACTTCGCTGCATCGCTGCACTTCGAGGCCCGTCACCTTGCCGTCCTGCACCCTGATGGCCCTCGGCCCCCAGGACGGGTGGATCTTTACGCCTTCTTCCATGGCCTGCTCGATCTCCCACGAACTGGCGGGCATTTCTTCTCTCTTCTCCAGACAGACCATGTGGACCTGGGAGGCGCCGAGGCGGCGCGCCGTGAGCGCCACGTCCACTGCCACATTGCCGCCGCCCACTACGAGCACCCTTCCCTTGACTTCCGGCGGCTGCTGCTTATTGGTGAGTCTCAAGAATTCGACGCCGCTCATCACTCCGGGGGTCTCCTCGTCCCTGAGGCCGAGCTTCCTGCCGCCCTGGGCCCCGCACGCTATGTAGACCGCGTCGAAGGCTGCCTTGATCTCTTTCAGGGAGATGTCTTTCCCCACACGGGTGTTGTACCGCACTTCGACACCGAGGCGGGTGACAAGATCGGTTTCCCGGTCGAGCACGTCCTTGGGGAGCCTGTAGGCGGGGATGCCCCAGTAGAGCATGCCGCCGAGCTTCTCGTGGGCCTCGAAGATGGTGACCCCGTAGCCTTCTTTTCGCAAGGAAATGGCGCATGCCATGCCTGAAGGCCCACCGCCGACGACGGCTATCTTCTTCCCTTTGTCGGGCCCCTTTTCGGGCACGGGCATCTCACGGCGGCCCTTCTCGTAATCTGCGACAAAGCGCTTGAGGGCGCAGATGGCGAGGGGCTGGTCCACCTTCTCTCCCCTGAGGCAGACATCTTCGCAGGGATGGTTGCAGATGCGGCCGATCGTCCCGGGGAAGGGAAGCCTCTCCCGGATCACGTCGAGGGCGTCGAGGAACTTCCCTTCAGCGATGAGTCCTACGTAGTCCCGGGCGTTCAGGTTGACGGGACAGCGGTTCACGCAGGGGGGTACCTCCCTGTCGATGGAGTACGTGGAGGGGATGGCCTGGGGGAAATTGATGTAGGCGGCGCTCCTCCTCGAAAGGTCTTCGTTATAGTCGGCCGGCACCTCGAGGGGGCACTGGGGCGCGCATAGGCCGCAGGACGTACATTTCTCTTTGAGGATCCTCCGCGGCCTCCGCTTGACCGTGGCGACGAAATTGCCTGGCTCGCCGTCCAGCGCCACTATCTCGCTGCTCATGAGCAGCTCCACGTTCGGGTTCCTGCCCACCTCGACGAGCTTTGGGGCCATGATGCACATGGAGCAGTCATTGGTGGGGAATGTCTTGTCGAGCTGCGCCATTTTGCCGCCGATGTTTGGCTTTTCATCCACCAGATAGACCTTGAAGCCCGCTTCTACCAGATTGAGGGAGGCCTCCATGCCGCCAATCCCGCCCCCGATGACGAGAACCTTTCCGACTTTATCCATAACCTTCTTCACCTCTTCCTGAACACAGGGTGCCTCTCCTGGAACCCTGCGATCTCTACCATGTTTTTCTTAAGCAAATCCTTCAGATGATCGAATACCCGGGCCTTGTCCATGGAAAGCTTCTCGGCGAGCATTGCCACCGTCCTACTCTCCTCACCCAGCAGCTCCAATATCTGCGCCTTCTCGAAGGCCGACGTCAGGAGCGGGTCGAAGACGAGATTGAACTGCCTCTCAGTGAAGCGCTCGCCGTAAACGTTCTTGTCGAGGAGGAAAGACTTGCGCTCGATGAGCCTGTTGAGGCGCTCCGCCCCTTCCGGATCTATGGACCTGATGAACTGAAGCTTCTCTTCATTCTCCATGTACTAAGCCTCCCTGATCTTGCTCAGGACCGCATTCGCGTCGAGCAGGTGCGAGCGTAAGCCCACCAGTTGGCCATAAAGGGCGAGCTCGAAGACTTCGGAAAGAAAGAGCACCGGGACAACGGGCTTCGTGCTGCCCAGGCTCGGGAGTAGATCGAGGTTCATCTGGCACAACGGGCACGGGGTGACGATGGCATCGGCCCCTGTGGCACAGGCCCGCTCCATGATGCGCTCGGATAGACGGACGGTCATTTCCCTGTCGGTGAGAGTTTTCGAGGCCCCGCAGCACTCCATCTTGAAAGGCCATGGCAGAACTTTGACGCCAAGGGCTTCGAGGAGCCGATCCATGGACTCCGGGTTCTCCCGGTCGTCGTAAGGCCTCACCCGCATCAGGCGGGTGAGCACGCACCCGTAATAGGGGACGACTCTCAGGCCGGTCAGGTCATACTTTCGAGCCTTAGCGATGGCGGAGACGCCCACGTGGTCGTCGAGCACCTCGATGATGTTCTTTATCTCCAGCGAGCCTGTGCATTCGAGAGGGCCGATGAGACTGTTCACTTTGTTTTGGAGCTCCGAGTCCATCCTCACCGTGTCGTTCGTTATCTTCGACCGGCTGTAGCAGGCAGAACAGGGTGCGAAGAACGGCGCATCCACGCTTTCAGCGATGGCAAGATTCCTCGCCACCAGGGCGTGGGCAAGATCCTCGTCCACGGTGTGGGCGGCCGACGCTCCGCAGCACGACCAGTCGTCAACCTCCTTGAGCTCGATGCCGTAGGTGGAGAAAACCTTCCTCACGGATGTCTCGTAGAACTTGCTTCCTGTCTTCAGGGAGCAGCCGGGAAAGTAGCTCAGCGTGACCATATCGAAACACCTCTATAATTGGCCGGTTTCAGGTAGCGGGGATGAGGCGAGCGAACCGGCCCCTTCATCCTCTCGCGATCCGTCCCCTCCAACGCGATCCGTCCCCTCCAAAAGGAGGAAGAAACAATTAACGTTCATGTTACCATAGCGGAACATTTTATTTTACCATATTCTTGTCTGCGTTTGTATGCAGGGTTCCGTCACCCTCCTGCACTTCTCCCCCATCGTGCCGGTGAAAGCGGTGGCGGGAATGGGAATAAGCCGAAAGGCGAGACAGACGAGATTGACCCGGGTATCGACGGATTGGAGGAGGCCCTTCTTCGAGGCGAATTCCCACTGGACCGACGTGAACCTTTGCCGAGAGGCGCGGACCTTCTCGCACAGGGCTTGTCTACCCTTCACGAAATCCGCTATTTTAGAGTCCATTCAGCCTTCCTGTCAAGGGGGGGAAGCCCGGCGGGTATTCCAAAAGGGAGCGTTATCTGTTACAATATTCATATGGAGAAGAAGAAGAGAGTAACAAGAAAGAAGGCTAAGAACCCTTTCCTGGACCTCAAGACTCAGAATAAGCCGGGCAATGATAAGAAAACGAGGAACTTCACTTTTGTCTACCTTGCCATGGCGTTCATCGCCGTCATCGTCATCAACAGCTACCTTTCCACGTCCGAAGTGAAGACAATCGCTTACAGCGAGTTCAAGGAGGACCTGGCCAAGGGCAAAATCAGCGACGTGACCGTAAACAGTGACACCATTCAGGGGACCCTCAAGGAGGATGACGGCAAGAGCGTTAAGTTTACCGCTGCCCGGGTAGACGACCCGGATCTCGTGAAAGACTTGCAGAAAGACAACGTAAAGTTCACGGGCCAATACGAGAACAAGCTGCTCAAGGGCATCCTTTCCTGGGTACTCCCTTTCGCCATCATCATCGTCGTCTGGAACCTCTTCATGAGGCGGATGGGGGGCGCACCCTCCAGTGTGCTCAATTTCGGGAAGAGCCGGAGCAAGATATTCGGTCAAAACGAGATCACGGTCACCTTTGACGACGTGGCGGATGTGGAGGAGGCGAAGGAGGAGCTCAAGGAAATCATCGAATTCCTGAGGACGCCCCAGAAGTTTCTCAACATCGGCGGGAGGATACCCAAGGGGATTCTTCTCGTGGGGGTTCCCGGCACGGGGAAGACGCTCCTCGCCAAGGCAGTGGCAGGCGAGGCGAAGGTGCCCTTCTTCAGCATGAGCGGATCGGACTTCGTGGAGATGTTCGTGGGGGTCGGGGCGGCACGGGTGAGAGATCTCTTTGCGCAGGCACAGGAGAAGGCACCCTGCATCATCTTCATAGACGAGCTCGATGCGCTGGGTAAGGCCCGGGGTCTCAACCCCCTCGCGTCCCACGACGAAAGGGAGCAGACCCTGAACCAGCTCCTCGCAGAGATGGACGGATTCGACACGAAGAAGGGCGTCATCATCATGGCGGCAACGAACAGGCCGGAGATCCTCGACCCTGCCCTCCTGAGGCCGGGGAGGTTCGATAGACACGTCCTTGTGGATAGGCCGGACATTAATGGACGGGAAGCTATCCTCAAGGTGCACTGTCGCGGGGTGAAGGTGGCAAAAGAGGTTGACCTCAACATCATCGCGCAAAGGACTCCCGGATTTGTGGGGGCCGACCTCGCCAACCTCGTCAACGAGGCTGCGCTTCTCGCGGCGAGAAAGGGCAAATCGCAAGTGACGAGCGCAGAGTTCGACGAGGCGATAGACCGGCTCCTTGCCGGCCTCGAGAAAAAGAAGAAGGTCATGAGCAGAAAGGAGAAGGAGATCGTCGCATACCATGAGACCGGTCATGCCCTCGTTGCCACTCTCCTGCAGACCGCCGATCCGGTGCACAAGATCTCGATCATACCGAGGGGGATAGCCGCCCTCGGATATACGATGCAGAGGCCTACCGAAGACCGGTACCTGATGACCCAGAAGGAGCTCACGGACAGGCTGATGGTCCTTCTGGGGGGCAGGGTCGCCGAAGAGGTCACTTTCGGCGAGGTGTCGACCGGGGCCCACGATGATCTTTCCAAGGCGACCGACATCGCGAAATCGATGGTGAAGGAATTCGGGATGAGTGAACGGGTGGGCCACATATCGTACGAGAATGAGAGGAAGTCGATGTTCCTCGATATCGCTTCCGATTCCCACTCCAAGGATTACAGCGAAGAGACGGCCCGCGAGATAGACAATGAGATCAAACGCATAGTGGAGGACGCGTACGATGCGGTGAAGCAGACCTTGAGGGACAAGAAGTCCCTCCTCGAAGAGATAGCCCACATCCTCCTCGATAAGGAGGTCATAGAAGGCGAGGAGCTGAGGCGCATAGTGAGGGAATATTCAGAAAGGGAGCAGACCGAGCAGAACGATGAACCTGAATACCGAAAAGAAGCAGATAGATCTCGTTAACGAGTCGATCAGCGTCTTTAAGACGTTCAATTACTGCATGGACCTCCGTAGCAGGGGGCAGTTGACCTTTCTCGACATGGAGGAGTTTGTCGACGACCGTGGAAAGAGCTGCCTCTACCGACTCAAGCAGATGTGTCACGGCCTTTTCCGGACCACCTGCGAGGCCGCCTACAAAGAGAAGTTCTACGATATCACGGTGGGCTACATCTTTCATGAAGCCATGAAGCTGCGGGAGTGCATCTATCAGCTTGAGTACTACAAACCCGAATATACGGCCCTCGTCAATTCGGCTGAGCTCACACCCGCCGAGAAGAAGGTGATCCATGAGTTTGACATACTTATCAATAAGGCCGAGAAGAGGCTGGCCGAAGGCCTTAAAGAAGTGAGGGTACTCCTGAAGGAGCTCTTGTCCCACGTGAAGGACCTCATAAAGATCTATAAGGACAATTATCTTCTGCCTCGCTTCATTCTCGAAAACGAAAGGTCCTTCATCAACATTTACGGCAAGAAGGGATACCGGGACCTCATCGAGGAGGTCTACGAGCAAGGGCGGACGACGCTCATACTCAAGGCCGCGGTCAGCTACCTGGAGAGTGAATACTACCAGACGGCCCGCGGCCTCTTTCACAAGGTGACCAAGCTCGACCGCGCAAATGGGCAGGCAAGGTTCTTCTATCTTTACACCTCGGCTTTCAACTGCTACTTCAAGAACCGGCTCACCATGGCCCGGATTTTTGCCGAGGAAGCCCTGGCCTTTCCCCAGGACGGCTGCCAGAGAGAGGAAACGTACACCGCATCCCTCCGTAATCTCCTCGCCGACGTGGCGAAGGAGGCGGGAGGGGCGAGACGTGGTAAGGAGGAGAAAGGTCGTGCCTATCTATGAGTATTCGTGTCAGAATTGCGGGGATGATTTCGAATGTCTCGTCTTCAGATCGGACGAGTCCGTGAATTGTCCGAAATGCGGGAGCGGAGATCCGAAAAAAAGAATGTCTTCCTTCGGGTTCTCCGTAGGGTCTAAATTAACGTCTTCCCGGTCGTCCTCCGGCTCAGGCTGCTCAGGGTGCACATCCTCGAACTGCTCCTCCTGTTCGTGACCATCCGCTAAATGGACGTCGAAGAGCGCGTGCGACGGGTCATCAGGGACGAAGGGCTGATGGAACCCGGGGAAAGGGTCCTCGTCGGCGCGTCCGGCGGGGTCGACTCATCGGCCCTCCTCTTTCTTCTCCACAGAATAAGGAAGGACATGGCCATCGATCTCGGCGCAGCGCACGTAAATCACGGGCTGCGCGGGGAGGAGTCGGAAAGGGACGAGGCTTTCGTGAGGAAGCTCGCGGATGACCTTTCCGTGCCCTGTCATGTAATGCGAGCGGACGTGCGGGCATACAGCCGGGAGAGGGGGGTATCCATACAGCACGCGGGCAGGGAGCTGAGGTACCAGTACTTCGCCGACCTGTGCGGCACCCATGGATACGGGAAGATTGCGATTGCTCATAACCGGGACGACCAGGTCGAGACATTCCTGCTCCGCGTGCTTAAGGGCTCCGGGCTTAACGGGCTCGGCTCGATCCCTGTGAGGCGGGACAGGATCATACGGCCTTTCCTCACCATTGGCCGGTCCGACATCGAGGCATATGTCCAGAGGCTTTCCATCCCCTTTGTCGAAGACTCATCGAACCAGAAAGATGTCTATGAGCGCAACTTCCTGCGGATGCGGGTTGTGCCCCTCCTTTCCAGGCTCAACCCCAAGTTCAGGGAGAAGATCCTTCTCCTCATATCGGATATCGCCGCGGTGGACAGGCTCTTCGACGGGGAAGCGGAGCGGTTTCTCGAAGGGGAGCGATGCCTCGGCGGAGGAGCATGCGCATGCGGGGTAGAGGCCCTGAAGACTCTCCAGCCGGAGGTCAGGTTCAGGGCGATATCGAGGATGCTTTCCGGTCTGGAGCCCCGGTTCATTGCGCTCCGGGAACATGTGCTCCTCGTGGAGAAATCCCTCTTCTCGGCGAAGCCGAACAACATGGTCTTCCTCCCTCATGGCATCAAGGCTAAAAGGGTGTACGGCAACCTGACGTTCACGAGGGAGGAGCCACTGACGCCGATCGCGGAGACTTTTGAGCTAAGATTGGGGAGGAATGTGATTTCCCCTCTCGGAATCACTCTCGATATCTCCCTTTCGGATTCCAGGCCCGACACCTTTCCATCCGGCCGGGGCACTTCATATTTTGACGGGGACCGGGCCTCGAGCCTTACTTTGAGGACTTTCCGGGAGGGCGACCGGTTCGTGCCGCTCGGCATGGATCGGGAGGTGAAGGTAAAGGACTACTTCATATCGAGGAAGATCCCCAGGGAGAGCCGGCGGAGCATCCCTATACTTCTCGCAGGCCGCGATATTATCTGGGTCGTGGGAGAGAGGATGGACGACCGGTATAAGCTCGCGGAGGGTACGAAACGGGTCCTCAAAGTGATGATCGAACCCTCGCCCTGATTTGGCGTCGGGGAATATCGTCCGGATTGCATCCAATGTCCCCCCATTTCTTGTTGGCCCTGCCCCTGTGATTATGGTATAATAAATACCGGTTTGTGCGCTCTTTCCAGGGCCTGTCGTCTTCCGCTACGGAAGGGCCGAGGCGCCCCATCTCGGATTCTTGGCGTCAAAGTGCCACCACATGTTGGGATACTTCTTAAGGAGTTGCAATGGTATCAAACAGAGCTAGGTCATTGAAGCCGTCGCCTACGCTGGCTATCACGGCGAAGGAGAAGGCCCTGCGGGCGCAGGGGCTCGACGTCGTCGGTTTTGGGGCAGGGGAGCCCGATTTCGACACGCCCATGCACATCAAGAAGGCCGCCATAGACGCCATCCTCGACGGTTATACAAAATACACGCCCGCCGCTGGCTCGGAAGAGCTGAAGGATGCCATCATGGGCAAGTTCAAGAGAGATAATGATCTCGAGTACGGGAGGGACGAAGTCATTGTTACCTGCGGCGGCAAGCATGCGCTCTACGGCCTTTTCCAGGCCATATTTCAGGAAGGAGACGAAGTGATCGTGCCCACGCCGTACTGGGTTTCCTACCCGGTCATGGTGGAGCTTGCCGGCGCAACACCCGTCTTCGTCGAAACGCACGAGGAAGAGGAGTTCCAGCTGACCGCGGAGATGGTGAAGAAGCACCTGACAAGCAAGACGAAGGGGATCATTCTCAACTACCCGTCCAATCCATCGGGCTCGGTCTACTACCTCTCCTGCCTCGAGGAGATAGGCAAGCTCGCCGTGGAGAACGGCATCTATCTCATTTCTGACGAGATCTACGACAAGATTGTCTATGACGGGTACAAACATACGAGCATCGCGTCCCTCGGACAGCCGATAAAGGAGACGACGATCATCACCCACGGCGTATCGAAGACCTACTCCATGACGGGATGGAGGATCGGATTTGCGGTGGGGGCGAGAGATATTATCCAGGCGATGAGCAATATTCAGAGCCAGAGCACCTCAAACCCCACTTCCATATCCCAGAAGGCCGCCCTCGCGGCCCTGACCGGGCCTCAGGACTTCGTGGGCATGATGGTCGGGGAGTTTACGAAAAGGCGGGACTTCTTCGTCAACGGTCTCAACAGCATAGACGGGGTGAGCTGCTTCAATCCTAAAGGCGCCTTCTACGTGTTCCCCTGCTTCAAAGGCCTTTTGGACCGGAGGTACAAGGGGAGAAAACTGACGTCCATTGCCAAGTGGGCAGAGATATTGCTCGAGGACTTCCATGTAGCTGCCGTCCCGGGGGAGGAGTTTGGCAAGGCGGGGTATCTGAGACTCTCCTTCGCCACATCGATGGAGGTAATCGAGAAGGGGCTCGATAGGATCAAGAAGGCGGTACGGGCCCTCGATTAGGAAGGATGAAAAGGGCGTTCTCGGTTTCCATAGTGCTCGCTATCTTGTTGCTCGCGCCCCTCACGGCTCTCTGCGGCGATCAGGGGATGTCGCTGGGCTACGGCATAGCGGCCTTTAATATGCAGCGCTCTTTCGGGCATCTCGAAGGGGGAAAGCCCTACGGCTTCATCCAGACGACCTATATCTTCGAGAGGCCCTTCTCCACCAAGGAGCTGGCCTTACTCGCCGAACCGTTCGGCGACTATGTGCTGCAGCCCACCAGCGGCTTCGACCTGGGCTTCGACCTGGGTCTCAAGTACTACCCATGGCGCACCGATACCGGAGGTTTTTACATGACCGCCGGTCCGGGAATAGCTTATAGCACCATCGGCTTCGAGGAGCAGGGGACCCATCTGCTCTTCGTCCTTCAGGGGGGAATAGGCTACCGGTACAACAACTTCTTCATCGAGGACAGGGCCCGTCACTTTTCGAACGGAGGGACAGCAAGGCCGAACTGGTCGGTCAACGCCAATATCCTCAGCATCGGCACCATGTGGTAGACCATTGCCGCCTAAGGCCGGAGCCGGTTCTCTGCTCTTTAGAAGAGCAGCTTTTGCGCGGTTTCCAGATAGCTCCGGATTGGTTCCGACGCAGTCTCCTCAAGATCGACGAACGAACCACCCACAGTCACCCGGCTGCCGTACTTTCGCACGCTCGTCACCTTGATTCTGGCGACCTGTTCCCCTGACGAACCCGGGATACGGTAGGAAATCTCCATCTCATCCCCGGACGAAACGGCTGTCTCCGCCTCCCTCGGCGCATCCCAGACAAAGCAGCAGCCGCTTAGACTCAGATCGAGAAGGGCTCCGTCCCAGTCGGTCTGCCCCGTCTTGGCTTTCGCGGGAATGAGGCACGGCACCCGTTGGTGCTGCCTCAGGTTCACCGTTTCGATCTTGTCCGGGTACGACAGGACGAGCAGTTGAAACGGCTTGGCAAGGGTGGTGAGGAGGGTGCACTTGAACCCGTAAACGACACCGTCGTGCAGGTATCGCACCGTTGTCTGATCGGGCGCGTTGAGCACTGTCCAAAGGCCGGGCAGCGAGGGGGCGCTGCAGATGAGGTAGCGTCCCCGCTCCATGCCGACCAGCGTGGTCTTGTAGGATTCAGCAAATCCGGAGAACCGGAGCTGAAGCTGCATCCCCCATTCCACTCCTATCTGCAGTTGCGCTGGCTCTGTCATATGGGAGTCCTTTCCCTCGTGGGCTTGGCCAGCCCGTTGTCCTTTCTTTCGTGACCATAAGTGTTTGCCGCGACGAATCCTCGTTCTGAAGCACGCGGCGTGCCGACGCTAGGGATTCGGGAAGCCCGATTCGAAAGGAGCGACGACGCCGAAGCGGGCTCACCTGAATAAGTACCATCGGACGCCTCCGGCGTCAATAAGAGTCTTTCCTACTTGACCTCTTCCCGCGTCGGATCATAGAATATGAGGCGGCACAGCACGCAACTTTAGAACCGTAGATCGCAGAGGAGAATATATAGTGAAGATCACTAAGATTGAATGCATCCCGGTTTCCATGAAGTTCGCCAAACCGATGGTCATGTCCATCGGTTCCATTCCGGCAGCTGACAGCGTGGTCGTCAAGATCCATACCGATGCGGGTATTACCGGCATTGGCGAGACCGGCGATACCTCGGTCTGGTACATGGGAGACAGCCAGGATTCCATCATGCACCTCATCAATAAGGTTTACGGCCCTCAGATACTGCTGGGTGAAGACCCGTTTAGGATTGAAAAGATCGTCGCCCGGATGGATAAGAGCGTCAAGCTGAACCAACATTCCAAGGCGGTTGTCGACTATGCCCTCCACGATCTTGTAGGGAAAGCCCTGAATACCCCGGTGTACAACCTTCTGGGCGGGCTGTCCAACGAAAAGATCCCGCTCTGCTACGTCATGTCGTCGGATACGCCGGAGGTGGTGGCTGCCGACGGTAGGAAGATGATAAAAGCCGGTTTCCGCAGCTTGAAGCTGAAGGTAGGCTTGCGCAGCCTAGAGGAGGATGTTGAGCTGGTAGCCGCCCTCCGTAAGGGAGTGGGCCCACACGTCAAGATCATGCTCGATGCCAACGGCGGCTGGCACTACAATCAAGCCTTGAATACCCTGAAGAAAATGGAAAAATATGACATTTTCCTGTGCGAGCAGCCGGTTCCGCGCTGGGATTTCCAGGGCCTGGCCCGCCTGCGCCGCAAAGTCAATATCCCCATCTTCGCCGACGAGTCTGCCTGCGAGCTGAATGACCTTTTGAAGCTGATCCAGATGGATGCCATCGATGGCTTCTTCCTGAAAGTCCCCAAAGCCGGCGGACTCCTCAAGTCTCAGAAATGGGTCAGCATCGCGCAAGCTGCCGATCTCATGGTGATGTGCGGCTGCATGATCAACTCCGGCCTGGGCGCCGCCGTGGAGGCCCACTTCCTGGCGGCTACGGAATGGATGGGGCTTATCGAGCAGGAGTCCATCGGCCCGCTCAATCTCTACAACCGGCTGGATACCGTGAAACCCCCGTTGAAGAACGATCTGGCGAAGAAACCCGTCAGGTACGAAGCGGGTTATCTCTATCCCCCTCACGGTCCCGGTCTCGGCGTGGATTTGAACGAGGAGATCATCCCTTCGATCATCACCCCGGGAAAGAGCCCCACCGCGATCGGCTAGTCTGGACCCATGACCCAAGGGCGAGGCACTGAGCCGGCCAGCGGGACAGACCTTTCCCAAGGTAGGGAGCTCAAAGCGGCCCCGTGCCTCGCCGGCTCAACCGGGACGGAAGGCCTATCTTGCGAAGCCCGCCGACTACAACTGAGAGTCTCGGCCTGCCCTACCTCTTTCAGTACCTTCCCGTCGTCCCCCCATCTCACCTTTGACCACGCCCCCCCGACATGGGCGGCCGGAAGGCGTCTACGAAAACGGCCGACCCCTCAGCCCGCTTCAGCGTTGCTACAGAGGCCGAGATTCATCGTAACCTAGTAATTTTGCTAGGTTTAAGGAAACCCCCGGGACGGCGATAACCAAGATGACTGCGCTAATCCTGGATGCAATCATTCCCGGAAAAGGAGCGTGTCTATTAAGCTATGAG
>Ga0335078_10004938_pt1 | contig 19753 bp, 24 predicted proteins | sample Lox_Sample_32_FD_206711 | JGI IMG/M metagenome (GOLD analysis project Ga0335078, IMG submission 206711) | Soil microbial communities from Loxahatchee National Wildlife Refuge, Florida, United States - Lox_Sample_3.2 | ecosystem: Environmental > Terrestrial > Soil > Wetlands | place: USA... | reverse complement strand
CCGACCCCGGACATGGACGACGCCCCGGACCAGGTCGGTAAAGGAGTCTAGGACGCCCAGCTCACAGGCCCAGGGGAACGACACGGACACTCCGAACCACGGTCGGTAAAGTAATGATCGATGTACTCGCCTAGAACCAATCGCAGATGCCGTTCCCCGGTGATCAGCATCCGGTCCAGGCATTCACGGCGGGCACTGGCGATCCACCTCTCGGCGATCGCGTTCGCCCGGGGCGCCCGGACGGGCGTCTTGATGATCCGAACACCGGCAGCAGTGAACACCGCGTCGAAGGCGGCGGTGAACTTGGCGTCCCGGTCCCGGATCAGGAACTTCAGGCCGTCCGAGTGATCCTCGAGGTTCATCAGCAGGTTGCGGGCCTGCTGGGTCACCCACTCACCTGTGGGATGAGCGGTGATCCCGGCCAGGTGCACGCGCCGGGTGCCGTGCTCGATGAAAAACAGCACGTACAGGCGACGCAGAAACACCGTATCGACGTGGAAGAAGTCCGCCGCCAGGATCGTCTTCGCCTGGGCATCCAGGAACGCCCGCCAGGCCTGCCCGGACCGGGTGGGCACGGGATCGAAGCCAGCGTCCTTGAGGATCTGCCAGACGGTGGACGCTGCCAGCTTGTGCCCCAGGCCGGTCAGCTCGCCGTGGATGCGCCGGTACCCCCAGGACGGATTGTCCCTGGCCATCTCCAGAACCAGCGCCCGCATGGCCGGGCCAGTCCTCGGCCGTCCCGGGGTCTGGCGCGGGTAGGCCCAGCGCCGCCGGACCAGGTCAGCGTGCCAGCGCAGCAAGGTTCGAGGCGAGATGATCAGGCGCAACTGGCGGAGCTGGCTGCCGGGCAGGAGCCGGGCCAGCGCGGCCAGGACTGCCCGATCGGCCCAGGACAGCCTCGGGGTTCCGACCTGGCGCTGGAGCACGGCTACCTGATGGCGCAGGATCAGGATCTCGGCGTCCTTGGCACGGTCGGACCGGGAGAGCAAGGCGAGCCAGCCGAACACGCGCAGCACGGCCAGGTAGGCGAATCGTAGTGTCATGAGCACTGAAAGTGCCGGACTGCATGGCTCCCGCGCAGCCGGATGCCGAACTTACCCGTCCTTCATCCAGCGCAAGAGACCAGGTCAGCGGCTGTGACAGAGTAATCGGCACCCACAAGGTCATGTTATGGCGTGCCGGGCTGTACAGCAAACCGGGAGAGCGGCTGCCGCGTGATGCCGCCTGCTACCGGCCCGTACCATGACGTCCGAGCGAACATGGAGCGAACATCGCTGCCGGAAGGTTTAGACCACCATGGCCCGGGAGTCCGGCAATGGGCGGTAAAGGTATAGACGCGGTGGACATCATACACGCACGCCGCGCCCGGAATCTGGCGCAAGCAGCCGGCACGGTCCGTAGTCTCTGCTGGCAGTGCCCTGAACTGGCCTGGGGGCGTCAGGGCCGGTCCCGAAGCCGGGTGCGTTGCTGACCAGGATGCCGCGAGGTCTGCGGCAAAGGGCTCACCGGCCAGGAATAACCTGGCACCCGGGATCTCGCGGGCCGCCTTGACGGTCACGAGGCGGTTCGGCCTGACCGGTGGGCAGTGGGCGCTGCTGAGCTGCGCTCAGCCCAGGTCACAGTCTGCGGGCTTCATGCCAGCGGCACACGAGCGCCACGGTGCTGGGGCCAGGGTGAGCACTGGCCCGTCCTGGTTCTTGCGGTCGCGGACCGCGACCACACCGGGCACGCTGGTGGCCACCTCAACGCAGTTCCCGCCGGTTCCGCCCCGGTGGATGCTCTTGCGCCACCCGGCGCGAGACAGGTCTGGTGTGGTCATTGCGTGCCGTCCTCTCACGTGTCCGGCAGCGATGACGCTGATGAAGCCGACCGGCTCCCGGCCAGCGGCCAAGAAACTCGGCCGGGACACTCGCAGCGCCAAGGTCGACCGGATCTGCCGATGAGCGGATGGGTTCTGCACAGCGATCCGGCCATCGCGGGATGCAGACCTGGTCGTCGCCGTTGCGCTCCTGTCAGCCCTTGCCCGTGGGCTTACTCGTGGCAACCCACGCGAGCACCACCACGAGGACCTGCGCCGGTATCCGCGCCACGACGACGGCGGGTGGAATCCGGCCTCCTCGATTCGAGGAAGCCTGGTCAGAGCACCTCGGTGTGTTCGTTGTCGGCGCCGTACTCGGTACGGCGCCGGGCGCCGGGCGCCGGGCCGGTTGTGCCACGCCCCAGAGGTCTCCGTGCCCGGAACCACATAAGGTCGCGGGAATGCCGCGGATACGGATGCCCGGCCAGCGAGGAGATGCTCGATCGATGCACAAGATCACCGTCCAGTACTTCGACCCCGCCGACGGCGACGACTTCGAGACTGCCTACCGCGAGCGGCACGTACCGCTCGTGCAAGCAGTCCCCGGTCTCGAGCGCTTCACCATCAGCCTTCCCCACGCTGACGGCGCGCCATACTTGGTCGCGGAGCTGTGGTTCGCCGACGGCGACGCCCTGAGCACCGCCCAGACCTCCGCCGAGATGGCTGCGGTACGCGCCGATTCGGCGACGTATGACGTGGCCCGGCGGGTCATTTTCGCCGGGAGCGTCGAGGACGTCTGATCCAGCGTGGACTGGCGCTGACCTCCTCCAGGTCCTTCGCCGACCCCAGACACACCGCGACCCGTCGCACCAACGCGCACGGATCTGCCGCGGCGAGTGCGAGCTCTTCGCGCCGACGACATGTGCCAGATAGCGGTCAGCAAAACTGGTTTCCCTTGTGCCGCCGCCCACTGGGTTGATACAAGATGGCGGTGTCCAACGTGCCCGTCACGCCGCGCAGTGACCTGGTGGAGCGGTCGTTGCCGTTTCTGCCCGTGGGAAGCGAGGTCCGTCAGGCGTTCATCGGCCAGGCTGCGCCGAGCTTCGCCTGCTTCATCGTCACCTACCTGACCGGCCTCACGATGTCCTGGAACAAGTACCGATGTGTTGTCGTGACCACTGACGCCATCCACGTGCTGGACAGCACCAAGACGTCGGGCGGCGCGAGGCCCCGGGCCGTGGTGGGCACGATGTCGAGGCGCACCCGGCTCGGTCCGGCCTCCGGCCGGTGGGCGGAGGTCGACCTGCTCGGTGAGCGGCACTGGGTGCACAAGCGCTTCCATGATCAGATCGCCGCCGCCGACCGCGAGGCCGGCTTCTCGGCATAGCAGACGATCCACCTCGCACAAGCAAACCGCGACCATTCGTATGCCGTATCAAAAACGCCGGGGCCGCACGTCCGATGATCCGTCATTCGGGCTCTTCTGCGGTCGTCGGCGATCTTGCGTGGCGGCGGAGGACGAGGCCTTGCGGCGCGGATTCTCGTTCAGCAGCGAGCATCCGAATCTGCCGCTTTCCGTGTGAGATGAAGGCGGCTACTTCCGGAAAGTAGTGATCTGGGCAGGCTGCCGGCTGCGAGCATCGTGACATGGAGGAGGCCAGCGGACAGGTCGCCGATGACGAGCAGATCGCTGAGGCCCTAGCGGCCGAGCGCGAGTCGCTGAGCCTGGACTGCCGGGCCGATGTGGCCCGGCTTGAACGGCTGCTCGCGCCCGACTTCCACGAGTTCGGTGCCTCCGGAGGCGAGATCGGATACGAAGGAACTGCAGAGCGGGTGGCCGCAGCCACGAACCCTCACGGCGAGCCGATCAGCGTGGAGAACATGCGAGGCTGGCTGCTGGCCGAGGGCCTCGTTATGGTCAAGTACACCTCCGAAAGCCATAGCAGGCGATCCAACCGCACCTCGCTGTGGCGCCGCATCGCGCCCGGCCACTGGCAGGTATTCCACCATCAGGGCACCATCACGACCCGCTGACACAAATAAGTACGCGCTGCCCAAGTCCCCGCACTCATCTGCCGCGCCTGGTGCGCAGTCCGGTTGCGGGTGCAGGCTGGATCGATCTGGGCCGCCCTGTGGGCTGTGCTCGCGGCCGGCGAGCCGACTGTTGTTGTGCACACGAGCTACGGCCTGGTGCCGGTCGGGTGGGTGCAGTCGGCCCTGCGGGTCCCCCGCGATGCGCCGAACCAGCGTGACGGCGCGCCCCGGGCGTGGATCCGCTTCGATGAGCAGGTCGCGGAGGGCGCCAAGGACCTGCGGCCGGGCGAGGAGATTGTGGTGCTCACCTGGCTGCACCTGTCGCCCCGGCGACGAACTGAGCACACATCCCGAAGACGACATGAGCCAGCCGTTGACCGGCGTGTTCAGCACCTGTTCACCCAGCCGGCCGAACCCATCGGCCTGCACCGGGCCCGCATCGTGGCGCGTGAGGGGCTCCGGATTGAAGCCGGCGCTGTGGAGGCAATCGACGGGACGCCGGTGGTGGACGTCAAGCCGACCGCCGGCCCACCCGCCTGACGCGCGGCCCGCAGCCCACTGCCGGCGTCGCTGGCTAGGTAACTCCATGGGCACTGGCAACACGCGCATCCGCCGCCGGCCGGGCGATCCCGGATGCGCCCGAGTTGCCTAGCACGGGCCGCTACTCGTCCAGGCGGTTGGGATCAGCCCTTGACCGGCTCGTTACGGAAAGTGATCGGCGAGCTCGGCGGTAACGCGCACACTCCCGCCGCTCTGCGCGGACGTGGCTCGTGCGCGATCACACGCCGGACCACGCAGATTTGGCCGTTATGCATCGGCTTGCGTCGTTGCCAGTCGCCGGGTGCTTAGCCAACCGGATGGTCGCCGTTCAACAACGGATGGGAAAATGGCCAGGAAAGCGTATGCTGACTCCCGCGTCTGGTGACGCGGGACCCAAGTCAACGCGAGTCCCAGTCTCAGCGGGCCCGGGCATGCCGGGCTAGCAGGACAGCCTGTAATCATACGGCCAAAAAAAGGCAGAGATAGGAGTTCTTCTGAAGCTCGGGAAATTTAGCTGCTATTCTCAGGACGGTACGCTTCTGCTGGATCTACATACGGCGAGCCGCAGTTAGCCCGCTGTCGGCCTGGATACCGGCGAGGCAGCCGAGTGGGCCGGCGTTGAGCTCACGCTCCTCGCTATATCTGGCCTGGTATGCGACAATTCCGCGAAAGTGAAACAAAGACGACGAGACCAGCTATCACAGCCTGGCGGTAACCTCAGCCAATCAGTGTTGCTTAATGTTCCTATTTCTGGATTGATCGAGGTCTGCAAAACATGAGCACGATCATTGATGACCGGTCTGACACGCTCGCCTGGCCTGTTTCTTTCGACGCCCGGTATGGGACTGGAAAGAACCGGGCCGTGGTCTTCGGGGGAGGAGGTGTGTACCTGCTCGCTTGGTATGTGTCGTATCTGAGCGGCCTGAAGAAGGCCGGCATAGATCTGGGCAACGCAGACCTCGCCGTCGGAACGTCGGCCGGCGGACAGGCGGCAGCATGGCTGGCCGCGGATGCAATCCAGGCCGATGCCACGATCTCGGCCTGGCTGCCGCGTTTGGCCGTCATGGGCGAGATCACTGGCGCCACCAGATTCCCCAGCCAACTCCGGGCACTGGATCTGCTGTCTGCCGCCGAGACCAACGACCCGGAGGTCTTCGGCCCGCTGGGACGTGCGGCACTGGCCGCCCATGCTCCTGAGGCCAGCGAGACCCGCCGCGTCATGAGAGCCGTCCTTGAGATGGATAACTTCCCCCCGGCGGTGCATATGAATGCCACCGACGCCTTTACTGGCGAGCGGCTGGTCATCACGGCCACCTCAGGTATCGACATCGCGCGGGCGGCGACGGCGTCAGCGTCGGTGCCCGGCCTGTTCCGGCCCCAGCCGGTACTTGACCGGTTCTGCATCGACGGATGCTGTTCGGGCAGCAATGCGCATTGCGATATCGCCGCCGGCGCCGCGCGCGCCCTCGTCCTGGCACTGGAAGCCAATGAGGAACCCGATCCGAACCGGAAAGGCTCCATGACCGTGCCCCCCGGATACATCCACCCAGAAATCACCCAGCTCGCGGCCGCAGGTACCACAACGCTGCTCAGGGGTCCGTCAAGCTTCACGCCATCCGAGCTCATGTCAAGTTCAGCAGTGGCCAAGGCATGGGACATGGCGCAGGATCAGGCCAAATCCGATGCAGGCCAGGTCAGGGACTTCTGGGCTTAAACACTGCACCGATTCTGGGAGCTGCTGGGATAAGGAGGATAACCGCGACCAGGGGCGGGACGTGGCAGCTCCCGGCGGCAGCGCAAAGGGTGCCGCACTCAGAGTCAGAACCAGTCGATCTGCGCGCCGACGATTGCACTGACTAACGCGGTCCGGGTGCACGTAATCGGCGATCCGGCACCGTGCGAGCTGACGACGAGATCACACTCCGCAACCAGTGCTGCTCCAAGGCCGGTGCGCTAGACCGCCGATCTGGGTTGTCGCCGTTGAGCGGTGACAACCCAGATCGCACGATCAGCTTGGGAATGAGCGTTAGGGTGATACTGACCCGCTGGGCCGCAGGTCGGCCCGCTCAGCAGGCGACGATTACGGCACGGTTCGCGGCGGCTTGAGCCAGGCGTGTCAGGTCGGCAGGATCGCTGGTCAGGATCCGGTCGCCTGGGTAGGCGAGCAATGCGACGGTGGCATCGACGGGGTCGCTGGTGCCGGTGATCCCCAGCAGTACACCAGCCTGGCGACCATCGGAAGGACGCACCGCGCGGACGTCGACTGCCCGGAGCAGCTGCGCCAGCACAGCCTGGCGGCCGCTGCGGTCACGCCAGACCTGGGCCACCACCATGGCATTGCTGCGCAGCTCGAGGCCGCGCCGCTGGGCGACGCGCAGCCGCGCGATCATCGCCCGGTCGCCACGGTCGACGGCCACTAACGCGCCCGCGTCCAAGACGAGCGCGCTCATGCGGCGGAATCGGCCGCTGCCACACCCAGCTCCCGCTCAGCCCGGGCCAGTTCCTCAGCCGTCAGCACCCCGTGCTCGGCTTCCCATCCGTCGAGGAACTCCGCCAGCGCCTCGGCGCGCAGCTTGCTCGCAGCCGCCTCCGCCAGCCAGGACGACACGGGCTTGCCCGCCTGGGCAGCCGCCGATCGCACTGCGTCACCTAGCTCCGGGTCGAATGAGATGCTCAATTTCTCGACCTTCACAATGTCACCCTACCATGGTAGGACCTACCGTGGTAGGAACATCCGCTCGTGCCGCAGATCGCACAGGATCCGTCCGGTGGCGCCTGAGGGGTCTCGTGCGGCATCTGAATGAGATGATCGAGCGGGAAGAGGGCCCGTGGAGTCCAGGTGCCTGGTGCAGCGCACGACCATGTGCGACTGGCTCCATGGGCATGGACGCGGTGAACAAGGCATGATCACAGGCATTCACCACCTTGGACTGACCGTTCGTGACGTTGACGCGAGCGCGGCCTGGTATGAGGAAGTGCTCGGCTTCCGGCGCGTGGGCGAGTTCAAGGCGCCCGGCGGGGCACGCCGCAAGGTGTTTCTCCGGCATGACGGCATGGGGGCTCGCCTGGGGCTCACGCAGCATCGGCACGGCAGCCAAGAGGCGTTCGACGAGACGCGCGCGGGCCTGGATCACCTGGCGTTCACCGTCGCGGACCGCGAGGAGCTCGACGCCTGGGCAGCGCGCCTGGCAGACGCCGCGGTGGCCCATTCCCCGTTCACGGCGGCGAACTCTGTACCGGGTGCTGCCGTGCTCGTCTTTCGCGACCCGGACAACATTCAGCTCGAATTGTTCGCCGAGCCGCCACCGTAGGGTGCCGGTAACCCGGCACACTCCCGCGCCGCTTGCTCCATTCGCCAACCCGCTCGGCCGTTCCACCGTTGGCGTGGCTCACTCTTCTGCCGCGATCCGGGACATCCTGATCGATGTGCCGACCGTCCAGCTTCCTTGACGGACGCTAGCCGATGTAGCGAAGTGTCTGACCTGAGGTACTTCCCAAACGGGTATGTGATCCTCTGGTGGCGTTCAAAAGACGTTGATAGCGGGCTCCCACTATCTGGGTAGTTTAATTCGTCCCGTCGTGTGCTGAAATGTGACGTATTGACAATTGATCGGGCATCCGCTCTACTGACAGGCGGGGGGCCATCTAAGCCTGAATCCACCGCCTGAATTGGGTGATTGCTTCTCGGCTGGTAGCCCGGGAATGCTGATCTTGCGGCTGGTGGCGGGCGTGGTTTTCCTGCCGCTCACGTTTGTGCGGCGCGTCCGGGGATTCTTGGCGGGGATTGGGCTGGAGGTCTGCCAGGTGGCCGTGGGCCGTCGGGATGCGGTGACCGGTCTGGGCTGGTCAGGCCGCGGCGGCAGGCGGACCGCAGGCGGCTTCGAACAGGCTGGCCCATTCGTGCTCGCGGCGCCAGCCTTCGGGCAGGTGGACGGTAATGTGCCCGCGGCCGTGGCGGGCGGTCCGGCCAGCCACGGCGATCAGGTCACGGCGCATGGTGGCGCCGCGGGCTTTCGCGTAGGCCTGGCTGGCCAGGGCGCCGGCGGCGCGCAGCAGGTTACCGGTGAGCGCGGCGAGCGCCAGCCAGGCGGCGTTCGCGGGAAACGAGCCTGACGGGAGATGGGCGAGGGGCCCGTCGCTCCAGTCCGCGAAGACCTGCTCGGCCTGGGCGTGCCCGCGGTGGTGCTCTTCGGCCTGCAGCATCACGAACGGGGAGTCGGTGAACACCGCGTGGTAGCGCCACGCGGTGAACAGCTCGCCCTGTCCAGGGGCGGCCTTCTTATTGAGATCGCGGACGCGGCGGACGATCAGCCGGGCGGTGACCGCCTGCCCCTTGCGGGAGGTGAACGCCGTATAAGGCACCTCGGCGACCTGGGCGTCAGACACCCAGCAGCGGAGCTGGCCGTCCCAGACGGCGCGGGGGTAGCGGATCGGCGTCCACGCGTCTTCGCTGATGGCCGCGATCGCGGCCCGGACTCTCGGGTCCATCCGGACGGTGACGGAGAACCGCGCCCCGGCCTGGCGGGCGCCCTGCACGGCTGGGGCGCCGTAGAACGCCGAGTCCATCCGCACCACCAGGATGCCGGTGCACCCAGCGGCGCGGGCCGTGGCGACGGCTTCGGTGATCATGGAGGCGGCGCCGCGGGCGGAGGCGGCGTTCCCGCCGCGCAGCCGGGTGGCGGCGACGAGCGGGGCGGCCAGCGGCGTGCACACTGTCGCGGCCAGCACATTCAGCCCACGGACCAGCAGGCTCTTACCCTGGATCTTGGTATGGCCGAACGCTGCGCCTTGCTTGGCGTACCCGTAGACCCGCTTCTGCTGGGAGTCGATGTCCAGGAACGCGAGCGTGCCCGCGCCGGGCAGCAGCGGGGACCGGCGGGCCAGTTCCACGAGGAACTCCCGGTGGACCTTCTGCAACTGCAGCACGTTGCCCCAGGTAAAGGACCGCAGGAACGACCCCAGCGTGGACGGCGCCCTCAGCCCGCCGAGCAAATCGGGCAGGGCGCCGTGGCGCAGCAGGCCCATATCGTCGATGCTGTCCGCCCCGGCGATCATGCCCGCCACCAGGCAGGGCACCTTCAGATGGGCGTTCACCCCGCACGGCCGGGTGATCCGGACATGCTCCCCGGCCAGTTCCTCAAGGCCAGCGCGCTGGGCCAGGGCCATGACCGGGACCAGCCCGGCGTGCGACACGAGATGCGGGTCGTCAAAGGTCGCGTGGATCTTCGCCAGCTCGTGCAACAATCGCACTTGCGAGGTGTCCTCTCCAGCTAGACGACGGTAGCTTCAGCACTCCCATCGTCCCAGCTCAGAGGGCACCTTTCGCGTCGACGCGCCGCCCCAGGCAGCTATTTACGCGGTGGATTCAGGCTAAGCCTGATCCGACGGTGCCCGCTGCCGCAGGTGATAGAAAGCCGACAGAGACTTTCGCACGTCCGGCCTCAGTCACCGAATCCCAGCCGGTTGCTGCGGAGAGCCCGTCCTCTCAGCCGTTAACTGAGAGTGCGCCATCTCATCCGCCGACGGAAGGACTGCCGCTTCGGTCAGCCACGCACCCTGTCCCACCTGAGCAGCCAGCCCAAGTTGTGAGGTACGGTCCTGGTGTTCCTGCGGTCCCATCCGCTGACCAGGCCGGGCTGGCTGCGGAGCGGGTCTGGCGCACCGGCCAGCCGCCTGCGCCGCGCGGGAACTCACTCAGGTTGCGCCGGCTGTTTGGCTCAGCGCTTACCGTGGTGTTGCTGGCAGCCAGCGGGGTGGTGTTGTACCTGCGATTCATCATGCGCCGCTTCAGGTGACCGGCGTGGTCCTCTCGCAGCAGGCGCGGACCGGATGTGTCGTTAACGTGACCGGGCTGATAACGACGAACGGCTCTGCGGGAACGGTCTCCTATCAATGGCTGGTCTTGCCAGAACAGCAGTTTCCCCAGCGGCTGAACCAGCCGGTTACTGGTGGCCAGCAGGTGGTGGATGTGACTGTCGCCGTTGAGGGCAGCGGCCACGGCGTCGGATCGCGGACAGTTGCTTTGCAGATTCTTGGCCCTAACCCGAGGAGTGCTTCGACGGTGGTCATCCGATGCTGAGGGATACAGGTCGGCAGCAGCCCGCCTTTCACGTCTTTCTGCGGGATGCCCGGGGCGGGCTCGCGGGCCTGGCTGATGGCTTTGAGGGGGGAGATTCGCATGCCGGCGTGGAACGTTCCCGGATATACGCCAGTCCGGGCGCTGGGGTCAGGCGGGTTCGGGGAGGTGATTCCTGGGCAGGCACGACTCTTCCGGTGCCCTGGTGGCTATCAAGTACTTGCGCCAGGACCTTCTCACCGACCGTGGGCTCGCTGGCGGGCAGAATTCAAGCCAGGCCGGTACAAGCAAGCCCTGACGGGCATACGACTCATATGGCTGCCCCGCCCAGAAGGGAATGACCCGTTGACTGACAAAGACCCCGAAAGATCGCGCAAACGCGGCGGGGACGATTTCGGCATGAGTCAAGGCGATGCCGTCAGCAACCCCTTCGACCTGACGGTTGTCTGCCTCATGATCCGCACTGATTCCGTGGATGCGGACGGCGTGACCTGCCGTGTCGATGAACTGGAAGAAAGTCCCCCGCTCGCGGTCACGGTGGACCTCGTGGTCCGGCCGGCAAGTCCCGGTGAAGTAGCCAGGGCCGCGCGCAGCGGGCACGGGGACCTGGCGGTGAAACTCAGGGAATCCCTGTCCGGCTACCTGGCAGACCGCGTGGTGTCGGCATGGCAGATAGGCCCGGATGCCGGCAGCCTCGCTCAAGCCGCAGACGAGGTGAACGCAGCGGCCGACGGGATCCGCGTCTTGGTTCAGGTCCCGCTGGAGAGGGCCGCAACTGCCGCCGGGGTGCCGCAGTGCCCCGCCGGAGTGGAGGCGGGAGTGATCGCCGCCTTCGTCACTGAGCCGATTACGAGACCCATCGCCGAGGTGGGCACGCTAATCGAAATAGCCGGCGTAATTATCGGCATCGTTGCGAACATACACCCGCTTGCCTTGGCCTGCGCCAACCGGCTGGCGAAGAAGAAAATTACCGATCTCGTCGCCAAACGCATCGCAGAGGTCATGAATTCCCTTGCCGGCGTCACCACCGCGACGGACGCCTCCGCCGAAGAGGCAGCCGCGAGGCAGCTAGATCCACAGGACCCGGCGGACGCACAGCACCAACGCCAGCTAGACGAACTCCGTAAAACCGGATACATCAGGGAAGCCGATTACATCGGGCCGGAAGTACAGGACCCCCCACAAGTCCAGAGTGCGGGATCGATACTCCGGGGGATTGACGACCCAGGCGAGGCGGCAACTGACGATGATGCAGCGACGAACGCCACGTGGGGATTCAGCGCGACCTAATCCGCCGACCCGGAGAATGTGTCATTTACGACGAGAACCTATGCCGGTGTAGGTTCTCATCTTTCTTGTCACCCGGCATGTCGCTGACCTGGGCTGCTGGCTGGGCTTCTCACCGGTTTGTCCGCAGAGTTTCTCATCGATTTGTCATTTTCCTCAGCAGCGGGGGCGGCGGGCGGGGTGAGAGGGGGGCGCACCGGCGGTGGGTAGACGGCGGCCGCTACGCGGAGCAGACTTGCAGAATGGGCGGACATCTCCAGTGGCTCCGCGACGTCCTCAGGGCGCTCTTCGACTTCTTCAAGGGGTTATTCCGCGAATCCTGCCCGATCGCTTGGCGGCCCAACGCGCTTGCCCCGGTCTTCTACGCTTACCGCGACTACGGAACCACAGATGGCGCGCCGGGCGACGTGCGCGTGTTCTTCCCTTCGCTCGATGGCTCGCCCGACACCGGCGAGATGCTGCGGGGCTGCGGCCTCTACCCACTGATCGTCTTCGCGCACGGCAGCTGCCCGGCCGACACCGACGACTACCTCAAGTGGTTCGAGGTTCCAGCGGTGCTCGCGCGGGCCGGGTACGTCGTGGTGGTTCCGCGACTGCCCGGCATCGCTAGCGGTACAGACCCGCTCGACGCCGACGGCGACCTCGCCATCCTGCGCGACCTGGTCTCCTGGTTGCGGTCGGGCTGGCCGGAGAACGCACAGCTTGCGCCGCCGCCGGCCACTGGTCTCGCCGGTCACTCCTTCGGCGCTGGCGTGGCCGGACGTCTGGCCGGTCAGGGGAATGTGACGGCGTTCGCGTCGCTCAGCGGCGCCGTCGCCCAGCAGACGCGGGCCGGCATCCACGTCCCGAAGCTGTTCGTATGGGGATCCAACGAGTACATCCCGGCGGGGGTCGCACTCACCGCCAGCGAATGGGCTGCCGTCACCCCGCCGAAGCACCGGGTCGTCGTGGACGAGATGGAACATTGGGACTACCTGCCCGCGGGCCGGACGAAGTGCGAAACCGCGCGAGGACCGTGCGGCGCGGCGCGAGCGGTGACGTGGGACCTGCTGGTGATGTTCTTCGCGAATTACCTTCCGCCACCGGCCGTCCCGAGCCTGCTAGGCCAGATACCAGAGTCGCTGATTCCGGCTCTGCCGCTGACCCTCACGGTGGATCAGCAGTTCTACGCCGACGGCTGGCTGAGCGGGTTCCCGTCGCTCGGCAACCAGGCCGGCGCGTGCCACGTCTCACTCTCGTGGGAGACCCCCCAAGGAGCGGGTAGCGTCACCCAGCCGTGAACCGGATCCCAACCCCATGAAACCCGTCACGATCACTTACACAGACGGCCGGCACTGGGGCTGCGCGTGCTCCGGCCCGCGACCGATTTTCCGGTTAGCCCTGGTAATCCGTGCGCAACACCGGGACCTGGCGGGTGCCCGCCCAGCAGGACGAGACGCCGAGGGCCCGGCCGGAGGCCATGCCGACCACCGACTGTCACCCCCCATCATTCGGGGCGTCAGCGTTGGCGGCCGTAGCCGGTGAACTTCCCGATCTGGCGGTGCCCTGGGTGATGCAGGATTCGGCCTGGCCGCCGGTGGTGTGCCGCGGCTAGGGATGTTCGGGTTGGCGCTGGGAGGTTTTCCGGGTGGCTACCTGGCGGTCGGCTCACAGCATGCTCGCACGGCCGCTGCTTCTGTGTCATAGATGGGAAGTACCTTGGTCAGGCCTGTCGTTTCCATGATGGCGCGGACCTGGCGGGACGGCGCGGCCAGGGCCAGGCAGCCCCGGGTGGCACAGACGCGGTGCCAGACCCCGACCAGGACGCCGACTCCTGTCGAATCAAGGAAGCTCACGCTGGCGAGGTTCACCACCAGGCCGTGATGATTTTCATCGGTGATGACCCGAAGCAGGCTGTTGCGCAGCGAACTACTCGTGGACACGTCAACCTCACCAGTCACGTTCACTACGGCGACGTCGCTATCGAGCCGGTAGTCCAGGAACAATCTATCCGGCGCGTCAGCTGTGTTCATGGATCATTCCTCCTGACCGCGGACTGTCACCGGGCGCACGGCGCTGTTGTCATCTGGTGCAGACGGGCTCCTCGCCCTACCCGGCTGCCCAGCACTGAATCCACCGTCCGGCGCCCGTGGGGCGGGAGACGCAGCTGTGCGGCTGGAGATATCAAGGTCCGGACTTGGAAGCCGCTAGGGCTGGCCGCGCCTACTTTCGGCACAAGCCCGCCACCGGGAAGCCCATGGAGGCGCTGCGTTGACGGCGCCGCGCCTGTCCGGCGTGATTTATGGGCAGCTGGCAGCTGACGCCGCAGCCAGCAGGACAGCTCACCACCCGGCCAGTGGCCCGGCGTTCCCTCCGCTCCCTTCGCATCCACGCCTCCTACACCCCGAATAACGAGACTCACCCTGTTCGCGTCACCCGGAAGAGAGCCATACGCACTGCTGGTCCTCAGCTGAGGCGCATCTTCGACTCGAGGGTGCGCCGGGTTTCCGGTGTCACCGGCCCGCTGCCGGGATCTTCGAGGACGATGACCTCGCCGGTCCGGAAGGCGACGCGCTTCAGGAGATGGCCCGCTGGATGCGGCAGGACGGCAACTCGTAGCCGTCGGGCTCGTGCCGATTCGGCGCGGCTTCATGGTGCGCAGTCTGCTCAATCCCTCGCACGCAGAACACGCGGGTATGGTGTGCCGCCGGGTTCGCGAGCCTGGGCATCGTGTCCGGGCACCGTGTCCGGCAGGCAGGTCTTGCAGAAAGATCTGCGGGCCACCTTCGCCCGGGGATGACCGCCTTGCCCTCCGCGGGCAGGGCGGTTTCTCCTATAGGTTTTAGCCGCCGCGCGGCAGCCACTTGAAGCGGCGCACGGCGATGATCAGCCCTGCTGCGCCCCAAGCGGCCATGACGGCCAGATCGCCCCAGCGCAGGCCGGTGCCGGCGGTGTGCGGGTTGTAGACGGCCAGCAGCGCGTCGGTGAGGGCGTGGACAGGGAATATGCTGCCGAAGTTGGCCAGCCAGTGGGGCAGTTCGGCCAGGGGGATGAAGACGCCGCAGATGAAGGTGAGCGGCAGGGCGATGGCCAGCGTGACGGGCTGGGCGGCGTCGACGTTGTGGATGAAGGTGGCCAGCGCGAAGCCCAGGCTGCAGAAGACCGCCGCGCCGACCACCACGTCCAGGACAAACACTGCCGCGGTGCGGGCGGGCAGGGACGCGTCATAGGCGGCCCAGCCGATCGTCACCAAGATGACGGTGACCCCCACCGCTGTCAGCACGCCGATCAGCGCGCGTGCGGTGACGATGGCGCTGGCCGGCAGCGGCGTGGCCCGGCGGCGCTTGTAGATCCCGGTCTCACGGTTGCGGACGACGCTGATGGTCAGGTTCGCGAAGGCGGCGAAAAGCACGCCAAAGGTGATGATGGCCGGCACCATGTACGCGGCAAACTTCTCGGTACCGCCGGGCACCCGAGCGAGGTTGTGACGGAAGACCGAGGCGAAGATCACCAGGAACATCACCGGCAAGATGACGGTGGAGAACACGCTCTGGGCGTTGCGCCAGTAGCGGCGCAGGTCATAGCGGAACTGGTGGCCGATCAGTTGGGGCAGTCCCGGCAGGCTGGCCGCGGCGTGATCGGGACGGGTGCTTACGGTGGTCATCGGGACTCCCTGGTGAGTTGCAGGTAGACGTCCTCAAGCGTGTGGCGGTGCACCTGCAGGTCGGGCAGATCAAGGTGGTGTGCTTCAGCCCAGCTGCCCAGCTCGGCCAGCAATGGCCCAGGGCTGGTGGCTTCCGCTTCCAGGTGACCGCCAGCCGTGCGGGTGACCCGATCGGCCACGGCGGGCGGCAGGTCGGTGACGGGCACGCCCGGTGGGAGGGTGAAGCTGATCACTGACGCTTCGGTGTCCCGGCCGCCGAGGGTCGCGGGAGTGCCCTGGGCCACGATCCGCCCGGCGGCCAGCACCGCGATCCGGTCGGCCAGCTCTTCGGCTTCCTCCATGTAGTGCGTGGTCAAGAAGATTGTCTTGCCCAGATCGCGCAGCCCCGCGATGACCCCCCAGGCCGACTGACGGGCGGCGGGGTCAAATCCGGTGGTGGGCTCATCGAGGAAGATCAGCTCCGGATCGCCGATCAAGGCCAGGGCCACATCCAGCCGCCGCCGCTGGCCGCCCGACATCCGGCCGCACCGGGTGGCGCGGTGATTGGACAGCCCCACCAGCTCCAGCGTCTCAGCGACCGGCCGCGGCCGCGCGTAGTAGCCGGCGTACATCGACAGGCATTCCCCGGCCGTCAGCTCGGCCTCCGGCTCGGCCTCCTGCAAGACCACGCCGATGCGCGCCCGCCAGCCCCGGCCCGCCTTCGCCGGATCGGCGCCCAAGACGGACACGTCCCCGGCGGTGCGCTGCCGGAAGCCTTCCAGGATCTCAACCGTGGTGGTCTTGCCCGCGCCGTTCGGCCCGAGGAACGCGAACACCTCTCCCGCGTAAACCTCCAGATCGATGCCGGCCACCGCCTCGACGCTGCCATAGGACTTCCGCAACCCGCGGACCTCGATCACCGCTGTGCGCGAAACTCCTTCCTCCACCACCTGGGCGGGTGCACGGCTGATCACTTTCGCTGCCTGCCCATCCGGCCCGGCTCCGGCGAAGGCGCCTGCCCAGCCGGCACGCGCATACGGCTCCGGCCCGCCGACACTGGCCGCGGAACCGGCGCCTGCTGCCCCGGCACTCTGCGGGCCGGCTCTCTGAGCCGAGATCACGCCATCACGTGCAGAACGCTGCTGTTCCAGGGCTGCGGCCGCTTCCCGGTGCCACTGATGATGCGCCTTGATGCGCTTGTAGATGAGGACCATGGCCGCCTCCAGAAAAGACCGGGAGCCCGCCAAGGGAATCTCCCTCTGCTCTTAACACCAGCCTGACCGCGCCACAGGCCCTTAGCAGAGGCGCAAGTCCCGTCGGCAGAGGCGAAAGACCCCATTCTTATGGCAATCCGCTGGTAATAATTTCACCAAGCACGTCGGTCAAGCCTGCTGGGTTCCCAGGACCACTCCGGGGCCTGACGTGCCACGCCGCCGCAGCACCTGTCCTGCATCCCCTCACCGCTGGTCGAGTGCCGCTGAGCCGCACGGCCAGGCTGGCGCGTCTTTGTGCCACAGCTTGACGGGTAAGCGCCAAACGACGGACAGAACGATCATTCGGCACGTCTTCACCTGCCAGACCGCCGATCATCACAAGCGTACAGAACGGCGGCTCGGCGCGGTTATCTAGGGACCTCCACACCGTTGGCAATCCCCGTCACGCCCGAGCAGGCGGTCGGCCAGGCCGTATATTTATGCACCGCCAGCGCTGGATGTGAACGCCCGATTCTGCCGCGACCCGCGCTGGGATGTGGCACCTCACGTGGCGGACGACTGGCGCGCATCAGTCCGCGACGCTCGTGGTCCACCAGCAGAGGGCGCCACATCCCAGTGCACCTGATGTGCGGTGCCAGCCTGTTCAGGTCGTCCACGCCCGCCGCCCTTACCTCGCGTGATGCACGCGGTAGCCGCTTGTATCAAGGCCATCCCGGCGCGCTCTTCCCTGGTAGCGACGAGGGGGGAACAATGTTCTGGTTCTGGCTCAATATCCCTATGGCCACGGCCTGCTTCGCGGCCTGGTGCGGAATCCCGCTGTGGATGGTTCTACGGCACCCGAACTGGGGTCCGGAGCCGGGTCACGGTCCGCACACTGGTCACAGTGCCCAGCGGCCCGGCCTGGAGCCCACGTTTGTTCTTAGCGGCAACCCTGCCGAGGCAGCCACAGTCGGCGCAGGTACCGGGCGCTAGGGATACCCGGACCGGGAAGGGGAACCTGGCCAGCCAGGAAACAGGCTGCCATTGACCCTGTGGGGCTCGAATATACGATCGTAGCGGTGACCTGCTTCGTCTCGCAGCAGCCTGGGGGTTGTCACGCGGCGATCTGGTACTCATGTGTGAGTCCGCCGAGGACTTGTCTTCGGCGGATCCGGTGCTCGGCGAGGTTGATCTCCGGCGGCCGGGTGCCGGTTTGGGTCGGCGTGAGCTGGCCGAGGGCGCGGTGCGGCCGGGCCGCGTTGTAGTGGCGGAGGTAGTCGGTCAGCACCCGGCGCAGGTGGCGCTCATTGACGATCAGCAGCCGGTCGAAGAACTCACGGCGCAGGGTGCCGATCATTCTCTGCAGATGGCGTTCGCTCTGGGCGCTTGCGGTGGGCTGGCGAGAATCCTGATGCCATCCGCCGTGAACACGGCGTCAAAGGAGCCGGTGAACTGGCCTGCACGATCCCTGAGCAGGAACTTGACCGAACCGTGCGTGCGCCGAGGTCCATCAGGAAGTTACGCGCCGCCTGCGTTGTCCACGCGCCGTCGGGGTTGGCGGTGATGCCGGCCAGGTGAACGCGGCGGGTGCCGTGCTCGATGACGATCAGGGCGTAAATGCGCCGGAGCAGCACGGTGTCCACGTGGACGAAGTCGGCCGCGAGGATGCCGTGGGCCTGGGCGGTCAGGAATGGCTTCCAGGTCGGGCCCGACCGGCGGGGTGCGGGGTCGATCCCTGCGTCGTGCAGGATCTGCCACACCGTGGAGGCCGCGATCGGGTGGCCGAGCCTGGCGAGCTCGCCCTGCACCCGCCGGTGCCCCCACGCCGGATTGTCTGTTGCCATGCGGATCACGAGCTTGCGGATCGCGGCTGCCGTGGACGGCCGCCCGGCACGTCGGCGGTTCGTGTAATCCCACTTGGGTGCGACAAGCCGCCGGTGCCAGGCCAGGAGCGTCGCCGGGGTCACCGCGAACACCTCGCCCCATCGCCGCCGGGGGATCAGCCGGGACAGGGCCGCGAACCACAGCCGGTCGCCCGGCTGGTAGCGGACCCGGCTGATCTGGCGGCGCAGCACCGCGTTCTCGTGCCGGAGCACCAGCAGTTCGGCATCCTTGGATACCTCACGCCGGGCCAGCACCATCAGGCCGTCAAGCAGGCAGCGCACGATCAGGTAGCCCAGTGAGCTGATCACTCAGCGATGATCTCAGCCCGCAAGCCTGGCCAGGCGCGATCGAATAATCGAGCCCCGCAGGATGCGGATGCGCCGGGTCGCGTGCTCGATCACGGCCAGAACATGTGCATGGGTGCCGTCGAGCAGGTCAGCCGTGAAGAAGTCGCACGCCAGGATCGCGTCGGCCTGAGAACGCAGGAACTGCGACCAGGTAGGCGCAGTCCGTCGCGGCGCGGGATCGATCCCGGCGTTCTTCAGGATCTCCCATACCGTCGACGCCGCTACCTTCACTCCCAGGCCAGCCAGTTCGCCATGGATCCGGCGGTACCCCAGCTGGGGTTCTCGCGGGCCAGCCGGAGGACCAGGGCCCTGATGTTCCGGCGGGTCGCCGGGCGGCCGGTCTTGCCGCGCCTGGAACGGGCGGCCCATCGGCGGCGGGCGATGTCGCGGTGCCAGCGCAGGATCGTGTCCGGGGTGACCAGCAACCGCAGCCCTTGACGACGCGCTTTCGGTATCAGGCCGAGCAGGGTCACCAGCAGGCCCGATCCGCCCAGGTCAGCTTCGGGCGGCGTGGTTGCCGCCGCTGCAGGAGGGCGAGTTGGTGGCGCAGGGTCAAGATCTCGGCGGTCTTCCACGCCTCCTTACGCCGAGACAGCCGCAGCCAGGAGGCCGCCCGCGGGGTCAGGACAAAGACGAACCGTAGGCACATGACCGGCGATCATCACGGCCGGGAGGCAGGGAGAGCAACTCTGCTGGTCAGAGCCATGGAGGAGATTCTCGGCACCCACAGTCCTTCGCCGCGGCCTGTCCGGGCTACCGGAGCAGGACCTCCGGGTGAGGCCGGCGGTGCCGGCCTCAGGTGCGGCGGGCGGCGATGACGTTGTCGGTCACCGTCGCGGTGGTGGTGCCGTCCGGCCCGGTCGCGACGCGCTGGCGGGCGGCGGCCAGCTCAGTCTGCCAGCCGTCGCCGAGCCCTGCGGCGGCGAGGGTGCCGGCCGGCGACGGGAACTGGTAGTGCTCGTGCGGGGTCCA
>Ga0335078_10004937_pt1 | contig 19755 bp, 13 predicted proteins | sample Lox_Sample_32_FD_206711 | JGI IMG/M metagenome (GOLD analysis project Ga0335078, IMG submission 206711) | Soil microbial communities from Loxahatchee National Wildlife Refuge, Florida, United States - Lox_Sample_3.2 | ecosystem: Environmental > Terrestrial > Soil > Wetlands | place: USA... | reverse complement strand
TTCTCAATTACGTCGCCTTGCTCGGCGAGCTGGGATGCGAGATCGAAGGCTGGTCGACCGAGCAGGTGCGCGCCGTGCTGCGCAGCGAGCGGTATTTCTACGCCATCAACTATCTGCAAGCGCTCACCATCCATCCGCTCAATTACGCGCTGGCGCTGGCCGCCGCTGCCGAGCGCGACGGCGCGCGTCTATTCGAAGACACGCCCGCGCTGTCGATCGATCCGACCGGCGTGCGCAAACGCATCGTCACTCCCGGCGCACGATTGCGCGCCGATCACGTCGTGCTATGCGCCAATGTCGAGCTTGGCGGGCTTCTGCCGAGGCTCGCCGCAACGCTCGTGCCGATGACCAGCTACGTAATTACCACCGTGCCGCTCGGCGAAAACCTCGCCGAGACGGTCGGCTATCGCGGAGGCATCAGCGATTCCGATCACGCCGATAATCATTATCGCATCGTCGGCGGCGACCGCTTGATGCTGTCGGGACGGTCGACGGCCTGGGCAAGGGACGCGCGCCATTACGTCGGCGCGCTGACCGGCGACATCAAACAGACCTATCCGCAGCTCGGCGAGGTGACCGCGGACTACGCATGGAACGGGACGTTGGGCCTCACCGTGCACCGCATGCCGCAGATCGGCGAATTGGGCCCGGGAGTGTGGCTGGCCAGCGGCTTCGGCGGTCACGGCCTCAACACAACGGCAATGGCCGGCAACCTCATCGCGCGCGCTATGGTCGAAGGCGACCAGACCTGGCGGTCGTTCACGCCGTTCGAGCTGGTTTGGGCCGGCGGCGTTTGCGGCCGCGCCGCGGCCCAAGCGTGGGTCTGGATCAGGCGGCTGCGCAGCCGGATCGAGGAGCGTCGCGCCAAGGCGCGCGAACTGGTTCAGCGCCAAGCCCGGGACCTGGAAGCGGCCCGTGTGGCGCGGCAAGCTGCGGCAGAGGAACCGATGCAGGAGGCGGCTCGGCCGGCGCCGATGGCGGAGGCGAGCGTTCCGGCGGTTGCGCCCCCGGCCGCGGATCTGGTCCCGATTGACGAGCCGGTTACCTCCGTCGCCGCCGTCGCCGCCGCGGCGCTGCCGGCCGGCCGTGACGACGAGCCCCGCCAAGAGGAAGGCGCCGCCCAGGTTCACGGTTCCCCGGCCAAGCCGAGGCGCAAAAAGCGGCGCTCGGGCGCCAAGCGGAGGGCCGAACAGGGCGCCAGCCAGGATATCAAGCCTTGAGGCGGCCCCGGCGACCGATCGGCAACACATTGGCCCCAAATTCACCATGGGGCATTTCGTGTCTTCGCTAAGCAACGGACTTTGCTATATGATTGATGGTCTTCGGACGGTGGGATCGGGGTGAATTATGGCGTCTGCGTGCCGACGTTTTGGGCTTGGGCTTGGACTTGGGCTGCTGGCTCTGCTGTCGCCGGCTATGGCGGCGGCTGCCGATTTGCCGGTCCAACAGCCGCCGCCCGCGACCGCGCCGGCGGCCTATATGCCCCATGTGCCGGATTGGATCGTCACCGTCGGGCTTGAAGGGCGCATCATTCCGGCATTTCCGGGCGCGTCCGACAGTAAACTCGGCTGGTCGGCCTTGCCGCTGTTCAGCATCCGCAACGAAGGCACGCCCCCGGCGTTTTTCGGGCCGCGCGACAGCTTCAGCGTCAGCGTCATCAATACCCCGGTGTTTCAATTCGGCCCCGCGGTGCAGCTCATCAATCGGCGCAAGGCGTCGGATTATGCGGAGATCAACGGCCTGGCGGACGTCGATTATGCGGCGCAGGTGGGCGCTTTCGCGAATGTGTGGCCGTTGCCATGGTTGCGGTTGCGCGGCGAAGCCCGCCAAGGAATCGGCGGCGAGACCGGCGTAACCGGTGACGTGTTCCTGGATGCCGTCGTGCCGATCGGGCAGTGGACGCTTTCCGCCGGCCCCCGGGTGACGCTGCAGACTGCGGCGGCGACATCGCCCTATTTCAGCATCACGGCGGCCCAGGCTATCGCCGCCAACGCGCTGCAACCAGGCTTGGCGAGATTGACCGCCTACAATGCCGGCGGCGGGCTTTATTCCTATGGCGCCGGCACGCAGGTGCAATATGCGTTCAACGAAGCATGGACCGCTCACGCTTTTGTCGAATATCAGCGGTTGACCGGCTCGGCCGCGGATTCACCTTTGGTGACGCAGCGCGGCTCGCCGAACCAGTTCATCTACGGCCTCGGCGCCACTTATTCGTTCGCCATGCATCCGCTGTGGTGAGGCCTGTTGATTTGAGCATGATCTGATCCGAAAACCGGTTTCCACTTTTCGGGATCATGCTCTACCGCCCCTCCCGCCGCGTCATAAAGGCCAGCCGCTCGAACAGGTGCACATCCTGCTCGTTCTTGATCAATGCGCCGTGCAGCGGCGGGATCAATCTCTTCGGATCGCGCTCGCGCAGCGTCTCGACCGAAATATCTTCGACCATCAAAAGCTTGAGCCAGTCGAGCAGTTCGGACGTCGACGGCTTCTTCTTCATCCCCGGCACGTCGCGGATCTCGTAGAACAGCTTCAAGGCTTCGGCGACCAGGCGCTGCTTGATGCCGGGGAAATGCACCTCGACGATGGCGCGCATGGTGTCCGCATCGGGGAAGCGGATGTAATGAAAGAAGCAGCGCCGCAAGAACGCGTCCGGCAATTCCTTCTCGTTGTTCGATGTGATCACCACGATCGGCCGCCGGCGGGCCTGCACGGTCTCGCCGGTTTCGTAGACGAAGAACTCCATGCGATCGAGCTCTTGCAGAAGATCGTTGGGAAATTCGATATCGGCCTTGTCGATCTCGTCGATCAGCAGCACCGGGCGCTCGTCGGCGACGAAGGCGTCCCATAATTTGCCGCGTTTGATGTAGTTGCGGATGTCCTTGACGCGCGCGTCGCCGAGCTGGCTGTCGCGCAGGCGCGTGACCGCATCATACTCGTAAAGACCCTGCATCGCCTTGGTGGTCGACTTGACGTGCCACTCGATCAGCGGCGCCGAAAGCGCCTTGGCGATCTCGATCGCAAGCACCGTCTTGCCGGTGCCCGGCTCGCCTTTGACCAGTAACGGCCGCTCCAGCGCGATCGCGGCATTGACCGCAACCTTGAGGTCGTCAGTGGCGACGTAAGAGCCGGTACCTTCGAAGCGCATGCCAATCCGTCGGATGTCTCTCATCGGTAAGCGGGCGTCCCCAGTGATGGCACAGCGCGCCCCGGTCGGCAATTTTTGCCCGCAGAGCGGCAGAGTTGGACTGACAGGGATCGCGGCCTCTCCTTTAAGCGATTGATTTTCGGAAGAAAAATTATGGCATGGCGCTTGCTGCCATCGCTGTCGCGTGCGGCTTGCGTGCCGCTGTCGCGTTGAGCGAGTTGGAGACAAGTCATGGGTATCTTCGATGCGTTGACCACCGCAGTGGCTGGTCTACAGGCACAATCCTTCGCACTGCAGAACATTTCCGGCAACATCGCGAATTCGCAGACGACCGGCTACAAGGAGACCGATACCAGTTTCCAGGACCTGGTTTCGGCGGCCGCACAGAACCAGGAGGCGGCCGACGGCGTGATCGCCAACTCGGTCGCGACCAACACGGTGGGCGGCACCATCCAGAGCACGTCGGTCTCGACCGACATGGCGATCAATGGCGACGGCTGGTTCGTCGTCGCGCAGCCGACCGGATTTACCGACAACCAGCCGGTTTTTTCCGGCGTCACCGACTTCACCCGCGCCGGCAATTTTCAACTGAACTCCAACGGCAATCTGGTGAACGGGGCCGGTTATTATCTGATGGGTATTCCGGTCAACGCGACGACCGGCAATCCCGAAGGCAGCGTGCCGCAAGTCCTGCAGTTCCAGAATAATTTCATTCCCGCCCAGGAGACCACCTCGGTCACCTACGAGGCCAACCTGCCGAGCACGCCGACGTCCGGACAGATCAGTCCCAGCGATTTTGCCAATAACCCGATTGCCGGCTCGGAAATCATCGGCTCCGGCGCCAGCCTATTGCCGGATGCGGCAGCCACCGGGACCGGTACGATCAACAATCTTACCGATGCCACCACTTTGACTTCGCTGGGAATTACGTCAGGCGACACGATCTCGGTGAGCGACGGCACCAATACGACCCAATTCACGGTGACGAATACCAGCACCGTCGGCGACCTCATCAACACCATCAACTCCGGCACCGCGGGCAATGCCGCGGTCACCGCCACGCTGAGCTCCGGCAGTCTGGTGTTGACCGGCGACAACGACACCGCGACCGTTTCGATCAACGCAAGCGGCGCCAGCGACGCGGCCGATCTCGGCTTCGGCGCCTCGCATAACACCTTCCAGGCCACCAATCTGCTGACGCAGGGCTTGAGCGGAAAAACACTGACCGTGTCCGTCGGCGGCGGATCGCCGCAAACCATCGACTTCGGCAGCGCGGCGGGCGATGTCGCGACGCTTGCGCAGTTGCAGACCGCCATCCAAGGTCTCACCGGCGTGGTCGGCTCGGTGGATACCGCCAACGGCGATGTCAGCCTGCTGGCCACCGATCCGACCGCCTCGCTCACCGTCGGCGGCACGGCTTCGCCGTCGACCTTCGGAATCGAAACGCCCAGCGTTTCGCCGGGCAACGGGACGGTCATCGGCAGCGATCTGACGACCTTCACCAACCAGTCGGTTTCCGGCGGCTCGATCACCGCCTACGATACCGAAGGTAATCCGCTCAATATCCAATTCCGGTGGGCGCAGCTCAACGACAGCTCCGGCGAAAGCACCTGGAATCTGTTCTATCAGACCAACTCGAACGCGACCGGCACCCAGTCGGCCTGGCAGAACGTCGGCGAGAACTTCATTTTCAATTCGAGCGGACAGCTCATTCAGCCGACTTCCAGCGCCTTCAACATACCGAGCCTGACCGTCAACGGCGACACGTTGAGCAATGTCGAGCTCAATTTCGGCACCGACGGCCTGACCCAGTTTGCCAATTCCAGCGGAACCGCCCAGGTGACTCAGTTGCAGCAGAACGGCTTTCCGGCCGGCCAGCTGCAATCGGTCTCGGTCGACAGCCAGAATCGCGTGGTCGGTTCGTTCTCCAACGGCCAAACCATACCGTTGGCGCAGATAACGCTGGCGACGTTCAACGGCGAGAATTCACTGCAGGCGCTCAATGGCGGCGCCTATGCCGCCACCGCCGATTCGGGCCCGCCGATTTTCGGTGCCACCGGCAAGATCGTCGGCAGTTCGCTGGAGTCTTCCAATGTCGACATCTCCACGCAGTTCAGCAATCTGATCGTGGCGCAGCAGGCCTATTCGGCCAATGCCCGCGTGATGTCGACCGCCGATCAGATGATCCAGAGCTTGCTGCAAGTGATCCAGTGATTTTAGCCGGTGAGATCCTCCGATGAGGAGAACCGGTGCATCGTTCCCGAACCGTGAGACGCTTGGGCCGCCGCCATGAGCATCAACCAGGCGCTATCGGCCGCATTGGCGGGCGTAAACGCCACCCAGCAGGCCTTATCGGTCGTCGCCGGAAACGTGGCGAACGCCAATACCGCGGGCTACATCGACGAGAGCGTCAGCCAGCAGGAATATGCGGTCGTCGGACAGCCGGGCACGAGCGTCGACGTCACCGGCATCAACCGCAACCTCAATACGCTTTTGCAGAGCCAGCTATGGACGGAAACGTCCGGCGATTCCTACGCCGGCACGACGGCGCAACTCTACCAGCAACTTCAGCAGATTTACGGCACCCCCGGCTCGTCGACCTCGTTCGACGCGATTTTCAACAATTTTACCGGTGCCCTGCAGGCGCTGGCCACCAGCCCGAGCTCCTATTCGGCGCAGAGCGCCGCGATCGGCGCCGCGCAGGGCTTGGCGCAAAATCTCAATTCAATGACCGCCACAATTCAGCAACTGCGCACGCAGGCCGAACAAGGCATCTCAAGCGGCGTGCAAACGGCCAATGCCATGCTGCAGCAGATCGCCCAGATCAATCAGCAGCTCGTTGCGGCGACCTCGGACAGCGCCACGGCCTCGCTCGAGGACCAGCGCGACCAGGACATCACCCAGCTCTCGCAATTGATGAACGTCACGGTGAGCCAAACCGCCGACAATCAAGTGTCGATCTATACCGGCAACGGGCAGCAACTGGTCGCCAACGGGCAAGCCTCGCAATTATCATTCAGCAATGTCGGGTCGCTGTCGGCGACCTCGCAATGGAGTGCCGATCCAGATCAAGACAGCGCCGGCACAATCATGCTGACGGCGCCGAGCGGGACGGCGACCGACCTCATCGCCGGCGGCGCCATTCAGTCGGGTCAGATCGGCGCCTATGTGCGGATGCGCGACAGCATCCTGCCGCAGGCGCAGACCCAGCTCGATGAGATGGCGAATCAGATGGCGCAGGCGCTGTCCAACCGGACGACCGCGGGCAACGCCGTGACGTCGGGTTCGCAGGCCGGATTCAGCGTGGATGTCGGCAGCCTGCTGGCGGGCAATACCGTGCAGCTCGCCTACACCGACGCGCAGAACCAGCAGCACACCGTCACCATCGTCGCGCTCGGGGCGGGCGGATCGCTGCCGGCGCAACCGGCCAATTCCGTCAATCCGGTCGTGGGCGTCAACTTGGCCGCCGGCATGAGCGCGGCGGTGGCGCAGCTCAATTCCGCGCTTGGCGCCAATCTGCAATTCTCCAATCCGTCCGGTGCCGTCTTGCAGGTTCTCAACAGCGGCGTCGGCACGACCGTCGATTCCATGTCGGCGACCGCGACGGTGACGTCCCTGCAGAGCGGCAGCCCACAATTGCCGTTGTTTACCGACGGCACCGCGCCGATCACCGGCGCAATCACGTCGGGCGGCTCGCAGACAACCGGGCTTGCCGGCGAAATCGAAGTCAACCCCGCCGTGGTCGCCGCGCCGTCGAGCATGGTCGCCTATGCGGCGAATACCGCGTCGGGCGATCCGACGCGGCCGAACTTCCTGGTCGGCCAGATTGCCGCCGCGACGCTGACCTACGCGCCGACGACCGGTCTCGGCGGCGCTGCAGCGCCGTTCAGCGGCACGCTGTCGCAATATATGAGCGCGGTGGTCAGCCAGCAGTCGCAGGCGGCCAATGCAGCGAGCAATCTGCAACAGGGTCAGGATACCGTCCTCACGGCGTTGCAGCAGCGCTTCAATGACCAGTCGGGCGTCAATATCGACACCGAAATGTCCAATCTGATCGCGCTGCAAAACGCCTATGGCGCCAACGCCCGGGTAATGACGACGATCCAGCAAATGATGTCGACGCTGATACAGGCGGTGTCGTAATGAGCATTACCGGACCCGGATCGATCACTGCGGCCAGCATCGCGGCGCAGACCAACATGATGAACCAGCTCAATACGCTGGCGCAGGAATTGGGCAGCGGGCAAGCGGCGCAGACCTATTCCGGCCTGCAGTCCCAGGCCGGGGTGGCGCTGGCGCTCAATGCGCAGCTTGCGGCCGTTAATGGCTATAGCGCGACGGCGTCGACGGTCGGAACGACGCTAAGCGTCGCGCAGTCGGTGCTGAGCCAGCTCAGCGGCGCCAGTAATTCGCTGCAGCAGGCCATCGGCGAGCAAAGCGCATTTGCGCTCAACGCCAACGGCCAGACCAGCACTCAGGCCGCCGCGGCCACCCAGCTCGACTATGTCCTGTCGCTGCTCAATACCCAGGTCGGCGACAATTACATATTCTCCGGCAATGCGCTGGATCAGCCCTCCGTGGCCAGCGCATCCGACATCCTCAACGGCAATGGCGCCCAGGCCGGCCTGACGCAGGTGATCGCGGAACGCGAGCAGGCCGATCTTGGCGTCAGCGGACTGGGTCGCCTGAGCGCCACCACGTCGGGCGCGACGGTGACGCTAAGCCAGGACGGCACGCCCTTCGGCTTCCAGCTCACGGGCGTGGATTCGAGCCTGACCGGCGCGACGGTCACGGGCCCGTCGGGCTCGCCGGCCTCGATCTCGGTCGCGCTTGCGTCCAACCCGAACCCCGGCGAGGCGATCCAATTCCAGCTCACGCTGCCCGATGGCTCGACCCAGTCCATTTCATTGCAGGCGACCATGAATTCGCCGCCGGGCGCAAATCAGTTCACCATCGGTACGCTACCCTCGGACACCGCGGCCAATCTGCAAACCGCGCTGACCTCCGCCATTGCCGGGCTCGCCCAGACCGCGCTGCCGGCGGCGTCCGCCATGGCGGCAGCCAATGACTTTTTTAACGATCCGCCGCAGCGCGTTAACGGCTCGCCGCCGGACACGTCGACCGCCTTGGTGAACGGTACCTCCGCCGACACGGTGTCCTGGTATACCGGCGACAACAGCGCGACGCCCGCGCGGCAGACCGCCACGGCGCAGGTCGGACCGTCGATGACGATCGACTATGGCATGCGCGCCAACGAGCAGGCGCTGACCGCTCTTGTCGCCAATGTCGCGGTGCTCGCCGCCACGTCTTATTCGCCAAGCGATCCGAACGCGCAGGCGAGTTATCAGGCGCTCAGTCAAAAAGTGGCCGCCAATCTCGCCGGCTCGCCGGGGACCCAGACCGTCGACGACATCGAAGCCGATCTCGCCAATGCGCAGACGACCGTCAGCAATGCCACGACGCTGAATACCCAAACGCAGACCACGCTGCAGGACATGATGCAGAATATCGACGGCGTGAATCAGAACCAGATCGGCGAAGAGATATTGACGCTGCAGAACAGCCTGTCGGCGTCGATGTCGGTGTCGGCACGGCTCGCGCAATTGAGCCTGGTCAATTACCTCGGACCAAGCTAGCGGAGCTTTGGATTTGACATTTGCTTGACGAATTTGCGTTTGCCGAGTTTGCGGCCAAGTGGGCAGCGAATGTCAAATCCGCTTCTTCAGGTCAATCGGTCGCCGTTCTGATGAAAATCGAATCCGCCGCGCAGGTGGCGTTGCGGCCGAAATTGTCGGTGAAGCGGGTGTCCACCAGATAGGCGCCGGGATGCATGGCGTTGAACCGTCGCAAGGTCTCGCGCTTCACGTCGCTGTCCTCGACCACCAGATAGTCGCCGGCGGAAAGATGCCGGTGGAAGTGCTCCAGCACGCCACCGACATTGTGGTGGGCATCCTCGACCACGAGCCAAGGATGCGGCGCCGATTGCAGGAGCGCCGGGTCGAACAGACGCTCCGGATCGGAGCAATCGCCTTGGAAGAACCGGATGCCGGCATGCTCGACCGCGGGCTTGGCGCGATCGACCGAGTAGACGCGGCCGTCCACGCCGCAGAACTGCAGACTATCGGCGAACCACAGCGCGCTGGCGCCCAAGCCCGATCCGACTTCGAAGATCGTACGCGGGCGCAGCTCGGCGATGAGCGCCGGATAGATCGCGAAATCGAACACGGTCTTCATCAGCGGGATGCCGCGCCAGTGCATCAGGAACGGCGCGCCCTGGCAGGTGAGCAGGACGTCGACGCCGAACTCGGTGCCGAACCGCGGGTGATAATGAACGCCCGAGCGTTCGCGCTGCGAATAATCGACAAAGCGTCCCTGCCGCCAACGATCGAGAAACAGGCGCAGGCGCTGCAAATCCCACTGCAGGCTTTGATGTTCCGCCGGCGCCCGCAGCGCGTTGTCGCGGACGCTGTCCTCCCACGAACGCGCCGGATCGAAGCTGATCAATTGGGCGAGCACGCGTTGCAGCCAGCTGTCGAAAATGCTGCGCAGCCCCTTTTGCTCGCCTTCGATTTTCGCTCTGGACGCGCCGATATAGCTGAGCGCGGCGGCCTTGAGCTCGTCGCCGGCGATCAATTGCGCCGTATCCGTCATGGGCAGGGGTCCCCGCGGCGCGGCTCGAGCGAGCCCGCGCGCCGACCATGGACCTTAGGAAATCATGGTAAACAAATTGCTTCGTCTGCCGCATTGGGCAGCGGGCCGGCCGGACCGATATGACAGCCCGCTACGCCCTTGCGCGCAGGCCGGCGGCGATGCCGCGATTGACCTTGATGATCGAGCCGAGCTGTTCGCGCTGCGGGTCGGTCATCAAAGCGAACGTCTCTCTGAGAACGTGCATGCCGAGCTGGGTGATATTCTTGCGCACCGCGACCGGCAATCTGTTGTCCTCTTGCAGCACGGCGTCGATGAAGACCGTCCACAGCCGCCGGTTATACAACAGCGCCTCGTGCAGGCCCTGCGGCTTGCGGTCCTTCCAGGTTTCGTGCACCGCCTGTAATTTCGCCGCGGCTTTGAGAAGCAAGCTTGCTTCCAATTCGCGCGGCGATTGCGTTTCCTTGGCGGTTTTCGCATAGGCCTTCGCCGCATAGTTCATCTGGAGGTTTTCCTCTTCGTAGACGATCAGTTTGCGCGCTTCTTTCAAGGCCTTGTACAATTCGCCTGTTAAGATTCGATTATTGATGCGGTCGACAAAGGGCCGCGACGCCGGCGCCAGGCTCACCATATCGCGCGCCAGCCGCACATAGTCGGCATGGTGTCGGCGCGGATCCTTCGACGTGTACATGAGCTGCACGGCGAAATAGACGCGCCTGGCCGGCGTGTTGGCCCGGCGTTCGCTCATGATGTCCTTTTCACGCAGGATGGCCACGTCGCCGTCGATGACGAGTCGCGTACGCCGCTCGGCATTGGTAACGATGCAATCGCCGAGGACGATGCGCTCGTTCGGCTTTAATTCGATCTTGAGCGGCACGGCGAACCTCGCGAGAACCGATCCATAGTTCGCGATGGAGGTTAAGGTCTTCCTAGCCCGGTCGCAGCCGCCGATAACGAATGCGCGATTGGTGACGCGTCGGCGCGAGCGAACAAAGAACCGCGCACGAAAGGCCTCGCTTGGAGCGCGGTTTGCCGAAATGAAAACGGCGGGGTTTTGCCCCGCCGCTTCCTTCGTAGGCCTGTACCAGAAGTGTTACGGGAACAGCTTGAGGACCGACTGGTTCGCCTGGTTGGCGATCGACAGAGCGGAAATTTCCAGCTGCTGCTGGGTCTGCTCGGTCAACAGATCGGCGCTCGCCTGGTTCTGGTCCGCCAGGACGAGATTGCTGGCGCCGGTCTGCAGGGTGTTGATCAGATTCGTCATAAAGGTCTGACGCGTTCCGATAACGCCCGAGTTGGTGCCGAAGGTCTCGGTCTGGGTCTGCACGGTGGTGATCGCGTCATTGATCGCGGTGACCGCGCTGGTCAGGGCGCTGCTATCCTGGAAGGACCCGGAAGCCGAACCGCTGATTTGCGACAGCCCCAGGCCGGCGTAATTGAAAGTCACGCCCGTGATCGTCAACGAGCTGGTGCCGGCCTGATTGAAGTCGATCGTCAGGTCGTCGCCGGTGAGCAGGTTGACGCCGTTGTAGGATGCGTCGGCGGCCAGCTGGTTGATCTGCGTCAGGAGGCCATTGTAGTTCGACTGCAGCGTGGTGCGCGTCGAGCTCGTTCCATACACGGCGGTGTCGGTGCCCGACGCGGTGAGGCCGAGCGCTTCGGCGGTGGCGTTATCCTTCACGCTGAAGTCCGTCGAGCCGGAATTTGCCGTGAGAATGATCTTGCCGCTGCCGTTGTCGCTCGCGGTGACGGCGCCGCTGCTGCCGAGGCCGGTCGTCGCGTTGATCGCCGCTTCGATCGCGCTCGCCGTTTCGCTAGCCGAGACCGAGATCGTATAGGTGGACGAGCCGACCAGGATGCTGAGATTGCCGGTGGCCGCGGTGCCCACGGTGGCGGTGGTGATCGCAACTGTGCCCGTCGTGGAGCCGGCGGTCTGCGACGCCTGCTGCGCCTGTTGCACGGTCGCCAGCGCCTGCTGGAGCAGGCTGGAAATGCCCTGGAGGCCGTCGGTCGCCGCATTGATGGTCTGCTGGCCCTGGCCGACCTGGTCGAGCAAGGCGCTCAGCGAATTGGCGGTGTTGGTCAAATTCTGCGAGGTGAAGTAGGAGCTCGGATTGTCGGCAGCCGAGTTGACCTTCTTGCCGGTCGCCAACTGCTCCTGAGTGGTGGTCAAATCGGCCGACGTGTGCTGCAACGACAGCAAGTTCTGCCGAATGCCCGCGGTTAAGGTGATGTCAGACATAGTGATACCCTTCTGGTTACAGGCCGTACTGGCTTGCACTTGCTGTACGCACTGTACCGGCGAGTGCAGTTCCCGATCGACACGATCGGCTGTCTGAGGTTTGCCGTATTTCATTTAAAGACGTGTAAATCTGCGGCTTTTCGCGGCCGATCGATGCTGCGCCGCACGTTGCGGCCGTGCCCGGCAACGATCCCGCCAGGCCCGCTCCGCAAAGGATTTCTGCAATTTCATCAGTTGGCGCCGGTCGGCTTAAGCCGCTGTTAACCGTCGCCGTTTCCTATTGCTTAACCATGTTTGGAAAGCGCGCGCCTTGCGCGCCTGTCCGTCCGGAACCGGTCGGTCGCGTGCCACAGCGAAAATGAATGCGAGCCATTGCCCGATGCCTTCCGCCAAAAGCAAATCGTCGAAGTCGAAAGCGGGCGCCGGGCCGGCCGGCGGAGCCGCCGCGGTGCCGGCCAGGCCTGTCGGCGATCTGCCGGCGCCGGGTGGGACGATCGCTCCGCCGATCGCGCCGTCCGCGCCGGTCGTCAATCTTGTCATTGCGACACCGTGCTTCGGCGGCCAGATTTCCGTACTCTACGCGGCGTCGTTGTTCAAACTGCAGAACCGGATTCGAAGCTATCGCGGCTTTAATCTGAAAGTTCTGTTCAAGGACGGCGACGCGCTGATCACGCGCGCCCGCGCCAGCCTCGTAGCGCAATTTCTCGACGATCCGGCCGCGACGCATTTGCTGTTTGTCGATGCGGATATCGGCTTCGAGCCGGCGCAGGTCGTGCGCCTGATCGAAAGCGGCGCCGACATGTGCGCCGCGATCTATCCGGTCAAGCGGCTCGATTGGGGGCGCATCAGAAATGCCATCGAAGCGGGAAGAGCCGATCCGGGCCCGGCAGCCTCAAATTATGTCTTCGAGGTCGACGATCCCAGCGCGGTCACGATGCGAGGGGGCTTTGTCAAAGTGCATTATGCCGGCACCGGATTTCTCCTGATCCGGCGCGAGGCCTTGCAACGCATGTGTGCCCACTACCCGCAGCTTCGCTTCACGCGCGACCACTCGATCGACGCGGCGTCATCGAGCGACAATCGCTTCGCGCTGTTCGAATGCATGATCGGCAAAGACGGCACTTATCTGAGCGAGGATTTCGCGTTCTGCAAACGCTGGACCGACATGGGCGGCGAGATCTGGGCCGATCTGGACAGCAAACTGGTGCACGTCGGCCCGACGGCGTTTCGCGGCGATTTGTCCTCGCAGTTTGCGGACGCGACCGCGGCGGCTTAGGCCTTCAGGTCAGCATATTGACCAGCGTGCCGCTGACGCCGGAGGCGCTGAGGATTCCCGCGGCCGAACTTAGATTCTGCTGGGTCAGCGCAACCAGGCTTGACACTCCGGTGCCGGCGCTCGTTCCCGTCGAAGAGCTCGACGATTTCGACGAGCTCGACGCGCTCGTCGAGCTGGAAGGGCTCGACGAGGTGCTTGACGAATTCGACGACGCGGCCGCGCTGGATGGCTTGGTCGGCTGAAACCCGCTGTTGCCGACGCCAAAGCCGATCGCGATCGCATCCGTGCCGCTGCCGACGATCGCAATCGAATCCTTGGTATTCCTGCTGGCGATGACCAGTTTGCCCTGCGAATTAAGCGACGCGGTGACCTGAGCGTTCGTCGGCAGGTCGACATTGATGGCGTTGATGAGGTCGCCGATCGTGTCGGTGCCGGTCGAGGTGTAGGTCGTCGCATTGAAACCGGCGCTGACGGTGATCGTGCCGCCGGGAAGGATGCCGAGGCTGGACAGCGTCGTGCCGGTCGTCAGGGCGGCGGTGCCGATGCCGGTCGCCGGCTTGGCCGGTGCGGCGGTCGAGCCGGACGAGGCGGCGCTCGAGGAGGATGCCGAGCTGCTCGCGTTCGAGGACGATGTCGAACTGCCGGCGGTCGTGGCCGAAGACCCGGAGCTGCCGTGTAAGGCACTTTCGACCGCGGACACGAGCTGCGAATTCACCCGTTGCAGGGCCTGACCGTTGGCGATGCCGGCCAGCCCTTTGCCCAGGTTGGTTTCCGCCGATTGTATCGCGGCGATTACGCTGTTGGTCGCCGCAATCGAATTGTCCCGGCTCTGCGCCTGGTTCCAGAAATTCCGGTCCTGCTGCCAGAACGAGACGCTGCTGACGCTCACCGATGCGGGGTCCGCTTTTGCTTGGCCACGCCGCGATTGATGCCTGCATGAGGTTAATTTCGCGTTGTCAGGGGCGGCGGATTTACCTGCGATTAACCCTCTTGCTTGACCTTGCCTGAGCGCGCGACCGCGCCTTTCTGGCATATACGGATGTCTCACCCATCAACCCAGCCGCGCTTGCTGCCGACGATTCAGCAGGCTTTGACGCTGCATCAGCAAGGCCAGCTTGCCGAGGCGGATCGGCTTTACGGCGCGATTCTTGCCTCGGACCCCCGGCATTTCGACGCGCTGCATCTGCGCGGCGTGCTCCGTCACCAGGAGGGCTTGTCGACGGAAGGGCTGCGCCTAGTCGCCGCTGCGCTCGAGACGCAGCCGAATTCGCCGGATGTGCTGTCCAATTACGGCGTCATCCTCGATGCGCTCGAGCGTCACCAAGAGGCGCTGGCGAGCTTCGAGAAGGTCCTGGCGCTGGGCGACGGACGAGCCGACGCCCATTACAACCGCGGCAACGCATTGCGAGGCCTCGGCCGCAACGTCGAAGCGCTGGCGAGCTACGATCGGGCGCTGGCGCTGGCGCCTGGGCATTTCGATGCCGCGTATAATCGCGCCAACGTGCTGTGCGACCTTGGCCGTCACCAGGAGGCGCTGAGCGAATACGACGCGTTGCTGGCCGTAAAGCCGCTGCATGTAGGCGCTCTCAATCGCCGCGGAATTGCGCTGCGCGCGCTGCAACAGCACGAAGAAGCGCTTGGCGCCTACGACGCCGCGCTGGCGACCGATCCCAATCATGCGGAAACGCTCAACAACCGCAGCGTCGCGCTCGCCGAGCTTCAGCGCTACGAGGAATCGCTGGACAGCTGCGATCGTGCGCTTGCGCAAAGCCCCGATTACGCCGATGCCCTGTATAACCGCGGCAATGCCTTGCTTGGCCTCGGACGTCTGGAGGACGCTTGCGCGAGCTATAGAGCGGTGCTTGCGTTGCAGCCCGGGCGCCTGGACGCGCTCAACAATTTCGGTCTGGCGCTGCTCGGTCTCGATCGGCCGCTCGATGCATTGGCGAGCTATGACAAAGCGCTTGCAATCGAGCCGGACCAGGCTCAGGCCCTGCATAATCGCGCCCATGCGTTGATAGTGCTGGAACGCTACGAGGAAGCGCTTGCGGCCTGCGATAAAATCCTTGTCGCCGACCCGGAGCACGCCGATGCGCTCAATACGCGCGGCGTCGTCCTCGGCAAGCTGCGGCGGCCGAAAGAAGCCTTGGCGAGCTACGACAGCGCCTTGGCGGCGGCGCCCGACCGCGCCGATATCGAGGTCAACCGCGGCAGCGTTCTTTTGGATCTCGACCGGATCGACGAGGCGCTCGCGGTGTTCGACAGAATCGTCGAGCGGCAGCCGGAAAACTTCGCCGCAGTCGTCAACCGCGGCAAGGCGTTCATCAAAGGCCGGCGTTTTGCCGACGCCCTGCAGAACTACGACAAGGCGCTCGCGATCAAGCCCGGCGAAGCGGGCCTGCTCGCCGAGCGGGGCGCCGCGCTGGCCGAGTTGCATCAATTCGACGAGGCGTTTGCCTCATATGAGCATGCGCTGCGCGTCGACCCACATTCGGTCGCCGCCCGCGTCAATCGCGGCAACGCGCTGCTCAAGCAAAACCGGATGGCCGAGGCGCTGGCGAGCTATGCGGAAGCGCTTGCCATCGAGCCGGACAACATCGATGCGAATTTCAATTCGGCGTTGACCCGTCTGTGCATGGGCGATTTTTCCGGCGGTTGGAAGCAATATGAATACCGGTGGAAGAGGAAGGACCTCGCGCCGCAGCTCAACGCCTATTCTCAGCCCGTGTGGAAGGGCGAAAAGAACATTCAGGGAAAGACGATCCTGCTCTACGCCGAGCAAGGCCTGGGCGACGCTATCCAGTTCGTCCGCTATGCGCCGATGGTGGCCGCGCTCGGCGCCAAAGTGCTGGTTGCGGTCCACCCGCCGCTGAAAATGCTGATGTGCACCGTGCCGGGCATTTCCGGCATTTATTGCGAAGGTGAGGTGCTGCCGGATTTCGATTTGCGCTGTCCGTTGTTGAGCCTGCCGCTCGCGTTCGGGACCGATCTCGGCGGCATACCGGCAAAGATTCCCTATCTGCTGCCGTTCCCGGAGCGCATCGACGCCTGGCGCCCGAAATTGCCCGATTACGGGCGGCCGCGCATCGGTCTGTGCTGGTCGGGCAACCCGGTGCACCAAAACGACCGCAATCGGTCGATGCCGCTCGAGTGCCTGACCAAGATATTGTCGATACCCGGTCTCGACTTCGTAAGCTTGCAGAAGGAAGTGAACGAGAGGCAAGCGTCGGTGCTCCGCAGCCACGGCGTCACGCAGCTGGGCGGTGAATTCACCGATTTTGCCGATACCGCCGCGGTAGCGGCGATGCTCGACCTTGTCGTTGCGGTGGATACCTCGGTTGCCCATCTCGCCGGCGCGATGGGCAAGCCGGTCGCGCTCCTCTTGCCGTTTTCGCCGGATTGGCGCTGGCTGATCGACCGCAGCGATAGTCCCTGGTATCCGACCATGCGGCTGTTCCGGCAGCGTGCGATCGGCGATTGGGACGAGGTGGTCGAGCGGCTAAGCGCGGAGCTTGCCGAGGTCGCGCTGCGGCGCAAGTGAGACCGGCTGCATCAATCTAAGACTCATTGGCCGCCCCGACGTAGTCACCAAGCGCCTGTGCGGCGCTAGCGATCACGCGATCCCAGGTGCGAGACTGGTCTTGGCGAAAGAGCCGTGCGGTCGGGTACCAGGGACTGTCGCTGCGGTCGAGCAGCCAGCGCCAGCAGGTGTTGTACCGGTTGAGGAGCCACAACGGCTTGCCGAGCGCGCCGGCGAGATGCGCCACCGCGGTATCGACGGCGATGATCAGGTCCAAATTTCCGATCAGCGCGGCGGTTTCGGCAAAGTCATGAAGGTCGTCGGTCCAATCGATAACGCGATGGCGCAACGAACTGTTGCGCAGTTGCGCCACCGAAGCGCCGCCTTTTTGCAGACTGTAAAAGGCGCAGCCGGCCGTCTCGATGATGGGCGCGAGATGGTCGAATTCGATGCTGCGCTGGCGGTCGATTCGATTGGCATTCGGTAACCGCTTGCGCGGGTCGCCGGCCCATACCAGCCCGATCCGCGCTCCTCGGCGCCCGCCGAGACGATCGCGCCATGCGCGGCTCCTATCCTCCGCGGCAAAAAGATAGGGCGTATCGCCCGGGATGGTCGCAAGCCGCGTTGCGAAAGCAAGCGGCAGGCTGAGCAACGGGCAATGCAAGTCGAAATCGGGAAGCGGTTCCCCGCCGGCGACGATTTGGGCTGCGCCGCGTAGCGACCGCATCAACGACTGCAACGGCGGCGGAACCTCCAGAATCACCCGTGCGCCGCGCGCCGCGACATGCGGCACGTAGCGGCAAAACTGAATGGTATCGCCGAAACCCTGTTCGGCGTGCAGCAGAATGGTCTTGCCGGCAATCGGGTCCGATCCGTTCCATTGCGGCCGAGGAAAGTCGCGTCTTTTGTCTTTGAGATGATCGATGCCCCATCGCCATTCGTATTGGGCCAAGCCGCCTTCCAGATCGCCGATCAGCATTCGGCACAAAGCCGCGTTGAAGTGGGCGTCGGCAAAATTCGGTCGCAAGGAGGTCGCGCGATCGAAGCTCGCCAAAGCCTCCTCGAAGCGGTGCAGTTCGCTGAGCGCGTTGCCGCGGTTGGAAAGCGCCTCGGCGAAGTCCGGCTTGAGCGAAATGGCGCGGTCGTAGCTGCCAAGCGCATCGTCGAATCTTCTCAGCTCCTGCAGCGCATTGCCGCGATTGCAATGCGCCGCAGCGAGATCGGGCCGTAGCGCCAGCGCCCGGTCGAAGCTCGCCACCGCATCGTCGTGCCGGGAGAGCTCGTGGAGCGTGGTGCCCCGGTTGGAATATGACTCGGGGTTATCGGGTTGCAGAGCGAGCGCGCGATCGTGGCTCGCCAGGGCCTCGTCGAATCGGCCGAGCTTGTGGAGGGCGTTGGCGCGATTGCTGTGCGCTTCGGGGAAATGCGGCCGCAGCGCGAGCGCGCGGTCGGCGCTCGCCAATGCCTCCGCGAACCGGCCGAGCTCGCATAATGCGTGAGCCCGGTTCGAATAGGCGTCGGCATAATCCGGCCGTAGCTGCAGCGCACGGTCATAGCTCGCAAGGGCCGGTTCGAAACGTCCCAAAGCCTTGAGGATGTTGCCGCGATTGCAGTGCGCTTCGGCGTAATCCGGCCGCAGGCCAACGGCGCGTTCGAAACTCTCCAGCGCCGCGTCGAGCCGTCCGAGCTCCTGCAGCGCAATGCCCCGATTATTGATCGCGGCGGCATTGCGCGGGTTGGCTTTCAAGGCCGCATCGAAATATCGAAGCGCCTGCTGCTGCCGGCCGGTCTGCAGATAGACGACGCCGAGCAAATGGGCGCTGTCGAAATGCTTTGGCTGCGCCGCTAAGATCCGCTGGTAAATTGCTTCGGCGTGGCTTAAGCGGCCGGCCTGATGGTGCGAGAGCGCTTCGGCAAACAATGAGGCCGGATCGGGCGATCCAATCGTTTGCGGTTTGACAAATGCCGCTGTGCCGTAGCGAATTCGGTCGGCCGTTTTCTTCATCGGCAAAACTTTGCTCGCGCTTGCAGCCGGTCGCTTGGTTTAAGTGGAGCTTTTGGCTTTGACATCGGCTTCACGAGAGTGCCGCTCGGTGGGGCGCGTAGAGCATGATCCGGAAAAGTGGATGCCGGTTTTCCGACAAGATCATGCTCCAACAAAGCACCCTAGCCCATGATCCGATTCATCCTAATCGACCATGGGCTAGGACACCCGGCTGACGGCGAGCGGCTTGCCGTGCCGCGGATTGGGCGCCGCGGTCCGACCGGTCGAGCCGTAAACCTGCGGCGCGGCCTTGCGGGCAAGATCGCCGGACAGCCGCCGCACGATCCCTTCCGACACCGCATGCGACGTTGCCAGCACGATCATGTTCTTTTGCACAATGCCGCGGAAGCTTTCCTGCAATCGCAGCAGCGCGGCGCAGCGCGCCGGCACCGAGCGCTGCAGGAATTTGGCGCTCGCTTTGATCCGTTCGCTGGCCGCGAACAGCCGGCCGGCGAGCTCCGCCTTGGCCGGGCCGAGCGCGGCGGCGCCGCGGACTTTGCCGGCATGAACGAGCCGCGTCTCCTGATCGAGAAGGCTCGAGAGCTCTTCCGTCAGTGCGGCCATGTCGGCGACGGCCCGTTCGGCCTCCGCGGCCGTCGTGATCGGCGTCATGCTTTAAGTCCCTGTTCCTTGAGCAAGGCGTTATAGACCATGGGCGCGATGCCGATGCCGCCGGCTCGGGCAAAGGACTGGGCGATTTGATCGGTCATGAACGACCGCCAGATCTTCAGCGCGCCGCTGCCGCCGAACGGTCCGTCGCCGTCGATGCCGGTGAACATTTCCTGGAACATATTGCCGAGGAAGTTGGCCTCGAACTTCTGCGCCGCTTCCTTGGCTTTGCTTTTCAGATTGAGCGCGCTATGCGCCTGTTTGGTGGCGG
>Ga0335078_10004936_pt1 | contig 19756 bp, 16 predicted proteins | sample Lox_Sample_32_FD_206711 | JGI IMG/M metagenome (GOLD analysis project Ga0335078, IMG submission 206711) | Soil microbial communities from Loxahatchee National Wildlife Refuge, Florida, United States - Lox_Sample_3.2 | ecosystem: Environmental > Terrestrial > Soil > Wetlands | place: USA... | reverse complement strand
GCTGGACGCGCCCCTGGACGTGATCATGGTCCGCAAGCTGGGGGTTCCGTTCCAGCCGGAGCTGGCCATGGGAGCCGTCGGCGAGGGCGGGGTCCGGATCATCAATGACGAGGTGGTGCGCGGAACCTGGATCGCTGCGGAGGACATCGCGATCGCCGAGCGGCGCGAGCGGCGCCACCTGGAGCAGCAGGCCGAGCGCTTCCGGGCCGGGCGGCCCGGGGTGGACATCGCCGGCCGGACCGCGATCGTGGTCGATGACGGCATCGCGACCGGCTCGACGGCGCGAGCCGCCTGCGCGGTGGCCCGCCGCCTGGGCGCGGCGCGGGTGATCCTCGCCGTGCCGGTCGTGGCGCCGGGTTCGGCGCGAGCGCTCCGCGACATCTATGACGAGGTGCTGTTCGTGCAGGCCCCTGCCTGGTTTGGTTCGGTCGGCGAGTGGTACGCGGACTTCACGCCGGTACCCGACGCGGACGTGGCCGCCCTGCTGCGGGAAGCCGCTGCGGCCCGTCCGCCGCGGCCGGCCCGCCCCCGGCCCGCCCCCGGCGCGGACGTCCGCATCGAGGCGGGCACCGTCGTGCTATCGGGGCGCCTCACCGTACCGGCGCGCGCCACGGGCATCGTGGTGTTCGTGCACGGCAGCGGCAGCAGCCAGCACAGCCCGCGGAACCGGCGCGTGGCCGCGCGGCTCAACGAGGCCGGCCTGGGTACTTTGCTCTTCGACCTGCTCACCCAGGAGGAGGAGACGGACCGGGCCAACGTCTTCGACATCCGGATGCTCGCCGCCCGGCTGACCGAGGTCACCGGGTGGCTGCGGGGCCAGGCCGCGGCCCGGCAAGCCCGGGTGTGCTATTTCGGCGCCAGCACCGGGGCGGCCGCCGCCCTGTGGGCGGCGGCCGAGCCAGATGCCGAGATAGCCGCGATCGTCTCCCGCGGCGGCCGCCCCGATCTCGCCGGGAGCCGGCTCGGTTCGGTGCGGGCGCCGACACTGCTGATCGTGGGCGGCCGCGACGACATCGTGCTGGGACTCAACCGGCAGGCGCAGCAGCAGATGAAGTGCGAGAGCCGGCTGGCCATCGTCCCGGGCGCCACCCACCTGTTCGAGGAGCCCGGGACCCTGGACGCCGTCACCGGCCTGGCCCTCGACTGGTTTACCGGGTACCTGCCGGCGGCCGTGGCCCACAGCGCGTGAGCGCGGTCACGGCTGGCCCTGCACGGTGAGCTTGTAGACGAACGCCTGGTACGTGCCGGAGCTGTCCGGCGGCAGCCGGGTGAACCAGAGCAGCAGGTACCGGCCCCGGACCGGCGCGGCCGGCCGGAGCTGGAGCACCCCTCCCGCGTCGGTGGCCCGCGCCACCGTGGCCAGGCCGGCCAGGGCCGGGGCGCTGCCGGCCCGCAGCTCCAGGCTGGCCCCGGGGGTTGCGCCCAGCGTCACCTGGACGCTGGTGATCGTCTCCGTCTGGCCGAGGTCCAGCAGCAGGCCGGTACCGGCCTGCAGGTTGCCGAACCTGGGTGTGGTGTACCAGTTGGTCTGCCAGCCGGTGCCGGAGGCCGCGCTGCCGTCGATCGCCTGGGCGGCCTGCTGGGGGTCGTCGCCGGTGGACGGCCCCCCGGGACCGAACGCGACCACCCTGACCGGGGTCAGGGTGGTGGGCGCCGGAGTAGGCGTCGGTGTCGGCCGGGGTGCGGGAGTGGCGGGGTGCCGGGCGCGGCGGTGCGGGTGCGTCAGGCTGTACCCGGTCGCGGCGGCGGTCGTGTGGCCCGGGCTCGTCGCGAGGTGATAGCCGAGGAAGGCGACCGCCGCGAGCAGCAGCACGGCCAGCGCCGCGGTCCAGTTCGGCTTGCGCCGGGGAACCGGCCGGATCGCCATCGTCGGCGCCAGCGCCTCGGCCGCGGTGATCTCCTCCGGGGCCCGCAGGGTCTCGTCGTACTCCGCGATCAGCGGCCCCGGGTCGGCACCCACCGCGTGAGCGATGCTGCGGATGTCACCGCGGGCGTAGAAGTCGCCGCCGCAGGCGGTGAAATCGTCGCGCTCGACAGCCCGGATGATGGTTTCCCGGATGCGGGTGCGCTCGCTGACCTGGGTGACGGTGAGACCCGCGTCGCGGCGCGCGGTCGCCAGGGTCTCGCCGATGCTCATCGCGCGCCTCCACCGCCGCTTCGCGCAGAGCGCCCGCCCGGATGCGGAGCGCATCTGGTCATGACCACATCATCTCCCGTTTCTCCCCGCGCGCGGCAGTGCGAACCGGCCTGGCCCGCGGGGAGTGTCCGGTCCATGTCGGTCATCCGCGGATGTAAACCGGCGTTCCCGGGACCGGGCCCGCCGGCCCGGGCCCGATGGCCCCCGGTGACCGGGACGTTCGCCCCTACCTGGCCATTTCCGGCCGCGGGCACTGTGCAGGTAGCTGTGAGGCGAGCGGAGGAGCCGTACGGCATGGCCGCGGCCGGAGCAAGACAATCCGGCAACGGGACCATGGCACGAGGCTGAGAGGCTAGGACAAAGCGACTCCCAGGACCTGATCCGGGTAATGCCGGCGTAGGGAGATCGTCTCGCAGCCGGACCGGGTCACGCGGTCTCGGCCTGGAGGACCGGGGTGACGGGATGCCGGGCCCCGATCCAGGCCGGGATGCCGGCCAGCACCGCCACCGCGGCCAGCGTGGCCAGCACCGCGACAGCCAACCACGAGGCGGGCGGGACCACCACCCCGGCCCCCTGCGCCGCGGCCGCGAACAGCTCGATGCCCAGCGGGATGCCGAGCAGTGACCCGGGCAAGGCGGGCAGCACCTGCGCCGTGACGATCCCGGCGGTGACCTGCCGCGGCGACGCGCCGAGCGCCCGCGCCAGCGCCGACACCTGCCTGGCATCGAGCACGGTCGCCCAGGCCGTGCAGACGGCGTTGAGGATCGTGAGCGCGACCAGCGCCACCGTGAGCACCGCCAGCATCTGCTCCTCGCGGCCGGCCACCGGATTGGTCAGCTGGCCGGCGAGCCCGGACGTTGTCAGGCGGACGGTCGTGCGGAAGGCGAGCGTGGCGACGAGCCCGGTCGCGGTGACCGCGACACTGGCCGCGCTGAGCAGCGCCCGGCGCGGCCTGCGGGCGACCAGCCGCAGCCCGAACAGCAGCGGAACCGGCAGCCGCGCGGAGAGGGCGATCACCCCGCCGTGGCGCCGCGGCGGGCGGGCCGCGTCCGCCAGCGCGCCGACCGTGCTGGTCCGGGCCCCGCGGATGGCGGGCGGGAGCGTCGCGGCCAGCGCGACGAAGAACGCCACGCCCACGACCAGGCCGCAGATATGCAGCGTGAGCGACGGCGCGCCCGGCGAACCGACGAGGGCGGCGCCCGGGCTGGCGATCAGCGGGGCGCCCAGGCGCCCGATCACCAGCCCGGCCGCCGCCGCCGCGAGAGCCAGCACCAGGTTCTCGGCCAGCAGCGTGATCGCGACCGTCTCCGGCGTGCCGCCGACCGCCTTGAGCAGCCCGACGCGCCGGGTGCGCTCCGCCATCCGGCCGCCGGCCAGCACGGCCACGCCGGCGATCGCCAGCAGCGCGACCAGCAAGGCACCCGGCGACAGCACTTGCTGCTCGTCCTGCACCAGCAGGCCGTCTCCGCTCTGGATCGCCTGCCACGGGATCAGGTACGGCGAGCCCTGCGCCGTGCCGTACCTGCTGGCGAACGCCGGGGCCGCTGCCGGGTCCGTGAGCTTCAGGTTCAGGAAGTAGTACAGCGGCGCCCGCGCCGAGGCGAACCGGCGGGCATCGGGCTCGGTGACCCAGGCGAGCCCCACGGCGGCGGGCAGCGGCGCCGGCCCGCGGTACGGGGCGTCGAAGACGCAGCCGCCGCCGGGGGAATAGCAGAGATTCGGGTACGGCAGGTCAGCGGCGGAGACCGCTATCCCGGCCACCCGGAAGGCCCGGCCGTCCAGAGTGACCCGGTCCCCGACGCCGGCCCCGAGCGCCTCCGCGAACGTGCGCTCGAGCACGACGCCGCCGGGCCGTACCCAGGTCCCGGCGGTCACCGCCGGCTGCTCGACCAGCGCGGGCGCCTGAGCGCGCCCCTCGAGCTCGACCGGCGCGGCCAGGCCGCGGAACCGCACGAAGGCGGAGGCGACCGGGTACGGGCCGCTGTAGGCGGTAACCCCCGAGGCGCGGGTCAGGGCCCTGACCTGCGCCTCGGTCCTGGCCTGGCCCCTCGCCGACGGCCCGCCCGCGCCGCGGCCGAAGCCGCCGAGCTGGGCCACCACGTCCGGTCCCCTGGTCGCGGTCCTGGTCTGCAGGTACGGCTGGTCGGTGACCCCGTGCAGGACCAGCCCCAGGGCCAGCGTGGCGGTGGCGGCGGTGATCGCCAGCACCAGCAGCACCGCCGGACCCGGCCGGTACCGCAGGTCCCGGCCGACCAGGCGGCCGATGAGCCGGATCTTGCCCATGGCCTCAGGCCTCCCGCTCGCACATCTCGGTCAGCCCGGCCAGGCCGCCGAGGTTACCGGTGCTGCCGCCGGTCAGCCTGGTCTCGTCGACGAACGCCCCGTCGCGCATGGAGATCAGCCGGTCGGCCGTGGCCGCGATCCGCGAGTCGTGGGTGACGATCACCAGCGTCTGCCCGGCCGCGTGCAGGTGCTCGAGCAGCCGCAGCACCTCCAGGGTGGCCTGGCTGTCCAGGTTGCCGGTCGGCTCGTCGGCCAGGACCACCTGCGGGTCGCTGACCAGGGCGCGGGCGACCGCGACCCGCTGGCGCTGGCCCCCGGACAGCGCCGACGGGAGGAACCTGGCCCGGTCGGCCAGGCCCACCTGGTCCAGCAGCTCCGCGGCCCGGCGCCGGGCCGGCCGGGCCGACCGTCCGGCCAGCAGCGCGGGCAGCTCGACGTTCTCCACCGCGGTGAGCTCGTCCATCAGGTGGAAGGCCTGGAACACGAACCCGATCGTGTCCCGTCGCAGCCCGGCCAGGGCCCGCTCGCCGAGGTGGTCGATGCGCCGGCCCGCCAGCCACAGCTCACCGCCCGACGGCCGGTCAAGCCCGCCGAGCAGGTGCAGCAGCGTGGACTTGCCGCACCCGCTCGGCCCCATCACGGCCAGCGTCTCTCCCCGGGCGACATCGAGGTCGACCCCGTCGACCGCGCGCACCAGTCCCTCGCCCTTGCCGTACTCCTTGCGCAGCCCGGCGGCGCGCAGCAGCGGTGCGTTACCCGTGTCGCTCATGATCGGTTCCTCCGGCCGGTCCAGTTCCGTTCGCAGGCCTCCAGCCAGTGCAGGTCGGCCTGCAGTCGCAGCACGATGCCCTCCAGCAGCAGCCCGGCGGCCGAGCCGCCGGGTTCGGCCAGCGCCGCGCGCTGGGCGTCGCGCAGCCGCCGTAGCAGCTCGCGGCGCTGAGCGTCGACGATGGCCAGCGGGTCGGCCAGCCCGGCCGACGCGGCCGCGATCAGCTTGAGATGAAATTCCGTGAGGTCGGGGCGGGGCCAGGCGACCTCGGCCAGCCAGTCCGCGACCTTCTGGTGGCCGGCCGCGGTCAGCACGTACACCTTCCGGTCCGGGCGGTCCGGCGCCTCCGCTTGCTCGGACGCCACCAGGCCCGCCTTCTCCAGCCGGGTCAGCGTGACGTAGACCTGCCCGTCGTTCATCGCGTCGCCGAGCGGCCCCAGGGCCTGCCGCAGCCGCGCGCGCAGCTGATAGCCGTGCGACGGCTCCTTGGCGAGCATCGCCAGGATCACTTCCTGCTGCATCGCCCGGCCCTCTCTAACGGTTAGTCTAACGGTTATATAGATAGCCGTTATCCTCCCGGCTGTCAACCGGCAAGGCGGCGGAATCTTCACGCGGTCTGCACACGCAGCACGCCGGGCCTTCACCTCCGGGCGCTGTCGTGCTGGAGAAGCTGCCGACCCTCGGGGAGGGGTGATCGGGACGGGGCCCGGAACCGCGCACGGCGCGGTGATCCTGCTCCACATCTCGTCCATACGGTCTGCATCAGGACCGCACGGCGCTGATGTGATCTGAAGGGGCAGGCGGACGGCGCTGGCGGACAGGGCGCCGTCCGGTGGGGGGTAGCAGGCGGTGCCCGCCGAGCGATGAGCGGTCGCCCTTCCGGTCCGGTGGGGGCGTGACCGGTGTCGCCAGGCGACGACGCTCCGCGGCCGCGTGACGGCCGGGCGGGCACCGCCCGCTGCATAACGACAGGAGGCCACGTCATGACGTTCGTCCAGATCGTCGAGTTCCGTACCACGGATGCCGAGGGAGTCCGCCGCATCGACGAGGAGTGGCGCCGGGCGACCGAGGGCAAGCGCACCGTACGCCGCGAGCTGATCGCCCGCGACCATTCCAACCCGGAGCGCTACTTCGCCGTCGTGTTCTTCGACTCCTACGAGTCGGCCATGGAGAACTCGAGCCTGCCCGAGACCAAGGCCGCCGCAGAGCAGTACCTCGAGGTCACCAACGGCCCTCCCGCGTTCTACGACCTGGACATACTCGAAGACCGGGCCTAGCGGCCCGGCGGCCGCGCCGCCCCGGCCTGCCGCCCCCGGTGCATGCGGGGCGGCGCGCTGCTGCCCGCCGCGGGTCAGGCCCGCGGCAGGGTCAGCGTCATCTCGGTGCCCCGCCCGGGCTCGCTGCCGGCCGTCAGCGTTCCGCCGTGGGCCTGGGTGAGCTCGGCGGCGACGGCCAGGCCGATGCCGCTGCCGGAGGTCTGCGCGGCCTGCCGCCCGCGCCAGAAGCGGTCGAAGATGTGGGGTAGCTCGTCGGCGGGAATGCCCGAGCCGGTGTCGGTGACGGTCAGCACCGCGTCCGGCCCGGCCGGGCCGGCGCAGACGATGACCCGGCCCCCGCCCGGGGTGAACTTCAGCGCGTTCGTGAGCAGGTTCGTGATCACCTGGTGCAGCCAGCGCGGGTCGGCCAGGACGTCGGCCCCGGCCAGCCGCCGCTCCAGGGTGATTCCCGCCGCCTCGAACTGGCCGCCCAGGCTGTCGGCGGCTTCGCCGGCCAGCCCGGCCAGGTCGCAGCGACGGCGGGACAGGTGCAGGGCGGCGGCGTCGGCGGCGGCCAGGGTCTGCAGGTCACCGACCATGCGCGCCAGCCGCAGCACCTCATCCCGCAGCGAGGCGAGCTGGTCGGGGGTCGGCTCGGTCACTCCGTCCAGCAGCGCCTCGTGCCCGGCCTGGAGCACCGCGACCGGCGTGCGCAGTTCGTGGGCCACGTCGGCGACCAGGTCGCGGCGCAGCTGCTCCTGCCGGGCCATGGCGTCCGCCATCTGATCGAACGCCTCCGCCAGCTCGCGCAGCTCGCCCGGCGCGGCGACCTGGCCGACCCGCGCGGTGCGCTCACCGCGGCTCATGGCCCTGGTCACGGCGATGATCCGCTCGACGGGGCGGGTGATCCGGCGGGCCACGGCCAGCCCGGTCAGCAGCGCGACCAGCGCGGCCAGGCCGGCGGCACCGGAGATGGCCCGCAGCAGCGCGACCTCCAGGCCCCGGTCCGCGCCGCCCAGGCCCGCGCCGGTGAACCGGACGACGGCCTGCCCGACCCGCGTGCTGCGCACCATGACCGCCCGGCGGTACTGCGGTACCGTCGCCTGGGCGGTGAACCCGGGCGAGGACGCGACCACCCGGCCGGCCAGGTCGCGGATCTGCACGTCCGCGCCGGTCTGCGCGGCCAGGTCCAGCACCGGGGACAGGTCGGCGGAGTCCCAGCTGTCGTTACGGTCCCACGCCGCCGCGGCGGCCACGGTGATCGCGCTGGTCAGCTCGGTGCGCTGGCGGTCGGCCAGCGCCGAGACGTCGGTGGCGGCGAACGCCGCGATCAGCCCGGCCAGCAGGGCGACTGCGGCCAGCGCCACGCCGAGGAAGGCGAGCGCCAGCCGCAGGCCGAACGCGCTGCCGCGGGCGGCGGCCTGGCCGTCAGCCATCGCGGGCCAGGCCGAGCCGGTAGCCGCCGCCCAGCACGGTCAGCACGATGCCGGGGCTGGCCGGCTCCGCCTCGATCTTGCGGCGCAGGTTCTTCACGTGCGAGTCGACGGTCCGCTCGTAGCCTTCGAACTCATAGCCGCGGACCCGGTTGATCAGCTCGAACCGCGAGTAGACCCGGCCGGGGACGGTGGCCAGCGTCAGCAAGATCCCCCATTCGGTCGGGGTGAGGTCCACGGCCGCGCCCCGCACCGTGACCTGCCGCTGCGGCTCGTCGATGATCATCGTCCCGCCGCCGTAGCTGGCCGGGCCCGGCCCGGCGGCCGGGCCGCCGCGGCGCAGGATGGCCTGTACCCGGAGCACCAGCTCCCGCGGGCTGAACGGCTTGGTCACGTAGTCGTCGGCGCCCAGTTCCAGGCCCGCGATCCGGTCTTCTTCGGCGGCCTTGGCGGTCAGCATCAGGATCGGCACCTGGCCGGACGCCCGCAGCTCGCGGGCCACGGTCTCGCCCGGCACGTCCGGCAGCCCGAGGTCCAGCACCACCAGGTCGGGCGAGGCCGAGGCGGCCAGCGTGATCGCCTCCGCGCCGGAATCGGTGGACAGCACGGTCAGCCCGGCCCGCTCCAGGTAGGAGCGGACCAGCTCGCGCAGCTTGCGCTCGTCCTCCACCAGCAGCACCGTCGCCGCCATGGCGCTCACCCTCCCGTCCGCCGGCCCCCGGACCGCCGGCTCTTCCATGATCCCCGCAGCGGGGCCGGGATCACCAGCCGGCCGCGCCGCCGGGTGCGGTCCTTCACACCGTTACCACGGCGCCTCCACCGGCCCGGCACCCCCGCCGGGTGCACTGGGGCCATCGGCAGGCAGCGAAGGCGGCGCGGATGACCAGCAGTACCTTGATCATGCTGGCGCCCTGGGTTGTCTTCGGCGCCGCGCTGGCCGTCGTCGCGGTCCGGGCGTGGCGCTCGCGCCGCGGCCCGCGCCGGTGACCGGGATCCCGCCGCGGGCGAGCCCCGGACCAAGGCCCTGCCGGGCGGTGGCGTTGGTCCCTGCCGGCCCTCCTCGCGCCGTCGCAGGCTGGTACCGGAAGCCCAGCCGGAGGTGACGATCATGGCTGGCATAATCCGGGCCGCAGGCCGGCCGCTGCGGTGGCTGGCGAGGCTGCTGATCCGCCCGAACCCGCTGCGGCGGAGTTCCGACCGGATCGAGGGAGCGATCGCGGCGCTGCTGTCGGCCGGGTTCCTGGCCGTCGTGGCCGCGGCACCCGTCCTCGGCGTTCACTTCTACCAGGCTCAGCGCGCCGGCGCGGCCCGGCTGCGCCCGGCCACGGCCGTGCTGACCCGCGCCGCTCCCGCCGACAGCTACTTCATGGCCGCGGCCGGGGAGACCACCGCCCGCTGGCGGGCCCCCGACGGGCGGCCGGTAGCAGGCGTTCTCACCGACGTGACCGCGCCCGCCATCCAGGGCGCGCCCGCCGGGGCTAAGGTCCGGGTGTGGCTGACGCCCTCCGGCGAGCCGCAGGCCCCGCCCTCGGCGCCCGCCCAGGTGGTGTTCGCCTCGGTCACCATCGCCATCGGGGCGGTGTTCGCCGCCGGGCTCGCGCTGCTGCTGATCTACTGGCTGTGCCGCCTGGTCCTGGACCGGCGGCGCCTGGCCGGGTGGGAGCACGCCTGGACGGCGATCGGCCCGCGGTGGACGACCCGTCTGTGACCCCGGCCGGCGCCCGGGCGTACCGGGCCGCCGGCGCGCGTCACCAGGGGCCGCGGCCGCGGTTGGCCGACTCCAGCGCGCTGACGTAGGCGGCCCGCTCGTAGGCCGCCCCGTCCGCCCCGGCCGGGACCGACAGCAGCCCGCGCGCGTCCGACACCGCGGCGAACCCCTTGCGCGCCAGCCAGGCGGACAGCCCGTCGAGCAGCACGCCCGCGTACCCGGGCCCATGACGGATCAGCGCCGACGCGGTCATCACCACGTCGGCCCCGGCCAGCAGGTACCGGACCACGTCGGCCGGCTCCTCGACGCCGGTGGTCGCGGCGAGCGAGGCGGCCACCCGGCCGGCCAGCAGCGCGATCCAGGCCCGGGGCAGCCGGCCCTCGGCCGGGCTGGACAGCCCGAACTGGGAGGTCACGGCCAGCGTCTCCGGGTCGATGTCGGGCTGCAGGAACCGGTTGAACAGGACCAGGCCGTCGGCCCCGGCCCGGTCCAGCCGCAGCGCCATCTCGCCCGTGGAGCTGTAGTACGGGCTCATCTTCACCGCGACCGGCACCTTGACCACGGCCTTGACCGTGGTGAGGATCTCCACGTGCCGCTGCTCGACGTCGCGCCCGGGGAACAGCGGGTCGCCCGGCAGGTGGTAGATGTTCAGCTCGATCGCGGCGGCGCCCGCCCGCTCCAGCGCGGTCGCGTAGTCGGTCCAGCCGCCGGCGGTGGAGCCGTTCAGGCTGGCGATCACCGGGATGTCCACGCTGGCCACGGCGCGCTCGAGCAGGTTCAGGTAGCGGCGCGGGCCGGGGTCTTCCTCGGCCTCGGCCGGGAAGTAGGACAGCGACTCGGCGAAGCTCTCGGTCCCGGCGTCGGCCAGCGCCGCGTTCTGCGCCGCCTCACGCCGCAGTTGCTCCTCGAACAGGGAGAACAGCACGACCGCGCCGACCCCGGCACCGGCCAGCCGCCGGACCCCGTCGACGGTGTTCGACAGCGGCGACGCCGAGGCGACCAGCGGGTTGCGCAGGTCCAGGCCCAGGTACCGGGTGGTCAGGTCCATCAGCGGTCCTCCTGCGCTTCGGCCGGCGGGGCGGGCGGGATGGCGGAAGCCGGCGCGGCGGCGCCGGGCGGTGCCTTGCGCGCGTCGGCCGGGAAGTGCGCCGGACCGCGGCTGGCCATCTCCTCGTAGGTGTCCCAGCGCTGGTCCACCGCCTGCTGGGCCAGGGCGCCCAGCCGCTCGGCCTCCGCCGGGTCGGTGTTGCTGAGGGCCCGGTACCGCAGTTCCCGCTGCGTGTACGAGGTCAGCGGGACCCGCGGCCGCGGCGAGTCGAGCAGGAACGGGTTGTCCCCGGCCTCGCGCAGCACCGGGTCGTACCGGATCAGCGGCCAGTACCCGCTGTTCACGGCGCGGTACTGCTGGTCCAGGCCGTCGCGCATCTCGATGCCGTGCGCGATGCAGTGGCTGTAGGCGATGATCAGCGACGGGCCGTCGTAGGCCTCGGCCTCGCGCATCGCGCGCAGGGTCTGCTGCGGGTCCGCGCCCATCGCCACCCGGGCCACGTAGACGTAGCCGTACGCGATCGCCTGCAGCGCCAGGTCCTTCTTCGGCATGGTCTTGCCCGAGGTGGCGAACTTGGCCACCGCGCCGAGCGGCGTGGCCTTGGACGACTGGCCGCCGGTGTTGGAGTAGACCTCGGTGTCCAGCACCAGCACGTTCACGTTGCGCCCGCTGGCCAGCACGTGGTCGAGGCCGCCGGACCCGATGTCGTACGCCCAGCCGTCCCCGCCGATGATCCACACGCTGCGCCGGACCAGGTAGTCGGCCACGCTCAGCAGGTCGGCGACCAGGCCGCCGTGGCCGTCCAGGCCGGCCAGGCCGGCCAGCCGCCGCTTCAGCTCCGCGACCCGGTCGCGCTGGGCCCGCAGCTCCGACTCGCGCAGCTGCGGCGCGCCGAGGATGTCGTCGGCCAGCTCGCCGCCCACCACGTCCCGCAGCTCGGCCAGCCGGGTCCGGGCCAGCTCCGCGTGCCGGTCGGCGGCCAGCCGGAACCCCAGGCCGAACTCGGCGTTGTCCTCGAACAGGGAGTTCGACCAGGCCGGGCCGCGGCCGTCCGGGCCGGTGGTCCACGGGGTAGTGGGCAGGTTGCCGCCGTAGATCGAGGAGCACCCGGTCGCGTTGGCGACCAGCAGCCGGTCGCCGAACAGCTGCGACACGAGCTTGATGTACGGCGTCTCGCCGCAGCCCGCGCAGGCGCCGGAGAACTCGAACAGCGGCTGCAGGAACTGGGTGCCGCGCACGGTGCCGAAGTCCACCCGGGACCGGTCGGCCACCGGCAGCGTCTCGAAGAACGCGATGTTGTCCCGCTCGGCGTCCAGCAGCGGCTCGCGCGCGGCCAGGTTGATCGCCTTGCGCTCCGGGCGGCCCGGCGCGCTCACCGGGCAGGCCTGCACGCACAGCTCGCAGCCGGTGCAGTCCTCCACGTACACCTGGAGCGTGAACCGGGTATCCGGCAGCCCGCGGGCGTCCAGCGGGGCGGAGCGGAACGGCTCCGGCGCCCCGGCCAGCAGCGACTGGTCGTAGTAGGTGGACCTGATCACGCTGTGCGGGCAGACGAAGCTGCAGTTGCCGCACTGGATGCACAGCTCCGGGTCCCACTCGGCGACCAGTTCGGAGATGTTGCGCTTCTCGTAGGCCGTGGTCCCGCTCGGGTACGTCCCGTCCGCGGGCAGCGCGCTGACCGGCAGGTCATCACCCCGGCCCGCCATCATCGCCGCGGTGACCGTGCGGACGAACTCCGGGGCCCCGGCCGGGACCACCGCGGGCAGCTCCCGGACGGACGTCACCCGGCCGGGCACTTCGATCCGGTGCAGGCCCTCCACCGAGCTGTCGACCGCGGCGTGGTTGCGCTGCACGACCTCGGCGCCGCGCCGGCCGTAGGTCTTGGCGATCGCCGCCTTGATCCTGGCGATCGCCTCGTCCCGGGGCAGCACGCCGGAGATCGCGAAGAAGCAGGTCTGCAGCACCGTGTTGGTCCGGCCGGCCAGCCCGGCCTCGCGGGCGATCCTCGCCGCGTCGATCGCGTACACGTCAATGTTCTTGGCCAGGATCTTCTCCTGCACCGGCCGGGGCAGGGCGTCCCACACCTCGGCCGGCGGATACGCGCAGTTCAGCAGCAGGGTCGCGCCCGGCGCGGCCCGGCCGAGCATGTCGACCCGGTCCAGCAGCCCGAACTGGTGGCAGCCGATGAAGCTGGCCTGCTCCACCAGGTACGGCGCGCGGATCGGCTGCGGCCCGAAGCGCAGGTGCGACACGGTCTGCGAGCCCGACTTCTTGGAGTCGTAGACGAAGTAGCCCTGCGCGTGCAGGCCCTCCTCCCCGCCCAGGATCTTGATCGTGTTCTTGTTCGCGCCGACCGTGCCGTCCGAGCCCAGGCCGAAGAACAGCGCCCGCACCGTGCCCGGCGGCTCGATGTCCAGCGACGGCTGGTACGGCAGGCTGGTGCCGGACACGTCGTCGGTGATGCCGATCGTGAACCGGCGCCGGGGCCGCTCCCGGCCCAGCTCCGCGAAGATCCCCGCGACCATGCCCGGGGTCAGTTCCTTGGACGACAGGCCGTAGCGGCCGCCGGTGATCAGCGGGAGACGGTCGCGCCCCGACTCCATGCACGCGTCGGCGAGCGCGGCGGTCACGTCGAGCAGCAACGGCTCCCCCGCCGACCCCGGCTCCTTGGTCCGGTCCAGCACCGCGATCCGGGCCGCCGACGGCGGCAGCGCGGCCAGCAGCGCCTCGGCCGGGAACGGCCGGTACAGCCGGATCGTCACCACGCCGATCCGCTCGCCCGCCGCGACCAGGTGGGCCACGGTCTCGGCCACCGTCTGCGCGGCGGAGCCCATCACCACGATCACCCGCTCGGCCTGCGGGTGGCCGGAGTACTCCACGATCCGGTAATGGCGTCCGGTGCGTGCGGCCAGGGCGTCCATCGCGTCCTGCACCGCGCCGGGCACGGCCGCGTAGAACGGGTTCACGGTCTCCCGGGACTGGAAGTAGGTGTCCGGGTTCTGCGCCGTGCCGCGGATGAACGGGTGATCCGGGGACAGGGCCCGCGCGCGGTGCGCCCGGACCAGGTCGTCGGAGATCAGCGCGCGCAGGTCATCGTCGGACAGCATGTCGATCGTGTTCAGCTCGTGCGAGGTGCGGAACCCGTCGAAGAAGTGCACGAACGGCACCCGGGTGCCCAGCGTGGCGGCGTGCGCCACCAGCGCGAGGTCGTGCGCCTCCTGCACCGACGCCGACGCGAGCTGCGCGAAGCCGGTCTGCCGCACCGCCATCACGTCGGAGTGATCACCGAAGATGGACAGCCCCTGCGCGGCCAGCGACCGGGCCGCCACGTGCAGCACGGCCGGGGTCAGCTCGCCGGCGATCTTGTACATGTTCGGGATCATCAGCAGCAGGCCCTGCGACGCGGTGAACGTGGTGGCCAGCGCGCCGTTCTGCAGCGCGCCGTGCAGCGCGCCCGCCGCGCCGGCCTCGCTCTGCATCTCCATCACCACGGGGATGCTGCCCCACAGGTTGGGCTGCCGCTTGCTGGACCACTCGTCGGCGAACTCGGCCATCGGCGACGACGGGGTGATCGGGTAGATGCAGCAGACCTCGCTCAGCCGGTAGGCGACCGAGGCGGCCGCCTCGTTGCCGTCGACGGTGGCGCGCATTATGCCTCCGGGATCATGTCGATCGAGTGCACCGGGCACTGCTCGTAGCACACGCCGCAGCCCGTGCACTTGTCGTAGTCGAACCGGTAGCGGTGCCCGGGACCCAGCTTGATCACCGCGTCCTCCGGGCAGGCGCCCAGGCAGCCGTCACACTCGCAGCAGTTGCCGCAGGACAGGCAGCGCTGCGCCTCGTAGGTCGCCTGCTGCTCGGTCAGCCCGCCGACGACCTCGACGAAAGCCGCGGTCCGCTCGGCCGGCCCCAGTTCCGGCTGCTCCCGGCGGGCCGCGTCGCCGAAGTACCACAGGTTCAGCTCATCGAACGCGACGACCCGGTGCTTGTCCTGGTCCGCGGCGGCGGCGTGGCGCAGCCAGGCGTCGATGTTCCTGGCCGCCTTCTTGCCGTGGCCCACGCCGACGGTCACCGTGCGCTCGGCCGGCACCATGTCCCCGCCGGCGAACACGCCGGGGCAGCCGGTCATCATCGCCGGCGACACCTGGACGGTCCCGTCCCGGGAGAACTCCACCCCGGGCACCTGGCGCAGGAACGCGGTGTCGGTGTCCTGGCCCAGGGCCAGGATCACGGTGTCGGCGGCCAGCGTCTCGAACCGCCCGGTCGGCTGCGGGAAGCCGTTCTCGTCGAGTTCCATGGCCTCGACGGTCAGGTCCGGGCCGTCGAAGGCGGTGATCGTGCGCAGCCAGTTGATCGTGACGCCCTCACGCTCGGCCTCCGCCGCCTCCTCCTCGTGCGCGGGCATCTGGGCCCGGGTGCGCCGGTAGACGATCAGCGCGTCGTTGGCGCCGAGCCGGCGGGCGGTCCTGGCCGCGTCCATCGCGGTGTTGCCGCCGCCGTAGACGGCGACCCGGCGCCCGATCACCGGCCGCTCGCCCGAGGCCACGCTGCGCAGGAACGAGAGCGCGTCCACGATCCGTCCCGCGTCCTTGGCCGGGATGTCCACGCGCTTGGACAGGTGCGCGCCCACCGCCACGAACACCGCGTCGAATCCGCCCTCGCGCCGCTCGGCCGCCAGGTCCTGCACCCGGTGGCCGCAGGTGATCCGGACGCCGAGCGCCTCGATCCGGGCGATCTCGGCGTCCAGCACGTCGCGCGGCATCCGGTAGGCCGGGATCCCGTAGCGCATCATCCCGCCGGGCACCTCGCCGGCGTCCCTGATCTCCACCTGGTGGCCCAGCCGGGCCAGGTGGTAGGCGGCGGAAAGCCCGCTCGGCCCGGCCCCGATGACCAGCACCCGCTGCCCGCTGCTGAGCTTCGGCCGGTCGAACTGCCAGCCGCGCTCCAGCGCGAGGTCGCCGAGGAACCGCTCGACCGAGTGGATCGAGACCGCGCTGTCCAGGCTGGCCCGGTTGCAGACGCTCTCGCACGGGTGGTAGCAGACCCGGCCGTGGATCGCGGGCATCGGGTTGTCGGCGGTCAGCTGCCGCCAGGCCTGCTCGTGCTGGCCGGTCTCCGCGTGCGCGAGCCAGGCCTGGATGTTCTCGCCGGCCGGGCAGCCGGCGTTGCACGGCGGCAGCAGGTCAACGTAGAGGGGCCGCCGGTCCCGCACCGGCCCGGCGCTGGCGCGGCCGTGCCGCAGGTCGGGCAGGGCCGTCATGTCCGGTCGCGTCGTCTCAGGACTCACCGCACCTCCGCTTCGAAGCGTCGCCCGGCTACCCACTATCCCCCGGCAGCCGCGCCTGGGCCAGGGACCTATGGCCCTGCGGGCCAAGGCCCAATGCCGTTGGCGCCGCCCGGCGGAGCCTCGTGATGCTGGAACCATGGCTATCAAGACACAGACATTCCCCGCGGCGGGCCCCGCGACCCCCGGGTCATCGCCCGGCCGGTGGCTGGCGCTGGCGGTGCTGTGCATCTCGCTGCTGATCGTGACGCTGGACAATACGGTCCTCAACGTCGTGCTGCCCACCCTGGTCCGGGACCTGCACGCGACCGACAGCCAGCTGCAGTGGATCGTCGACGCGTACGTGATGGTGTTCGCGGGCCTGCTGCTGGTGGCCGGGAGCGTGGCCGACCGGGTGGGCCGCAAGCGGACCTTCCTGGCCGGCCTGGTGGCGTTCGCGGCCGGGTCGACCTGGGCGGCGTTCTCCGGCTCGGTGGGGATGCTGATCGCCGCCCGCGCCAGCATGGGCATCGGCGCCGCGCTGATCATGCCGTCCACGTTGTCGATCATCACCGACATGTTCCGCGGCCACGCGGAGCGGCAGCGGGCGATCGGCCTGTGGGCCGGCACGAGCGGGGTGGGCATCGCGCTCGGCCCGATCATCGGCGGCCTGCTGCTCGCGCACTTCTGGTGGGGATCGGTGTTCCTGATCAACGTGCCGATCGCCGTCCTGGGCATCGCCTGCGCGGTCCCGCTGGTGCCGAACTCGAAGAACCCGGCCGCGGCCGCGCCCGACATGGTCGGCGGGCTGCTGTCCATCGCCGGGCTCGGGCTGGTGCTCTGGTCGCTGATCGAGGCGCCGGTCCACGGCTGGTCCTCGGGCCTGGTGATCGGGGCCGGCCTGGGCGGGCTCGCGGTGCTCGCGGTATTCGCCGTCTGGGAGCGGGCCAGCACGCACCCGATGCTGAACCTGGGCTTCTTCCGGCGCCGGCAGTTCTCCGCCGCGATCTCCTCGGTCGGGCTGGTCACGTTCGGGCTGTTCGGCGCGCTGTTCGTGCTGACCCAGTTCATGCAGTTCTCGCTCGGCTACACCCCGCTGCAGGCCGGGATCCGGGTGCTGCCGGCCGCCGGGGCGATCGCGGTGGTGGCGCCGGTCTCCACGCTGCTGGTCCGGTGGGCCGGGACCAAGCTGACCACCGCGGCCGGGCTGCTGATCGTCGCCGGCGGGCTGTGGCAGATCTCCGGGGCCACGGTCACCACGACCTACCTCGGCACGCTGCCCGGCATGATCCTGCTCGGCGTCGGCGCCGGCCTGGTCATCCCGGCCGGCACCGCGTCGGTCATGGGGTCGCTGCCGCGCGAGCACACCGGCATCGGGTCCGCCACCAACGGCGCGTTCCTGCAGATCGGCGGCGCGCTAGGGGTGGCGGTCATCGGCAGCCTGCTGGCCACCAGGTACCAGGACCACGTCAGCGCCGCGGTGGCGCCCTATCACCCCCCGGCTGCGGTCATGGGCCCGATCCTGGGCTCGCTCGGCGGGGCGCTGCAGGTGGCCGCGCACCTTGGCGGCATCCTCGGCGCGGCGCTCGCGCAGCTGGCCCGGTCGGCGTTTATCAGCGGGATGGACCTGGGCCTGACCGTGGGCGCCGTGGTCGCGGTGGCCGGCGCCCTGGTCGCGCTGGCGACGCTGCCCGCGCGGCCGGCCCCGGACGGCGAGCAGGCCGCCGCCCCGGACGCCGGCCACTCGCCGGCCCCGGACGCTGCTTCCCCCGACCCGGCCGCATCCCGCCCCGTCCGGTGACGGGGTAAAGGAAGAGGTCAGCGGCGACGACGCGTAATCCGGCCGCCTGTGCTATCGCGCGGCGCGGGCCGGCGGCCCGGCCGTGAGCGCGCCGCGGAGCCGACCGCGGCCACGGTGCAGGCACGACTTCAGCGTCCCGACCGGGATGCCGGTCAGGTCGGAAATCTCCCGGTAGCGCAGCCCCGCGACGTCGGCCAGGTACACCGCGACGCGGGACCTTCGCCGGGCCGGGGCGGCGGGGCCCGGTCCGAGGGACCTTCGGCCCTGCCCGGCCGGATCGTTTGCGGCCAGTCTCGGCACAGAGACAGACAGCATGAGGAGGCAGTGATGGCCGTGCTCAGGTTCGAACCCTTCCGGGACCCGTTCGACCGGCTCATGTCGATGGCCGCGACCGGGAACCGGGCGCCGCTCGGCATGCCCCTGGACATTTACCGCACCGATGACGGCAGTTACCACGTCGAGACCGACCTGCCCGGGGCCGACCCGGACAGCATCGAGGTCACGGTCGAGCACAACACGCTGACGATCAAGGCCGAGCGCAGCCCGCGCTACGGCGACAAGACACAGGTGATCGTGGCCGAGCGGCCGCAGGGGACGTTCAGCAGGCAGCTTTCCCTCGGTGAGGGCGTGGACTCCGAGCACCTCACCGCCGACTACGCCGAGGGCGTCCTGCGGGTGACCATCCCGGCCTCGCCCAAGGTCCAGCCCCGGAAGATCGACATCTCGCACGGCCCCGCCGGGCGGCGCAGCGTCTCAGGCTGACCAGCGGGCTTGCGAACGGGGAACCGGCGGTAGCGGCGGCCCTCCCCGCCGGTCCCGCCGGCCCCCGAGCTTGATCGGGGCCGATCCCCGGGCCAGGTCAGACCGCGAGCGCCTGCCGGGCGCCGCGCACGAAGTCATAGCCAGCGCCCGCGGCCTCCACCCCGGCCCAGGCGGCGGACGGCGGCATCCGGTCCTGGACGGCCGCGACCACGCCATCCAGGCTCACCATCCGGCTGAGCGCCGCGAACCCGCCGAGCAGGGTCGCGCTCCGGATCAGGCCGTCGTGCCGGCCCAGGTCCAGCCGCGCCGCGGGCAGCACCAGCGCGCGATCGCGGTAGAACCGCTCCACCCGGTCGCTGACGCCCAGGTCGCCGAACCCGCACGTGGAGTTCACCAGCAGGTACGCCTCGGGGCTCAGCCGCGCGAAGATGTCCGGCCGGCCCAGCTCGCTCGGGTCGTGCACGATCAGCCCGTCGGCCACCGGGGGCGGTCCGTCGACGGACGCCGCGGCCCAGCCGTCCACCGTGCACAGCGCCACCGCGGGCCCGTCCATGGCCGCGGCCGCCACCGCGGCCCGTCTCCCCTCGGCGGTCACCGCCGCGGCCAGCAGCCCGGCCGTGGCCAGGACCTCGCCCCCGCGCCTGCCCTGCACCCTGATCCGGAACATTCCGCTACCCCCGTATTCGACCCGGTCCGACGCCCCCGTCCCCGAGCTGCCGCGCACCACCCCCTGGCCCAGCTCCCCCGGCTGAACGCCGTTGGCAAGAGGGACCAATCCGGCTTCTCGCGGATCCCGATTGCGCGGTGTGCGAGCCGGCGGGCCGGTCTCGTAACTCCGCATCCTCTCGTCTTTGGTCCCTCTTGCCACTTACATCGCACCGCGATCAGCGGCACTGGCGTAGAGACGAAGGGCCGCAGCGCCCGGGACCCGGGTCCCGGGCTGCGACGGCCATAGGGCCCGCCGGGCCGGGACCTTCGGCCCTGCCGGCGACGCGCCGCGGGGCGACGAACGTGGTGAGGAATACCGACAAACGGTGAACAACGCCACCGAGGACCCGGCCGAGGTCGTCCGCTCGCTCACCGACGGGCTGGGCGCGGACGTGGCCATCGAGGCGGTCGGGGTGCCCGCCACCTTCGAGCTGGCCGTCCGGCTGGCCCGGCCCGGCGGCCGGATCGCCAACATCGGCGTGCACGGCGAGCCGGCGACCCTGCACCTCGAGGAGCAGTGGATCCGGAACATCACGATCACGACCGGCCTGGTCGACGCGTACTCCACGGCGACCCTGCTGCGGCTGG
>Ga0335078_10004934_pt1 | contig 19764 bp, 15 predicted proteins | sample Lox_Sample_32_FD_206711 | JGI IMG/M metagenome (GOLD analysis project Ga0335078, IMG submission 206711) | Soil microbial communities from Loxahatchee National Wildlife Refuge, Florida, United States - Lox_Sample_3.2 | ecosystem: Environmental > Terrestrial > Soil > Wetlands | place: USA... | reverse complement strand
GGATCCGGCGTAGCCACGCCCTCGTTCTGCTATCACTTCCTGCCATCGCACCCGCGGGACCACTTCATCCACCAGCTTCCACTGGACGGCCTTCCTGCCGCCGATGCCCTCGGACCTGGTGGCGAAGTAGTCGGCCAGGTCGCGGCGGACGTGCCGCTTGTCCGTGACGCGGGTGAGGCCGCCGGTGCCGGGCAGCACGCCGAGCAGCGGGAGTTCCGGGAGGGACACGACGGAGGAGCGGTCGTCGATGAGCAGGATCCGCTCGCACGCCAGGGCCAGCTCGTAGCCGCCGCCCGACGCGGTGCCGTTGAGGGCGGCGAGGTAGGTCTGGCCGGAGTTCTGCGTGGCGTCCTCGATGCCGTTGCGGGTCTCGTTGGTGAACTTGCAGAAGTTCACCTTCCAGGAGTGCTCCGACGCGGCGAGCATCCGGATGTTCGCGCCCGCGCAGAAGATCTTCTCCTTGCCGCTCGTCACCACGACGGCCTTGACCTCGGGGTGCTCGAAGCGCAGCCGCTGCACCGCGTCGTACAGCTCGATGTCCACGCCCAGGTCGTAGGAGTTGAGCTTCAGCTCGTAGCCGGGCACCAGGCCGCCCCGCTCGTCGACGTCCATGGTCAGCGTCGCCACGGGGCCGTCGATGTCGAGCCGCCAGTGACGGTACTGGTCCGGGCTCGTCCGGAATTCCACCTGCGACATGTCACTATGCTCTACGAATATCTGCATGCTCGTCAAGACTTCGTAGCATATATACCGGGCTTACGACGGGCCGCTGTTGAGCCGCCTCCACTCGCGACGCGCGTCCTGCGCCCAGCGCGCGTGCCGGTCGCTGAACAGGTCCGCCGCCTTGTTCCCCGTCCAGCGGGGCGGCAGCAGCTCCCTGGGCAGCGCCGGGTCGAGCGCGGGGAACTTGCGCCACGCGTGCACCAGCTCGAGCTGGCGCAGCAGCACGTCCGACGGGACGGCGGGCGCGCGGAACTCGGCGACGAACCGCTCGTACTCCGCCTCGATCTGCGGCAGGTCCCAGGCGGCGGCGACCATGTCCCTGGTGTCGGAAAGACCCGTGCGCCTGGCGACGAAGACGTGCGCGTCCTTTGCCACGTCCGCCTCGCTGAGCACACGGATCGCTTCCTGCTCGCGGGCCGCGTGCGGGCTGATCCACAGGCCGGGGCCGAGCGAACCGAAGCCGGCCCAGGCCAGCCGCGTCCTGACGACGTGCCGTGCCCGCCGGTCGGACTCGGGGATGCGCACCTGGACGAGGACCCACTGGCCGTCCCACGCCTGCGCGGGCCGCAGCGAGTAGATCCGCCTGGCGCCGTCGGTGAGCAGCCGGGTCGCCGCCGGGGTGAGCAGCCAGCGGGTGCGGCGGCCGACCTTCTCCGCGGTGAGCCAGCCGGCGTTCGACGTGCGCATCAGCGCCTGCCGCGTCGCCTTCTCCGCCACCCCGAGCCGGTCGAACGCGGCGAGCACCGCGCTCGTCCACGCGGCGCCCTCGTCCGGCAGCACGAACTCGCCGAGCAGGGTGAACAGCATGCCGCGAGCGGAGCCTGCGCCCGCCTCGTGACGGCGTGACAACGCAGGCCGGGGGTGTGCCTGCACGGCAGGTTCCACTTTCACCTCCCGGTCCGCAAGATCCCTGTAGCATACCGCCGCGGTCGCGGTGGGCGCCGCGACCGCGGCGGTGCCCGTGTCGGTGACGCGTCGGTAGCGCGCCAGGGGGCCGAGGCCGGGGCCGGCGGGCGGGGGCAGGCGGGCGGGGGCAGGCCGCTTGACTAGCTTGGCTAGTGGGAGATGGTGCCGAAGGACACGGTGTCACCCGCCCAGGTGAACGACTGGTACCGCACGCCCTCGCCGGGGACCGCGGCAGCCACCATCATGTCGCCGCCCTCGTAGACGCCCACGTGGTACACGTAGCTTTCCATGTCGCTCGTGTCGTGGAAGAACACCAGGTCACCCGGGCGGGCGGCGGCGTGGCTGATGGGGTGGAAGTAAAGGAACTGGTCCTCCGCCATGCGCGGGATCCGCTTGCCGTGACCGGTGTGCCGGTAGACCCACTGGGCGAGGCCGGAGCAGTCGAAGCCGGCCGGGCTTGTGCCGCCGTAGGCGTAGGGATCGCCCACCAGCGTCAGCGCCAGGGCCGCGGCCACCTGGTCGTAGGTCTTGCCTGCCGCCTTCTTCGCCTTGGTCTTGTGCACGAGGGTCTTGTGCACGAGCTTGCGGATCATGGTCGAGCTCGCGGTGACCGTCTGCTGCCGGCTGCCGGCTGCCGCCTGGGCTGGTGCCGTCTGCACCGGGCCCGCGAGTGCGGCCGCCGGAACGCTGACCGCGGCGGCGGCGAGAACCGCGCGGGCCAGCCACGTGTGCCGCATCCCTAGGCGCCCCCGCGCCGCTCTGCGTGGACCCGGACATGGGTATCTGAGCGCCGGCTAAGCACAGGTCTTGCCATCATTCCGTCCTTTCATCGCGCTCTACGATGCGCACTCGGTGATACGCACGCGGCATTCTTCTTTCCCGCATGCCGTTCTTGCGTATCACCCGCAAGCCTTCTTTGTCGCATCAGAGGGCATTCTTTGACCCGTATTCCAACGCACATCACGCTTTGATAACCAGCCGCTCTCACATCCGTTCCTGATTGAATTTTTATGACATCTACGCAGGTCAGAACCCATGTCTTTCGTTGTCTTGCAATGATCAACTAGCCCACGAGAACCGTTGGATCGGTGTGGGATTTATCACATCAATCACACGGTCGCGCGAGACGGCACGATGCCCGATTTGCGGACGGATCGCCGTTGTTACCGTTCTGTGATTAACGTTGCGAACGATTGGCTTGTACAGGCCTGTGACTCATGCGACTCAGCAAGAGCGCCGCTGCGTATTTCTCGCCTTACCATCCGTAAGGCGCGCGGGACGGACTGAATCAGCATTACCCGACTAATCCGCCCACAGTCGGCTGCGGCGGTCGCTCACCGGGTATCCTGCTGCCGCTTCTGATGTGCTTTGTCATGTCTCCTGGGTAGATGGGCTGCTATGCGACGTTTGTTGGTTCCAGTGGTATTTGGCGCGGCGGTGGCCCTGGCGGGGTGTCACGGGGTGACCGTGCAGCTGAATGGCCCGACCGCCGCCTCAGGCAAGGGCGGGTCATCGGCATCTGCTTCGTCAGCTACGTCATCGGCCGTGTCGGCGCCCGGCCCCGTCTCCGCCGGGTCGGGCGCGCTGACCCTGCTGAGCGAGCCGCAGGCAGGGCTCGGCCAGATCTACAAGCTCATCAACGGCGCCAGGTCGTCGATCGAGCTGACCATGTACACGCTGCGCGACACGACCGCGGAGAACGACATGGTCGCGGCGGCCAAGCGCGGTGTCGACGTGCGGGTCATCCTCGACCAGCACCTGGAGAAGAAGTTCAACACGGCGACGTACGCCTTCCTGTCCAAGAACGGGGTGCACGTGACCTGGGCGCCGGCCCACACGACCTACCACCAGAAGACGCTCACCGTCGATGACAAGACCTCGGCGGTCATGACGCTGAACATGAACTCGGCGGACTACGCCACCACCAGGGACTTCGCGGTCATCGACACGAGCCCGTCCGACGTGGCCGCGATCGTCGCGACGTTCAACGCCGACTTCGCGCACAAGAAGATCACCCCGCCGGACGGCGCCGACCTGGTGTGGTCACCGACGAACTCGCAGGACGCGATCCTCGCGGTGATCAACTCCGCAAAGCACACGCTGTCGGTGGAGAACGAGGAGATGGGCGACTCGGCCATCACCAAGGCGCTCGAGGCCGCGGCGCAGCGCGGCGTCGACGTGAAGATCGTCATGACCGCGCAGAGCTCATGGGACAGCGCGTTCGGCGCGCTGGTCAAGGCGGGTGCGCACGTGCGGACGTACAGGGACAGCAAAAAGGTGCTGTACATCCACGCCAAGGCGGTCGTGGCCGACGCCGGGCGCTCGGATGAGCAGATGTTCGTCGGCTCGGAGAACTTCTCCGTCGCCAGCCTGCGGGAGAACAGGGAGCTCGGCATCCGTACCACCAACAACCAGGTGATCGCGGCGGTCGCCACGGTGCTCGGCGACGACTACGCGGGCGGGACCTCGTTCTCCTAGGCGGCGCCGCCAGGCGGCGCATGACCCTGCCGGATCGACTAGTTACTTATGCCGGACCGCGCCCTACAGTGTTGGCATGAGGGCGATTAAGGTGGTTTCCGCTCTCGCCGCCTGCGCGCTGGTGACAGCGCTGGCGGCATGCACGGGAAGCACCATGACCAGCATCGGGAAGCCGGGCGCGAGCGGGTCCGCCGCGTCGCCAGGGAATGGTGCCTCCGTCGCCGCCTCAGCGACCCGGTCGCCGGCCGGGCCCGCGGTGACGATCACGCCGGGGGACGGCGCGGCCGCCGCGGACCCGTCGCAGGGCATCGCGGTCACCGCGGCGGGCGGCACACTGCGGAACGTCGCCGTCACCACGCAGGGCGACCAGGTAACGGGCAGCTACTCGGCCGGCCGCACGTCCTGGCACAGCACCTGGGCGCTTGACGTCTCGCGGTCCTACACGGTCACCGCGACCGCGGTGTCTGGCACCGGCGTGACGACCACCAAGACGGCCACGTTCCGTACGCTCACCCCGGCGACGACGTTCTACACCGAGATCTTCGAGGGGTACAAGCAGACCTACGGCGTCGGGATGCCGATCATCTTGAGGTTCAGCGCGCCGGTGCAGGACAAGGCGGCGGTCGAGCGGTCGATCGAGATCCAGACCTCCAAGCCGGTGACCGGCGCCTGGTACTGGGACGGCAACCAGACGCTCGACTTCCGGCCGCGTGACTACTGGCCGGCGCACACGACGGTCGCGTTCACCGGGCACTTCGACGGGGTGCAGGCGGCGCCGGGCGTGTACGGTGAGCACACGCTCACGCAGACGTTCGACATCGGCGACTCGGTGATCGCGGTTGCGTCCACCAAGACGCACAAGACGCAGATCTACGTCGACGGCCATCTTAAGTATGACTGGCCGATCAGCTCGGGCAAGCCGGGCGACGACACGCCGGACGGTTCCTACCTGACCATCGAGAAGGCGAACCCGGTCCGCATGGTGGGACCGGGCTATGACCTGCTCGTGCCCTGGTCGGTGCGGTTCACCTTCAGCGGCGACTACTACCACGACGCCTACTGGTCCGTCGGCGAGCAGGGTTTCGAGAACGTCAGCCACGGCTGCGTGAACCTCTCCCCCGCCGACGCCGAGGCCTACTACAAGCTGGCCGTGCCCGGCGACCCGGTCACCATCAGCGGCAGCCCGCGGTCCGGTGCGTGGGACAACGGCTGGACCGAGTGGTTCCTGAGCTGGCCGCAGTACCTCAAGGGCTCGGCGACCGGCGAGGCGGTCGTGGCCAACGCGACAGGCAGCCAGTTCGTCGACCCGGCGACGCTGCCCGCCGACCAAGCGAAGGCCCCGTTGCAAACGTCGGCTCCGGGTAACGCGGCGGCCTAACGGTGAGACGCGGGGGGCTGCCGGAAGGCCTGTGCGGACGGTGCGGGTGAGCGACGGCTCGCTAGGCGCCGCGGGCGCGGACGGCGGAGAGGAACGCGGCGTAGGACCAGGAGAGGTTCGCCACGGACTTCTCGAAGCCGGTGACCGCGTCGAACTGCTCGGACAGCTCGAGGTGGTCGCTGTGGTAGACGATCGCCTGGAGCATCGCGTCGCCCGCCGCGCGCAGCGCCGCGACCGCGTCCGCGGGCGCGGCGGACGGGGTTACCCCGGCCTGGGCGAGAAACGAGGCGGACAGCGAATCGACGGGGACCGTCTTGGATGAGTTGATCCTGGCGGCGACGCGGTAGTAGAGCTCGGCGAAGTTCGCCGTGGTGAGCGCCCACGGGTGGTCGCCGACCAGGGCGTCGGTGTCGCCGTCGTAGACGTCGCCCGGGTAGCGGCCGAGCAGCGGGCCGAGGCCCGTCGCGGCGTCCGCGCCGTTGATCGGGTAGTAGTACTTCGAGCCGGAGTCGTCCCACTGGGCGCGCAACTGGGCGGCGGTGGCGAGCAGCCGCGGGTCCGTCACCGACTCGGCGCCGTAGATGGCGGCCTGCACGATGTCGATGTTGGGGTCGTAGGGTGCGCGGTAGTCCGCCGGCACGGGGAGCACCGACTGGTACACCTCGCCGTTCCAGTGGCTGTCCAGGGCGGAGGTGAGCCAGGTCAGCGCGTCGGGCAGCCAGGAGGGGACGGTGATGCCGATGGTGTTGGCGGCGATCGCCTGGAAGCAGCGCAGCTGCGCGGAGCGGGCGAAGAACGAGTAGCCGTACTCCTCCTCCCACAGGTTGAACGTCTCGCCCCGGTAGGCGCCTGCCAGGAAGTTTAGGTTCGCGTCGATCAGCGTCCGCGCGGTCGCCTGGGCCGACGGGTCGATCTGGCCGTACATGGCGAGCAGTGCGAGGGTCTGCAGGGCGGGGCCGTCGGCCTGGTTGGTCCACGGGCGCTGCGTGCCGTCGATGTAGAAGCAGGCCCTGTCGAAGTCGCCAGCCGACTGCTGGCACGTCAGGGAGAACGCCACGTAGTCGATGAGCGGCTGGTTGTCTGGGAGCGTCCCGTTCGCGTAGGCCCAGGCAAGCTCGAGCGCCACGATCGCCGAGTCACGGGTCCAGTGGTAGACGTAATCCTGGGTGACGTGGGTGGCGGTGTTCTCCCACGACGGGGAGGCGAGCACGCAGCCGGGCGCGGAGACGATCCCGGCGTTGACCGGGTCGTCGAAGACAAGTCCGTCGGAGGCGACGTTCCTGAACATGAGCCAGAACATGTACTTCGCGACCACGGACAGGTTCGCCTGCGTCACCGCGGGCCGCGCCGATCCGTAGCTGAGTCCGCTCACCGGCAACCCCTGTCCGCGCGCGACGTATGAGTCTGAGTCCGGCACCAGGCTAGCGGGCCCGGTTCCTGCGCGGACAGGGGATTCGCGCGATGTTAACGCGGGCTCCTGGCCGTGTCCTGTCAGCCAACCTTGTAGGAATAGGCGAGCGCCGCCACCTCGTCGCCGGAGAGCTGCCCGCCCGGCGGCACGCCGCTCTGCAGCGCGTCCAGGTACAGCGTGCCGGCGTCCCTGGTGCCCGCGTGGCCGGCGGGCCTGAACGTGACGTCCACCGTGGCGGACCGCCCGGGCCGCAGCTCCACCGCGTTCTCGATGGTCTTGTTCCCCGCGGACACGCTCTGCGCCAGCTGCTCGAGGTCGCCGGTGGCCGCGCTGACCGTCGGGTCGAACCCGGCCGTCGTCACGGTCATGATCTCGGTGGCGGTGCCCGGCGGCGCGGCCGACGTGAACGGCCCGCACTCGGTCGGAGCGGGCAGCCAGCCGCCCGAGGTCACCCAGCCGCCGGCCGGCACGTAGCTGACCGACACCGCCCTGCCGCACAGCGAGCCGGCAAGCAGTGCCGCGTGCCCGGCGTCCGGGTCGCCGATGAGGGGTGCCAGGTCGGTCATGGCCGGCACCGTCGAGGTCTGCCACACCGTGACCGACGAGGTCTCGCTCGGCACGAAATACAGCGACTGCCCGGCGGCCAGCGAGAGCGGGAGCGCCGACGTGGCGGTGCCGGCCACGAACGGCTCGTTCACGCTGTAGCTAAGCGGGGTCAGCGTCAGCGTCGCGGTCTTGCCAAGCCGCGGGTCCAGGTAGTAGTCCTGCGGCGCGTTGGACATGTTGGTGATGGTCACGGGGATGGTGACGAACTGGCCCGCGGCGAGCGTCCTGCCCTTGGGCAACGCCGTCGCAGGCGCCTCCCTGCCCCCCGCCGTGAAGGCGACGCTCCCGGTGAACGGGTCGGCCACCTCGGTGCCAGCGACCGGCTCGGCGAACGCCACGATCAGCGTCCACAGCCCGGCGACCGGACGGAGCGCGGTCGCGGTGAGCGTCGGGTCGGTGATGCCGAGCCGCGCGCCGGACAGGTCGTAGTTCTGCCCGTAGGCCGCCACATCGCCGTCCGGGCTGACCAGGTAGGCACCGACGGAGTTCCCCGTGCCCGGGTTGTCGCGCAGCGCTAGCTCCGCCCGCAGGGCCGCGGTCCGCGCCGGAACGCTGAACTGGTAGTAGTCGCTTGCGGCGAGGGTGCCGCGACCGTTGCCGCCGGTGAGGACGCCGGAGAAGGCGCCGCCCGCGGCGGGGTCGACGAGGGTGCGCACCAGCAAGGGGATCGAGGTCACCCCGCCGAGGCTGGGGTGCAGCAGGACCGAGGCGGCCAGGTCGCCTGGCGCGGGCGGCGCCGTGACGGAGAACATGAAGCTCTTCGCCTGACCCGGTGCCAGCGACAGCGACGACACCGGGTAGTGTCCGAACGATGCGTAGTTCTGCGTCACCGCCTGCCAGGCGACCTTGCCGTTGTAACCGCCGTCGCCGGCCGGGTACCCCGACACGACGCCGGTCCACAGGCCCGCGGCCGGCGTGCGCACGTCCACGTTGCCGAAGTTGCTCACCCCCTGCGGCTCGGAGTCGGCGGCCATCCGGCCGTCCGGGTCGAACAGGGTGAGACCCGGCGGCAGGAACACGTCGTCCGGGCCGGCGGCGTAGGCGTACGACACGTCGAGCCGGCCCTGGCCCGCGGGGACGCGGAAGGTGAAGGTCGCGTAGTTCACCGGGAAACCCGAGTTCGCCGTGTACTGGCCGCTCGATGCGTCGTTCAGCGTCACGGCGCCGCTCACCGAACTGGTGGCCAGCGGGTTGAGCGCCCGGCCGCCGATCCGCACCACCTGCGGCTCGGTGCCCTCGTTCGTTACGGTGACCCTCCAGGTCCTTGAGGTACCTGGCAGCCCCACGCCGGCGAACTGCCCCGGCGTGGCAAGCAGCGTCGTCCCTGTGCGCCGCGCCCTGCCGTACGACTCGGCGAGCTGGACCGCCTTGTAGCTGTTGAGCAGGCCGGCGCCCTGCTCCTGCGCGGGGGCGCCCAGGTCCGTCGCGGTGGACATCAGGATCTGCTTGACCAGGTGCGGTGTCGGGTTCGTGCCGCCGTGCCCGTGCCTGAACGCCTGGATGACCAGCGCCGCGGCGCCGGAGACGAACGGCGCCGACTCGCTGGTGCCACCCGCCTGCTCGAAGCCGCTCGGGTTGCCGAGCTCGTTGACGCACTGGGCGTACACGGCGACGTTCGCGTCGCAGGATGCCCAGCTCAGGTCGCCGGGGGCGACCAGGTCGACGGTCCCGCCCGCCTCGTCGAACCCGGCGGAGCTGAACGAGCTGATGTTGTCCGACAGCCAGCCCTGGGGCGCGAAGTACCGTGCACCGTCGATGTCGGCCTGCGCGAGCGCCTGGAACTGGGTGGTCGCGCCGACGGAGATCAGGTCCGGGTCGGTGGCCGGCGAGCCAATGGTGTTCGCCGTGCCCGCGTCGCCGCTTGACACGCTTACCACGACGCCGGCCCCGACCGCCGCGTCGTCGAACAGCTTGACCACGTCCTGGGTGGCGTCGGGCAGCGGGTTGTCGCCGAGCGACTCGTTGATGACGTTCACCTTGTCGGCCTCGACCGCGTAGTTGATCGCCTGCGCCAGCGCGGACGTGGTACTGACGAGCTGGTCGGCGGGGTCGGCGGAGAATACGTCGAGGCCGACGAGCGAGGCGCCGGGCGCGACCCCCTGGATCCGGACGCCGCAGCTTCCCGGGTAGCCCTGCGCCGCGAAGTCGTTGACGTTGTAGACCCGCCTGCCCTGCCCGGCGATGGTGTTCGCGTCGAGGAACGCCTCGCCGCCCCCGGTCGGCACGCCCGGGCCGTTCCCCGTGAAGTCCTGGTAGTCGGCAAAGACCGACGCGCCGCCTGCGCGCCGCAGGTTCACGTTGCCTGGGTCAAGTCCGTCGGCGAGGAAGGCGACCTTCACCCCGGCCCCGGTGAACCCGAGCGACCGCGCGGTCGGCGCGCTCGCGCTGTCCGACGCCGTGCCCGTCAGTGCCAGGCCCTCCGGTGCGAGCAGGCTCTCGTGCACTGGTGCGCAGGCACCTGGGATGTTGTGCAGCGGCAGCGCGTCCGTCCTGGCCGGGCGCCTGCTCACACCCGGCGCGGTCACCGCGAGAGCGGCGGGCGGCGGGCCAGGGACGGCGAACCGCAGGTCCGGTATCACCCGGGCGACCGCGGGATCGGCCGCCAGGCGCCGCGCCTCAAGCGCGGAGACCGTGGCCGCGATGGAGTTGACGAGCGTGAACCGCTTGATCCCTGTGGCGTGCACCGCCCGCAGCTCGTCGTCAAGCGAGGCCTGGGCCGCCCGGGCGGAGGCAGCCGTCGCCTGCGCGAGTTCGGCCGGCGCGCCGTCGGCCCGCCTGGTACCGGCAAGCCCCTGGCCTGCCTGGATCTTGAGCAGCACGATCACAGGCTCGTCGACGTCCCGCGACAGCCGCGCGGTCAGCGCCGGGGTCAGCGAGCCGAAGGCCGGCCCGCCGTCCACCGCGCCGCCCCCCGCCGTGCCCCCGGCCAGCGTGCCTCCCGCGGTCGCGGACGGCCCGCCGAGGATGACCGACGCGAGCGCTGGCACGGCCACGACCGACATGAACGTGCGTTTCGCCATGCTCTCCTCATCCCGGAAGGGCGGCCTGAGCAGCCGCGACCGTGCGACCGTAACAGAGCAGCTACGGAGTGTGCACAGCAACGAGCGGGCCTGGCGGCGATCGAGAAGATTCCGTGATGCTCCGCGGTGACTATCTGGTCATCTGCCAACATTTGGCCGCCGTACCGCCGTACCGCCGCCGTTCCTGCTCACATCTGGTGCCAGCCAGGTCTCGTGCCGCGCGGCGGTCGCTGCCTACCATGGCGGCATGAGTCCGCTCTCTGGAGTGCTAGGCGAGGCGTGGGCGCTGTACCGGCGGCATGCCGCGCATTTCATCCTCATCTCCTTCGTGATCTTCCTGACGACCTCCGTCATCACCGCACTGCTCAGCTGGGCGCTCGGCATCGTCGGCGCGCTCATCGGGGTGATCTTCAGCTTGTTCGGCATGTTCCTGTTGCAGGCGGCGCTTGTGAAGGCCGTGCAGGACGCGCGCGACGGGCGCGTGGACCTCAGCCTCGGCCAGACCGTCTCGGCGGTGCTGCCGTTCGTCGGCTCGGTGGCGGTCGCGTCCATCCTGGCAAGCATCGGCGTCGCGATCGGCTTGGTGCTTATCATCGTGCCCGGCCTGTTCCTGCTCACCTTCTGGTCGCTGATCGTGCCGGAGATCGTGATCGGCGGCTCCGGCGCGCTCGATGCGTTCGGCCGTAGCTGGCGGACGGTCCGCGGCTACGCGTGGAACGTGTTCGGCACGTTCATCCTGGTGTTCCTGATCCTGATCGCCGGCGAGATCGTGCTCTCGCTCATCCTGTCCGCCCTGCCCTACGGCTGGCGCAGCTTCATCTCCGACCTCGTGGTCGACACCCTCGTGGTGCCGTTCATCGCGGCGGTGATCACGCTGATCTACTACCGGCTGACCACGGCCCACGGCGGGCAGCCGGAGCCCGGCGCGTTCAACGCCCAGGGCGCCGACTACGGCCCGTACGGGCAGGGACCCGCGGACCAGGGACCCGCCGGCCAGGGGCGTCCCGACCAGGGACCCGCCGGCCAGGGGCGTCCCGACCAGGGACCCGCCGGCCAGGGGCCCTACGGGCCGAATCCCTACTAGAGCAGGGGCTGGACCCGCTCGGCGGCGAACCGGACGAAGCCAACCGGGTCCTCGTTGGCGGCGTCGGGGTAGAGCACGACCTTGTCCGCCCCGGCGCCGGCCCAGAGCCTGACCGCCGCGGCAACCTCGGCCGCGCCGCCCGCGACGGCGGCGGTGCCGGCCAGGCCCGTCGCCGCGAGCCGCCGCGCCGCGCCAGGTCCCGTCACCGTCAGCAGGTAGACGACGACCGGATGCGGGCCGGCCAGGCCCGCGGCCGCGCGGGCCTGGCCGATGGCCTCCCGAGTGGCGCGCAGCCCGTCGGGGGTGGACGAGGAATCGATGATGGTGCCGTCGGCGAACTGGGCGCTCACCCGGAGGGTGCGCGGGCCGGTCGCCGCGGAAAAGACCGGCGGCGCGGTGCGCGGCGGCAGGCCGAGCGCCACGTCGTCCAGCTTCACGTAGCGGCCCGCCGTGGTCAGCCGCTCGCCGTTCAGCAGGCCGCGCAGTGCCTGCAGGTACTCGGTGAGCAGCGTCAGCGGCGAGCCGACCCGCGCGCCGGCCTGGCCCATCCAGTCCTGCACGCCATGGCCGACGCCCACGGTAAGCCGGCCGGGGAACATGCGCTCGAGCGCGGCGGCCTCCATCGCGGTGAGCGCGACGTTCCGCAGCGGGACCGGGAGCACTCCTATCCCCACCGCCAGCAGGTCCGTCCAGGCGAGCAGCGCGGACGCCAGCGTCATCGCACCGCCCCAGAAGCAGTCCTCCCAGAGCCACAGCTCCGCGAGCCCGGCCTTCTCTGCCGTGCGCGCAACCTCGCGCAGCCGCTCGGGCGGAACCTGAGGCAGGCAGGTAGCGGCGAGAATCGTCATGGGCACATTCTCGCGGTACGCGCGGAAATGACGGGGGTCGGGTACTCACGCGATGACGGGAACGCTTATGGTTGCGCGATGGACGAGTCGTTCAGTGCCCAGCTGTGGGCGAGCAACAGCGATATCTTCGGCGCGATCCTGGCACATCCCTTCATCACCGGGCTGACCGACGGGACGCTGCCAGAGGATGCATTCGCGTTCTACGTGCTCCAGGACGCCCTTTACCTCACGGACTACGCGAGAGCGCTGGCTGCGGTCGGCAGCCGAGCGCCTACCGCGGGTGCCATGCGGATGTTCGCCAACCACGCGGCGGACGCGATCGCGGCGGAACTTGAGCTGCACGATGCGCTTCTCGACGAGCTAGGAATTTCCAGGGAAATGGCTGAGCGCGCCGAGCCCGCCCCGACGAACCTGGCCTATACGAGTTACTTGCTTGCCACCGTCCGGGGCGGCAGTTACGCCGAAGCCGTCGGCGTGGTGCTGCCGTGCTATTGGATCTATGCGCGGGTTGGCAAGGAACTGCAGCGCCGTGGATCGCCCGATCCGCGGTACCGGCGGTGGATCGCCACCTACGGCGCGGACGAGTACCAGGGGGTCGCCGGTGACGTCATCAGCGAACTCGATCGCGTTTCCGCCGGCCTTTCCGCTCAAGAGGCCGACACAGTGCGCCGCCACTTCCGGACCACCTGCCGCTACGAGTGGATGTTCTGGCAGATGGGGTATGCCATGGAATCCTGGCCAGTGTAAACAGGCGATCCCGGATTCCGCTAAGCCTGCCCGCCCCGACTCGCCACGATTTGTCGCCAATCCAAGGCGCGCTTACCCGTAGAGTTGAGTTATGCTTAGTTCGGCTCAGCGCGAGCACAATGCCGGGTAGCCGGACGCGGGGAGCCGGCTATTTACCCAAGCCTTGTGCAGGACGGGGTGGCGTCCTCCTGGCGCGTAACGCTGCAGGCATCGCTATGATGGCTGTCGATACGAGGAAAGGCGGATTCCAGTGGCCCAAAAGATCACAACACTCTTCATAGACGACATTGACGGCGGAGCAGCAGAGGGAACCGTGCGGTTCGCTCTGGACGGCACTGAATACGAGATCGACCTGAACGCGAAGCACTCGGAAGAGCTTCGGTCGGCCCTCGGAAAGTACGTCAGTCACGCTCGCAAGGTCGGCGGCGCCTCGCGCCGCGCCGGTCGCGCCGCAGGTCGTGCCGGTCGGGGGTCCGGTTCGACGCTGAACACGACCGAAATCAGGAACTGGGCGCGCGAGAACGGGTACGACATTAAGGATCGCGGGCGCGTCCCCGCCGATCTGGTTGCGAAGTACCAGGCCGCCACCGGCAAGTAGGGGCATACGTAGGAATACCTACATTCCAACCCCTGGCCACCCAGCGGCCTTTGCTCCCTAAAGAACGACGCCCCCGGCGATCACGCCGGGGGCGTTTTTCTGGGCTGTCATCTAGGCTGCCATGGGCATGCCGTACCCCATTCAGGCGTATGCGGATTGCCCGCCGCCTTCGGTGCCCGTGCCTGTATCGGCCGCTTCACTATCCGTGCCGACTGGGTCTTCCTGGTCTTCGTCTTCGCTCGCGTCGCTATCCGCATCTTCGCTCACGGCCGCACCGTCGGCGTCCGCTGATCCCTGAACTCCCCCGGTCGGCCGCCACGGTGATGCCGGGAATCCAGGCATCACCGGATGTCCCGGCTCGGTGAAGAGCCAGGCGCACGACACGATGAGTGAAATCACGAATACAAAGAAAACCCAGAAGATTCCGGTGAGTCCGGAGGAGATCGTCAGGCCAGCGGCGGCGGCTTGCGACGACGATATCCCGAACATGGCGGGCGTCGCCTGCTGCCCGGCCTGGATCATGGCGGCGGGCACCTCGGCGGCGAGCGGCACGATGGCGCCCGCGAGCAGCAGCGCGCCGTGCCTGGACGGCCGCCACAGTGCCGCGAGCGCGGCCACGGCGACCACCGACAGCATGACAAGGACGTTGCCGGCGATCACCATCGCCGGGTTGGCGAACGCGTTGCCCGCGGTGACGGTCTGCGAGGTGCCCGTCGTGGCGGCGACCAGCGTGTAGCTGTCCCAGGACGGCGCGAAGGCGGCCGCGGTGCCGATCGCGGCGAGCACGAGCAGCGCGAGCGGCCCGGCGTGGCCGCGACCCGGGCGGGCCGGCCCCGACCGCCCTTCCCCCTGCTGCGCGGGACGGGCCGCCTGTGCACCGGCCGAGCTGAGCGCGAGCGCCGAGCCTGCCGTGCACGCGGCCCAGCCGAGCAGGCTCACCACCAGGCCGGAGCCCAGCGTGGCCTGGCCGGAGACCACCTCGCCGAGGTCGGCGATGAACAGCCCGAACGTCACCGCGCTCAGCCCGAGCCCGAACAGCCCGCCGAGCCTGGCCGCGTTGCCTGACCGGGCGACGCTGAGCGCGACAAGCGCCGCGGTCACCATCCAGCCGATGACGTAGCACAGGTGCGGTACCACCTGGTCCCACTGGGAGAGCAGGCTCTGCCCGCCCATGTAGCCGGGGAAGAGGCCCGCCAGCCCAAGCACCACGCCGAGCACGAGCAGTCCCTCGCCTGCGAGCAGCGCGCCGCCATGGCCGGACCGCGGCCCGGCGGCCGGTCCAGGGTTCTTCTGGCTCTTGCGCTCGCGGCCGACCGCGGCGATCGTGCCTGGCACCTCGATCACGGTGAACCGCGACCATGCCTGCCGCCAGCCGTCGTGGTTCTCCGGCCAGCGGTCGACCGGCGCCTCATACGGCGCGCCAATGACCCATATGCCGTAAAACCGCCTTCCCCGCCCGATTTCATACTTCTCGCCCCGATGCGAGATGACCGCCTTCTCCGGCACGGTTCCAGCCTCCATACTCCCGGTTAACGCCTTATGCGCTCACAGTAGGCAGCGGAACTGGAAGATTGCTGAGAGCCCGCTCAGCGCACAGCGCAAATCCCACAGCCCAAGCCCACAGCACCCAAGCCCACAGCCCTCACGCCCACAGCACTCAATTCCGCGGGCCAACGCCGGATTCATCCACTCAGGGTGAGGCGGGTCACCCTCCACTCGCGGCATCGTCGTGGTGCAGCAGTGCCCGCGGCTACGGGGAGCAAACCATGACTGACCAGACGACCGTCATGACGGTGCGGACGGCGGGCCGGTACCGGCTCGACGCCGCCGCCGGCCGGCTCATGCCCGCCGAGCGTGCGGCCCGCGGCAAGGCGGCGCGCGCGGCGGTGCCGCGGCAGAGCCACGCCGTGTTCGACCCGCCTGCCGGACGGCCAGATCCGGTCGGCCTGCTCGAGGAGCAGGCCGAGACCCGGGTGCCCGACCTGGTGCCCGTCAGGTACGGCCGGATGATGATCTCGCCGTTCAGCTACTTCCGCGGCGCGGCGCTGCCGATGGCGAGCGACCTGGCCGACACCCCGGTCACCGGGCTGGCCGTGCAGGCCTGCGGTGACGCGCACCTGTCCAACTTCGGCGTCTACGGGTCGCCGGAGCGGCGGCTCGCCTTCGACGTCAACGACTTCGACGAGACGCTGCCCGGCCCCTGGGAATGGGACGTTAAGCGGCTCGCGGCGAGCCTGGAGGTCGCGGCGCGCGGCAACGGGTTCACCGGCAAGCAGCGCCGCGGCATCGTGCTCGCCGCGGTCGGCCAGTACCGGGCGGCGATGCGCGGCTTCGCGGAGATGAGCAGCCTGGAGGTCTGGTACGCGCACGCCGACGTGGAGCAGCTGCGCGACCAGTTCGATTCCACGCTGAGCACCCGGCAGCGCAGGCAGCTTGACAAGGGCATGGCGAAGGCCATGACCAGGGACAACCTGCAGGCGCTCGGCAAGCTGACGCGGGTGGTGGACGGCCGCGTCCGGCTGCTTTCCGACCCGCCGGTGCTCGTGCCCGTCGATGAGCTGGAAACGGGCGAGATCGACCCGGCGGTCCTCGCGGCGTTCCTTACCGACATGATCAAGAGGTACGCGCGCACGCTGGACAGCGACCGCAGGTACCTGCTCGAGCAGTACGAGTTCTGCGACATGGCGCGCAAGGTGGTCGGGGTGGGCAGCGTGGGAACCCGCTGCTGGGTCATCCTCATGCTCGGGCGCGATGCCACCGATCCGCTGTTCCTCCAGGTCAAAGAGGCGGAGCCGTCGGTGCTCAGCCGCTTCGCCGGCGCCAGCGGCTACCGGAACCAGGGCCAGCGGGTGGTCGCCGGCCAGCGGCTGATGCAGACGAGCAGCGACCTGTTCCTCGGCTGGCAGCACACCGACGCCGGGTTCGACGACCGGCCGCGTGACTTCTACGTCCGGCAACTGCGCGACTGGAAGTTCTCGCTGGACATCGGCCTCATGATCCCCGACGGCCTGCGCAGGTACGCCACGCTCTGCGGCTGGACGCTCGCGCGGGCGCACGCACGGTCCGGTGACCGGATCGCCATCGCCACCTACCTGGGCGCCTCCGACGTCTTCGACCAGGCCGTCACGGAGTTCGCCGCCGCGTACGCCGACCAGACCGAGCGGGACCACAAGGCACTCGTCGACGCGGTCGCCGCCGGGCGGATCGCCGCCGAGCGCGGCGTGTGACGACGGCGCCGGCACACGGCCAGGTCAGTGGATGGCGCGGCTCGCGCTCAACCTCCCGGTCAGCTACTAGCCAGCGCGGCCTGCCCGCGCACGACCGCATCATGCAGGACGTGCACTGGGCCGTCGCCGCCGCCGAGGCCGGCCAGGCCGTGCGCCACCGCGTCGCCCGCCACCGCGGCGGCCCGGCGGGCGGCGTCGGGCAGCGAAAGCCCGGCCGCCAGCCCGGCGGCGAGCGCCGCGGAGTGGGTGCAGCCCGCGCCGTGCGTCGCCGCGATGGCATGGCGCGGCACGGGGATCGTCAGGTGGGCCAGCCCGTCGAACAGGTGGTCGGCGGGCTCGGCGCCGTGCCCGCCGGTGACGAGCGCCGCACCCGCGCCCATCGCCACCAGGCGCTCGGCGAGCGCGGCGCGGTCCTCGGTGTCCAGGCCGGTGAGCGCCTGGGCCTCCATCAGGTTCGGCGTGACGACGGTGGCGAGCGGGAACAGCCGACCGGTCAGCGTCGCGACCGCGTCGGCGCGCAGCAGCCTGCTCCCCGAGCTGGCCACCATCACCGGGTCCACCACAAGCGGCAGGCCGCGCCCGTCAAGCTCGCCGGCGACCGCCTCGATGATCGGCGCGGAGAAAAGCATGCCGGTCTTGGCGGCGTCCGCGCCGATGTCGTCGAGTACCGCCCTGATCTGATCCAGAACGAAGGCGGGCGACAGCTCCGCGATCGATGTCACCCCCCGCGTGTTCTGCGCGGTGAGCGCGACGATCGCGCTCATGCCGTGCGCGCCGCAGCGCGCGAACGCCTTGAGGTCGGCCTGGATCCCCGCCCCGCCGCCGGAGTCGGACGAGGCGATGGTCAGCACCCGGGGAATCACGTGAGGGCTCCCGCCGGGAGGCCCTCGGCCGGGCTGGACGCGACCGCATGCCAGCGGCGCGGTATGCGGCCCGCCGCCTGCGCGGCACGGCCCGCCGCGACGGCGAGCGCCATCGCCGTGGCCATCCGCTCCGGGTCGGCGGCCCGGGTGATCGCGGACGCCACGAGCACCCCGGCGCAGCCGAGCTCCATCGCGAGCGCGGCGTCGCTCGCGGTGCCGATGCCGGCGTCGAGTATCACAGGGACGCCGGACCGCTCGGTGATCATCGAGATGTTGTGCGGGTTCCTGATGCCGAGCCCGGAGCCGATCGGCGCGCCGAGCGGCATCACCGCGGCGCAGCCCGCCTCCTCAAGGCGGAGCGCGAGCACCGGGTCGTCGTTGGTGTACGGCAGCACGGTGAAGCCGTCGGCGACGAGCAGCTGCGCCGCGTCGAGCAGTTCCACCGGGTCGGGCAGCAGGGTGATGTCGTCGGCGACCACCTCGAGCTTGACCAGGTCGGTCTCCAGCGCCTCGCGGGCCAGCCGGGCGGTGAGCAGCGCTTCCGCCGCGGTGTGGCAGCCGGCCGTGTTCGGCAGCACGGCGACGCCTGCGTCGCGGATCGTGCCGATCAGCGAGCCGCGGGCGGCCCCGCTTACCCGGCGCATCGCGACCGTGGTCAGCTCCGTGCCCGAGGCGGCGAGCACCCGGCCGAGCACGTCAAGTGACGGCGCGCCGCCGGTGCCGACGATCAGCCGGGAGGTCATTTTCTGGCCGGCCAGCTGCCACGGGTCGGCCGCGGGCGAAGCCACGCTCCCGTTCGGTGTGTTCACTATGTTTCTAACCTCCCTGGACGGCGGTCACGATCTCGACGACGGAACCGTCGGCGAGCGGGGTGTCCGGCCAGGCACGGCGGGGGACGACCGCGCCGTCGACGGCGGCGGCGATGCCGCGGGCGGACTCGGTGAGCTGGCCGATCAGGTCCGCCAGGGTGGTGCCGGGCGGGAGGTCGCGGCTGTCACCGTTGACGGTCACCTGGGTCACTCGAACCTCCCTGGGCCGAACGGAGCCCAGGCGGCGTGGGCATCCTTGCCGTCGAGCAGCGCGGCGACCGCGTCCGCGGTGGCGGCAGACAGCATGATGCCGTTGCGGTAGTGGCCGGCCGCGATGATCAGCCTGCCGTCGCCGACCGGGCCGAGCACGGGGCCGTTGTCGCTGCTGCCCGGGCGCAGCCCGGCGACCGCCTCGGCGAAGATGAGCTCGCTGACCGCGGGAACGGCCGTGACGGCATCGCGCAGCAGGTCGTGCACGGCGCCCGCGGTGACGTCGCGGTCCGCGCGTTCCTCCTGGGTGGCGCCAACCACCAGCTCGCCGTCCGCGCGCGGCACCAGGTAGAGGTCGTGGCCCTGGACGATGGCGCGGATGGTGCGGGTGAGGATGTGCGGCAGGTTCTTCGGGTGGCGCAGGCGCAGGATCTGGCCCTTGACCGGGCGGATCGCTTCGCGGACGGCGTTTGGCACGCCGTCGATGTCGCGGGTGGCGTGGCCGGCGGCGACCACCACGTGCGCGGCGGTGAGCTCGCGGTGCGCCTGCTGGCCTCCGGGGGGCTGGGCTGTCGCAGGCTGGGCTGTCGCGGACTGGGCTCCGGGTAGCTGGCCGGACAGCGCGACGCGGCCGCCCGCGACGTGCGCGGCGGCGGCGCGGACGGTCCGCACCCCGGCCCTGGCGGCGGCGGCGCGGAGGGCGGCCAGGTAGCGGCGGTTGTCCACCGACAGGTCGCCGGCCGCGAACACGCCGCCCCGCGTTGACGGGGCGAGGAACGGCTCGCGCCTGCGGCACTCCCGCGCGTCGAGCCGCTCCGCCACCAGGCCGATCGAGTGGCGGAACGCGGTGAGCCTG
>Ga0335078_10004933_pt1 | contig 19765 bp, 31 predicted proteins | sample Lox_Sample_32_FD_206711 | JGI IMG/M metagenome (GOLD analysis project Ga0335078, IMG submission 206711) | Soil microbial communities from Loxahatchee National Wildlife Refuge, Florida, United States - Lox_Sample_3.2 | ecosystem: Environmental > Terrestrial > Soil > Wetlands | place: USA... | reverse complement strand
GGCCGGGTCTTCAAGGGCCTGCGCATGGCGGGCCGGATGGGCGCCGTGCGGACCACCGTGCAGAGCCTGACGGTGCACTCGGTCGACGCGGAGCGCGGGCTGCTGCTGATCAAGGGAGCGGTGCCGGGCCCCGCGGGCGGCCTCATCCTGGTCCGCACCGCCGCCAAGGCGCCGGCCACGAACGCGAGGGAGGCCTGATGACCGCCGTCACCGTGGTCGGCCCATCCGGCAGCTCGGGCGAGACCGCCGAGCTGCCCGGCGAGATCTTCGACACAAAGGTGAACGTCCCCCTGATCCACCAGGTCGTGGTGGCGCAGCTCGCGGCCGCGCGGCAGGGCACGCACGCGACCAGGACGCGCGGCCAGGTTCGCGGCGGCGGCAAGAAGCCCTACCGCCAGAAGGGCACCGGCCGGGCGCGGCAGGGCTCGCTGCGCGCCCCGCAGTACGCGGGCGGCGGCACCGTGCACGGCCCGCAGCCCCGCTCCTACGTGCAGCGGACGCCCAAGAAGATGAAGGCCGCCGCGCTGCGCGGCGCCCTGTCCGACCGGGCACGGCACGGCCGGGTGCAGGTGGTGAGCGGATTCGTCGACGGCGACCTGCCGCGGACGAGGGACGCGCTGGCTGTGCTGGACTCGGCGACGGGTACCGGCCGCGGCACCCCGGTCCTCGTGGTGGCGCGCCGTGACGACGAGCTGACCTGGAAGAGCCTGCGGAACGTGGTGGGCGTGCGGGTCCTCGCCGACTCCCAGCTCAACACGTACGACGTGCTGGCCGCCGACCACGTGGTCTTCACCGCGGGCGCGCTGCGGGCGTTCACCGCGCGCGGCCGCGCCCCCGGCAGGGAGGAGGTGAACCAGTGAAGGGCAGCGACAACCCCCGGGACATCCTGCTCCGGCCGGTGATCTCCGAGAAGAGCTACGGCCTGCTGGACGAGGGCAAGTACACGTTCATCGTGGCCCCGGACGCCAACAAGACGCAGGTCCGCCTGGCCGTCGAGCAGGTCTTCGGCGTCAAGGTGACCGGTGTCAACACCGTCAACCGGCCGGGCAAGCGCCGCCGGACCCGGGTCGGCTGGGGCAAGCGGCCGGACACCAAGCGGGCGATCGTCACCCTGGCCGAGGGTGACCGGATCGACATCTTCGGCGGCCCGGTCCGCTAGCGGCAGGCACGACACAGGAGATTTGAGCACTCATGGCTATCCGTAAGTACAAGCCGACCACGCCGGGCCGGCGCGGTGCCAGCGGCTCCGACTTCGCCGAGATCACCAGGGACACCCCCGAGAAGTCGCTGGTGCGCCCGCTGAACTCGAAGGGCGGCCGGAACGTGCACGGCCGGATCACCACCCGGCACCAGGGCGGCGGACACAAGCGCGCCTACCGGCTGGTCGACTTCCGGCGGCACGACAAGGACGGCGTGCCCGCCAAGGTCGCGCACATCGAATACGACCCGAACCGGACCGCCCGCATCGCGCTGCTGCACTACGCCGACGGCGAGAAGCGCTACATCATCGCCCCCCAGGGCCTGTCCCAGGGCGACCGGGTGGAGAACGGCGCCGCGGCGGACATCAAGCCCGGCAACTGCCTGCCGCTGCGCAACATCCCGACCGGCACGGTCGTGCACGCCATCGAGCTGCGGCCCGGCGGCGGCGCCAAGATCGCCCGCTCGGCCGGTTCCGGCGTGCAGCTGCTGGCCAAGGAAGGCGGCTACGCGCAGCTCCGGATGCCGTCGGGCGAGATCCGGCGGGTGGACGTGAGCTGCCGGGCCACGGTCGGCGAGGTCGGCAACGCCGAGCAGGGCAACATCAAGCTCGGCAAGGCGGGGCGCAGCCGGTGGAAGGGCAAGCGCCCGTCCGTGCGCGGCGTCGCGATGAACCCGGTTGACCACCCCCTGGGCGGCGGCGAGGGCAAGAGCTCCGGCGGCCGCCATCCGGTCAGCCCGTGGGGCCAGCCCGAAGGGCGCACCCGGCGGGCCCACAAGCCCAGCGACCGGCTTATCAGCCGACGCCGCGGCAAGAAGAAGCGGTAGGAGCAGCTCCCCATGCCTCGTAGCCTTAAGAAGGGCCCTTTCGTCGACGACCACCTGATGAACAAGGTCGAGGCGCAGAACGGCAAGGGCACCAAGAACGTTATCCGGACCTGGTCCCGGCGTTCGATGATCATCCCGGCCATGCTGGGCCACACGATCGCTGTCCATGACGGCCGCAAGCACGTCCCGGTGTTCATCACCGAGTCGATGGTCGGCCACAAGCTCGGGGAGTTCGCGCCCACGCGGACGTTCCGCAGCCACGTGAAGGACGATCGGCGCAGCCGGCGTTAGACCGCGACGACGCAGAGACGGAGAAACTGATGGAAGCGAGGGCAAAGGCGCGTTACGTGCGCGTCACGCCGCGGAAGGCCCGCCGCGTGGTGGACCTGATCCGCGGGATGCCCGCCGAGCAGGCACAGGCGGTGCTCGCCTTCGCGCCGCAGTCCGCCAGCGGCCCGGTCGGCAAGGTGCTGGCGAGCGCGATCGCCAACGCCGGGGGCAGCGACCGGCGGTCCGACCGCGGCGCGCTCACGGTGAGCCGGGCCTGGGTCGATGAGGGGCCGACGCTCAAGCGGTTCCGGCCGCGGGCCCAGGGGCGTGCCTACCGGATCAACAAGCGCACCAGCCATATCACGGTGATCGTCTCGGACGAGGCCACAGGAGGGACCCGCTAGTGGGGCAGAAAGTGAACCCGCACGGGTTCCGGCTTGGCATCACCACCGACTTCAACAGCCGCTGGTACGCCAGCAAGCTGTACAAGGATTACGTCAAGGAAGACGTCGCGATCCGCCGCATGCTGCAGCGCGGCATGGAGCGGGCCGGCATCTCCAAGGTCGAGATCGAGCGGACCCGGGACCGCGTGCGGGTGGACATCCACACCGCCCGCCCGGGCATCGTCATCGGGCGCCGCGGCGCCGAGGCGGACCGCATCCGCACCGACCTGGAGAAGCTGACCCGAAAGCAGATCCAGCTGAACATTCTCGAGGTCAAGAACCCCGAGATCGACGCGCAGCTCGTCGCGCAGGGCGTCGCCGAGCAGCTGTCCAGCCGGGTCTCCTTCCGGCGGGCCATGCGCAAGGCGATGCAGAGCGCGATGAAGGGCGGCGCCAAGGGCATCCGGGTGCAGTGCTCCGGCCGCCTGGGCGGCGCGGAGATGTCGCGCTCGGAGTTCTACCGGGAGGGGCGCGTGCCGCTGCACACGCTGCGCGCGGACATCGACTACGGCTTCTACGAGGCGCGCACCACCTTCGGCCGGATCGGCGTGAAGGTCTGGATCTACAAGGGTGAGGCGCCCGCGACCCGCGCGGCCCGCGAGGCGGCCCAGGCGGCGCTGCGCGCCGGCCAGCGCCGGGAGCGGCCGGGCGGCCCCGCGCCGCGCCGTGGCCGGCCCGACCGGCGGGAGCGGGGCGACCGGCCCGACCGCGGCCCGGGCGGCGGATCCGGCCCGGCGGCCGGTGCGGGCCCGGCGGCCGCGCCGGCCGAGGCCCCGGCGGGCCCGGCGTCCGCGGCCTCTGCGGCGGGCGCAACCGGAGCGGAGGGCTAGGACATGCTCATTCCGCGCAGGGTCAAGCACCGTAAGCAGCACCGGCCGCCCCGCAAGGGCGTGGCCAAGGGCGGCACGCGCGTGGCCTTCGGCGAGTTCGGCATCCAGGCGCTCGAGCACTCGTACGTGACCAACCGGCAGATCGAGGCCGCGCGTATCGCGATGACCCGGCACATCCGCCGTGGCGGGAAGGTCTGGATCAACGTGTTCCCGGACCGGCCGCTGACCAAGAAGCCGGCCGAGACCCGGATGGGCTCCGGCAAGGGCTCACCCGAGTGGTGGGTGGCCAATGTCAAGCCTGGCCGGGTCATGTTCGAGCTGTCCGGGGTGGCCGAGCCGGTAGCCCGGGAAGCGCTTCGCCGGGCGATCCACAAGCTCCCGATGAAGTGCAAGGTCGTAACGCGAGAGGGCGGTGAAGCTTGATGTCAAACCACAAGCTCCCGATGCTGTGCTTGCTAAAGACCTGCAAGGTTGTCACGCGAGAGGGCGGTGAGGCGTGATGGCGACGGGCCTGACCGCCGCGGAGCTGCGGTCGTCGACCGAGGACGAGCTGGGCAGCAAGCTGGCCGAGGCGAAGGAGGAGCTGTTCAACCTCCGGTTCCAGGGAGCCACCGGCCAGCTGGAGAACCACGGGCGGCTGCGCGCCGTCCGCAAGGAGATCGCCCGCATCTACACCGTGATGCGGGAGCGTGAACTCGGCATCATCTCCGAGGTGACGGAGGAAGAGGACACGGCCGGCGAGCCCGCGGCGGCGCCCGCCGCCCCGCGCCCGGCCGCCGCGAACGCCGGCGAGGAGGCGGAAGCCAGTGAGTGAGAACACGGGGACCGCTGCCAGCAGGGACGCGGCCCGCGGGTACCGCAAGGCCCGTGAGGGGCTTGTGACCAGCGACAAGATGGACAAGACAGTCGTCGTCGAGGTCGAGGACCGGGTCAAGCACCCGAAGTACGGCAAGGTCATCCGCCGTACCAAGAAGTACAAGGCGCACGACGAGGCCAACGCCTGCGGGGTGGGCGACCGTGTGCTGCTGATGGAGACCCGGCCGACGTCGGCCACCAAGCGGTGGCGCGTCGCGGAGATCCTCGAGAAGGCCAAGTAGCCCACAGACAGGCAGAAACGTCGCCGGCGGCGATGCCCGGCGTGAGGAACCAGGAGTTGACGTGATCCAGCAGGAGTCGCGGCTTAAGGTCGCCGACAACACGGGTGCCAAGGAGATCCTGTGCATCCGTGTGCTCGGCGGCTCGGGCCGGCGATACGCGGGCATCGGCGACGTCATCGTGGCTACCGTGAAGGACGCCCTTCCCGGTGCCGGCGTGAAGAAGGGCGATGTCGTCAAGGCCGTCGTCGTGCGCACCCGCAAGGAGCGCCGCCGCGGTGACGGCTCCTATATCCGTTTCGATGAGAACGCCGCGGTCCTGATCAGGGACGGCGGGGATCCCCGTGGTACCCGCATCTTCGGCCCGGTCGGCCGCGAGCTGCGCGAGAAGCGGTTCATGCGGATCATCTCGCTCGCGCCGGAGGTGCTCTAGTGAAGATCAAGAAGGGCGATCATGTGATCGTCGTGGCGGGCCGGGACCGTGGCCGTGAGGGCACGGTCATCGCCGCCTACCCCGACCGCCAGCGGGTGCTGGTCCAGGGCGTGAACATGGTGAAGAAGAACACCAAGGTCACCCAGGGCATGCAGGGCGCCAAGCAAGGCGGCATCGTGCACACCGAGGCGCCGATTCACGTGAGCAACGTGCAGGTCGTCGACCCGGACAGCAAGAAGCCGGCCCGCGTCGGCTACCGGGTCGGCGAGGACGGCACAAAGGTCCGGGTTGCCCGGCCGAGCGGTAAGGACATCTGATGCCAGCAGCGACGAGAGAGGCGACCACGGCCCCGCCCCAGCCGGACATGCCGCGCCTCAGGGAGCGCTACCTCCGCGATATCGCGCCGGCGCTCCGCGAGGAGTTCAGGTACGGCAACGTCATGCAGACGCCCGGGCTGGCCAAGATCGTGGTCAACATGGGCGTCGGCGAGGCGGCCAGGGACGCCAAGCTGATCGAGGGGGCGGTCCGCGACCTGACGCTGATCACCGGGCAGAAGCCCGCCGTGGCCCGCGCGAAGAAGTCGGTCGCCCAGTTCAAGCTGCGCGAGGGCATGCCCATCGGGGCGCACGTGACCCTGCGGGGGACCCGGATGTGGGAGTTCGCCGACCGGCTGCTGACGATCGCGCTGCCGCGGATCCGTGACTTCCGCGGCCTGTCGCCCCGTCAGTTCGACGGCCGCGGCAACTACACGTTCGGCCTGACCGAGCAGCTGATGTTCCACGAGATCGACCCGGACCGGGTGGATCGGCAGCGCGGCATGGACATCACCTTCGTCACGACCGCGACCAACGACGACGAGGGCCGCTCGCTGCTGCGGCGCCTCGGTTTCCCCTTCAGGGAGGGTTGATAGTGGCGAAGAAGGCGCTGGTCGTCAAGGCCAGCCGGAAGCCCAAGTTCGCCGTGCGCGCGTACACGCGCTGCTCGCGCTGCGGGCGGCCGCGTGCCGTGTACCGGAAGTTCGGGCTGTGCCGGGTGTGCTTCCGCTCGATGGCGCACCGCGGTGAGCTGCCGGGCATCACCAAGTCCAGCTGGTAAGGCACGGGCGGCCGCCGCGCCTCGGCGGCCGCCGGCGATGACAGACAGAAGACCGACCCTGGGTGCGCACCGCGCACCCACCGACCACACCGCAGGTCCGCACCGCCGGGGCAGGCAGCCCGGGCGGGCGCGGAAACCACGGTGAGGAGGGCCATCAGGCCATGACGATGACCGACCCGATCGCAGACATGCTGACCCGTCTGCGCAACGCGAACGCCGCGTACCACGACACGGCGGCGATGCCGTATTCCAAGATCAAGTCCCGCATCGCGGAGATTCTCCAGCAGGAGGGCTACATCGCCGGCTGGAAAGTCGAAGACGCCGAGGTGGGCAGGCGGCTGGTGATCTCGCTCAAGTACGGCAACTCGCGCGAGCGCTCGATCGCCGGGATCAAGCGTGTCTCCAAGCCGGGTCTGCGGGTGTACGCGAAGAAAGACAACCTGCCGAAGGTCCTGGGCGGCCTGGGCGTCGCGATCATCTCGACGTCCGGCGGCCTGCTGACCGACAAGCAGGCGAACAAGCGCGGCGTGGGCGGCGAAGTCCTCGCCTACGTCTGGTAAGAGGGGAGGCGGCTATGTCAAGAATCGGACGGCTCCCCATCACGGTGCCGGGCGGCGTCGATGTCGCGATCGACGGGCGCGACGTGACCGTCAAGGGGCCGAAGGGGACGCTGCAGTACACGGTGCCCGAGCCGCTGACGGTGCTCCGGGAGGACGGCTCGATCAAGGTCACCCGGCCCAGCGACGAGGGCAAGGTCCGTGCCCTGCACGGCCTGTCGCGCACCCTGATCGCCAACATGGTGACCGGTGTCACCGACGGGTACCGCAAGACCCTGGAGATCGTCGGGGTCGGGTACCGGGTGCAGGCCCGGGGGCAGAACCTGGAGTTCTCGCTCGGGTACAGCCATCCGGTGACCGTGACGCCCCCCGAGGGCATCACCTTCCGCGTCGAGGCACCCACCCGGTTCGTGGTCGAGGGCATCGACAAGCAGCAGGTGGGCGAGATCGCGGCCAACATTCACAAGCTGCGCAAGCCCGACCCCTACAAGGGCAAGGGTGTGCGGTACCAGGGCGAGCAGATTCGCCGCAAGGTCGGGAAGGCTGGGAAGTAGCCATGGCGAGCACGAAGACCAGGTCGCGTGCGCGCAGCGGGCGGCGGCTGAGCGGCCGCGCCGCGGCGCAGGCCAAGCGGCACCTGCGGGTGCGCAAGAAGGTCACCGGCAGCCCGCAGCGGCCCCGGCTGGTGGTGAACCGCTCCGCGCGGCACATGTTCGCGCAGATCGTCGACGACACCGCGGGCCGCACGCTGGCGTCGGCGTCCACCCTGGACGCGGGCATCCGCGGCGGCGACGGCGACAAGACGGCCAGGGCACGCCTGGTCGGCGAGCTGCTGGCGCGGCGCGCCGCCGAGGCGGGCATCCGCGCCGTGGTGTTCGACCGCGGCGGCTATGCCTACCACGGCCGGCTGGCGGCGCTGGCCGATGCCGCCCGGGAAGGCGGGCTGGACTTCTGATGGCCCGCGAACGTTATTCAAAACTGGCTGGCGAACCCGGGCCTTTCGGCCCGGGTGAGCGGCCCGGGAGCGTCATCCAGAACCGGCCTAGCGAATCCGGGCCTTCTGGCCCGGGTGAGCGGCCGGTGCGGCTGCTGCGGCGGGAACCGGCCCAGGGAATCTGGATGGCGCGAGCATGAAAGCCGGCACAGTGCAGGCGTCTATGGCAGAAAGCGCAGCGGGATCTTTGAATAACGTGAGCTTTCCAATTCGGCACTGCGTGAACGCAATACCTGAGATGAGGATGAGCTAATGCCAGGAGCTCCGCGGCGCGGCCCCGGCGGCGAGCGGCGGGAACGCCGTGACGACCGACGTGGAGGCGGGGCCGACAAGCAGCCGGCCTACCTCGAGCGCGTGGTCACCATCAACCGGGTGGCCAAGGTGGTCAAGGGCGGCCGCCGGTTCAGCTTCACCGCGCTGGTCGTGGTGGGCGACGCCAACGGCATGGTCGGCGTCGGGTACGGCAAGGCCAAGGAGGTGCCCGCGGCGATCGCCAAGGGCGTCGAGGAGGCCAAGAAGCACTTCTTCCGGGTGCCGCGCATCGCCGGCACCATCCCGCACACCGTGCAGGGCGAGGACGCGGCCGGGGTCGTGCTGCTGAAGCCGGCCAGCCCCGGTACCGGGGTCATCGCCGGCGGCCCGGTGCGGGCCGTGCTGGAGTGCGCCGGAATCCACGACGTGCTGTCGCGCTCGCTCGGCTCGTCCAACCCGATCAACGTCGTGCACGCGACCGTCGCCGCGCTGAAGGGCCTGAGCCGCCCCGAGGAGATCGCGGCCAAGCGCGGCCTGCCCATCGAGGACGTCGCCCCCGCGGCGATGCTCCGGGCCCGCGCGGGCGCGGCCAGCTAGGGGCGGGAGCAGCAGCATGGCACAGTTGAAGGTCACCCAGATCAAGTCAGAGATCGGCGGCACGCGGCCGCAGCGTGATTCGCTGCGCTCGCTCGGCCTGAAGCGGATCGGGCAGGTCGTCATCAAGCCGGACAAGCCCGAGTTCCGCGGCATGATCCAGGCCGTACGCCACCTGGTCAGCGTGGAGGAGGTGGACTGATATGCCAGCCAAGCCAGAGAAGGCGGACGACGCGGCCGGTCCGGCCGCGCGCAGCGGACCCGCCGGCACGGCCGCGGCGCACACCGCGCCGGAGACCGTCCCGGCGGCTCCTGCCGACGGGGGCGCGGGCCGCGGCCTGAAGCTGCATCACCTCCGGCCGGCGCCGGGCGCGCGCACCGCGAAGACCCGGGTCGGCCGGGGTGAGGCCTCGAAGGGCAAGACCGCGGGACGCGGCACCAAGGGGACCCGGGCGCGCGGTGCGATGCGGCTCGGCTTCGAGGGCGGCCAGATGCCGCTGCACCGGCGCGTGCCGAAGCTCAAGGGCTTCTCCAACGCCGGTTTCGGCACCACCTACCAGGTGGTGAACACCGGGCGGCTCGCCGGGCTGTACCCGTCGGGCGGCAGCGTGACGCCGGACGACCTGGTCGCCAGGGGCGCGGTCCGCAAGGGCGAGCGCGTCAAGGTACTCGCCGACGGCGAGATCTCGGTGGCGCTGCAGGTGAACGCGCACGCGTTCTCCGCGTCCGCCCGCGAGCGGATCGTCGGCGCGGGCGGCTCCGTCACGGAACTGTGAGTGCCCGCTCCCTTCGCTGTCGTGGTTCCGGAGCGCCTGCCGACGGCGGGCGCTCCGGCCTTCTGGAGAAGACAATGCCGGAACTGCCGGGTAGGATACGGAAGCCGCATGGCTGGGTGATACCGATCGATCGAACCGAGGGCTGCGCATGCTGACCGCGTTCGTCCGCGCTTTCCGGACGCCAGACCTGCGCAAGAAGCTGCTCTTCACGGTCGGCATCATCGCGCTGTTCCGGTTCGGGGCGGCGATCCCGACCCCCGGCATCTCCGAGAAGGCGATCACCACCTGCGCCGGGGTCGAGGCCAGCAACGGGACCGCGCAGGGTGTCTACCAGCTGATCAATCTGCTCAGCGGCAACGCCCTGCTGCGGATGTCGGTGTTCGCGCTCGGCATCATGCCGTACATCACCGCCAGCATCATCCTCCAGCTGCTCACCGTGGTGATCCCGCGGCTGGAGACGCTGAAGAACGAGGGCCAGGCCGGCACGGCCAAGATCACCCAGTACACCCGGTACCTGACCATCGGGCTGGGCGTGCTGCAATCCACCGGGTACGTGGAGCTGGCCCGGTCCGGCCGCCTGTACCCGAACTGCTCCACGCCGCTGATCCCGCATCCTTCGGTGTTCACGATCGCCACCATGGTGATCACCCTGGTGTCCGGCACCGCCGTCATCATGTGGATGGGCGAGCTGATCACCGACCGCGGGGTCGGCAACGGCATGTCGGTCCTGATCTTCACCCAGGTCATCGCGGTCATCCCCGGCGGCCTGCTGGACATCTACCGCACCAAGTCGGCGTTCATCACCGCGATCACCGTGGTCGTGCTGGTCGCGATCGTCGCGTTCGTGGTGTTCATGGAGCAGGCGCAGCGGCGGATCCCGGTGCAGTACGCCAAGCGCATGGTCGGCCGGCGGATGTACGGCGGGACGTCCACCTACATCCCGCTGAAGGTCAACCAGGCGGGTGTCATCCCGGTCATCTTCGCCTCGTCGCTGCTGTACATCCCGCAGCTGGCGGCGTCCTTGTTCGGGAACCAGAACAAGCCGCAGGGCTGGGTGGCGTGGGTCGACAAGTATCTCGCGCAGACGAGCACGACCCTCAAGGACCAGGCCCCCTACCTGGCACTGTTCTTCGTGCTGATCATCGCCTTCACGTACTTCTACGTGTCGATCACCTTCAACCCGACCGAAGTCGCCGACAACATGAAGAAGTACGGCGGCTTCATTCCCGGCATCCGGCCCGGCCGGCCCACCGCCGAGTACCTGAACCACGTGCTCACGCGGCTCACCGCGCCGGGTTCGCTGTACCTCGCGTTCATCGGCCTGATCCCGGCGGTGGCGTTCGCGTTGATGGGCGTCGGGAACCAGATACCGTTCGGCGGCACCAGCTTGCTGATCATGGTCGGCGTCGGGCTGGACACGGTGAAGCAGATCGAAAGCCAGCTCCAGCAGCGTAACTACGAGGGTTTCCTCCGGTAGTGCGTATCGTCCTCGTCGGTCCCCCCGGAGCGGGCAAGGGGACGCAGGCCCAGTTCATAGCCTCGCACCTGGCGATCCCGAAGATATCGACAGGGGACATCTTCCGGCATAACGTCACGCACGGGACGGCGCTGGGCCGCCAGGCCAAGCAGTACATGGACCGCGGTGACCTGGTACCCGATGAGGTCACCATCGCCATGGTCCGGGACCGGCTCGCCGAGGACGACGCGCAGGCCGGCTTCCTGCTGGATGGGTTCCCGCGCAACGTGCCGCAGGCCGAGACGCTGAAGAAGATGCTCGCCGACTGGGATCTGCGGCTCACCGTGGTGCTCGAGCTGGTCGTCGACGAGGACGAGGTGGTCCGCCGGCTGTCCGGGCGCCGGACCTGCCGCCGGTGCGAGCGTGTCTGGCACATCCTGTTCGACCCGCCGGCGCGGGACGGGATCTGCGACGCCTGCGGCGGCGAGCTTTTCCAGCGCGACGACGACCGGGAGGAGACGGTCCGGCACCGCCTGGAGGTCTACACCAAGCAGACCGCCCCGCTGGTCGCCTACTACGCCGACGAGGGCATCCTGATCGGGATCGACGCGACCGGGCCGGTCGAGGAGATCACGGAGCGGGCGCTGGCCGCGCTGCGGCCGTTCGCCCGGTGATGGGCCCCCGTCCAGACGGGAGCGGTTCCAGATGGGAGCGGCACGGATGAGGGCGAATCCGGGGATAGAGCTCAAGACCCCCGCGCAGTTCCAGGCGATGCGCAAGGCGGGCCTGGTCGTGGCGCACACCCTGGCCGCGGTCCGGGACGCGGTCCGGCCCGGGATCAGCACCGCCGAGCTGGACGAACTGGCCGTGGGGGAGATCCGCGCGGCGGGCGCCACCCCCTCGTTCCTGGGATACCACGGCTACCCGGCGTCGATCTGCACCTCGGTGAACCAGGTCATCGTGCACGGCATCCCGCGCCCGGACACGGTGCTGGCGGCCGGCGACATCATCTCGATCGACTGCGGCGCGATCGTCGACGGCTGGCACGGGGACGCGGCGCTCACGGTCGGCGTCGGGGAGATCACCCCGGAGCTGGCCCGCTTGCTCCAGGCGTGCGAGACCGCACTGTGGCACGGCCTGGCCCACGCGCAGGCTGGGCGTCGGCTGACCGACATATCCCACGCGGTGGAGGCGTCCGTGCGGGGCGCCGGATCGTACGGGATCGTCGAGGAGTACGTCGGGCACGGGATCGGAACCGCGATGCACATGGAACCCCCGGTGCCCAACTACGGGCGCCCCGGCCGCGGCCCGCGGCTCCGCGCGGGCATGGCCGTCGCGGTCGAGCCGATGATCGCCTCGGGCCGGGCCGAGACCGAGGTACTCGCGGACGAGTGGACGGTGGTCACCGCGGACGGCAGCTATGCGGCGCACTACGAGCACACGGTCGCCATCACCCCCGACGGGCCCTGGGTGCTGACCGCGGCGGACGGCGGCACGGCCGGATTCGCGGCCATCGGCCAGCCGTCGGTTGCCCGGAAGGCACCTGAGGAGGCACTCTCAGAAGAGGGGCTGCACCGATAGCCCCCGGCAGGCTGGCCGGGCAGGCCCCGGCCGGCCACCAACAGGTGAGGAGGACGCAGATGCGGTCTGACTCACGCATCCGCGCCTCGGACGCCGACCGGGATCGGGTCGCGTCGCTGCTCCAGGAGCATCACGCCGCCGGCCGGCTGACGGCCGAGGAGTTCACCGAGCGGCTCGATGCGGCGCTGCGCGCGCGGACCCTCGGCGAGCTCGACGCCCTGCTGGCCGACCTGCCGCACATCGACCTGCACGGCTACCAGCTGCCGGACGCCGCACTGCACCGGCCGCCCGCGCGCGGCCTGCTCCCCGCGGACTGGCCCCGGGCATAAATCCGGGCCCGTGCCGCTTATAGTTCCCGGGACGGGCAGCCCTGAGCCGGCGGCCACCGGCCACCGGGCCCGGTCCTGGCGCGGATCCGGGCGGGCCGCCCGAGTTCGCATTGGTGACGCCGATCGCGTAAACTCGCACAGGGCCTGTGGGCTGGTCTTACCGCGAAGCAACGTCTGCTCGGCCGTACCGATCCTGCCGGGGCGTTTCTGCGCTGGCAGGTCCGGCGAGGGGAGCCCGCAAGGGCCCGTATCTCGCCCGGCAGTCACTCAGGATACGTAGCAATGCAACGCCGTGCGCCATGCGCGGCCGAGCCGGATAGCGAAACGCGGCGGAGGACATGCCCAAGAAAGACGGCGCCATTGAGATTGAAGGCACAGTTGTCGAGTCCCTGCCGAACGCCTTCTTCAAGGTGGAGCTGGACAACGGGCACCAGGTTCTCGCTCACATCAGCGGGAAAATGCGGATGCACTACATCCGTATCCTGCCTGACGACCGGGTCGTGGTCGAGCTCAGCCCCTACGACCTGAGCCGCGGGCGGATCGTGTACCGGTACAAGTAAGACGGGACGAGCAGCGAACAGCACAGGAAGCGGGCCGCGCACGCGGCCCATGAGGAGACGCAGGCTGTGAAGGTCAAGCCGAGTGTCAAGAAGATCTGCAGCAAGTGCCGGATCATCCGCCGGCATGGCCGCGTGATGGTCATCTGCTCAGATCCCCGGCACAAGCAGCGGCAGGGTTAACCGCCGCACCCATATGAAACGCGCACCGCGATCCCGTGGCCGTCACCGCGGCCACGGGACGACCCCCAGGGGAGGCTGGGGCTGGCTCGGGCAGGGCCGGGAGCGGCGCGAAGGACCTCCCCGTCACGAAGGAGCACTGCCCGCACATGGCACGCCTTGTCGGCGTTGACCTCCCCCGCGAGAAGCGGATGGAGGTCGCGCTCACCTACATCTACGGCATCGGCCGCAGCAGGGCACTGGAGACGCTGGAGGCGACCGGTGTCAGCCCCGACACCCGGGTCAGCCAGCTCGGCGAGGACGAGATGGTCCGCCTGCGCGACTGGATAGACGCGACCTACCGGGTCGAGGGAGACCTGCGCCGCGAGGTCCAGGCCGACATCCGGCGCAAGATCGAGATCGGCTGTTACCAGGGCATCCGGCACCGCCGGGGGCTGCCCGTGCACGGCCAGCGGACGCAGACCAACGCGCGTACCCGCAAGGGCAAGAAGAAGACGGTGGCCGGCAAGAAGAAGGCCGGCAAGAAGTAGCAGTAGTAGTCCGGGGCGGCTGACCCTGTTCGGTGTCCTTCGGTCACCTTGCCGAAGGCCCGCAGTGCTAGCCCGGGGGGACGACCCCCGGACCCCCGACCAGGACCGATCACCTCCAGGGAGTTAAGCGCATATGCCGCCGAGGAGCCGCCAAGCGGCCGCCAAGAAGGTCCGCCGCAAGGAGCGGAAGAACGTCGCTCACGGGCACGCCCATATCAGGAGCACGTTCAACAACACGATCGTCTCGATCACCGACCCGACGGGGAACGTCATTTCCTGGGCGTCGTCTGGGCAGGTCGGATTCAAGGGTTCGCGTAAGTCGACGCCGTTCGCCGCGCAGATGGCCGCCGAGGCGGCCGCGCGCCGGGCGATGGAGCACGGCATGCGCAAGGTCGACGTTTTCGTCAAGGGCCCCGGATCGGGCCGGGAGACCGCCATCCGGTCGCTGCAGGCGACCGGGCTGGAGGTCGGCTCGATCCAGGATGTCACCCCGGTTCCGCACAATGGCTGCCGCCCGCCGAAGCGGCGCCGGGTCTGAGGGAGGTAGCGAGCAGATGGCTCGAGACACGGGCGCGGACTGCAAGCGCTGCCGCCGCGAGAAGATGAAGCTGTTCCTGAAGGGCGCCAAGTGCGATTCGCCGAAGTGCCCGATCGAGATCCGGCCCTACCCGCCGGGCGAGCACGGCCGGAACCGCCCCAAGGAGAGCGAGTACCTCCTGCAGATCCGTGAGAAGCAGAAGGCCCGCCGCATGTACGGTGTGCTGGAGCGGCAGTTCCACAACTATTACCAGGAAGCCACCCGCCGGCACGGCCGGACCGGCGACAACCTGCTCCAGATCCTGGAGAGCCGCCTGGACAACGTCGTGTACCGGGCCGGCTTCGCCAAGAGCCGCGACATGGCCCGCCAGCTCGTCCGGCACGGCCACCTGACGGTCAGCGGCAAGAAGGTGGACATCCCCTCCTACCGGGTGAGCGAGAACGACATCATCGAGGTCCGGCAGAAGTCCCGTGACCTGACGCCGTTCGTCGTGGCGCAGGCCGAGGCCGGTGAGCGCCAGGTTCCGGCGTGGCTTGAGGTGGTCCCGGACCAGATGCGGATTCTCGTGCACGCGCTGCCGGTCCGCGCGCAGATCGACGCGCAGGTTCAGGAACAGCTCATTGTTGAGCTTTACTCGAAGTAGGTAACCTGCCCGGTCAACCGCCAGGCGGATCCGGCGGCCATGCGGTCGCCGGAAGGTCGCGACGTCAAATAGCGGGCGTCGCGGGACAAGATCGTGACGTCATATAGCGGGCGTCGCGGGAAGGAAGGCACCATGCTTATCGCTCAGCGTCCCACCCTGACCGAAGAGCAGACAGGCGACTCCCGGTCGCGGTTCGTCATCGAGCCGCTGGAGCCGGGTTTCGGGTACACGATCGGCAACTCGCTCCGCCGGACGCTGCTGTCGTCCATCCCCGGGGCGGCGGTCACCAGCATCCGGATCGAGGGCGTCCTGCACGAGTTCTCCACCGTGCCGGGCGTGAAGGAAGACGTCACCGACATCATCCTGAACCTCAAGGGCCTGGTCGTATCGTCCGAGCACGACGAGCCCGTCGTCATGTACCTGCGCAAGCAGGGGCCGGGCGACGTCACCGCGGCGGACATCACGCCGCCCGCCGGGGTGGAGGTCTACAACCCCGAGCTGCACATCGCCACGCTGAACAGCAAGGGCAAGCTGGAGATGGAGCTGACCGTCGAGCGCGGCCGCGGCTACGTCTCGGCGACCCAGAACAAGCAGCCGGGCCAGGAGATCGGCCGGGTGCCGATCGACTCGATCTACTCGCCGGTGACCCGGGTGAGCTACAAGGTCGAGGCCACCCGTGTCGAGCAGCGGACCGACTTCGACCGGCTGATCCTGGACGTGGAGACCAAGTCCTCCATCCGGCCGCGGGACGCGGTGGCGAGCGCCGGCAAGACGCTGGTCGAGCTGTTCGGGCTGGCGCGCGAGCTCAACGTCGACGCCGAGGGCATCGATGTCGGCCCGTCGCCCACGGACGCGGCCCTGGCCGCCGACCTGGCGCTGCCGATCGAGGACCTCAACCTCACCGTCCGGTCGTACAACTGCCTCAAGCGGGAGGGCATCCACACGGTCGGCGAGCTCGTGTCGCGCAGCGAGCAGGACCTGCTGGACATCCGCAACTTCGGCGCGAAGTCCATCGAAGAGGTCAAGCAGAAGCTGATCGACATGGGCCTGTCGCTGAAGGACTCCCCGCCCGGGTTCGACCCGAGCAGCGCGGTGGACAACTACGCGCCAGACGAGGACGACAGCTACGTCGAGACCGAGCAGTACTGACGTACACCTGCTGAGCACGAGAAACCGAGAAGAGGAAACGAATGCCGACGCCCACCAAGGGGCCGCGGCTGGGCGGCAGCTCGGCCCACCAGAGGCATATCCTGTCGAACCTGGCCACAGCGCTCTTCGAGCATGGGCGGATCACCACGACCGAGGCCAGGGCGCGCCGCCTGCGCCCGGTGGCCGAGCGGCTGATCACCTTCGCCAAGCGAGGTGACCTGCACGCCCGGCGTCAGGTGCTCACGGTCGTGGCCGACAAGGGAATCGTGCACTCGCTCTTCACCGAGATCGGGCCGGGATTCTCCGAGCGCGCCGGCGGTTACACCCGGATCACCAAGATCGGGCCGCGCAAGGGCGACAACGCCCCCATGGCCGTGATCGAGCTGGTCCAGGACGAGGTCACCACCCGGCCGCGGCGGCGGATCCGCCGGTCGCGGGATGAGGCGCCCGCCGCGCCGGCCGAGACCGGGACCGCGGACGCCGCCGAGGCTGCCCCGGCGGCCGCGGCGGAGCCGGCCGTCGGCGCTGAGGCCGGCGCGGCCGGTGCCGAGGCGGAGGACGAGGCGGAAGCGGAGGACGAGGCCGACGACCAGGCCGGGGCGGCCGGCGCCGAGGACGGCGAAGAGCCCGCCTGACCGATCGCCGAGCGACGGGCTGTCCCTGGACGACCGGGGCAGCCCGTCGCTGCGTCTGCGGGAGACCCAGCCAAAGGAGCGCAGCGACATGACCATGGCCCCGTGAGCGCCGTCCGGTGAGCGCGGGCGAGCCGGCCGCCCCGGCCACCCCGGCCGGTGACGGCAGAGCCCGGCCGGGCCCCGGGACGGACGGCCCGGCGCTTGCCCGGCTCCGGCTCGACCTGGCCTACGACGGCGCCGGTTTTTCCGGGTGGGCCAGCCAGCCGGGGCGGCGCACCGTACAGGCCGTCGCCGAGGAGGCGCTGGGCCGGGTGCTGCGGCTGCCGGCGGCGCCGCGGCTCACGGTCGCGGGCCGGACGGATGCGGGCGTGCATGCGCGCGGGCAGGTGGCGCACGCGGACGTGGCCGCCGCTGCCTGGCTGGCCGCGGCGGGGAGCGCGGCCCGCTCGCTGGCCGGCGTGCTGCCGCCGGACGTGCGCGTCCGCGGCCTGGTGCCGGCGCCGGACGGTTTCGACGCGCGGTTTTCCGCGCTCTGGCGCCGGTACGCCTACCGGGTCAGCGACGACCCGGCCACGGCGGACCCGCTGCGCCGCCACGATACGCTGTGGCACCCGCGTCGCCTGAGCGTGGACCGGATGAATGCGGCGGCCGCGTCGCTTCTCGGCGAGCACGACTTTGCCGCCTTCTGCCGGCGCCGGGAGGGTGCCAGCACCGTCCGCCGGCTGCTCCGGCTCGACTGGGCCCGGGACGACGACGGGGTGGCGGTGGCCACCGTGGTGGCCGACGCATTCTGCCACAACATGGTGCGTGCCCTGGTCGGGGCGCTGCTCGCGGTGGGGGAACAGCGGGAGCCGCCGGGCTGGCCGCGGGGCATGCTCGCCGCGGCCGTCCGGGATCACGGCGTGCACGTCGCGCCCGCGCATGGGCTGTGCCTGGCCGAGGTGCGCTATCCGCCGGCGGCCGGGCTGGCCGCCCGCGCGCAGGCGACCCGCCGGGTCCGGCCCGCGCCCTAGCCCCCGGTGCCCACGGCCTGGGGGTGCCCGTGTACCATCCGGTAGCTCAGCGCGATGTTGGCGCTGCCGGAGATGAGGCCGGCGGAGAACTGCTCGAGCTGATTCCGCTGGGCTGTGGTGGCGGGGGCCTTGAGGGTTGTGAACTCCGCCCAGGTCAGGATCAGGTAGTGGCCCTTGACTTCGGCCTGGACGACGCCCGTTCCCTGGCTGAGGTTCTTGGTGGGCGCGGTCGGGCCGTTCAGCGGGGTGACGAAATCGCCCGGGCCGGACACGCCGCCCGCCTTGGCCGCGTCGTTGGCACCGGACAGGTTCACCACGCCGATCGTGCCCATCACGGTCTGATCCGATGAGACGTAGCTCGCGCGGACCACCTGAGAGCAGCCGTAGACCTTGGCCGCGTTCTGCAACCGGGCGCCGAACAGCCCCTGATCGCAGGTGGTGTCCGCGCGGTCGGTGGTCCGCACGAAGGAGCTGCCGCTGATCATGAACTGCGCCGGGTACAGCTCGGCGACGCTGAGCGGAGCCGCGTCCGTGGCCCGGCTGGTGATGTAGCCCCACGTGCCGAGCTTGGCCGCGGCCGACGTGCCCGACACGGTGGGGGTGGGCAGCTTGGGCCCGGACGTCACCGGGGCGGTGGCCGAGGCCGCGCTGGGGCGGTGCGCGTGGCGGCCCAGCAGGGCGTAGGCGGTCACGGCGACGGCCGCGACCACCACCACACCCGCGGCGGCCAGGCCGATGGTCCGGTACCGGGAGCCGCCTGGGAAGGACAGCCGGGCCAGCCGCCCGCGGCCGCGGGCGGCTGCGTCCGGGACGGCCGCCGCTGCGGCCCGCTGGCCGTCCGCAGGCCGCCGGCCGCGGCCTGCCCGGCGCCGGTTACGCCGGCCGCCGTCGCCGGGCTCTGCCTCGCCGTAGTCGGGATAGCCGGCGGGATCCCATCCGCTGGCCGTGTCCCGCGCGCCGACGGCGAAGCCGGAGCGGTCATAGCCGCCGCTGTGATCGCTGTCCTGCGGATCGCCGGGGCCGGCGTGGCCGTCATCCCCGGCGGGGGCGTGCCAGTCGCCGTTGTCGTCCCAATGGCCGTACGGGGCGTCCCACTGCCCGCTGCCCTCGCCCCAGGGCTGCGAGGCCTCGTCGTCTTCCCGGGCCCAGTGCTCTTCGTGCTCTTCCCGGCCCCACAGGGCAGCGACCTCCTGGCGGCGGGCCTCATCGGCCCGGGACCACTCGCCCGTCTGGCTAGCTGCCCACTCGCCGGTACGCCCCGGCTCACCCCAGTCGTCCGTCCCGGCTTGCGCGTGCGTGCCGGTGGACTCCCATTCACCGACTTCACCGACTTCACCGACCGGGGCGGCATCCCAGCGGCCAGCGGGGCCGGCGGAGTCCCGCGGGCCGTACGCATCCGCGCCACCGCCCCAGGCGTCGAAACCGTTCTGCGGGTAAGCCGGATCGGGCTGGCCCGGCGTCGGCGGGAAACCCCGGGCCGGGCCGCGCGATGCCGCGCCGGCCGCGCCGGCCGATGCCTCCAGCGCCGTGCGGGCCGAATATGACCGAGGCCGACCGGCCTGCTGGCTCCGCCAGCCAGCCGGCGTGTCGGAGCCCTCGGCGCCCCGGTGTCCCATAAAAGCGAGATTATCGTCCCCCACTCGCGCGGCAAGGTGGTCGCGATATTTTCCCGTCACCCTTAGTGGTTGGCTCCGTAAATTCGTTGAGGGTTCGGAGTCGGGTTCATGTCCGAGGCCGGCGAGGTGGATGGTGCAGGCGGTGTCGAGTGCTTCCTGCGGGGTTCCGGTTGGG
>Ga0335078_10004932_pt1 | contig 19771 bp, 23 predicted proteins | sample Lox_Sample_32_FD_206711 | JGI IMG/M metagenome (GOLD analysis project Ga0335078, IMG submission 206711) | Soil microbial communities from Loxahatchee National Wildlife Refuge, Florida, United States - Lox_Sample_3.2 | ecosystem: Environmental > Terrestrial > Soil > Wetlands | place: USA... | reverse complement strand
CCAGCCCCTCCCCCCGGGGGGGTGTGGCCCGCCGCCTCCGGGACCGCGCGGGGGGGGGGGTGTGGGCCATCGAACCGCAGGCCAATCCCCCCTCACCCGGCCCTTCGGGCCGGCCTCTCCCCACCGGGGAGAGGCAATCTGATCAACCCAGCGAAGGCAGGATTCGGCCGGCGCCGGATAATTCCTTCGACCGCCGCGCCGATTTTGCCAACGCGCATCGCGCGCGCGCGTCGGTCGCCCGCGGATTCGGCGAGGCGCCGCAGCAATTCTATGTCGGCAAGACTCCGGTAAAGACGCCGGTGCCGCCGGGCGAGCTCGATCCGGACCTCGCGCGCGCGCTTGGCATCGATGAACGCGAAGATGACGCGGAAGATTCGCGCAACGTCATCACGCCCGACATGGGGCCGGCGCATCTGCGCCTGCGGCGGCCCGGCCGCGGCGAAGTCACTACCGTCGCCGGCCTCGCCAGCCAGCAATCGCTGGACAGATTGCTGCGCGAAGGCCGGCCGGAATTTCATGGGCAATTGTGGACGCCGCACCGGCCGCCGCGCCCGGAAAAATCCGAAGGCGGACAACGCCTCGTCATCAAATCCGATCTCGAGCCCAAGGGCGATCAGCCGCAAGCGATCAAAGAATTGGTGGAAGGCGTGCGCCGCAACGACCGTAGCCAGGTGCTGCTCGGCGTCACCGGTTCCGGAAAAACCTTCACCATGGCGAAGGTGATTGAGGAGACGCAGCGCCCGGCGCTCATCCTCGCGCCCAACAAGACGCTGGCGGCGCAGCTCTACGGCGAGTTCAAGTCGTTCTTTCCCGACAACGCGGTGGAGTATTTCGTCTCCTATTACGACTATTACCAGCCGGAAGCGTACATCCCGCGCACCGACACCTATATCGAGAAGGATTCCTCCATCAACGAGCAGATCGACCGCATGCGCCATGCGGCAACGCGGGCGCTGCTCGAGCGCGACGACGTGATTATCGTCGCCTCGGTGTCGTGCATCTACGGCATCGGCTCGGTCGAAACCTATTCAGCGATGACATTCTCCATCAAGCGCGGCGAACGGCTCGATCAGCGCCAATTGCTCGCCGATCTCGTGGCATTGCAATACAAACGCACCGCCGGCGATTTCTATCGCGGCTCATTCCGGGTGCGCGGCGATGCAGTGGAGATTTTTCCGGCGCACTACGAGGACCGCGCCTGGCGCGTGTCGCTGTTCGGCGACGAAGTGGAATCGATCCACGAATTCGATCCGCTCACCGGGCAAAAGACCGACGAGTTTGATTTCGTCAAAGTCTACGCCAACTCGCACTATGTGACGCCGCGGCCGACGCTGTTGCAGGCGATCTCGGGCATCAAGGTCGAACTTAAAGCTCGGCTCGATCAGCTCAACGCCGCCGGCCGACTTTTGGAGGCGCAACGGCTCGAGCAGCGCACGCTCTACGATCTGGAAATGATGGAGGCGACCGGCGCCTGCGCCGGCATTGAGAACTATTCGCGCTATCTCACTGGAAGGAAACCGGGCGAGCCGCCGCCGACCCTGTTCGAATACGTGCCCGACAATGCGCTGGTCTTCGTCGACGAAAGCCACGTCACCGTGCCGCAGCTTGGCGGCATGTATCGCGGTGACTTCCGGAGAAAGGCGACGCTCGCCGAATACGGCTTCCGCCTGCCCTCGTGCATGGACAACCGGCCGCTGCGCTTCGAAGAATGGGACGCCATGCGGCCGCAGACGCTGTGCGTCTCGGCCACGCCCGGCGCGTGGGAACTCAATGAATCCGGCGGCGTGTTCACCGAGCAAGTCATCCGCCCGACCGGGCTCATCGACCCGCCGGTCGACATTCGGCCGGCGCGCACCCAGGTCGACGATCTGGTCGGCGAAGTACGGCAAGTGGCGCAAGCCGGCTACCGGGCGCTGATCACCGTCCTCACCAAGCGCATGGCCGAGGATTTGACCGAGTATTTGCACGAGCAGGGCGTCCGCGTGCGCTACATGCACTCGGACATCGACACCATCGAAAGGATCGAAATCATCCGCGACTTGCGGCTCGGCGCCTTCGACGCGCTGGTCGGCATTAACCTTTTGCGCGAAGGCCTCGACATTCCCGAATGCGCGCTGGTCGCCATTCTCGACGCGGATAAGGAAGGCTTTTTGCGCAGCGAGACCAGCCTGGTGCAAACCATCGGCCGCGCCGCGCGCAACATCGACGGCCGTGTCATTCTTTACGCCGACGCGGTGACCGGCTCGATGGAGCGCGCCATCGCCGAGACCAATCGGCGGCGCGAGAAGCAGGAAGCCTACAATGTCGCCAACGGCATCACCCCGGAAAGCGTGCGCAAAGGCATCGCCGACATTTTGCGGAGCGTGTACGAGCGCGACCACGTGCTGGTCTCGACCGGCGACGGCGCCGGCGGCGAATTCGAGGAAGCCGCCACCATCGGCCATAATTTCGAGGCGGTGATCGCCGACCTGGAAACACGTATGCGCGCCGCCGCTGCCGATCTCGATTTCGAGGAAGCAGCGCGGCTGCGCGACGAAATCAAGCGCTTACGTTCCACCGAACTGGCGGTGATCGACGATCCGACGGCGAAAATGATTGCACTCTCCCCTGCGGGGGGAGGGTCGCGCGCCGCAGACGCGCGGGGTGGGGTGAGGGGTCAACGCGAAAGCAAAGTCCACAAGCCCGCGCTCGATGAAATGGGCATTGCGCTTTATCACGAAGTCGCCCCGCACCGGCCCAAAGGCCAGCAAAAGGCGGGGAGCGCCGGAGGCGCGACAGGGACAAAAAGAAACCCGCCGCGCAAGCCTAATCTCGACGAGATGGGGCCGGGCGTGGAGTCGATTCCCGCGGAGCCGCGCGATGCATCGAGCCCGCGTTCGACCCTCGGCCGCCCCGGCATGCGCGGCGGCTGGAAACCGCGCCGGCGTTAGGTCTTTGCCGTCGCGGTAAAGCGCGCAATTCACGGCGGGCGTCGCCGGGAATGCTGACGGTTTATGTCGGCGGTGTGACGAGCGGCAAAATAGGAACCAAGCCATCGAGGTCGAGTTATCGGTTATCCGCCCCGGCAACTGAAGGAGACGCGCATGGCCGCAAAACAAAAGACGCTCGACGATCTGTTCGAAGACGCGCTGAAGGACATTTATTACGCCGAAAACAAAATCCTCAAAGCGTTGCCGAAAATGGCCAAGGCGGCGCATTCGGACGAATTGCGCGCGGCCTTCGAGAAGCACGAAAAGCAGACCGAGGGGCACGTCTCCCGGCTGGAGAAAGTATTCGATCTCATCGAAACGCCGGCCAAGGGCAAAAAATGCCCGGCGATCGAAGGCATCATCGAAGAAGGCGCCGAGATCATCAAAGAGTTCAAGCGCGCGCCGGCGCTCGATGCCGGACTCGTCTCCGCGGCGCAGGCGGTCGAGCACTACGAGATCGCGCGCTATGGAACTTTAAAGCGTTGGGCCGAGCAAATGGGCCTCGACGAAGCCGTCGGCCTGCTCGACGAGACGCTGGATGAGGAAAAGGAGACCGACGCCTCGCTCACCGAACTCGCCGACTCGATGGTCAACGAGCAGGCGCAAGCCGCCGAATAGCCCGGCCGCGCCTAACCAATCCCGGCGCCCGCGCACACGGGCGCCGGTAGAGCCTCGCCAAGATCGCAGTTTTATCGATCCCTCGCCCAGGCGTCTGGAACAAGAAAGGCGCCCGGGCTACCCTGCGTTTTGCGCAGACGAATCGACCACCGAAAAACGTAGGAGGCCGCCATGGCGAAGGGTCAGATGCGAAGCAACAGGGAAAAGAAAAAGCCAAAGCAAGAGAAGAACAAGAAGAAAGGCGGGACGCCTGCTCCCTCGCCGTTCGCGGGCATGCACAGCCAATCCAATCCCGCCACCAATCCCTACGGCAACAAGAAGTCCTAGACCCGGTGCAAAAGCGACCGGCGCCGCTTCCAGCAGCGCCGGCGCAATCTTGGACTTGGACCGATCTCGCCGCGCTTATCGGGTGATAACCTCCGCGATCTTTTTGTCGGACGGATTGACGATCAGCAATTTGTGCTGCGCCATGGCGAAATCGTACGATTTCAGCGCCGGCACGTCGCTCGCCGCCTTGCTGGTGATCGGCGCAATCGTCACGCCGTTCGGTACCACCGCCCCGACAGTGGCGGCGAAGCCGGACGGGGTCTTCTGATTGAGCGATTTCACGTAAAGGTCCTTCCACGCCGTGTGCTGTTGCGGGCTCGACAGGCTGAGCGTGTCGCTTGCCGGCTGCGCCATTTTTGTTGCCGCGCTCGCGTTCGGCATGGCGGCGGCCGCCGCCGCCGAGATACCGGCGAGCGACAACGCGGCGACGAGCGCAATTGCAGTCTGTGTTTTTTGTGTTTTCGGAAGTTTCATTTGGCGATCTCCGTTATCGGGGATGATCGCCCCCAACAGTATATCGCGACGCGCCCGCTGCTGGTTGCGTTAAATCTCGTTCATGCGCCGGATGGAACGTCGCGCGGCGGGTTGTCGCTTACTTTTCGGGCCTGTGGATGGATTCGCAAAGGAGCTTGTTTTTTTTGAACTTTTGTGCGAACAAATCAAGAACAAATATGGGTTCTGATTCGATGAACGCGCCGGCCAGAATTGTCAGGTTGCGTGCCGATGCGCAGGTACGCATGGCCTGCGAAGACAACTTGGACTTCATGCGACACCTAGATAGCAAGAGCGTGAAGCTCATAGTCACCTCCCCTCCTTACAACATCGGCAAAGCTTACGAACGACGAGAGTCGCTCGAGAACTATGTCAAAACCCAAACGCAGGTGATTTCAGAGTGCGTTCGCCTGCTGCATGATTGTGGCTCGATCTGCTGGCAAGTCGGCAATCACGTTCAGGATGGAGAGGTTTTCCCGCTCGATATTATTCTTTTTCACGTTTTCAAGGATCACGGACTTCAGTTGCGTAATCGGATCATCTGGCATTTTGAACACGGCTTGCACTGTTCGAAGCGATTGTCGGGACGACACGAAACCATTCTTTGGTTCACGAAATCGAAGGACTACACTTTCAATCTCGATCCCATCCGCGTCCCTTCGAAATACCCGAATAAGAAATACTTCAAGGGACCGAAAATCGGTCAGCTTTCTGGAAATCCGCTAGGTAAAAATCCCGGCGATGTTTGGATTTTTCCAAACGTAAAAAACAATCACGTCGAAAAAACGATCCATCCCTGTCAATTTCCAATCGAACTCGTCGAGAGATTGGTGCTATCGATGACGAATAAAGGAGACATCGTTTTTGACCCCTACATGGGAGTCGGCTCCGCCGTGGTCGGCGCGATCAAACACGACCGCATCGGATATGGGTGCGACAATCAGCCCAAATACGTTGATCTCGCGTGGGCGCGTGTGCATCAATTGCGGGCGGGAACGCTTAAGACTAGGCCGATGGATCGGCCCGTGTACGATCCAAAAAAGCCTTACGGTGGTCATCGCTGATCGGACGTCTCGCCTTGAAGATAGCTACATACTATTCGCATTTAAACGGGCTTGAGTTTCTTTTGGTCCACAAGTCCAATCTTTGGAAAGAAATTCAAGATGTAATCAAACGTGCCGACGCCACAAAATGCCAAACCAAAGTTTCTAAGGAGCTTAGAATAAAGGGCCAGCTGTTTTATTCACCTCGTGCGATGAATAAAGCCATCCGAACGGGCTTCGCCGGGCACAAGTGGAGCGAGCGGCGTATATCGTATTGGGTGACCTCCGATGCTCGGTTGATTCGAAAGACAATGTTCATGGGGCCTGCCCAGCAAAAGGCAGAGATCGAGGGCGCTGGCCTTAAGCCCCTTGCCTCATATAACCAAACCGATTTTGTGAAAGATCGTGTCGCGGTGGAAGTTCAGTTCGGAAAATATGCGTTCGTGGCGTATGACCTTTTTGTCAAGCATTTAGCGTTTTTCGTCGGCGACGTAATCGACGTCGGCGTTGAGATACTTCCGATGAAACAATTGCAACAACAGATGTCGTCGGGGGTCGGCTATTACGAAGGAGAGCTATACAACCTCGTTCGGGAAGGCAGAGGAGTTCCCGCGGTGCCTCTCATTCTCATCGGGGTTATCCCGTGAAGAACCCCCATGGCCTGGTATCGCAACCACTATGAATGCGCTCGTTGCGGTCGCAATTGGCCGGACGAATGGTCCTGCATGTGCGACGATGATTGTCCCTACTGCGGTGCTCGCCATATGTCGCCATATCACAGTGACAACCTGACTGAGGTAATTGTGCGGGAAGGCGATGAGTTTCTTGTGCTGCGGTCGCCAAAAAATGCGGCGCACCGCGCCAGCTATCGTGTGCGGGGTCGGTTCTCCACGTTCGCGCAAGCGGATGACTTCCTATCAAGAAACTGACGGTTGCCGCCGGCGCCTTACCCTTCCGGTTGCGCGGGGGACAAAACCCACCCCCGGAAGTGCGGCGCATTGCGCCCAAGTGGAATGCTCTTTTTGCGCCACCTCACCGCGTAAGCTTTTGCAGTTCCGGGAACGGCGCATAGGCTGTGCCGACGCAGCGGTCGCGCTCCTCAGGGTCGGCCTTTTCGCCTTTGGGAATTTCGGCGAAGCGATCGAAGCGGCCGGCCATGAACACGGCGGCGAGCTCCTTCGTTCCGGCATAATCGCCGCGCGGCGGCTTCTTGGCGTTGAAACGGAGACACACGACGTAGCGCAGATTGCCGCCTACGGTTTTCAGCACCGGCTCGGCAATGCCGGGGTCGCGGATGCCGGTCGGGTCGCTGAGATAGGCGTGCATGGCGGCAACAATTTCGGGTTTGTAATTGGCCGGATAGACGTTGATATCCGGATCGTTTTCGGGGGTCGCGCCGCCGATGCTCATGCCGCTCGCGCAGCCGCCAAGAAGCAAGGCCAGGCCGAGCATCGCCCCGCTGAATACCCGGCACATCGCTTCCGGCATGAATTGTCGCACTCCTTAACCGTCAGCCCGCGTGCGGGTTTAACCCCAAATCGCTCTGCCGGCCATTGCCGCATCAACCGGGATGGCCAGAGGCGCAAAATCCCCTATAAGGGGCGCCCACCTGCCGCCATGGTGCCTTAGTTCCAGTCTCCCTGCTTTAGCTTTATGCTTTCCTTCGGTCATCTCGTTCACGTCTACGGCCTGGTTGTGGTTGCCGGGGTCATCGGCTTTGAGAGCCTTGGCCTGCCCTTTCCCGGCGAGTCGGTTCTGATCCTCGCTTCGATTCTCGCCGGCACCAAACACGATCTCAATATTTTCGAGGTGGTGCTGACTGCCGCCGCTGCCGCAGTGCTCGGGCAAATGGCCGGGTACTTCATCGGCCGCGAATTCGGCTATCGGCTGCTGCTGCGCTATGGGCCATATCTGCGGCTCACCGAAAGCCGCATCAAGCTCGGCGAATATTTGTTCCTGCGGCACGGCGGCAAGATCATCATCATCGCCCGCTTCGTGCCGCTGTTGCGGGCGCTCGCCGGCATTCTGGCCGGCGCCAATCGCATGCCGTGGCGGCAATTCATGCTCGCCAATGTCGCCGGCGCGGTGCTGTGGTCGTGCGCGTTCGGGTTTGCCGCCTATATGCTTGGACGCCAGATCGAGAAGGTCGCGGGCCCCCTGGTCATTGTTATCGGCATCGCGGCGGTCGTGGTCATCGCGCTGGGCGCACATTTCGTCGGCCGCCACGAGGCGGAGCTGGCGGCGGAAGCCGAGCGCGCGCTGCCTGGACCGCTGGAGCCCCGGTAATGCCGCAGGCGGCGTTCAATCGCCGCCCTTCCCCGTTTGCCTTGCGGCCATTATCCGCGAGCGCCATATACTACCAAGGGGCGCCGCAAGGGCCCCGCAAAGTCGCTTGGCGAAGGGCTTTGACGGCATGTCGCGGATTTCCTCGTTTTCGAGCCCCTTTCTGCTTGGTTTCGACGAAATCGAGCGCGTACTCGATCGCGTCACTAAGGGCGCAGACGGTTATCCGCCCTACAACATCGAACGCATTGCGCGCAGCCCGGCTGGCCCGGAACGGCTGCGCATCACGCTTGCGGTCGCGGGTTTTACGCGCGATCAGCTCGACGTAACGCTCGAAGAGAGCCAGCTCGTCATTCGCGGCCGGCAGCAGGACGACAAGACGCGCGAATACCTGCATCGCGGTATCGCCGCGCGCCAGTTTCAGCGCAGCTTCGTGCTCGCCGAGGGAATGGAAGTGCTAAACGCCGATTTGAAGAACGGCTTGCTCGCCATCGATCTCGTGCGCCCGCAACCCGAGCGCGTCATAAAGTCGATCTCGATCAAAGAATCCGAGTAAGAAACCCGATAGGCTTGAACCGCGTTATCAAAAAGCAGGAGTAAGACGGCTATGTCGCCGGAGCGTCCCGAAACGAAACAGATCGCCATTTCTCCCGAAGCGCTGGCGCTTCTTGGGGACGGAGAGATCGCCTATGTCAAAACCATCCGTTCCGAGGACGTGCACACGCTGTTCCCGCAAGTTCCGGAGATCGAGCCCGGGTTGAAGCTATTTGCCTTGCACGCCGCCGACGGCACGCCGATCATGCTCACCGACAGCCGCGAAGCGGCAATCGCAAACGCGCTCAGCCAAAAACTGGAAACCGTGAGCGTGCACTGAGCAGGGGTCGGATATCAGTTATCAGTAGTCAGAGGGCCGCGTGACGCGGCCTTTTGTTTTCTGATTACTGATTACTGGTCACGGATTCCTGGCTTCCGCAGCTACGCAGCGGAAGCCGGTGGCATGGCCAAAACCGCATAGAGCGCCTCGGCATCCTGCGAGGCGCGCAACTTGTCCGCCACCGTGGAATCGCGCAGTAGCCGCGCTACCCGCGCCAGTGCCTTGAGATGGTCGGCGCCGGCCCCTTCCGGCGCCAGCAAAAGAAAAATCAGGTCCACCGGCTGGCCGTCGAGCGCCTCGAAATCGACGGGGCGATCGAGCCGGGCGAACAAACCGAACAGTCGGGCTAACGCGGGTAACTTGCCGTGGGGAATGGCGATGCCGTTACCGACAGCGGTAGAGCCGAGCTTTTCACGCTGCGTCAAGGTGTCGAAAATCGTCTTTTCGTTCTGCCCGGTCAGCGCCGCCGCGCGTGCAGCAAGTTCCTGCAGGACCTGCTTCTTGTTATTGACCTTAAGTGCAGGAAGGATCGCGTTTGGCGCGACCAGATCGGTGAGCGGCATCAGCGGGAACCTGGACAGCGAGGCGTCAAGCCTGGCGGACTTTAACGTCGCGCATGATCTTTTCCGGAAAACCGGCCTTCTTTCCCAATTTCACGTCGGGGCTGAGGTTTTTCGGAACCATGCGTAAAAGGCGGCGGACCATAGGGAGCGCCGGGAATTGCGTCAATGGGCATCCATCAATAGGCATAAGAGTCCGGAATTGCGAGGTTTTCCCCCTTGACCGGCCGCAAGTCGGCTGCCGCGGTTTCAACCGGTCCCCGGCATCCGATCAAGCAGATCGCGGCCGGGAGGCGTGTGACCGATGCTCCTTCAACCGACGGTGATAGCGGCGCAGCTTTTTTTCCAAGTGTAGCACCGCTTGGTCGGCACTGACGTAAGCGTCCGGCGCGCTTCCCTCCGCACGCAAAGTTATCTTGGAGTCAAGATGGAGCGCGCATTCGGTGCGAAAGCCGGAACCCTCGCGTTCGACCGTCGCATGGCCGGAATAACCGCCGTCGAAATATTTGCTCAACGCGTCGGCAATGCGCGCCTCGATGCGCGCGCGCAGCGCATCGCCGACGTCGAGATTCTTCCCGGAAATGCGAAAGGACAAGGCTGCCTCCGCGGCAAGCGCGGCGTACCTGATTTTCAACTAGGCATGCCCCCGCGCAGTGTCAACGTCGTGGAAACCGCAAGGCCAAGAACGGCGGCGCTCAGTTGATCGTCGCCGCCTGTTTCTCACGCCGCCGCTGTACCGACGAAGGAATGCGCATCGCTTCGCGGTACTTCGCGACCGTTCGCCGGGCGATGTCGATGCCAGCACCGCGCAATTTGTCGACGATGGTATCGTCGGACAGCACATCCTTGGCGCTTTCCGCGTCGATCAACTGCTTGATGCGATGGCGCACCGCCTCGGCCGAATGCGCTTCACCGCCATGCGCCGCCGCGATCGCCGAAGTGAAAAAATATTTGAGCTCGAATATACCGCGGCTGGTCGCCATGTATTTGTTGGCGGTCACCCGCGACACCGTGGATTCGTGCATGCCGATGGCCTCAGCGACCGTCTTGAGGTTGAGCGGCCGCAAATGCTCGACGCCGCGCGCGAAGAACCCGTCCTGCTGGCGCACGATCTCGTTGGCGACTTTGAGGATGGTGCGGGCGCGCTGATCGAGCGCGCGAACCAGCCAGGTCGCGTTTTGCAAACATTCGGCGAGATAGGTTTTTTCCGTATCGCGCCGCGCCACCGCCGACACCTCGGCGTAGTAGCTTTGATTGACCAAGACCTTCGGCAACGTGTCGGAATTAAGCTCCACGATCCAGCCGCCGTCGGGGCCGGGCCGGACAAACACATCGGGCACAATCGGCTGCACCAATGTTGAGCCAAAGCCCAGCCCGGGTTTAGGATTGAGACGGCGGACCTCCGCGATCATTTCCGCCAGATCCTCGTCGCCGACACCGCATACCTTTTTTAATGCCGCAAAATCGCGCTTCGCCACCAGATCGAGACGAAGGATCAAAGCTTGCATCGCCGGATCGAAGCGGTCGCGCTCCTTAAGCTGCAAGGCCAGACACTCCGCCAAGTCGCGCGCGCCAATTCCCGTCGGATCGAAACTCTGCAAAATGGCAAGCACGGCTTCGACTTCGTTGACGCTAGTGCCGAGTTTCGCCGCCACGGAGGCCAGGTCGGCGCTGAGGTATCCGGCTTCATCCAGCATATCGATGAGATATTGACCGATCATGCGCCGCGACGGTTCGGGGATGGCGATGACAAGCTGCTGGCGCAGCCAGTCGGCGAGCGTGGTTTCGGCGGGAACATACGCCTCCAAATTGTAGTCGCCGTCTGCGCGCCCACTGCCGACCGAAGCCCACTGCGAATATCCGGCCGGTCCCTCGGCCCCGCGGGGACTGCCTGAATCGCCCTCGTCAGGAAAAGCGTCATCGAGTCCGGAGTCCGCTTGATGTTCCGGAGCGCTGGCGGCCGCTCCGTTTTCACTCTCGACCCACTCTGCGCCGTCCGCGCTGCTATCGCGCACCGCCGCTGCCTCGGACTCCCTCACAGGCTCAGCGTCGTCAGCGCTTCGGTCGAGCAGCGGGTTGCGCTCAAGCTCACCCTCGACGTAAGCGACGAGATCGAGATTGGAGAGCTGCAACAGCTTGATCGCCTGCATGAGCTGCGGCGTCATCACCAGCGCCTGGCTCTGGCGGATCAGAAGTCTTTGCGTAAGCGCCATGGATACCCGGGGCCTGAACTGGTCCAATTCTTGCTTGTAATAGGGTGTACAGCAAGCCAGCGGCCGCGTCGTCAACCGATTTCCAATATTCTTAAAGCTCGAACTGCTCGCCCAAGTAGAGACGACGCACGTCAGGGTTGTTGACGATGTCGTCAGTGCGGCCCTCCATGAGGACCTCGCCCGAATAAATAATGTAGGCGCGATCGGTCAGCCCGAGGGTCTCGCGCACATTATGATCGGTGATCAGCACGCCGATGCCGCGGTTGGTCAGGTGCCGGACCAGCGCTTGAATGTCGCCAACCGCAATCGGATCGATGCCGGCAAACGGCTCGTCCAGCAGCATGTAGTTCGGCCGCGTCGCCAGTGAGCGGGCAATCTCGCACCGGCGGCGCTCGCCGCCGGAGAGCGCGATCGCCGGAGTTTTGCGCAGGTGCGCAATGTGGAACTCCTCGAGGAGGGCATCGAGATCGCGCTGGCGGCGCTTGGCATCGCGCTCGACCACTTCAAGCACGGCGCGGATGTTCTCCTCGACGGTGAGGCCGCGGAAAATGGAAGCTTCCTGCGGCAGGTAACCGATGCCGAGCCGAGCACGCTGGTACATGGGGAGCGCCGTAACATCGTAACCGTCGAGTTCGATGCGTCCTTTGTCGGCGTGGATGAGCCCCGTCATCATGTAAAAGACCGTAGTCTTGCCGGCCCCATTAGGGCCGAGCAAACCCACCGCCTCACCTCGCCGCAAATAGAGACTCACCCCTTTGACCACCTTGCGGCCGACAAAGCTTTTCTCCACGCCGTAAACCGAGATCACGCCTTTGCCGTCGGCCGCGACGCTGCCGTTACCCTGGCTTCGCCGGCGCGGACGATTCGGCTGTGGTCGCTCCTGGAGTGCAACTTGCTGCGCTTCGGCTAAAGCACGGCGTTGCGGCACTGGATCGGGCGCCCGCAATTCGGCCGGCGGCGGCTCGGGTGGCCGCGGTTCGGACGGCGGCGGTCCGGGTGGCGATTTGCGCGGGCTGCGAGCACGGCGCGCTTCGCGTGAGCTGCGGGCCGGTGCCGGCAAGCTCGCGATATCGTCGTAAGTAACGCTGATCACGCCGCCCATGCTGCCGAGGTCTATGGCATCGCCCGCGGCGCCAGCCTCACGGCGCAAGCCCGAGTTACGGCGCCAACGGAAGTATGAGAGAAAAGCCAACACGCGGTCCTCGCCAGGTCCGGCCCGAATAGCGGAATCTTCCGCACAAACAAACCGATTGCGCCAACAAATCAATTTTACCGGTTTTTCCTTGGATTGCTCCAGCGCCGCCCCTTAATTCGCGTGATTCGGCCCAATCGACATCAAATTCGGCGCGCCGTTTTCGCCCTTGCCGGGCAGAATAAGAGCGCGAACGCGATTTTGGCTCGAGACCCCGGAATCGAGGTGTGCGTTTCCGGTCACCGTATCGACGACGACACGGTCGCCGTGAAGCACATTTTTTCCCTGACTGACGACCACATTGCCGGTCAGCGTGACAGTCTTCTTTTTCAAATCGTAGACGCCGAGATCGCCGCTGGCGTTCTGGTCCTTGGAGATGACCGTTACTCCGCCGCGCGCTTCGATCCGGCGAATATCCTGCTGGCCTTGTGGCATAACGCTGGTCCGCTGCAATTGTGCGTGCGACCCATTCGCGGCTGCCGAGTTCCCGGCGGCAACCGTCTGGCGACCGCCGCTTCGTCCGCCGTAAAAGACGACCAGGGTCTGACATTTTATGGTCGTGTCACCCTGGATCACCGTCACGTCGCCGGAAAAGGTCGCCATCTTGTCCCGGTCGCGCACTTCGAGTGTCGCCGATTCGATCTGAATCGGCTGGTCCTGATTCTCAGAAGCGGCGTCGGCGGCCTGGCCGGCCGTAGCCGCGCCCGCCGCGGCCAGACGGTGCGCGGCCGCCGCGCACAGCGGCCCGAGCAGGACCAAAAAAACTGCAAGCCGAAACCAGCGTTTCATTGCTCGCTTGCCTGCGAAGAGCCCTGATCCGGGATGATTGTCGTCGCCACGCCGCCGGAAAAGCGGATGACGGCGCCGCTCTCGGTCACCTCCATCCGCTTGGCGCTGATTTGGCCGTTGGTCAATTTCACCCAGACCGGTTGCTGCGTCACCACGTTGCCTTTGTGGACGTCGACCACCGCCTGGCTCAAATGCACCTCAAAGCCGCTGGTGGAGACGAGATGGACGGCGTCGTTGAGCGTGAGCATCTCGCTCTTGACGTTATACATCCCGGAATCGGACACGATGTTGACGGTACTGTCATCTTGCATTTTCACGTTCGCCTCGATCTGGTGCAACTCCATCAGATCAGGCTTGGTGATGTCCTGCTCCGCCGATTTGGCGGTGAATTGATAAGGTCGGGAATCCGCAGTGTAGCCGGAGATCCGCGGCTGCTGCATGGTCACCTTGGTGCCTCTGATCACCAGATTTCCCAACTCGGCAGGCAACCGGAGCGCCCCGATGGTCGGCATATAATTAACCGCGACGACCATGAACAAAGCTGCGGCAATGACCGCCGGCAAGCCGATCCGAAGCAAGCGCACGTGGCGGCTGTGGCGCCGCGCGGCGCGATAAATGCGATCGGCGTCGCCGCGGGACGTCGTGGTAAAGCCGCCCCGTCGCGTAATGGTTTCAGCGAAGGCCGTGGTCAGCTTGCTCCCCTCGCGTGACTATGCCCGTACTAGCCTTTTAGCGCGCCCACCGGCCCATTGTCGCCTGTGAATATGGCTGATCACGGGCGGGCACAGCACCGTGAAAAGCGCAAAATCCTAAGTAAGCCTCGTGGCTTGGCCGAAGTCCGCACGACGTATTGGCCAACGCCGTTCGACTCAAGAATGGGCAAAAATATCCTCGGCGGCGAAACCGGCGATATCGAGCCGCGCCCTTTCGGGAAGAAAGCGAAAACAGGCTGCGGCCAGCTTTTCCCGGCCCTCTCGCATGAGCATTGCGTCCAGCCGCTCCCTGAGAGCGTGCAGATAGATGACATCGGCGGCCGCGTAGGAGATTTGCGCGTCGGTCAGTTCGCCTGCGCCCCAGTCCGACAATTGTTGCTGCTTGGAGAGGTCATGGCCCAGGACCTCGCGCACCAGATCCTTAAGCCCGTGCTTGTCGGTATAGGTCCGCACCAGCCGTGAAGCGATCTTGGTGCAATAGACCGGCTCGGCCATCACGCCGAAGGCCTTATAGAGCGTCGCCAAGTCGAAGCGCGCGAAGTGAAAGATCTTGAGCAGGCTGCGATCGGCAAGAAGCCGCATTAGGTTTGGCGCGGAACCGGGTTGCGGCTGCGCCGGGATTTGCACCGCATCCGCAGATCCGTCGCCCGGCGATAGCTGGACGAGACAGAGCCGGTCGCGCCCGAGATTGAGCCCCATTGTCTCAGTGTCGATCGCCACCGCGCCGCTGTAGCGCGACAGGTCCGGCAGATCGCCGCGATGCAGACGGATGGTCATGCGGAAATGCGCTTCGGCTCTTCGTATGGCGCTCGCCGCCGCGTCGCCCCGGCGGCAAGCCTTGAATATCGCACCCGCAACGCCCCGTCAAAAATCAGCCGGCGGCCGTCGCTTTAAGGCCGGCAAGCTCGAAGCTCAGCGCTTTCAACTTCTGCCGCGCGGCCGCGTTATAGGCCTGCGCGTCGGCTTTGGCCTCGCGCTGACCGTTAAAATAGAGCCCGGTCTTTCCCTCCATCTCGGGAGAGACCGCAAGCCGCATGATCGCATCAGCACCTTCCTCGACGGTGCTCATCGGCGTGCCGAACTGGCGCACCATAGTCGTATTCATGAAGGTCGCCGGATGAAGCGTATTGACGGTGACGCCGGTGCCGGCAAGTTCGGCGGCGAGGTCTATGGTAAACAAAATCTGCGCCAGCTTGCTCTGCCGATAGGCGCGCATGCCACTGTAGCTGTGAGTCAGCATAACGTCATCAAAGTCGATCGCCTGCTGGCCGAGGGAGGAGACGTTGACGATGCGCGCTGGCGCACTGTTCTTGAGGAGCGGTAGCAGCAAATGGGTGAGTAAAAATCCGGAAAGGTAATTCACCGCGAAACGCAATTCGTAGCCGTCGGCGCTCTCCTGCCGCACGCCCTGCGGGCCGCCGCTGCCGATGCCGGCATTGTTGATGAGAAGATCTAGCCCCTGCGTCGATAGCTGAACCGCGTCCGAGAGGCGCCGCACCTCAGCGAGCGCCGACAGATCCGCTGCGATGAACTCGGCCGCACCGCCGGCCTTTTCGATCGCGCCAAGGACCTGCTTGCCGCGTTCGCGATCGCGGCCGTGTACCAAAAGCCGCCATCCGTCGCGGCCGAGCCGGTACGCCACCTCCCGCCCGACGCCGTCGGTTGATCCGGTGACGAGGGCGGTTTTCCGGTTTGGCTTTGCCATCTCTCAACTCCGTCTGGACGAAGCCGCATGGAAGAAGATTTTTGTGCGCCGGGCAATACCGGCAGCGCGTTCCCTGAAGGTGAAAACGATGTCGGCACCGTGGAACGAACGTCGGTGTTTCACGTTTGCGGAAGGACAGCCCTGCGTCGGGTCGGCCATCAGGCAAGCGGCGGGGGTAGCAAGGTTAACTACGCAACATTTGCTTCAAGGAGGAAGCCTCATGTTAAAATTGGTCACGGTGGCCGTCGCGGCGGGCCTATTCTCAGTCGCTGCTTATGCTGCGCCAGAAGCCACCATGCAAACGTCCATACCGCAGAATGCAGTCACCGTGACGGATTGGTACAAACAGGACGTGTACGATCCGAACAACAACAAGATCGGCGAGGTCATGGACGTGCTGGTCGACAAATCCGGCAGGATCAATACGCTGATCGTGGGCGTTGGCGGCTTTCTCGGCGCCGGCGAGAAAGATGTCGCCGTTCCGTTCGAGGCGGTCGAGGCCACTATGAAGAACAAAAAGATGTACCTGGTGATGAACGCGACCAAGGACGGCCTCAAGAGTGCGCCGGGATTCAAATACGACAGCACCACGACGACTTGGGTACCGGACAACAAAAGATAGGTTTCTAGTCCCGTAAAAGGCCCGGCCGCATGCCGGGCTTTTTCGTTTTCGGTCGGGCCATATCTCTGTCCGGCAGCCGCCGCCCAGGTTTGCGGCGTCATGGAACCAAAACGCGGCCTTTGCGCTTACCACCCCCGGAAACGACGGATCAGCTGATGAGGGACCTGTTATGTCACTGCTCAAATGGGCGCTGATATTCTTTCTGATTTCGCTTGTGGCGGCGCTGTTCGGCTTTACCGGACTATCGGCGGCCACGGCCGATATCGCCCGCGTCCTGTTCTATATTTTCCTGGTCATTTTCCTGGTGCTTTTGATCCTGGGGCTTGTCGTTTTCCGCGGCGCTTGAGGTCTCTTGCGGCGGCAAAGCGAAGCCCAAAGCCTCTTAGTCTCCTCTCCTTGCCCTAAGTTGAGCCCAGGCGCCGTATAAGGATCGTTTCCCTTCATCCGCCCCGCGCGGTACGATTGTGCCGATTCGGGGGTTGTCACCGCCCGCGTTTGTGCGTGGGCAAGGTCCCTTCATCGCGTAGCAAGCACGGTTGAGCGATTATCCCGCCGGGAGCATTAGACCCCGGTCAGAGGGGAGGGGAATTATGAAAACGCTGGTACTGGCATTCGGCTTTGCCGTCATCACCGCGCCCGCTTTCGCCCAGGCGATCCAGCCGGCCGACGCGAAAGCGCAAGTCGGCAAAACCGTGACCGTGGAAGGTATGGTCGACAACGTCCACACCACCGCGGCCGGCAACACCTATATCGACATTGGCGGCCGCTACCCGAACAACACGTTCGCGGCGGTGATCTTTGCCGCGGACGTGAGCAAGTTCACCAATGTGGCCGCGCTCAAGGGCAAGACTGTGGACATCACCGGGCCGGTCAAGCTCTACAAGGACAAGCCGGAAATCATTCTGAAAAGCGCCGATCAGCTGAAAACCAAATAGCGATCGGCCCTACCTTGCCCGCTTGCTAGATCCCGGGGCCGCGGTTGTAGGCATCGACCAGTTGATTATAGTCGCGCAGCAGGCGCTGCGGCGAGCCTTCTACCATCCAACCGCTGCCGGCGCTCAACGTCATCCGTTCGCTGGAGCTGTACGGAACATGATCGCGGATGCGCCGCATCAATTGCTTCCCGGTGACCAAATACGACTTAGCGTTGTTCATAAAGAACGACCCAATCTTGGCATCGCCGCCGGCGCCTGATGCCTGTTCGGCGCCCTTGATCGCCTCTTCGTAGTCGTTCAGCGCCTGAGTGATCGCGGCGAGGTCGGGCGTCGCGGCTTCTTGAGCGTGAAGCACGCGCTTGGCCTGAATCATCAACGCCTCAACATAATAATGCGCCTTGCGGCCTTCGCTCTGCTCGATCGCGGCGAGTTTTTCCAGCGCGCGCTTGTCGTTGACGACTTCGACCGCATCGCGCAGCTTCTGGTCGGCGCCGGCGAACGCATCCCAGGCGGCGACGAGGCGCGGGTGGAGCGCCCTGCCCTTCGCCATGCCATCGTCTTTATAGTTCTCCGCGGAATAGTAGTCGTCGGCCTCCTTGAGCAGCGGCTCGAGCTTGCCCACGGCATCGGCGTAAGCCGTGGCGGCGGCTTCGAGCGCAGCGTCGTGCGGCTCCATGGCATTTGCCTTCTCCACCTTGTTCCGGCAGTCCGACGTGTCGTAGATGGTGTAGGTACCGTAGATGATGCGCTCGCGGCCGGTGGGCCCGCCTTGTGCAGCCCAACTGAAATAACGCTTGTGCGAATCGTAGGCGCGCTCGGAGAGCCGATTGATACAACCGACATAGGCGTTCATTTTTGCAACCGGCGGCAGCGTATCAGCGGCGGCGATATCGGGGGGAAACACGGTAAAGAGCGGCGCCAACACCGCGCTCGCGCAAGTCAGTACCAATGCGGAAAACCGCTTCATATTTGCCCCCAATGCCAGCGGCCGCTACGCTGCCGCGCTCGCTTTAACCTGGCCGAGCGATTGCGTGAAGGCCGTGATATAGATCACGTTTGTCCTGCTCGCGCGCGCACCGAGGAGGACGCAACCATGCGAAATCGGCTTGGGCTTGCGGCGATCGCGCTCGCCGCCGCGGCTGCGATTTTTGCCGTCTCATCCGCCGTCGAAGCGAAAGGACGCCCGGTTAATCCGCGTAACGCGAGCCTTGCGCTTTGGGCGGGCGGCACTATTCCGACCGGAAAAACGGTAACCGGTACGCATCCCTGCGGCCGACAGCTCACCTGTATCGGCGGCACTCCCGGCAATTTTTCCAGCCGCGAGTGCCATTGGGAGTAAACGGGCGCGACAGGCCGATCGCGCAGATTGTCGGGAAAAAATTGGCGGATTACGCTCCGCCCGTCTGGCCATCGGGGCGGACGTGAGCACGGATCACTCGAACAATGGCGCGTTATTACTTCCACCTCACAGACGGCAAGCAAGTTCTGAGCAACCACAAAGGCATCGACCTGCCGGGCGACGCCGCCGCGCGCGAGGACGCAACGGCGCTGGCCCGCAATCTCAAAAACGGCCGCACCATGCCCAACTGGAATTGGGCAGGCTGGTTCGTCGCCATCGTCGATGAGCATGGCCGCAAGGTCGACGAAGTGCCGATCGCCGATATTTGAGAGCTTAAGTTTTGAGGCGCAAAAAATCCCGGCTTCGCTCGCGGATGAATTTGGGGAGGACCACGTGCGGGTTGCGATTGTCAGCGGGGCCGGCAGCGGCATTGGCGAGGCGACGGCTCGGGCGCTGGCGCGCGACAGTCACAGTGTCGCTGTAGCCGATATCAACCTCGCCGGCGCGCAGCGTGTCGCCCAATCGCTGCCGGGCAGCGGTCATATTGCCGTTCATACCGATGTCACCGAGGAGCGCTCGGTCGAGGCGCTGTTCGACGAGGTCGAGAGAAAGCTCGGCCCGGTGGCCGTGCTCGCCTGTGTCGCCGGCGCCGTGTTCATGACGCCCGGCCAAAAACCCACCATCGTCAACATGACGACGGAGAACTGGATCAAGACCGAGGCGCTCAACGCGCGCGGGCCGTTCCTGTGTATCCGCGCCATGCTCCAGCGCCGCAGCAAGACACCTGTCGCTGACGGACGCATCGTCACGGTCGCTTCAATGTCCGGCATCGTGCCCAAGAGTCCGCCCGGACCTGCTTATTCGGCGGCGAAGGCGGCCAACATTCATTTAGCGCGCGTCGCGGCGCTGGAAGCGGCACCGCTCGGCATCACCGTCAATGTTGTGGCGCCCGGACTGACCGACACGCCGGCGGTGCGCGGCGACCTCACCGGCGAGCAGATCGAAGCGGCGCGGAAAGTGATTCCCATCGGCCGGCTCGGCCGGCCCGAAGACATCGCCGAGATCATCGCCTTTCTCGCCTCGCCGCGCGCCGGCTA
>Ga0335078_10004931_pt1 | contig 19772 bp, 17 predicted proteins | sample Lox_Sample_32_FD_206711 | JGI IMG/M metagenome (GOLD analysis project Ga0335078, IMG submission 206711) | Soil microbial communities from Loxahatchee National Wildlife Refuge, Florida, United States - Lox_Sample_3.2 | ecosystem: Environmental > Terrestrial > Soil > Wetlands | place: USA... | reverse complement strand
CGGGAACGTCTCCCGGGCATCGCCCGTGCTGACCACGGTTTCGTTGCGGAGGCTGTCGACCATCGCCCCGGCGACGCGACCGTACACCGGGGTCAGCAAGCCGAGGAAGAAGCGGGACGCTTTGGGGGAAAGAACCGAAACCCGCACCAGGCGGCGCCTGAGGCCCCGTTGCCGAGCGTACTCGCGAATGATCTCGGCGTACGAGACCCGGTCGCTCCCACCAATTTCGAAGATCCCGCCGCGGTCGTGCCCGAGGGCCGCCAGCAGGTACTCGACGAGATCCTCGATCGCGATCGGCTGCGCCGCGGTGTTGACCCAGCGCGGGGTGATCATCACCGGTAGATTCTCGGCCAGCGCCCGGACCGTCTCGTACGAAGCGCTCCCCGAGCCGATCACGATCGAGGCGCGGAACTCAATCGTCGGCACGCCGGAGGCGCGGAGAATGTCGCCGACCTGCTGACGACTCGCCAGGTGCGGAGACAGTCCGGTGCCGTGCCCAAGGCCGCCCAGGTAGATGATCCGGCTCACGCCGGCGTCTCGAGCCGCCGCCGCAAAGTTCCTCGCTGCTGCGCGGTCAAGCCTCTCGAAATCTCCCGTGGCGTTCATCGAATGGATGAGGTAATACGCGGTGTGAACGCCTTGCGTGGCCGGGGCGAGCGACCGAGCGTCGAGCACATCACCCACGATGATCTGAGTGTCGGGGGCGGTCCGCCCGGCCAGCGCTTCCGGCCGCCGCGTCAGGCAGCGCACGCCGAGGTGTCGCTCGGCCTCGAGATGGCGTAACAGACGGCCACCGACGTACCCCGTGGCCCCGGTCAACAGCACGGCTCGGTGTCCGGCCTCCCCCACGGCTGTTCGATTACTGCGAGCCTGCGCTGTTGGGGATCCGTGCTGCCGCCGAGCGGCGCCTGATGAGGCCGGCTGGGCGCAGACGAGAGACACGCACACCCGCCGCACTCGCGCAGAGCACGATCAGCAGAACCCCACTGACGAGCTCGTTGAGCCAGGCCACGTGGTCAGTGGCGTAGCCAAGCAGCCAGGGGCTGACCGCGAGCCAGACCCCGCCGAGCAGTGTGACAAACGCCGCTGGGCGAAGGTTGGCAATCAAGAGCGCGAGCGGCCCGACCCCGAACACGACGGCGACGTGGTTGGCGACCGCCGAGTGGCTGTCGGCAAAGCCCCACACCCAGGGGGACAGGGCGATCCAGAGGATCAGAGCGCCGGCGGCGAGCGGAAGCCGTTCGTAGGTGCTCGGCAGGCGGACTCGTTTCATTCGATCACCTCGAGCTCGGGCCGCGCGAAGACGGCGAAGAGCAGATACATGGCGGGAAGCACGAGCAGCAGGATGGCGCCGCCCGCAATTGCGATTGCCCCCAACGCGGCGTGCGTTGCCGCCGCGCTATGGATTGTCAGCCGGGAGCCGATCAGGTGAGGATCCTGGATCACGAACCAGCCCCAGAGCAACGCGGCGCCGTTGAGGAGCGCCGCGCCGCGAGCCACCGAATACCGCCGGCTCCACAAGGCGAGCAGCCATAGCACTCCCGCCCCCAGGCCGACGACCACTATCGGTAGCGCGGGTCCGATCAGACTGTGCCATACGCCGGGAGCCGCGGTGGCGGCGACCGCTGGGGCAACGAGGCTGAGCGACAGCATGAGAGCACCAAACTGAAGACCTCGTCGGCGGAAGGACTCGACCAGTCGCGGGTCGCCGGAGCGCACCACGGCGGACGCCACGAAGCTCGCGGCGAGCTGCGCGCAGAGAGTCGTCGCCAACGCTCCGATCAGCAAAGCGAACGGTCCGGCCCACGGAATGTGCGGGACCGGCGCGGCGGTCAGGCCGCGAGAACTCGAAACCACGGCGAGCCCACCCGCAACGGTGCCGAACGCGAACGGCGCCACCACGCTGGCGATGCCGAACAGCCGGCTCAGGAGGAGCTGGCTGCGCGTGCGCGTGTCTGGGCCGGCGCGCAGGCCGAACGCGGCGCTGCGAACGACGATCGCGAGCAGAGCGACGGTCAGGGGCGCGAGTAGAGCGGTGCCGAGTGCCGAGAAGGCGACCGGGAACGCGGAGAAGAGGATCGTGATCGAGAAGATCAGCCACACGTGGTTGGCTTCCCAGACCGGCCCGATCGTGGCCGCGATCGCTTCGCGATCTGCGTCTCCGTATCCCGCGAGCAGATCCAGGATTCCCGCTCCGAAATCGGCGCCGGCAAAGGTGGCGTACACGGTCAGCGAAACACCGAGGAGCGTCGCGATCAGCGCTGGAAGGCTCACGCGACCTCCACGGCTGCCGCCGGCAGTCCCGCGACCGGCCTGGCGGCGATGCGGCGAACGCTCCAGATCGTAAGCGCGGTCAGGGCGACGTAGAGCAGTGTGAACGCTGTGAACGTGGCGCCGAGGCCGGGCGAGCTCGTGACCCCGCTCGACGTTCGAAACACCGCGTAGACGATCCAGGGTTGACGGCCGAGTTCACTGACCAGCCAGCCGAGCTCGTTTGCCAGAAACGCGAGCGGGCCCGCAGCCCCGACGGCTATGAGCGTCCAGCGGTCCTCCGGGCCGTTGGTCCCCCGCCGCCGGCGCAGCCAGTACCACAGGCTTAGCGCTACGAGCCCCGTACCGATTCCGACCATGCCGATGAACGCGAGGCGGACATAGGGCGCTAGTGGCGTCCGATCGGCCTTCGGGAATGTGCCCAGGCCGCGTACGGGCGCGTTCGGGTTATCGAAGGCGAGCACGCTCAGCAGATGCGGAACCTTGACGTTGAGTACGTCGCCGTTATGTCCCGGCAGGGGGAACCCGCCGATGTTGAGACCCGCGCCCGCCTCGGTGCGCGTGACGCCCTCGATCGCCGCGAGCGTCGCCGGCTGGTGGTTCGCCACCGTGCGACCGAGGAGGTCGCCGGCGGCGAGCTGCAGCGGCGCCAGGATCGCCGCCATGGACAGCGCCAGGGCAATCGCCTTGCGGTGGTACGCGTCACGCCGTCCGCGCAGCATCCCGATCGCGTACACGCTGGCGACGCCGAACGCCGTCGCGAGATAGGCGCCGAGCACCATATGCGAGGTCTCGGTCGCCCAGGCAGGGTTGAACATCGCCGCCAGCGGATCGACGTGCGTCACCTGGCCGTGAACGATCTGGAAGCCGCTGGGGACGTTCATCCAAGCGTTGGCAGTGACGATGAAGAACGCCGAGGCGACGGCGGCGAACGCGATCGGGATCCCTGAGAGCCAGTGGGCGCGGGGGGAAAGCCGGTTCCAGCCGTAGAGGTAGATGCCGACGAAGATCGCCTCGAGGAAGAATGCCGCGCCCTCGAGTGAGAACGGAAGGCCGATGATCCCGCCGGCATAGGCCATGAAGCGCGGGAACAGCAGCCCCAGCTCGAAGCTGATGATCGTGCCTGATGCGGCGCCGACCGCGAACAGGACGCCGAAAACCTTCGACCAGCGGAGCGCGAGCGCGCGCCACACCGGATCCCCGGTGCGCAGGTGCATCCCCTCGGCGACGACCATCATCAGCGGGAGCCCGACCCCGAGCACCGCGAAGAACAGATGAAAGCTGAGCGAGGTGCCGATCTGGCTACGGCCGGCGGTGAGGTGAGAGATGGCGGCTGGCGGGAGTAAGCTGGTCGGCATCTACTACGCAGTGTAGCAGTCTCGCCGGACTGTCTACTACGACTTGTAACAGCAAGCCGCTCCAACGCCCCCGGGCATGTGTTACTATGCAGCATAGTAACTATGAGGATGGCTCGCCACACCGACGTCTCCGGAGCACCTTCGGTCCCGCCCTCGTTGCACGGACTCGAGGACGAGGTGATGCAAGTCATCTGGGAGCTCGGGGAAGCGTCTGTCCGCGAGGTCATGGAGGCGCTCAACGGCAGGGCTCCCAAGGAGCGTGCCTACACGACATATATGACGATCATGCGCAGGCTCGCGGGCAAGGGGATGCTCCGGAGCCGGCGGGAAGGCAAGGCTGATCTCTACGCGCCTACCTACACCCGCCATCAGTACAACGATTTGCGCGCCCGAGCGGAGCTCGAGTCGGTGGTCGAACAGTACGGCGAGGTAGCTCTCGCTCACATCGCGCGGCAGATGGCGGCGCTCGATCCGGCGCGACGCCGGGCCTTGCAGCGGGTCGCTCGTGGGACGTGAGATCGTGAGGCGTGCTCATCATCCCCTCGTGTTGCCGCTCGCATTTCTGCTCGCAGGGGCCGGAGCCGCAGCCTCGGCCGCGCCGGTGGGCGCTGCAATAGCTTCAGTTCATCGCGCCTCCGCCACGAGTGCTCGCCTCCAGCTGGCGGGCATCCCGTTGTCGTACCCGCGCCTAAACGGCGCCGCGTGGCTCCTGCTCGGTCTCGCGCTGATCGGCGCGTCCGCGATCGCCCTTGCGCTACGGGCTGCACTCCGCCAGCGCAGCGCCTACCGCCGGTTGCTCGCTCGGCTCGAGGTAGTCGGTCATCTGCGTGACCACCCCCGGGTTCGCGTAATCGCGGACCCTCATCCACAGGCTTTCTGCGCCGGCTACCTTCGCCCCCGGGTGTACGTCTCCCAGGCCGCTTTGGACCTCCTCAGCGAAGCACAGCTCGACGCCGTGCTGGCTCATGAGCACCATCATCGGCGAGTGCGGGATCCGTTGCGCCTGGCGTGCGGCCGAGTCCTCAGCCAGGCCCTGTTCTTCGTTCCCGCACTGAAGGCGCTGTTTGGCCGGTATGCGGATCTGGCCGAGCTGAATGCCGACGATGCAGCGGTACGCGCTCGCACCGGCGGACGCGCCGCGCTGGCCTCGGCGCTGCTGGCGTTCGATGCCGCCGGAGCCGGGATTTCGCCCGAGCGGGTCGACTCTCTCCTGGGTCAAGCCGTCGGTTGGCGGCGCCCGTGGTGGCTGTTGAGCGCATCGTTTGCCTCGCTGACAGGGTTGACGGTGGTCACGTGGGGCACGAGCCAGGCCGCGTCCGCGCGGGCCACATTCAACTTCCCACTCCTATCGGCGCGGCCGTGTCTGGCGATGCTGCTCTTGCCGCTCCTGGCCGGCATCACGCTGATCGGCCGGCGCGCGGCGGCTAGGCGCGGTGCCGCGGGCAGCTAGCGAGCGATCGCCTCGGCTGCGCACTGCTCGCGCCGGACCTCCGTCGCTGGGCGAACCTGCCGGGTCGATACGATCGACCGGATCGATGAGCGTGTCGCTCGATACCCGCTCGCCCAATGGCGTGCCCGCAGCCGGTCGGCCGGCCGCGCGTGCGTTCACGCTCGTCTTTCAGGCCGGTTTGGTCCTCGGGCTGCTCGGGCTGGCCGCGTTTGTGCCGGTGCTTATCCGGTTGCTCGAGAGCTGGCGAGTGTCACCCGGCGCGGTATCGCACCACGTGTCGATCCTCGGGCAGCGGTTGGGCTATCCGACGGCCAACGCTGGAGCGCTGATCGTCCTCGGTCTCGCGCTGCTCGGCGGCACCATGGTGGCGATTGCCGTGTTCGCCATCGGACGGGAGCTGAGGCATGCCCGCCGGCTAACCCGCCGGCTGGCCGAGCTGCGACCCATTGTCCGTGACGGTGTGTACGTGATCGAAGACCAGCGTGTCCAGGCGTTCTGCGCAGGCCTCGTTTGGCCGCGCGTATACATCACCACCGGCGCGCTCGCGATGCTCGACGAGCAGAGCCTGAATGCAGTGCTGTGCCACGAACGCCACCACGCCCGGTGTCGCCACCCGCTACGGCTGGCCGCGAGCCGGGTGATCGCGCGGTCGTTCTTCTTCCTCCCTGGGATTGCGGAGCTCGTCCGCGGGCAGCAGGTGCTCGCCGAGGTGAGTGCAGACGAGAGCGCGGTGGCCGCCGCGGCCGGCGATCGGTCTGCGCTCGCCCGCGCGATGCTCAGCTTCGACGATGCCTCATACCACGGCGAGCCGTCGGGCATCGATCCCGTCCGCGTCGATTACCTCCTTGGCGCGCCGCTGAGCTGGCGGTTCCCGGCTGTGATATTCGGAGCGGCGGTCGCGCTGCTGGCAGTGATTGTCATGGCGACGATCCTCGTTGGGCGCGCCGCGGCCGGCTCAGCCACGTTGGATCCTCCCTTCCTCTCGACCCAGCCGTGCATCGTGACGCTCGCCCTAATCCCCTACGGCGTCGGTCTCGTCTCGGCGCGGTTCGGCCTTATCGCGCGTGGGCGTGGGCGCATGTCCGGCAGCAGGCTTACCGACACCCGGTCTTAAAACTACGCTCCGTCGGCGACGGGGCCTATCCTCTTCCCATGGCGCGATCACCTGCACCGGCCGTACCGCCGGCGCTACACGAGCTCGAGGCCGAGATCATGGACGAGGTCTGGCGCCAAGGCGAGACCACGGTCAAACTCGTGATGGATGCGCTCAACCGCAAGCGGAAGCCGCCGCGCGCCTACACGACTTATATGACGGTGATGCGGCGCCTGAACGAGAAGGGGCTGCTTGACCGCACGAGAGCCGGCCGGCAGGACAGCTACGCGCCCCGACTCAGTCGCGAGGAATACCAGGAGTTGCGCGCGGGCGCCCAGGTCGACGGCCTGATTGAAGAGTTCGGCGACGTTGCGTTGGCGCACTTTGCCAGAAGTCTGCAGGGGCTCGACCCCGCGCGTCGGCGCCAGCTCCGTCGCCTGGCCGGCAGGCTGTAAGCGGGATTCGCTCGGGCCATAGGCGGGTGGCCGCTCACCTCTTCGACTCGTAGATAGTCCCATCCGAGCCGTCGCTTACAGTCGCGAACACGTGTTCGACGTTCGTTCCGATTCGCGATCTCAGGAAACGCCCGCGTCGCTCGCTGAAGAGTGGCCGTGGTTTGAAGAGCTGAATGTCGAACAGAGGGCGGCGGTTCGTCATCCGGGCGGTCCCCTGCTGATCCTGGCCGGCGCGGGAACCGGCAAGACCACGACGCTGTGCGGACGGGTCGCTTGGCTCGTCGCCGATGGGGTCGCGCCTGAGCGAATCCTGCTGTTGACGTTCACGCGCCGCGCGGCGCGGGAGATGTTGCAGCGCGCGCGAGCGCTGGTGGCGATGCCAAATGGGTCCCGCGGCGTGATGGGTGGCACCTTCCATTCTGTCGCCCACCATTTCGTCCGTCGGCATGCGGCGGCGCTCGGGTTGCCGGCGGGCTTTGGGCTGCTCGATGCGGGAGACGCCGCCGATGTGCTCGATCTCGTGCGCGAGGAACACGGGCACGCGGAGCGGGCGCGACGGTTTCCGAAGAAGAGCACTCTGCTCGATATCTACTCCCGCACGGTGAATGCGCAGCGACCGCTTTCCGCTGTGCTCGCCGACTCCTTTCCGTGGTGCGAGGAGCACCGGGACGACATCGCCGCGCTGTTCAGGGCATACACGGCTCGGAAGCGCGCGCTCGGAGTCATCGACCTCGACGACCTGCTCTTGTACTGGCGGGGCCTGGCCACCGACGAGGTAGTCGGCGCGCAGATCGATGCGCAGTTCGATCACGTGCTCATCGACGAATACCAGGACGTCAACGGCCTGCAGGTCGACATCGTCCGCCACCTGCGACGGAACTGCCGGGACGTGACCGCGGTGGGAGACGACTTTCAGGCGATCTATAGCTGGAGAGCCGCGTCGGCCAGGCACATCCTCGACTTCCCCGAACACTTTCCCGACGCCACGGTCGTCACCCTGGAGAGCAACTACCGCTCGACGCAGCCGATCCTCAACATCGCCAACGCGCTGTCGGCGCAGGCGGAGCGCGCGTTCCCCAAGCAGCTGCGGACCGACCGCGAGGGCGGTGTCGCTCCCGAGCTGATCTTCTGCCGCGACGAGTCCGCGCAGGCGAGTGAGATCGCTGACCGCGTGCTCGAGGCCAGGGAGCGAGGGATGGACCTGCGCCAGCAGGCCGCGCTCATGCGGACCTCGCACGACAGCGCTCTGCTGGAGCTCGAGCTGTCTCGACGGCAGATCCCGTTCGTCAAGTACGGCGGCCTGCGCTATCTCGAAGCCGCTCACGTGAAGGACCTGATCGCGCTGTTTCGCCTCGCCGACAACCCACAGGACGAGATCTCGTGGTTCCGCGTGCTCCAGCTGCTCGACGGAGTGGGTCCGGCGACCGCTCGCCGCGCCATCGACGTGCTCGTGACCGCGGACGGCGACGAGCTCGTGGCGTGGCCGGACGCCCGGGCGGTACTCCCCGCTGACGCCCGCCCGCTCGCCGACGCCGTCATCGAGGCTCTACGCGCAGCCCGCAGAGAGGCCGCGGCAGGCGTGCGGGCGGAGCTTCTCGGCCGATCGCTTGCGCCGTTGATCAAGGCGAGGTATCCGGACGGTGCGTTGCGGATGCAAGACCTCGATCAGTTGGTCGCCGCCGCCCGCGAGGCATCGGCGCTTGGCCACTTCATTTCGGAGCTTGTCATCGATCCGCCCACGTCGAGCTCAGACCTGGCCGGACCGCCGCATCTGGACGAGGACCACCTCGTCCTGTCGACGATCCACTCCGCTAAGGGCCTTGAATGGCACGCCGTCCACGTCCTCGCGCTCTACGACGGCAACTTCCCCGCGTGCATGGCCGCCGGTTCGACGGAGACGATCGACGAGGAGCGTCGGCTCCTTTACGTCGCGATGACCCGCGCCCGTCGCCAACTCCATCTCTACGTCCCTCTCCGCTATTACCACCGGCCCCACGGGCTTGACGACGCCCACGGTTACGGCAAGCCGTCGCGCTTCCTCACCGCCGACGTTCAACGTTGCTGCCATGTCGTCCGTCCCCCGGACTCGGTTGCTTCCATAGAGCCGCACGGAAGCCGGCGACGGATCGAGGTGTCGATCGACTCGTTGTTCGAATAGCCGGCGACCGCCGAGAAGGCCTTCTGCCAGTTGCTCGCGGAACCAACAAGCGCCCTCGGCCGGTCGAGGTGTGACTGTGTTTAGGAGTGCGCGCGGCGGCTCGGCTTCGGCATACCGGCTGCTCACCGTGCGGTTGTTTATTGGCAGCCAAAGCTGGGTCATGGTGTGAATTAGCCATCTCGCAGCCGAAAACCGCACTCCCGTGCATTTTTGTCACTTCTTTCGCTCGGCACTTGACAGAAAACGGTGGGGAGAGATAATCGACGCCCCAACCCTTGCTCAGGAGGAGTCGTGGCGCGTCGTTGTGTCGAGCAACAGCGCTGCCGTCGAGCGAGCATGCCGCCGCTCGCGAAGATTGCGACTCGCTGTGACCAGCAGCGAGGCGCGGTCGCTCGCGCACCGCCAGATTGAAGGTGCTAGTTCACCGTGATGTAACTCGGATTTCCAGCATGAGGAGGTAGGACAGGCAGTGGGAAGTTGCTTCCGAGCAACAGGTATGGCTGCGCCCGGGCGCCCGGCGTCACTCTCCGGTGGGCGCGGCGAGGCTGCGGAGCGAGCACCTCCGGTAACGGGTCCTTCTGTCACCCGGAGTTAACTCGATCTTCAAGCATAAGGGAGTGAAAGAGTGCGACGTTTGTACGCGGTGCTAAGCGCTGCGCTGGTTGTGGCTGCCGTGACGGCCGCCATCGGGGTAACGAGCGGGACGGCCAGTTCGAAGGCGACATACATGAATCCGCGCGCGTCGATCCCGGCGCGTGTCCATGACCTTCTGGGTCGGATGACCCTCAGGGAGAAGGTTGGACAGATGGACCAGGCCGTGGTCGGACTGCTGCGCGACACCACCAATCCGGCGAATGGCGTCTGCAACGGTGGCAACACGTCGCAGCCGCAGCCGAACTGCCTGCAACGCGTGTTGAGCGCGGACGCCACCGGCTCGGTCCTGTCGGGCGGGACAGACAACCCTCCGGGTAACACGGGGGCTGACTGGGCGAATCTCTACAACACGATCCAGCAATACGCGATCAACAACTCGCGGCTACACATCCCGATCATCTACGGCGTCGACGCGGTCCACGGCTTCGGTCACCCCACCGCAGCCACGCTCTTCCCGCAGTCGATCGGGATGGGCGCGACATGGGACACCCAGCTGGCGTACCACGCCGGCCAGGCCACGCGCGATCAGGTCTGCAGCGTCGGCACCAACTGGGTCTTCGCTCCGGTTCAGGACGTGTCGCGGGACAACCGCTGGGGTCGCACCTACGAGACGTGGGGAGAAGAGCCTGCGCTTACGGGCGCGATGGGTGGGGCCAACATCAGCGGCATGCAGAGTGGGACATGCCCGACGGATCCCGGCCTCCAGGTCGCATCGACGGTCAAGCACTTCGCCGCCTACTCGGGTTCCATCAACGGCCACGATCGCGTGGAAGAGCAGATTCCGATTCGTTACCTGCAGGATCTCTTCCTGCCGTCCTACGCGGGCGGGATCAACGCCGGCGCCGACACCGTCATGGTCAACTCCGGATCGATCAACGGCATCCCAGCCACGGCATCACACTTCCTGCTGACGACCGAGCTGCGCCAGCGGCTGGGCTTCCAGGGCGTGGTGATCAGCGACTACAACGACGTCTTCGCCTTGCAGTCGACCTACCACATAGCTGCCAATCTCGAGGACGCCGTGGCCGAAGCGGTCAACGCCGGCGTCGACGTGGCGATGAACGCGATATCGACCACTGATTACGACACTGCGCTGATCGCAGCCGTCCATGACGGGCTGGTTCCGATGTGGCGGATCAACCAGGCTGTGGGGCGGGTCCTCACGCTGAAGTACAAGCTCGGCCTGTTCGACCGCCCCTACGTCGACGCGAGCAAGGCCAATGATGCGATCGACGGCAACGTCGCCCTCGCTCGCCAGGCCGCCGACGAGTCGATGACCCTGCTACAGAACAGGAACGGCACGCTACCGCTCTCCTCGACCAGTCATGTCACGGTCGTCGGGCCGAATGCGGACTCGATCCCCGACACGCTGGGCGGCTGGAGCGTCAGCTGGCAGGGCGTCTACGACAACAACAAGCAGGCGTGCTGCGGTGGACCGCCCGACCAGATACCGCCGGCGGTGACGGTGTGGAAGGGAATCCAAGCGGCCGACACCAACGCAACGCTCGCTCCCGACCAGGCCACCGCGGTGGCCGCCGCCGGCAGCACGGATGCGTACATCGCGGTCGTCGGCGAGACCCGGCCCTACGCCGAGGGGCTGGGCGATGACCCGGCACCACAGCTGGACGCCAGCCAGAAGGCGCTGATCGCGGCGCTGAAAGCCACCGGCAAGCCGGTGATTGTGGTCGTCGTGGCCGGCCGTCCGCTCGGACTCGGCCCCGACGCCGAGTCGGCCAACGCGATCCTCATGGCGTGGCAGGGGAGCACGGAAACCGGCGACGGCGCCGCCGACGTGCTGTTCGGCAAGTACGACCCCAGCGGGAAGCTCCCGGTCACCTGGCCGAGCGATGCCCCACCGCCCGGGCTCGACCTCTCGAGCTTCAACACGGGCGGACCGTCTCCGCTCGGCGACGAGCCGAAGGTCTTCGACCAGTTCCCGGGGACAAACTCCGGTAACGGGTCGGGGTACAACCCCCTGTACTCATTCGGGTACGGGCTCTCGTACACCACGTTCTCGACCAGCGGCCTCTCCATCGCCGGCCCGGCGCGGGGCGTCGTGACCGCAACGTTCACGGTGCAGAACACGGGCGGCCGCGAGGGCGTGGACATCGTCCCGGTGTACGTCAAGCGTCCCGTGAACACCGGAGAGATCCTCACGCCCACCAACGGGACGCTCGTCGGCTGGGCGCGCGTGGACCTGAACGCGGGAGCGTCGCAGTCGGTGTCCGTCAGCTTCCCGGTCTCGAAGCTCGCGGTCACGCCGGCCGACATCAACGGGGACGGACCGCCACAGGTACAGCCCGGCGACTACCAGGTCGTGCTGGACCCGAATGCGTCGAGCGGTCCGACGTTCACCATCCGCTAGGACGCCGATTCACTAGACACGCCCGGCGTGGCGGGCCCACATGGCCCGCCACGCCAAAGGGCGCCTCGGCCTAAGCCGCCTCGCGCACGAGTCCGGAGACCCATGCCGCGCGCTCTCCGCGGCGAGGAAGGCCGTCAAGCCGTGCGCTGAGTTGAGCAGTCGTTGCCGCCGTCCTCGTGTGGGACCAATCGGCTTCGGGCGACTCTTCGCGTGGCGGATGGAGCGTCAGACGTCGCTGATCGAGACGTCGCCAACGCTATCCGGAGACGCGCGGGCCAACGATGGAAAGCGATCACGCCGGGCGAGGCTGGGCGCGGACCGCCGGCCGATGTCCGATCGCGTGGTGAGGCGGCGGGGGTCATACCGCGATCGACAAATTGCTCGGCGCTATCGACTCGGGGCTTGTGGTGCCTAGGGTATGAGGCGATGAATTCCGAGTTGCTCGGTGTCGTCCTCGCTCTGCTCGCGACCTTGTCCTTCGAGTCGAGCTATGTGCTGATGACCCAGCAGTCGCGCGTGGCGGGGCGATGCGGCCAGCCGGGCGGTCGCTTCCTGGTCTCGCTGCTGCGCCGGCCGCTATGGCTGGTGGCGATCGCCGTCGATGCCGCAGGAGTCGTGCTCGAGCTGTTTGCGCTACGGGAGGTGTCGCTGATCGTCGTGCAACCACTAATGAGTGTCGGACTGATCGGGCTGGTGATCGCCTCGCGGGTGTTCCTCAGGGAGCGGATCGATCAACGGACCGTGCTCGCCGCCGCCGCTGTCGCGGCCGGGGTCGTGTGCGTGATCGTCGCCGCCCCGTCTGATGCTGCGGCAGTCCGCCTCGGTCACCCCGTCGCCTCGACCATCGTGCTCGGCGCGCTCGCTCTCGTCCTCATCTCGGCATACCTGGGCCCAGGCCACGGCGCTCCCTGGCGCTCAGTCAGTGCGGCCACCGCGGGCGACACGCTCGTTGCCATCTCTGGAAACCAGATCGCCCGAACGTGGGTGCAGCAACCGCTGCTGGCGATCGTCTGGACCGCAGCGGTCGCGGCGAGCGGGACCGGCTCGGTGACCGCCGAGTCCGCCGCTCTCCAGCGGCTACCCGCATCCCGGGTCGGGCCGATCGTCTCCTCAATCGGCGCGGTCCTTCCCGTCGTGTTGCTGGCGCTGCTCTCACCACGGCGCGTCTCCTTGAGCCCCGAAGCCGCGACGCTCCTGGGAGTCGGACTCCTGCTGGTTGGCGGAGGTGCGTATCGGCTCGCCGCAACCGCCGGCCGCGGACCACTTGCCGCCACCTAACCCCCTCGTCGATCGCACAGACCCAGCTCTCATAGCGGCCCTCCCGGACGCCGGCGACGTAGTCGGCGCTATTGAGGCCGACGCGGCGACCGAGGTCCAACAGATTCTCAGTCGTGAACCCGCCGCTGTGTTCCGGGGGCTGGTTGGCGAACATCTCGCGACGCAGCTCATCGAACCCGCTCGCGCCGGCAGCCTCCGCCAGAGCGTTCGCCGCGCGCACCCGATTCCTCACCGAGAAAGATCGGATCCGACACGGCGGTCGCGCCGGCCGCGACCTCGCGGCGCAGCAGATCTCCAGACCGCTCCTCGAACTCTCGGCAGTACGGGCACTGCGGATCCTCGAAGACCACCAAGCGGCGCCGGGCGTCCTCGCTGCCGACGATCACACCCCCTTCAGGAGTGTGCCCGGGCGGCACTCCAGTTGCTTCCATGACGCCCAGTCTGCCTCGTGCCTACGCCGGACACCGCTTATGGGAACCCGGATCCCCCCAGATGGTCTGCGCGCAAGACGTCGCGCGACAGCCGTCGTAGGAGAGACACCCGCCCGGAACGATCGGGAGCATGGCGTTGCGATAGCGCACCCTTTGGCCCCCCGGCGGGCTCGGGGCATACTGAGCCGATGGACGGCGTCGTGATGGGCCGGCTTGGTGAGCTTGTTGGTCGCGGTGGTGTGTGCGTGCTGTCGGGCGCGGGCCTGTCGACCGACTCGGGAATTCCGGACTATCGCGGTCCGAGCGGCGCGCTGCGCGCCCGGCTGCCGATGACGATCGCTGAGTTCCGCGGCTCGCCGGAGGCTCGTCAGCGGTACTGGGCCCGCGCTCACATCGGCTGGCGGCGGATCGTCGCCGCGCGGCCCAACGTCGGGCACCGGGCGGTGACCGCGCTTCAGGGCGCGGGCGTGCTGCGCGGGATCATCACGCAGAACGTCGACGGGCTTCATCAGGCTGCTGGCGCCCGTGACGTCGTGGAGCTGCATGGAGCGCTTGACCGTGTCGTGTGCCTGGAGTGCGGCGCGCGCAGCACCCGGGACGTGCTTGATCAGCGGCTGCGTGCCGCCAATCTCGATCTCGACTGGGACGACGTTGGCGCCAGCAACCCTGACGGAGACGCTGAACTCGCCGAGGAGCAGGTCGCGCGGTTCCGGCTCGTTGGCTGTGAATGCTGCGGGGCCGACATGCTCAAGCCCGACGTTGTCTTCTTCGGCGAGAACGTGCCGCGATCCCGGGTGCAGCGGTGCTTTGAGCTCCTCGACGGCTCGGCCTCACTGCTCGTCCTCGGGTCCTCGCTGATGGTGATGTCGGGGCTGCGGTTCGTGCACCGGGCTCAGCAGGCGCGGATCCCGGTGGCGATCGTCAACCGGGGCGCCACTCGTGGCGACCCGCTCGCCGACATCAAAGTCGACGGCGCGCTCGGCGAGGTACTGCCGACGCTGGCCGGCGCCCCGAAATAGGACGGGCCAGGGCGGCGAGGTGTCGGCCTGGACCGCCGGTCACCAGCCCAGCAGCGAATGACGCCCGCCGCGCGATTGCTTTCACCTCCGACCACATCTGGCCGGGGCCACCGCTTCCGCGACATGTCGCATCCATAGCCTTGCAGCCTCCCGCGCTACCGGCGGCCCGGGAGAACGGCCACGCGAGCAGAAGGCGGTCGCGTAGCTCAGACTGTCCGGTGGCGGCAGCGAGGGCACCGGCGACGCCGTTGCTGCTTTCCTGCTTGCATCATTCGGGCGGCTGGCTAGCGCCGAGGTCATCGAGCTCGGCCGAGGAGTGCCCGGGAGGCCGTGCGCCACTTCCGCGAACGCAGGGGAGGCATCGCGGGATGCGCGATGCTTGCCAAGTACCAATGCGCGTCTGTCTGTCGCTGCGGACGTCGCCGATCCCAGCGATATACCCTGCCGCTTCGACGCTGCGTGACAGCCCTCTCGGCGAAGCCGACGTTTTGGACTCTGGCACGTCCCAAGCCAATGAACGTCAGGCAACGGCGGCTGGCCGCGATTGCGAGCGTCGCTTGATCGAGGCCTCGCAGTCTTCCGCGCGGTCACCGGACTTCCGGTTCTTCGCCCATCCGGGTCTGCGGTTCGAACGTCTGCTCCGGTCGCAGTCAGAGCCCAAATCGGAAGTCCGGAGCGGCGCGCGACGGGCGGGGGTCGCAGTGACACTCGTCGGGTTCCGGGTTGTGTCGCCTTCAGTCAAGGGGTCTTGGAGCGCTGCTGTCGGCCGTGAGGCGCTGCCGGCGTTCGGGGTTGGTGGGCAGACTCGCGAGGGCGTCGAGATGGGCGATCGTGCGTCTGGCCCAGTCGAGGCTGGCGCGATGGACAGCGATGCCGTGATCCAGTGCGAGCACGGCGTGGCGGCCGAGAAGCTGCTCGCTGGCGGTGTGGCGCTCGAGCCGGTCGACGAACGCGGCCATTGCCACTTCGAATGAACGCAAGAACGCGAGTATCTCGTGGCGGTCGAGCAGCGGCTCCATCATCACGAAGCGCAGTAGGTGCATCCCGAGCTGGGGCGAGATCGATGCTGGATCCACGGGCGCACGGACCCACGCGAGGTGCGCAGCACGGCCCATGGCGGTCGGCTCATACACGCGTGTCGGGCGCGCGGTCGCCTGGCGTGCGCGTGAGCGCTGGGCGCGGACTAATCCGCGTTGCTCGAGCCGCCGCAGAGCGGGGTACAGCGAACCCGAGCTTGGCTTGTAGACCCCCATCGGGGTCGTGCTGAAGCGCTGCTTGAGCTCATACCCTGAGCAGGGGGCGGTGCAGATCATCGCCAGCAGCACTTGCTCGAAATCGGTGAGCACCCGGCCAGCCATCATCGCTGAAGCCTACCTTGCCCTATAGGTCGATTCGACCTATAGTGCCGATTTGGCTGTGCCGACACACAGGAACGGACCAGACGGGATGCAGCTAACGCAACCGGATGTGGTCAGCATCCAAACACCGGTACATGACGAGATCGCTCGAGATCTCGAGGAGCACCCGGCCAAGAAGGGGATGCCCTTCAACGTCCTTGTCACGGCGGTCGAGATCGGCGGCAGCATCGGCCTGTTTCACTTCGCCCAGCGGATGGGCGCCAGTGACGTGGCGAGCTACCTGATCGCCAGCATCGCCCCAGTCATCGGCGGGTTCGTGGTGTGGGCCAAAGCCCGCAAGTTCAGCGGGGCCTCGGCCGCGATCTTCGCGTTCACCGCGCTGTCCGCGGTCATCGCGCTGATCGGAAGTACCGCTCCCAAGGTACTGCTCTACAAGGATTGCGCGGTCACGGCCCTGGTTGGTTTGATCTTCTTGGGCTCGTGTGTCCTGGTCCGCAAGCCGCTCGCGTTCTATATGGCTCAGCGGTACGGGACGGACGGCACCCACGACGGGATGGCGATCTTCGACACGCTGTGGGACGTGTCCCGAGACTTTCGCACCTGCATATACCTCATCAGCTACCTGTGGTCGGTGTTGTTTCTCATCCAGGCCGCTGGAACCGCGCTGATCATCCGCCAGACCCGCTACTCCACCGCCTACAACTACGACCAGACCCTGCCCTTGGTCGCGACCGGGATGGGCGTCGTCGCATCGATCGCCATCGGACGCCACTTCAAGGCGCGCGGCGCCGCAGCCAACGCTGTCGCGCTCAGTGATTGATCGACGCTTTCAACCCGCAGTCGGTGAGGATCATCGGGCTCCCCGGCGTCGGTTTTGGGCCGCAAGCTCGATATTGGATCCTCTTGCGGGACAGGCTGCGGCCCATGCCAAAGCTGCTCAAGTTCCCGGCCGGGTTGATGCTCGCCGCGCGAAGCAGGCACGATTTCACGTCGACAAACCCCTCGGCGGCTTCCGCAAGCGGACACCAGCAGCCACACGCCTAAGGCCGCCGTCGCGTGCCGAGCGAGGACGAACGCGGGTCTCGACCGCTCGGCGGGGCCGACCTCGCGAATCGCCAATCCCAGCACCTGGTCGCGCGTGTTCAAAATGACCCATGAGAACGACTCGGTCGAGCTGCGCTCCGGCAATGAGGATGAGCGAGCGGAACGTCAACGTGACGATCGCCCTGCTCGACGCAGGGGTGCTCCGGAAACCTGGCCAGCCAGCAGGTGAGCTGTCGGAAGGGGCATTGGCAGCGCCGCGCCAGTTCGACGTCGAGCGATCAGTTTGCGGCGCGCAACCGGGGTCGTGCAAACTAGGTGTTGTGAGTCCCACGAGATCACCCAGCTGATCCACGAGTTTGGCCTTATCGCTGTGTTCTTGGCGGCAGGCTTACAGGCGATCGGCTTTCCGGTTCCGGGCGGTACGGCGCTGGTCATCGCAGGGATAGACGCATCGACCAAGAATGGCCTCCCGTTAGCGGGGGTCATCATTGCTGGCGCGCTCGGCGCACTGCTTGGTGGAACAGCTGGCTTTGCCGCCGGTCGTTGGCGCGGTGAGTCGGTTCTGCTCCGTGTCGGCCGGGTGTTCCGTCAACAGCCGGAGCGCATCCACGAGTTACGTGGTCAGTTCCGGACGCACGCCATTGCGCCGCTGTTCATCGCCCGCTTCATCACGGGCCTACGAAACGTTGCTGGGCTAGTCGCAGGCGCGAGCGGCGTGCCCCTAGGCCGCTTTCTGGCGATCAGCGCTGTCGCGGCTCTCGGGTGGTCCGGGTTGATCACGCTCGAGTACTACTTCGCCGGCCACGCAATCCTTGGAGCGCCCACGTGGTTGCAGATCGTGCTGATCATGATCGGGGTCTTGGCGACGATTGCTTCGTTTCGCTTCCTGCGGCTGGGACTTGGCGTTCGAGGCGGGCGTCCTGCAGAGGCTGCAGAAGTCTCGGATTAGCGCGGGGCTGGTTCGGGTTGGCAAAGGCGCGTCGCCCCGCACGATCGCTTTGATCTCCAGGCCGCCTGCCCGCCGGCGATTGCCTTGGCGACCAAGCAATCCCCGGCCGTCCGCCGCCGGGCTACCGGAAGGCCACACGTAGGCCGTCGCGCGCTCGCCCGCATCGGGTCGCGCGCGGGGCGGCACTACGTGGGGCGAGCTCGATCGCGCCGCCCATTGATGGCGCGGCGCAAGCTCGCCGGCATCCGAACCGACAGTCTCTGACCGGTCGACAATGGCCTCTGCCAGCGCTTCGGGTCTAGATCAGCCCCGCACAGAGCGCAGCCCGCCGCGTATGGCGTGACACGCTCGCCGCAGTTAGGGCAGTAGCCAGGATGCATAGGGACAAGGATGCGGTTCGGTCGTGTGAGACGGCTAAGCGAAGCGTCAGAAGTGTCGAAGAACGTCCTTTTCGACCGAGCCCGAGTGACGACGAACGGGTCTAACGCTGGCGCGCTGATCGGTCGGGCCCAGTAACGGCGACGTAACAGCGTTACCGGCGTGTTAGCGAGACGTGCGTATAACCGGACGCAGGCTGATTGAAACGACGAGCGGAAACGATGTGCCGAAGGTGACGACGCCCGGGCGAAACTCAAATGATGCTTCTGATCCACGCAGATCGGCGGACAGGCGTTGACCGGCAGGGGCAGGCAAACCCGCAGCGCGCGGCGGAGGAGCGTCACGGCGCGAACTCCCTCGCCGGTCTCGTCCTGAGCAGGCGGCGCCAAGCTCGAGTGGTGAGAGCCTCCGCGGCTCCCAGGGCTCGCGGAGGCGTGTGCTATCTCGTCGCATGTCCGGCAGGGCCGGGACTGGCTTCGGTCCTGACCCGTCTGCCGTTCATCAGTCCTCGCACGGCTGGAGTTGGACGGACGCCGCACGTGAGAGGCATCAACGACAGGCGTCGGTGATTAGAGTGGCCCTGACATGCGCATCGCGATCGCCGTCTTCAACGGAGCCGAGGAGCTCGACTTCGCCGGTCCTTGGGAGGTGCTGACCGCCTGGCGCTTCCTGTACCCCAATGACCTCGAGGTCGTGCTAGTCGGCGACAACACGGCGCCGGTCACCTGTGCGAAGGGCATGCGGGTCGTCCCCGAGACGAGCTGGGACGAGCTCGGCGACATCGATGTTCTCGTCTACCCCGGCGGCCCCGGCACCCGCGCGCAGCTCGGAGATGAGAAGGTCCGGTCGAGGCTGCGCGGACTGAAGGAGCGCGGGACGCTGATGACCAGCGTTTGCACCGGCTCACTGGTGTACGCCGACGCCGGCCTGCTCGACGGTCAGCCCGCTACGACGCACTGGAACGCCTTCGACGAGCTGATGCCGCTAGGCCGCGACATCGTCGCGCGCCCGGAGGACCGCTTTGTCGACAATGGCGACATCATCACGGCCGCCGGGGTATCGGCTGGCATCGACGTGGCGCTTCACCTGGTCGGTCGCCTCGGCTCGCCGGCCAAGGCGCGCGAGGTACGACGCTACATCCAGTACGACCCCCAGCCACCGTACTGATTGGCAGGGCGCGGGGCCGCTCCGGTCCTGTGCCTCCCGCTCGCGTTTTAGCCATCGGGCGTAGCGGGAAAACCCGGGCCGTGCACCGTGCGCTCAGCGGATGTCGTCATCGCCTCTTCTGGTCGCGAGCGGCCTGGTGGTGCCAGGACTGCTGCCAGAAGATCGAATCCTGCTTCGACACGGGGCTTTCTTAGTAGCGGGTGCGGGATTCGAACCCGCGACCTTCGGGTTATGAGTCGCCTAACCCGCATCGTGCGGTAAGACTCGCGCCCCCGGGGTTCGGGGGCGCGGAGTCTGTCCGGCTGAGCAGGGATTCTTGGGTTGCTGAAGTCCTGAATCCCGAG
>Ga0335078_10004930_pt1 | contig 19775 bp, 17 predicted proteins | sample Lox_Sample_32_FD_206711 | JGI IMG/M metagenome (GOLD analysis project Ga0335078, IMG submission 206711) | Soil microbial communities from Loxahatchee National Wildlife Refuge, Florida, United States - Lox_Sample_3.2 | ecosystem: Environmental > Terrestrial > Soil > Wetlands | place: USA... | reverse complement strand
TGCCAAGGATCGGGAATACAATGCCCAGAGGCGCGCGAAAGGGACGCCGCACTTCGGGATGCATCTCCCGCATGATCAAGACCGCGGCGCACACGATTACGAAAGCCAGCAGCGTCCCAATATTTACGAGCTCGGCCAGAATCCGCAGCGGCAGGAAGGCGCCCATCAAGCCCACGCACACGCCCGTCAATATGGTGGCTTTCCACGGGGTGCGAAACCGCGGGTGCACGGCGCCGAAAAATTCGGTGGGCAGCAACCCGTCGCGCGCCATAGCCAGAAAGATTCTGGGCTGGCTCAGCATCATCACCAGCAGCACCGAGGTGATCCCCGCGACGGCCCCGATAGAAACCAGGAGCTCCGCCCAGGGCAGGCCTACCTGGAGGAAAGCGTCCGAGACGGGCGCGTCGATATTAATCTTGTTGTAATTCACCATGCCGGTCAGGACGCCGGCGACGGCGATGTACAGTACCGTGCACAGCACGAGCGAAGTCATGATTCCAATGGGGACGTCGCGCGCGGGATTGCGGGCTTCCTCGGCATGCGTCGAGATCGAATCGAAGCCAATGTAGGCGAAGAAAACGATGGCTGCTCCTGCCAGCATGCCCAGCGGCTGCCCGCCTGGTCCCGATTGGCCCCACACGGTATGGCCGAAGAAACTCAATCCGCTCAAACCGAACGGCGCGAAGGGATGCCAGTTGGATACGTGCACGTAGAAGGCCCCGACGATGATGACAAAGAAAACGATGGCGAGCTTCACGATCACGATTGCCGTGTTGACGCTGGCGCTCTCGCTGATGCCTTTCACCAGAATTACCGTGACGATCAATGCGATGGCGATCGCGGGAAGGTCGAACCACGTGCCCGTCAACGTGAAGTGTCCCGTCGACAGATCGTAATCGAAAGGCGCGTTGGTAAAAACGCTGGGCAATCCCATATGGAAGAAACGAAGGAAATCCTGAAAATAGTGCGACCAGCCGTGCGCCACCGTCGCGGATGCCACCGCGTACTCCAAAATTAAATCCCAGCCCATGATCCAGGCAAAGAGTTCGCCGAGCGTGGCATAGGCATAGGTGTAGGCCGATCCCGCGACGGGCACCATCGAGGCGAACTCGGCGTAGCACAGCGCCGCGAAAAAGCACGTCAGGCCGGACACCACGAAGGAAAGCATCAGCGCGGGGCCGGTCAGGTCATGCGCGGCGACGCCGGTGAGGACGAAGATGCCGGTGCCGATGATCGCGCCCACGCCCAGGCTGGAGAGTTGGACGGGGCCGAGGACGCGGCGCAATTGACTTTCGCCGTGAAGCTCCTTGAGGAGCGCATCGTGCGTTTTGATTTGAAACAGTTGATTTGCCATGGTCACCTTTGCACTTGTGGGACAGGTTTCAACCTGTCCCCGGCCGTTTCAAAGCAACGAAGTTTCAGAGCAATGAAAATCAAAACCAGACAGGCTGAAGCCCGTCCTACGCGCGCGCGGCGGACCGCCGGGACCAGGCCCAATATACAGGAACACCGAGAAGGACGATCACCAGGCCGGGCCAGGTATCCTGCGTTTGATATAAGATTAATATCAGCATGATGACCAGCGCGGCCACGATGTACAGGACCGGAAGGACGGGATAGCCCCAGGCGCGATAGGGCCGCACGGCGTCCGGGCGCTTGCGGCGCAAGACAAAAAGCCCGCCGATGGTGAGCACGTAGAAAATGAGCACCGCGAAGACCACGTAATCGAGCAACACGCCGTAGAGATTTCCGTAGCTCACCGCTCCGGTCGCGGCATTCACGAGGCGCGTCCGCAGCAGCACCAGGATAGCTCCCCAGATTCCCTGCAACACCAGGCCCATCGCGGGGACATGGCTGGAGTTGAGTTTCCCGATGCCGCGAAAAAACAGTCCGTCGCGGGACATCGCATAGTAGACGCGGGCGCCCGCGAGGATCAGCCCGTTCGCGCAACCGAACGTCGAAACCATGATGGCCAGCGCCATGAGCGTCGCGCCGCTCGGGCCAAAAATCGCGGCGAGCGTAGCCGTGGCCACTCGGTCGTCCGGCGCCGTCTGAATTTGGTGAAGCGTGAGCGTCGAAAGGTATCCCAGGTTGGCCAGGAAATACAGCGTGATGACAATCGCGGTGCCCGCGGAGAGCGAGAGAGGAATGTCGCGCCTTGGATTTTTTACTTCGCCAGCGGTGAAGGTGATGTTGTTCCAGGCGTCGGCGGAAAACAGCGATCCCACCTGCGCGACGCCGAACGCCACGAGCAAACCGAACCATCCAGACGCCGCCGTCACGGAGGGGAGAAACGACTTCATCCAGGCGGCCCCCGGCTCGATGGTCCGCGGCTCGTGAAGCGTCCACAGGCCGCTGAAATTGAAGTGAATCGCGGCCGCATTCCTTCCCAGGAAAATTCCCGCACAAATTAGCGCCGCGAGGCCCAGCATTTTCGCCGACGTGAAAATATTTTGGATCCACTTGCCAAGCTTCAATCCGCGCGTGTTGAGAGCGGTAAGAAAAAGAATCAAAAGCAGCGCCACCAATTGCTGCATGGAAAGGCTGATGGCGTATTTGTCGGAGAGCGCGATCGGGGGAACGATCCAGGCGGAAGGAGAAATTGCGGGCCACAGCACGCCGAGGAATCGCGCGAAGCCCACGGCCACCGCCGCGATGGTCCCGGTTTGAATGACCAGAAAAAGCGTCCAGCCATACAAAAATCCCCAGAGGGGAGAGTAGGCCTCGCGGAGGTAGACGTACTGTCCACCGGCCTTGGGCATCATGGCGGCGAGCTCGCCGTAGGAAAGCGCGGCGGTAATCGTCATCAGGCCGGTGATGATCCAGGCGAGGAGCAGGCCGCCCGTCGAACCCGCGTCGCGCGCAATGTCGGCGGAAACGATGAAGATGCCTGAGCCGATCATCGAGCCGACCACAATCGTCGTCGAGTCGAACAGGCCCAGTCCGCGAACGAAGCCGGACGATTCCGCTTCCACAGGAGGCGCCGTGGCCACGTTGGTTTTCGTTTCGGACACCGGGCTGCTCCTTATTTCCGCGGGCGGCAAGGCGCCGACGCGCTCGCGGAAAAAGTCCTCGCAATTGTGTCATTCCGAGCGAAGCGAGTCGCCTCAACCTAGGTACAAAGAATCTCTCTTTCTTTTCGACGTCGCGACCCTCGGAGAGATTCCTCGCTTCGCTCGGAATGACAAAAAAATAATTTTTCGGCGACTCGCTCGCTTTGCTCGGAACGACAAAAAATAATTTTTCAGCGACTCGCTAAGCCGGCGCTATGGCGACGGCGCGTCAAAAGCCCACGGACGATCCCGATCAGCGAGAGGTTGCCGAGGCCGCCACGTCGAGGTATTCCCGCGCCCGAACAGCGGGGTTCGGTGCGGCGATCAAATCGCGAATCACGGCCAAGGAATCCGCCCCCGCGCGATACACTTCGGCGGCACGGTCGAGAGTGATTCCTCCAATCGCGATCAGAGGCTTGCGCGTCAACCGCCGCGCTTGGCGCAAAAGTTCCGTGCCGACGACCGGGTCGAGATTTTTCTTGGTCGCGGTCGGGAAAATCGGCCCGAGCGCGATGTAGTCGGCGGAAGTGCGGTCCGCGGCGGCGAGTTGTTCGAGAGTGTGAGTGGAGACGCCGACCCAGCGGTCTTTTCCGCCAAACCCGCCGAGCCCGCCGCAGATGGCGCGCGCTTCTTCGACGCCGAGATCCTCTTGGCCCACGTGCACGCCGCCCGCGCCCGAGAGCACGGCGATGTCCGCGCGATCGTTCACAATCAGGCGCACGCCGCGAGCACCGAGAGCGCCGGAAAGTTGCCGGGAGATTTCAAAAAAATGGCGAGAAGAAGCCGTCTTATTGCGGTACTGAATCAGCTCGACCCCGGATCCTGCCAATGTTTCGGCCAATTCCAGCTCCGAAATGGTGAGCAAACTGGGGTCGATTATGGCATAGAGGCGGGGAAACACAAGGTTCATATGGCTTTAACCCGCGTGCAATGTGGCGAAACGGTCAAGAAAGTGGGTGTCCAGGCGGCCGGCGATGAAGTCGGGATCCATCATGATTTTGCGCTGCAGGGGAATGGAAGTCTTGATGCCTTCGACGACGAACATCTCCAAGGCCCGGCGCATTCGGGCGATGGCCTCGCCGCGTGTATCGCCAAAGGCGATGAGCTTGGCCACCAGCGAATCGTAGTATGGGGGAATCACGGCGTCGGCGTGCGCGGCCGTATCGACGCGAATGCCGGGGCCGCCCGGGGTGCGAAACACGGTGATGTGTCCGGCCGAGGGGACGAAAGTTTCGGGATCCTCGGCGTTGATGCGGCACTCAATGGCGTGGCCGTGCAACTCGAGTTTGCCGACGACTTTGTCCAGCCGCTCGCCCGTAGCCAGGCGAATCTGGGATTTGATCAGATCGACGCCGGTAACCATTTCGGTGACGGGATGCTCGACCTGGATGCGAGCGTTCATCTCGATGAAGTAGATCGAGCCGTCCTCATCCATCAGGAATTCGACCGTGCCCGCGCTGGTGTAGCCCACTTTCTCGAGCGCGGCGACCACTCGCGAGCCCAGCTCCGCGCGCCGCTTGGAATTCACCGCCGGCGAGGGAGACTCCTCGATCAATTTCTGGTGGCGGCGCTGGATGCTGCATTCCCGCTCGCCGAGATGCATGACGTGGCCGTGTTTGTCTCCGAGCACCTGAAATTCGATGTGGCGCGGCCGCTCGATGAATTTCTCGAGGTACAAATCGGGAATGCCGAAGGCTTGCTGCGCTTCGTTGCGAGCGGTGGCGAAAGCGGCGGGAAGGTCCGCTTCGCCGCGCACCACGCGCATGCCGCGGCCTCCGCCTCCGGCCGACGCTTTTAAAATCACCGGATATTTGATTCGCGCGGCTTCGGCGAGCGCGGCCGCTTCATCGGCCACGATTCCCTGCGAGCCGGGCACGATGGCCACGCCCGCGGCGGACATCTCGCGGCGGGCCTGGTCTTTTTCGCCCATCATCCGCAGCAGGTCAGGCGAGGGGCCGATGAAGGTGATGTGCGAAGCTTCGCAGACCTCGGCAAAATTGGCGTTCTCGGAAAGGAAACCGTAGCCGGGATGGATGGCGTCGACATTGGTGATTTCGGCGGCGCTAATCACTTGCGGAATGTTCAGATAGCTCTCGCTGGAGCGCGCCGGGCCGATGCACACGGCTTCATCGGCAAAGCGCACGTGCAGGGCGTTGCGGTCCGCCTCGGAATAGACGGCGACCGTGGCGATGCCCAGTTCCTTGCAGGCGTCGATGACGCGCAGGGCGATCTCACCGCGATTGGCTATGAGGATTTTTCGAAACATTTCAGGCCGAAAGTAGCACAGCCACTCTTGGCTGTGTGGTTTTCCAAAAGTTCGCGCATCCGGCGCGCGCGGAACCGAAAAACCGCACAGCCAAGAGTGGCTGTGCTGCTTATTTCTTTTTTCCCGTAGGCCGCAGCGCGAACAACGGCTCGCCGTACTCGACCGGCTGGCCGTTTTCGACCAGGACTCGCGCCACTTCCCCGCCGATATCGGCTTCAATCTCGTTCATTAATTTCATGGCTTCGATGATGCAGACCGTCTGCCCGGCCTCGACGGCGTCTCCCACGCGAACGAAAGGCCCCGCGTCAGGGCTCGGCCCTGCGTAGAAGGTGCCGACAATGGGCGACTTGATGATGTGTTCGTCCGTGGCCGGCGCCGGCGTGGAATCAGCGGGCGCGGAAACAGCCTGCGCCGCCGTTTGGGGAGGATTTGCCGAAGCATGCGGCTGGGCCGCAATCGGCGCCGCAGCGTGAGCCACAGGCAGCGCCAGCACCGGGGCCGCACTCGTCTGGGCAATCGCCTTCTTCAGGCGTATCCTCAGGTCCCCGTGGGCGTATTCGAACTCTTCCAGCCCATGCTCGGACATGAAAGAAAGCAGGCGCTCCAACTGGCCGAGGTCGACTCCAGGCACGGAAATATCGGAACCGGCCGGACGTTTTTTGGATGCTTTCATCGTTGCGCTCAGAGTTCGAGGAAATCCCTTGGCGTGGTGGTGAGAATTTCTGCGCCGCGATGGGTCACCAAGGCATCGTCCTCGATGCGGATCCCCCCAACGCCCTCCACGTACACACCGGGTTCCAAGGTCACGACGTTGCCCGTCTCCAGAATCTTTTTTTGGTCCCGAGCAATTCGGGGATCCTCGTGGATTTCGAGTCCGATCCCATGACCCGTGCTATGGACAAAATAACGGCCTAACCCTTTGAGTTGCAGGAAGTTTCGGGCCGCCGCATCGATCTCCCCGCAGGTGGCGCCCGGCCTCAGCGCATCCCTCGCCGCCGCCTGCGCGCCGAGTACCGCATGATACCACTGGCGGACGCGAGTAGAAGCCTTGCCGACGTGCACCGTGCGCGTTAGGTCACTACAGTAGCGGCGCAGTATAGCACCCAGGTCCAGGACGACCAACTCGTTTTTCCCGATTCGGCGCGCGGTGGGGCGCGCGTGCGGCAACGCCGAACGCGGTCCGGCAGCCACAATGGCCTCGAAGGATTCCCCGGAAGCGCCCTTGCGGCGCATCCGGTAGCCGATCTCGGCGGCGATGTCCAGCTCGGTGACGCCGGGACGGATCAAACGAATCGCTTCCTCCATGACCTCGGAGCCCAGGCGAGCCGCATCCCGAATGCGGGCGATCTCGGCGGCGTCTTTCACGGCACGAAGGCTTTCCACCAGGCTGTCGATGGCCAGCCACTTTAAATTGCTTCCGGCTGCTTTGCGGAGCGTCTTCCAGCCCGCTAATGTGAGCCGTGAAGGGGCCACCGCGACCCTCAGGCGTTTCCGGGCTCGAAGGTTTTCGCCCACGGCCTCGAGGAGCGGGCCTTGGTGGATATGCACGCGGATTCCGCGAGTTTCTTCCTTGGCCTGAATCGTGAACCTGCCATCGGTGAATAAGACGGCGGAGGCATGATCCACCAGCAAGGCCGCGGAATCGCCCGAAAATCCGCATAAGTAATAAATATTGGGCAGATGCGTCTCCAGCAAAGCTCCGGCCCCGGCGGTGTCAAGCGCCTGGCGAAGACGTTTCAGGCGGCTGGTGGTTTCGGTCGGCATGAAAAGTCGGCATGAAAAAGGGAGGAAACCGAGGTCTCCTCCCGAGTCACTTTGTATTGTACCTTGCGGGGCTCAGCCCGGCAAAATTCGAGGAGTTACGAAGAACATCAACTCCTGAGTGGAGACGCTAATGGCGGTGTGTTTGAAAAGGTTTCCGATCAGGGGCACGCTGCCCAGGAGCGGCACTTGGTCAATCGTTGTGGTCTGGTTCGTGACCACCACGCCGCCAATCACCACGGTGCCGCCATCGTTGACGAGGACCTTGGTCTGCGTGGACTGGGTGTCCAAGCCCGGCTGACCCTGCACGCTGATGCTGCTGTCAATCTGGGTATTTTGGACGGTGACGTCCAGGAAGACGGTGCCCTCGGACGTGATCTGTGGAGTCACCTCAAGTTCCAGAACGGCGTCCACGTATTGGGTTGAAATCGTGTTATTGATATTGGTTTGGATGGGGATCTGTTGCCCTTGTTTGACGGTCAGCTTCTCATTGTTTTGCGTGATGCCCTTGGGCTCGGAGAGAATCTTGCCGACTCCGCGGCTCTCCATCAGGCTGAGAATAAAATCGATCGCATAATTATGGCCCTGCGTGGAAAACGTGAAGCCGCTATTCGGGGCATTGGCGCCAAGATTCGAAACGAGCGGAATTTGGCTGGAAGTGCCCGAACCGGTCGAGAAAGGCGTGCTGACGGAATGGATAACGGGACTCAGGAAAGTGGAGATTCCGGTCAACCCGCCGATGGCTGTATTTCCCGTGACTCCCGTAGGGGCGGAAAAGCCGAATTCCGTGCCGATTTCGCGGGCAAATGTACGAGTCGTTTGGACAACGCGAGCGTCAATTTCGACCTGCTGCGATTTGCGGTCGATCTGGCGAAGCAAATTGTCGATCTTGGGAATCGAGGAAGGAATATCGCGAATGATCAGCGTGTTGGAACGAATGTCGGCAAAAACATCGCCCCGAGCCGTCAGGAATTTCTTGATCGTGTTTACCATCGTAGGGGCCTGGGCATAACTCAGGACGCGCGTGACGGTGACGGTTTCGACCGCGTCGGACTGGGCCTTCACCAGTTCGCGGCGCTGGTCGGCTTCGCGCCTCAGGGTATCCTGGGTGGCAATTCGCAAAACGTTGCCATCGATTTCCTTGGTTAGCCCGTTGTTCCGCAGCACGATGTCCAGGGCCTGATCCCAAGGAACCTCGTCGAGAACCAGTGTCACCGTTCCGCGAACCGAGGGATCCAGGACCACATTCAACCCGCTGATTTCATGAATGAGGCGGAAGAAATCCTTCAAATCCACATCCTTGAGATTCACCGAAATCGGGTCGCCCGTATACCGTTTATCCGGCGCGGGCGTTGGAGCCTGCGCGGAAGCGCCGGCCGCTGCCGCATCCTGCGGCTGGGGCGCGTCAGGGGCAGGGGCATCGGCGGGCCTCGCGAGACCCATGTCTTGACCCGTCAGCCAGGTCGGAAGCGGCATTTTGGAGACATCGAGCGCCGCCAGGGAGGCCGATGCGGGCTTCTTGGGCGGGTGGAGCGCCGCGGGAGTAGCTAGGGCCGCAGTAGCCTCAAAGGATACCGTTACGTTGGAATCGTCGGATTGCACGTGGAATGGGGCTTGGCCCGCCAGATCGATCACGATTCGGGACTCACCCGGAACCGGCTCCCCCGCGCGCACGTCCAGGACCGGCGCGTACACACTGCGCACCTTTCTCTTTTCCACGTTTAGCTGCGTCCCGGCAAAATCCAGCACGAGGCGAGGCGGGGAATCCAGGCGGAAGGTCTGGTAATGCAGTTCGCCTGTTCCCTCAATGCGCACGGTGGTCTGCTGGCTAGGCTGGGCGATTTCGACAGCCGAAATCGAGGACGGCGGCGCCGCGCTGACGGGCGTCTGCCGAGCGACTTGCGCGCTCGCGGGCAAAACCGCGATAGCCGCGCCTGCCAGCCAGAGGCAGCGGAACCCGAGAGCCGGCCGATTCATCTTCATTGCTGTTCTCCTGGAATTGAATAGAGCCGCTTGGTGACCACACGCTCCAGCGGTTTTCCGAATGCGTCCTTGCCAACCTCATGGAAGGAAATCCCGTCGAGAGAGATTTTCTCGACTGAGCCGTCGTACAATTTGTCGCCTTCCCTCAAAAAATAAACGCGCTGCTGCGAATTGGAAACGATGGCGATCATCCCGTTGGGGCCGCGCACGATGCCGTCGATGCGCAACAAGTCCACGATCAGGCCCGCTTTCCCGGGCGGGAGATTTTCCGGCGGGGCATTTCCCGGGCGGGCCTTGGTGAGCAGCGTGTCGAACGGATCGCGCCGCGCCGCGGGCTTCTCCTCCGCGGGTTTTTCGACGGGAGTCTTGGCGGCGGATTTCACTGCCGGCGCCTTCTTTGCGCCCTTGGCCTTCGTCTTTGCTCCCGCAGGACGCGAACCGGGCGCCGAAGGCGGGATCGTGGCCTGCGGAGCGCTCGGAGCGGCGGATGCACCGGGGGCCGGTTGCGCCAATTGGCTGCGCACCGCGTTGGGCTGGATGTTGGGATGTTCTTGCGCCAAAACGCAGGCCGCAAGAACCGCCGGCAAGGCCAGCGGCAACAGGGTTCGCCATGTTTTTGCGAGTCGCATAGTCAGTCGGCTCGATTCCGCTTATTTGCGGGCAGGCTGAGGCTTGCCCGCCGGTTGATTCTTGCCCGCCGGGGGCGGGGCCGTATCGTTCGGCTTGCTAAAATACGTCGTAACCGTGCACACGCCCGAAACCGTGGTGCCGGGCCGCACAGGAAATCTCGATTTGGACGGGTCGGTACCCGTGAAAGTCAGGTCCCCCACATTGATAATTCGCGACAACCGGCTGAGCCGTGCGAAGAAATCCTCGATGCTAAAGTAGGGGCCGTCCACGGTGATCGTGAAAGGCAGCTCGTAATGAAAGTCCTTGGGCACGACGGCCTGAGCCGTCAAACTGCGGATCTGCACGCCTGAGGCGGAAGCCGCTTCCTGAAGCAAGCGGATGAACTCGTCAACTTCCTTTTCTTCCGGAACAATCGTCTTCAGCGTGTCCAGCTGCTTTTCCAGGGCCGCCATCTCCACTTTGAATTCGGTAAGCCGGCGTTCGTAAACCTGCAATTCCGCGACCTGGCGATTCAAATCCGCATCCCGGGCTTGATTGGCGTCCAGGGAACTGCGCATGGCGGCTACTGGGGACATGGGCAAATATTCCCCCACGCCAAAAATAACCAGGGCGAGCGCGAAGAAGATCAACGCTTGCAGATACCATGGATATTCGCGGAACGAAATCGCCATCGCTCCCCCTAGAGAAGATTTCCCGGCTTGCGGGCCGGCGGCGCGTTCGAAGCCGGCGCGGCATTGCCGGCGGCCGGCGGCGCGGCATTGCCGGCTGGGGCGGCGCTGGCGGATTGCGGCAAGCCAAATTGAGCGGTCAGGGTGAAAAGAAAAATCTGGACGGCTTTATTGGACTCGTCCTGATGAGATTCCTTGATTTCCACCGTCTGGAAATAACCCGAGCGTTTCAGTTGCGTGATGTAATTGGCGACCGCGTTGATCGACCCCGCCGAACCGATGATGGTCAGCGCATCGCCCTTGCGATCCACCGAAGTGAGCCACAGGGTATCGGTGCGGCTGACGGTGTTGGCGATAGCCTCGAGAAGTTCCTGGCCGCCGGTGCGGTTGCGCTGGAGCGCCTCGATGACGTCGATCCTCTGCTGCAAAACGGCTCTTTGCTTTTCAAAATTGTCCACTTGCTGCTTGATCTGTTCGAGCCGGGCCTTTTCCGCTTGCTGCCTCTGGATGTGCAGAACGACCTTGGTATTCTCGCGATCCAGGAGCAAATAGTGCCCATACAGGGCGCCCAGGCTGACGGCCAAGGCGATGATCAGCAACACATATTGCAGCGTGGCCTCGAGCGGCACGGTGGTGCGCTGGGCCTTCGGCCGCGTTCTCCCTAGCAGGTTGATGCGAATCATGGTTCGTCGAAACTCCTGAGAGCGAGACCCACCGCGATCGCCAGGCGCGGCGCCAGTTCGCGGATCTGATCCTCGTTGTGGCGCGCCGGGTTAATCACGATTTTGCGGAATGGATACATTTCTTCGACCGGGATAGCGAATTCCTCGCGCAAAACATCCATGAGGCCGGGCACGCGCGCGCTGCCGCCGGCCACGACGATTTTCTGAATGCTTTCCCCCGTCGCGGTGGCGCGGAAAAAGTCGAAGGTCTTTTGAATTTCGAGGACCAGGATGTCGGTCACCGATCGCAGGATGGTGGCGCGGTGCTCTTCGGCGACGCCGGCGATGTTCTCGCCGTGCTTGAGCCGCTCGGCATCCTCGAAGCTCAGGTCCAGTTCCTTTTGCAAGGCGTCAGTGTACTGATTGCCGCCGACCGAAACGTCGCGCGTAAACAGGGGAATGCCGCCGCGGACGATGTTGATATTCATCACGCTGGCGCCAATGTTCAGCAGGGCGATGGTCTGGCCGGGGTCGGGATCGTAATTCTCTTCATAGCAATTTTGCAGGGCGAAAGCGTCGATATCGACTACCGTGGAATTCTTCCCCGCTTGCGCCAGCACGTTGGTGTGGTTCAGGATCTTGTCTTTTTTCACCGCCACCAGCAGGACATCCATTTGCGAATCCACCGACTCGAGAAGTTGGTGGTCCAAGTTCACGTCGGCGATATCGAAGGGAATGTGCTGGCTGGCCTCGGATTGGATGCGGTCGTACAGATCTTCCTCGGACATGGACGGGAGCGTGACCCTCTTCACGATCACCGAGTGCCCCGAAACCGCCGTGGCCACATTCTTGGTCTTAATCTTATGCGAGTCGAAGATGTTGCTGATGGCGCCGGCGACGAGCGGGGCGTCCATGATCGCGCCATCCACCACCGTATCCTGCGCCAGCGGTTCCAGGCCGAAACTGACCAGCTCGTAACCGTGTTTCGTGCTTTTCAATTCCACGGCTTTAATGGAGCTCGAGCCGATATCCAGACCGACCAGAGCTTTTTGTTTCGAGCCACCAAACATATCCAAGTCCCTCGGGAATCCCTGGCTTGCCGAATCTTTCCATCTCGAGCTTGCCGCTTGGCGACCCACGCAAGCGGCCGGCTTCGATGCCCATGCAACCAGCTCCGACTTCCTAGCCGCACTTGTCGGGGGCAAGAACCCGGCGGCGTTCTGAATCCGGCCTGGCGTCTTGCAGTGGGTCCGCCGGGCTTGGAGTGGCCGGTGAAATCCGTTCCTGTCGCTTCGGTCGATTTCCCCAACAGGGGCCCCATACGGCCCAAGAGCACGATGCGGCGCAAAAGCCCGAGCTGAAAGAGCCGTCGCCGCGTAAAGCGAATTTGGCATCCCCCACCGGGTGTGTCAAGCAATGGGATTCGCAAGTTGCTCTGAAGAATACCGCTTAGGGCGCTGACCGCGTGGACAGGAAAAGGGCAAAAAGCGCAAGGAATGGGGTTCAGTGAATACTAGGACTACTATAACTGGTATGGGCTTTCCAGACACCTCCCTCCAACATTCTGCCACTACCGCGCCAGACCCAGCGTGTGCCAGATCGAATCGATGCGCCGTTTGGTGGCAGAATCCATGACAATTTCATCGGGCCACGGGCGCCGGAATCCTTCGCTTTCCCATTTGCGCGTGGCGTCGATTCCCATCTTCGAGCCGTAATCCTGGATGCGCGAGGCGTGGTCCAGCGTATCGGCAGGACCCATTACAAATTCCACATCCCGCTCGGGATCGATGGCGCACAGCGATTTCCAGACCACTTCGCGGAAATTCTGAACGTTTACGTCGTGATCCACGATGACGACGACTTTGGTGAACATGGCCTGCCCCAGGGACCAGATCGCGTGCATGATTTTTCGCGCGTGGCCGGGGTAGGATTTGCGGATGGAGACGATCATCAGGTTGTGGAAGACGCCTTCGGCGGGCATGGCCACATCCACGATCTCGGGATACTGCATTTTCATCACCGGGAGAAAGACGCGCTCCACCGCGTGGCCCATGAAGAAATCCTCCTGCGGGGGCGGGCCGACAATGGTGGTGAGATAGATCGGATCGCGGCGCTGGGTGATGCAGGTGACGTGGAAGACGGGAAACTCTCCCTCGAGCGAATAGAAGCCGGTGTGATCTCCGAAGGGACCCTCGGTGCGCATTTCATTTAGATTTACGTAACCCTCTAATACTATTTCGGAATTGGCGGGGACTTCCAGATCGCACGTCTCGCAAGAAACCATTTCCACCGGCTCGCGGCGCAGGAAGCCGGCGAACATCATTTCGTCGAGGTCCGGCGGGATGGGCAGGATGCCGGATAAACAGGTCATGGGATCGGAGCCGATGGCCACGGCGACGTCGATGCGTCCCTCGGGATTGGCGGCGCGGGCGCGGCGGAAGTGTTCGGCACCGTGCTTTTGCGTCTGCCAATGCATGCCGGTAGTGCGCTCGTCGTACACCTGCATGCGGTAGACGCCCACGTTGCGCTTCCCCGTTTCCGGATTGCGCGTGAATACCAGGGGCCAGGTGATGAAGCGCCCCGCGTCCTGCGGCCAGCATTTGAGAATCGGAAATTCCAGGAGCGAGAAATTTTCGCGGCGAACGATCTCCTTGCACGGGCCGGTCTTTACCGACTTCGGAAAAAAGGACCCGAGTTCGGCGAGCTTGGGCAGCATTTTAATTTTGTCGAGCAGGCCTTGCGGCGATTGCATATCGAGGAAGCCGCGGATGCGCGCGGCCACATCGTCGATGTGAGAAACCTCGAGCGCCAGATTCATGCGGCGCTCGCTGCCCAGCATGTTGATGAGCAGCGGCATGCGCGACCCTTTCGGCTTTTCAAAGAGCAGCGCGGGACCGCCGGCGCGCGTCACGCGATCGGTAATCTCCGTAATCTCGAGAACAGGATCGATCTCCGCGGAGACGCGGCGCAATTCGCCCTCTTTTTCCAGCCTGGCCATAAATTCGCGCAAATCGCGATACGCCAAAACTTCCTCCCGGTTTGGCTGCCCGCGGCACGGACGGGCAGCTTTCCACAAATGCAACGCGACACTCTAGCACGAAACGGCCAAGCTGGAATTTTTAGCATGGATGCGTGAATGAATCGAAGGACTGCGGGTCGGATCTTGGTTCCCGTAGGTCCGGCCTACCAAACCTTCGCGAGATTCTGCAGACTTTTGAGGTAGTCCTCTTTCTCGATTCTGCTTTTCACACCAAAGTCCGCGAGGATGGTCATCATTTGGCCAACCGGAAGCCCTGGCAGTTCCGCAGCTTTGCCCAATGAGGCTTCTCCCTCTTTGTATCGCTCCACGGCAAGCAGAATTCTGCCCCGGGTGACCAGGTCTCTCACTGCCTTGGAAAGATCGCTCCGCTCTTGCTTGCTGATCTTGCTAAGAAATTCGAAGTTCTCACGGTCCATACGGATACTCATCGTTTTATTCATCGTCGCCTCTCCAATTGAAGCCGGGCATGCTCAATAATGGAATCCCGATATCGTCCGTAATGAGCCAGGGAGTCCAGCTTGGCCAGTGCGCTTTCGCCGGAAGCCTGAACGCTTCCTTCGTATTTTATCTCCAGAGCCAAGGGAGATGCCTTGCAAGAGTTTCTCGGGTTTGATAGCGTTACCCTAGAGCGGGCGTAGTTCAATGGTAGAATAGGAGCTTCCCAAGCTCTAGACGTGGGTTCGATTCCCATCGCCCGCTCCAGCTCAAGTATATGGATGGCATCCGCCGACTGGCTCTTGGCGACCAAAATTGAAAAAGAAATTCTAAGTGGCCGTAGGATCAATATACTTCGACCGGGGACTCCCGGGGTGCAGACCACCTGACGGATCGCACAGAGTACAGCCTTTAGTGTATTTGGAGAGGGGGCTACCCCTGGTAGTATTGCCTGCTTGGCTTGTAAGAGGGCACAGGGACAGCACCACAAATCGACCAAATTTTTGAAGAAGTCGAGCACCTTGCGCGTGGCTTAACAAAGTCCGCCACGGAATAGAAGCATGCACAGCCCCTATCCCAATTGCCTCCGCTAGCCTAAAGCCGGTTTCCTTTTTAACGAACTATTCAATCCGTAGGCAGAGACTCCCGCTTAAGGCATGGACGAAATCGCCAAAAACGAGCAAGAAGCACTGGCGTTCATCTCAGAACAGATTGACAGCGTACCCCACCTTGAAGCGCTCTTGCTACTCTGGAGAACTCATCCCGAGGCTTGGGCGGCCGAGCGTCTCGCCGAGAGGCTCTACATCGAATCGGGGATTGCAGAAATCCTTTTGCAAGACTTGACGAGTCGTCGATTGATCGTCAATGCTCTCGGTGAACCCGCTGGATTTATCTTCAATTCAGAACCGGAAAGCGAACGTTTGATGAGACTCGTAGACGCCACGTACCGCACCAACCTCATTCGGGTATCGACGATGATTCATTCGAAACCCTCGAGCGCGCTCCGCGATTTCGCCCGGGCGTTCCGGATCACGAGGAAGGGTGAATGATTTTTTTCGGCAGCATTGTGTATGTTCTCGGCGCGTTGGTCAGCCTTGCATGCGCTGTGTTGTTATTAAGGGGCTATGCGCGGGGGAGGCAAAGGCTGCTTCTCTGGAGTGGGCTTTGCTTCTCTGTACTGACCGTTTCCAAGGCCGCCGTTCTTGTTGACCTTGTGCTCGTTCCAGGAATTGATCTTTCAGTTGTGTGGCTTGGGGTCAAACTAGTGGCGATGGCCCTTATGATTTTCGGCTTGGTGTGGGAGAGTCACTAAATCATGATAAGAGACTTCCTGCAGGGCGCCATATGCGCGGCCTCCGTGGCTGCCGCGCTCTTCTTTCTGCGCTTTTGGAAAACTACGCGGGATTTGCTCTTCCTGGCGTTTGCCGGATTCTTCTTGTTGGAAGGGTTTACGAGTATTTTCCAAACGATTCAAGGACCGCCATTCGGCCCCTGGATCTTCTTCGTACGGCTGGTCGGCTTGTTGTTCATTCTGGCCGCGATCATTGGTAAGAATCTGAATACGGACTAAAATTGCTACCTGTATTCGGGGAGTTTGAGGTTGTCGGCGAGTTCGCGACCGGCGGCTAGGTTTGCAATAAGAGGGATTTTCATGAGATTCATAACCCAATTTCGCAGGAACATCGAGAGCTTTGACTTCGGCGCAAAGGTGCCCGCAAAACGCAAAGCCGACTTTTGCTTCTGGAGAACGAACGGAGCGAACTTTTCCTGGTATCGCGTAAAGGCAGTCGCGTAGTCTTGACCCGCGCGGTGAATCTCGCCCGCAAGAATATAAGCTGCGGTCATCGCTGACGAACATCCCTGTCCCGCCAGCAACGATACGCAGAAGGCTGCGTCTCCTACCAAGGATACGCGATTGCGAGTCCAGGACCCGGCCTGAGGCCCCATGAAGATCTGGCTGACTCTATCGAAGTAGAGTTCGTTCACGCCGTCAAGCGCGTCCAAAATCTTCGGGCATTCCCACCCGCTCTTTCCAAAACGTTTGCGCAAGAGCGCTCGTTGAGCCTGAATGTCTCCCGTGGCGGTTTCTTCGATTTCGGCGTCGGCGAATGTGAATAAAAAGAGCGTTCGATCTCCACGCATGGCGAAGCGTCCTACCTGCTGACCAACTTCCGTGTACATGACATAAGCCAATTCATCTCTCGGCCTATACCCTTCCACCTCAAAGGCGGCGACTTTGTACCCCAGATATTTTTCAAACCGATTCTGGGGACCGAAGACAAGCTCTCGCACTCGCGAATGAAGCCCATCCGCGCCAATAACTAAATCGAAATCATGGGCCATACCCGTCTTAAATGCCACGTGAACGCCTTCTGCGTCCTGCTCCATGTGGTCAATGCTATCGCTGAAAATCGTTTCGACCTGGCCTTCGATGGTTTGGTAGATCGCCGCGGCAAGGTCCGATCGCGCGAGGCTGATATAGCGGCCTTGGACGACCCGCGAAACGGATTCGACGGAAAACCCCGAAACTCGCTTGCCGCTCACGTTCACAATTCTCACTTCGCGGGCCTCATACCCCGCCCTGCGGATTTCAGGCAGCAACCCCATTCGATCGGCAATGTCGAACCCCAATCCCCAGAAATCGATAATGTAGCCGCCGGTTCGCAACTGCGGCGCCTTTTCAACAATCGTCGATTCTATTCCGTAGCGCGAAAGCCAAAAAGCGAGGGTCGGCCCCGCGATGCCTGCTCCGGATATAAGGACTTTCATATAAATAAAGGTATACCTTGCCTGTTTTCGCCTCAACCAACGGGGCTGCGAATAGCGAAGGGGGCTGGTTCCGATGAGGACTTTCGGGCCCGACCTCGCTTTACCAAAAAGCCTGGACCTCTTGTCATATTCTGCCATGCCGTGAGGAGAGAACATGGACAACGTAAACTTTGTGAGGAGTATGTACGATTCATTTGGACGGGGAGACATTCCGACCGTTCTCGGTGCAATGAGTCCAGACATCCGCTGGCATGAGGCGGAGAGCAATCCCTACATGCCAAGCGGCGAGGCATGGGTGGGACCGGACGCCGTCCTGAACAATCTGTTCCTCAGACTCGGCGCGGAATGGGACGGATTCACGGTCCATCCGAAGTCATTTCACGATGCCGGTGATAGCGTGATTGTTGAGGCGCGCTATACCGGGACCTACAAGGCGACGGGGAAAAGCCTGGACACGTAGGTCTCGCGTGCGCTCCCCATCACTCCATACAATTTCCCATTAGGGATAATTGCGTAGGCTTATCGTTACTGTTTTGCATATATTCCGCTTGTTCCCAATCACATAGAGTGGCAGCACGATTGCTCTGTACCGATTTGGACCAAACCGCGGTCCCGCCTCAATTTTTATTGATAGCACTAGCTTTAGGAGTTCGCCATGCTGCGCCCAACCCAGTCCTACCTCGGATTTCGCTTCTTGGCCTTGTTGGCAATTCTTTTCCTTGGAATTATGGGATCAGCCTATGCTGATACGCAGCCCAAATTTCTTTATGCGGCCAATTCTGGCTCGTCGACTCAGGTAGAGACTTTTCAGGTCACGGCTACAGCCACTTGCACCAGTGCCCCGTGCACATCGACTCTGCAGATCACAGGCACCATTCGTATTTTTGCCAGTGCCGGCACTGCCTTCGCGAGTGGGTCTCTGTACCTATCCGATTCATCGGACCTCGCCTCATCTCCCTTGGCAGTGACCACTCAGTATCCATCTCAACTCTTGCCCATCTCTTTTTCGGATGCGCTGGCTGATGGCAACCTCAATCTTCCAGTCGGTCCGTCGCCTTCGGCCGTGAGCCTCGCTCTCCCATTTTCGACTCTTTCAGTCAATTACTCTGGAGGCCCTTTTTGCACCAATCTGACTATGGCGGGCTGCACCGCAGTCTCCACGTTTACGATCGGAACTCCTGACATGAGCGCGAGCCTCTTGGCCTCCAGCGGAGGCACACCCATCACCGGAGTCATTACCAGCGGAACGTTAACGCTGCTGCCAAATACGCAAGGATCGAACAGCGTCTCCGGATATTCCATCGATCCCACAACGGGAGCGCTGACCCTTCTTCCGAGCTCTCCGTTTGCCACCGGCTCGGAACCATCCTCCGTGGCAGTCGATCCCTTCAACAAATTCGTCTTTGTAGCGAATCAAGGTTCGAATAATGTCTCCGCCTTCACAATTAACAGCACTACCGGCGCCTTGACCCCGGTTCCCGGCTCGCCATTTGCGGCAGGGACGTCTCCAGACTGGCTCGTGGTGGACCCATCCGGAAACTACCTCTATGTTGCCAACTTTGCCTCCAATAACATCTCTGCGTATACAATCGATAGCGGAACCGGCGTCTTGACTCCTGTCTCTGGATCGCCGTTCGCACTCGTAGTCCCCGCCAATACTTTTCCTGGATATGGTCCGATATTCCTTACCATGGACCCACTCGATCGGTTTCTTTATGTCGGCTATAACTACCCGACCCCACCCAATCCTCTTATTACTTACACCTATATCGCTACTATTGGGGTCTTTACGATCGACCTGTCGAATGGAATTCTAACTCAGGAATCCGTGAGCGGAGGAATCCCTGGCCCCGTAGCCGCAGTGACAGACCCCTCGGGAATTTTTATGGTCTATACAGTTCACTCTATATATGTTACTTCGGACTGGGGCCTCAGTTCCGCGGGAATCAACCCGGTGACCGGGGCCCCCAGCGGAGCAGGGGACGGAAACGGCTTCGATGAGCCTGGGCCCCTGGCCATGCACCCATCAGGAAAATTCGTCTACGAAAAGCCCGGGGGCGGCGCCCCGTACGTCACTGCATACACCCTGGACGATACGACCGGGAACATAACCGTGGTGCCCGGGAGTCCCTATGGGGACGGGTGTACCTACGGATCTTGCTTCGGCGCAAGCCCTTCCTACTTCACAGATGATGGAAAGTCAATGACAGTAGACCCCTCCGGAAAATTTCTCTACGTTTCTGGGTATTATAATGACGTTTCGGCATTTACGATCAATCAAACGACTGGCGCTTTGTCCCGCGTTTTCGGTTCGCCTTTTCTCGCGGGGTCGAATCCCGGTTCGATCGCTATCGCCAGCTCGACTTCTTACACATTAAGCGCAACCACTACAGGCAACGGCTCTGGCACTGTATCCGCGCCCGCGGGCCTGACTAGCGGCATTGATTGCGGCACTACCTGCTCGGCCACTTACTCGAGCGGAACCCAGGTTGCTGCGACTGTTACCCC
>Ga0335078_10004929_pt1 | contig 19776 bp, 18 predicted proteins | sample Lox_Sample_32_FD_206711 | JGI IMG/M metagenome (GOLD analysis project Ga0335078, IMG submission 206711) | Soil microbial communities from Loxahatchee National Wildlife Refuge, Florida, United States - Lox_Sample_3.2 | ecosystem: Environmental > Terrestrial > Soil > Wetlands | place: USA... | reverse complement strand
CATTGGCTTTCGCGCATTGCGACCAATACGGCCATCGATTTCCTGCGGCGCAATGGGCGGGTGTCTTACTGCGAGTTGGACGCCGCGCCGGAAAGCCACGACCAGAGCCCGGAGGACATTCTGTTGCGCTCCGAGCAGCGCGACTATCTGGAAGACGGCTTGCGCCTGCTAACTGCGTGCGAGCGGGCGGCATTGATGCTGCGCGATGTGGAGGGCCTGCCCTCCGAAGAGGTCGCCGAGCGGCTGAGTTGTTCGAAGGCAACCGTGCGGTCGCACATCGCCAACGCGCGCATTAAGCTCCGCAAGTATATGGAAAGGAGGAAGCGATGACGCATCCGGATCAGACCATTCTGGCTCTTTACGCCGGACAGGACCTCGGCTGGTTTCGCCGCCAGCGCACGCGGCGTCACCTGGCTGGTTGCCGCGAGTGCCGCGACGAAGTCCAGGCGTTCGCGTCGGCGCGCGACCACCTGGCGGCGCTGAATGAACTGCCGGCCATCTCCTGGAACCGGCTGGCCATGGAGATGAAAGCCAACATCCGGCTGGGCCTGGCGGCCGGCGAATGCGTGCGCGGCGAGCGCATGGCGGATGCCCTCGGTCTTTTTGGGATCTTCTCCGGCGCGCGCACCGTGGCGGCTGGCGCCAGCGTGATCGCGCTGGTGACGATGGGCCTGTTCCTGGAGCGGCCCACGCCACCGGCGCCACCGGCGATCTCGAGCGATGGAGCGGTCTTGCGGGCTACGGCCAGCGGGATCGAATTGAATCAGGACGGGCAGACTTTGAGCTTACTGCATGTACGCTCCGGCGACGTGACGTATTCTGCGGGAGTACAAGGCTCCATGACAGCCGGTTACGTGGATGCCGATACGGGCAACGTAACGATCAATAACTTGTATGTCCAGTAAACTTGCAATTCTATTCGTGGCGGGCGTGGCTGCGCTGTGCGCGCAGGAAACACCGGCCAACAACCCGGTGAAGATCAACCTGCCGCCGGACTCGCCCTTGACGCTGATCTCGACAGACCTGGGCGATTCGCACGTCAGCCAGCGCGGCAGCGCCGTCGTACTGGACCTGGACGTGGGGCTTACGCTGCACAACTCCAGCCCGAACCGTGTGCGCGGCGTGACCTTGCTGGTAGCCGCGCAGGAGGTGACGCCGGGCGGCAAGGCTTCCGTCTCGGTCCCCAGCCTGGACGTGGCGCCCAATCAGAACTTTCCGGTGCGCATCAACCTGCGCCTCTTGCGGCCCGCGCAAATGGGCAGCGGTCCACTGGTCGAAGTAAACCTGGATGGAGTGCTCTTCCAGGACTATTCGTTCTACGGCCCGAACCGACTGGATTGCCGCCGCACCATGACGGCCTGGGAGCTGGAAGCCCAGCGGGACCGGAAGTATTTCAAATCGATCCTGGCGGCGCACGGCATGGAAGGATTAAAGCACGCCATGCTGCAGAGCCTGAGCCGCCAGGCGGAGCGTCCGCGGCTGGATGTGCAAGTCTCTCGCGGACGCGCGGTAGCCTCCGCCGCGGTGGGGGAGCACGCCGTACAATTTGCGTTTCTGCGATTCCCGGGTGAGCCGGTGGAACCCGTGGCGGGCTGGGCCGAGATCGCCGGCAACGAGGCTCGCAATCCCCGCATCGACGTGCATAATCTCTCTGCCCGGCAGGTTCGTTCCGTGGAAATCGATTGGATGGTAACCGACCGGCAGGGCAAACAATACATGGCCGGCTCGGTGCCGGCATCGGGTCCTGAGTTCAACCTGAAAGCCGGCAGCACCAGCCGTGTGCTGCAGGACACCGCGTTGCGCCTCTCGCGACTGGCGAACGACGGTGGAACGCCGCTATCCATAGCCGGTATGACGGGCTTTGTCGGCCAAGTGGAGTTTGCCGATGGCAAGGTCTGGATTCCCAACCGCGAAGCCCTCGCCAACGCCCAGCTTCTGGGCATTCTGGAGCCGTCGCCGGAAGAGCAACGCTTGATGGACCTGTATCGCAAGAAGGGGCCCAAGGCCCTGGCCGACGAGTTGAATAAGTTCTAATTGCCACGGCTTGGCGGCGCCTGTCCATCTTGAATCGCGCGGCTGCCGGAGAAGCAATATGTGATGATGTTTCTCTGTGAGGCCAAAACTGTCGGCGGCCAAATCCTGCGCCGCCTTATCGATACTCCTGTGCCTGTCCTGGGCGCGCGCCGCTGAACTGGAAATCCACTACACCGCCATCCAGAAGATTCTGGCGCAAGAGGTCTTCACCCAGGATGGCCGCCGCTATGTGCGCGGCAGCCCCGCGGCGAAATGCAGCTTCGCCTATCTGGAACACCCGGAACTGCACGGCGACAACGGCAGGTTATCCCTGAAGGCGCGGTTTACCGGCCGCTCTGCGCTGGATATCTTCGGCCGGTGCATCGGCGTCGGAGATTCTTTCGACGTGTACATCAGCGCGGCGCCTTACTACCACAACCAGTCGATCGGCCTCAAGGACGTCCGGGTGGAAGGCCGGGCGCCGCAAGGCGCGCCCCGCACCGGATACTATGTCCGGCGGGTGTGCGCGGCGCTGGGCGAGAGCCTGCGCCGGCAGTTCGATTATCGTGTCGGGGACCAGGCCAGGCGCCTCCTGGAGCAGACCGCGCCCCAAGCCCCATACCGGCAGGAACTGCTGGATTTCAACGTGCCCCGGGTGCAAGTGATGCCGGATGCGCTAATCGTCACCGTGGATTTCAGGCTGGCCGTGAAATGACGGCCTGCGATCTCACCTGGCCTGTGGATTAGCGGCGAGTTCCTCAAGCTTGGGCAATTGCTGCCGCACGACGGCAGCGTCGTTGGCGTTGGGCGCCAACTCCAGGTATTTGCGGAAGCACCGCGCGGACTCGGCGTACTCCTTCTTCTCCATTAAAATGAGGCCCAGCACATAGTTCATGCGCGGGATCTTCTGCTCCTTGTCCAGGCGCAATCCGGCGCGGGCGGCACGCTCGGCCTCCTCCATCTTGTTCAGCCTGGCGTTGGCCACCGCATTGAAAAGGTAGGCGCCCGGGAAATCTTCGGGATCGAGCTGGATCCACAGGCGCGAGTATTCTTCCGACTCGGCCCAGTCTCCCCGGTGGTCGGCGGCCACGGTCAAGTTCTCATACGGCTTGACGTAATGGACGTCGCTTTTCTGAGCTTGTTTCCAGGCTTCGACGGCGCCGGCTGCGTTATTCCGGCTCTGCCGCGCCAGGCCAAGCTGATACCAGGCGATCGCGAACATGGGGTAGATCTTGACGGCCTTGGCGAATTCGGTTGCCGCGGCATCCCACTTCTCCACACGCATGGCTTCCAGACCCTTCTCATAAGCCTTCCGTGCATTCCCCGGAGCCTGCAGCGTGGTCGCGCTGACGACCAGAGAGCTGGCCCGAGAGAGCGGATGCAGAATGATGGTGCCCAGGCGGGCGGAGTCCATTGTGCTCTTGATGGCCAGGCTCACGTTCTCGGAACGGTACCCGGAAAGAACCGCTTCCAACTCGCAGTTTCTCAGCGCTTGGGTAATGGGCATGGAATACTGCGTCGAACTGGCATTCAAGGCCTTGTTCAGTTCGTCGCTACGCTGAACGGCGGGCTGGTCGGCGTCCCCGGCCGAGACGTCGCTCCCACTGGCTGCCACTTTGAAACCAAAATGCCCCTTCGCGTCGGTCCAGGTTTCAAAGCTCGCGCGGCCGTCGCAAACCTTCTCGATGCGAACCGCGTCGGCGGGCGGCGACCCATCGTCCAACATCACGCTGCCGGTGAAGAACACCACACGTTCGGAACTCTTGTCGATTATAGATTGACCCGGATTCTGCCCCCTCGCCGCGACCACGGCGGCCAGCAGCAACCCTGCACTTACCGACGTTCGGCAAAACATACCGCCTCCTGACGTGTTTACTCAATTATGCGCCTGCCGAAGGCAAAATGGAATGCGGGTTTCGACCGCACTGCGAGGCTCGTACTGGTCGGTCGCCATTTTTACAATTGCAACATGACGCGGCGCGCGGATTTCAGGACTGGTTTGAGAAAAGGCAAGGAATGGCGGGGACGACGGGGCTCGAACCCGCGACCTCCGACGTGACAGGCCGGCGTTCTAACCAACTGAACTACGTCCCCGCAGTGGACGTGAACTCTTCCATACTAGCACGCCCCTCGCTGGCTTGCATCGCCGCTCCCCCGCCACCCCCGCCGCGCCGCCGACCCATTCTCGCAACGCGTGCGCACCGCCCGCAGCGAAAGTTGCGAGCCATTCCCCGCGGACACCCCGCTGCGCACGGACAAAACGGCTTTGCCCAGGGGACCGAATCTGCGTGAACGCCGGAGGGCCGCCGAGCCGGGGCCGACGCGCCCTGGTTGGCAACTATTGAATGTGCAGCGGCACAGGGCTGGCCGCCCGGCCATTAGCCGTCAGCACCACGTCCACTTGGCCCATCCTGGCCAGAGTGGCCGGAAGCTCCACGAGGATCTGGTCCAATCCCGGTATGTCGGACGCGCCGGAATAGAGCACCGGTAGGTCTTGCCCCGCGATCTGCACATGAACCTCGGAGGCGTCGCGCACGCCCGACGCGTAGAACTGTAGCATCACCTTGTCCGATGACGCTGACAGATCAACCGGCGCCTCCCGCAGAGGCCGCGCGGATTGCGTCCCGTCCGCATGGGCTATGATTACCTGAATGGAATCGGCGTGCAAAAGCACTTCAACTTCGGCGCCAGACCCCGGGCTGGCGGTGGCCGACGCGCTTCCCCTGATCGACAACTCGTTGGGTGTGTAGGGTCCTTCGCACGACCACAGCACGGTGCCGTCGGTGGTGGTCCCGTTCAGAGTTTCGTTCCACGCCGGAGCCGTGGTCGCGCTGGTCCCGGGGGTCTGCACTTTCTGCGCGTTCCCGGAAGGGTCCACGATCTCCTGCCCAAGGGAATATGTGGTGGCAGGCCGCCACGAAGAATACGAATAGGTGAAGGCCGAGTCGGCTGTGACAATAGAGACACTCGGAAAAGGCGCGATGCTGGTATTGGCCAGTGTATTCGCCGGTAACGCGATGCTGCCGTGGATAGATATCAAGCTGCCAAACACAGACAGGTTACCCGCCACCTTCAGCAAGTCCGGGCCGGTGGGTGGCTGCACCAGGGTGAAGGTCATGGGGGTGGGCCTAATTGTATAACGCGTCGTGATCAGGGCGGATCTGACGGTGCCCGTTAACGTCACGCCAGAATAGATGGCGTCGTCCGATCCGGTCTGGGATGGCTGCAAGGACTCGCAGACATAGACGTTGAGGGTGAACGTTTCGCCCGCCAGCTTAAAGGGATCCTGACCCTTGATCGGCAGGCTCCCGAACCGCCCGGCAGCCGCATAAATGACTGTCTCGGTGGAGCACGATGCCGCCAGGTTTTCCGACGCGGCCACGCCGGATATGACCGCTGCCGCTATCGCGATAAACCGCATCTTCACCATCATTGAATTCTTTTCTTCCCTTATTAAACCGCGAAATGCACGACCTTAATTGAGTCTAGATCCCTATGTTTCGCGAAATCAAGTCTTTAAACTGGTAGGTACCACGGATTGGTACCAGTACCGCGACGCCCATGAACTGTCACCCGCCTGATCTGCATCCGCGCCCATCGGCGTTCCCAGGGTTTACCTCACTTTTCGCTACAATCATAGGACCCATGCCCAACCTTCCCGCGGCCATAGAAGTCCGCGACCTGGTCAAGCGCTACGAGAAGGCGAACTCCAATGCCGTCGACGGCGTCACCTTCAGCGTCCGCCCCGGCGAAATCTTCGGCCTGCTCGGACCCAATGGAGCCGGCAAAACCACCACCATCGGCGTGCTCATTACCAGCGTGCTGCCCACCTCCGGCTCCGCCGCCATCATGGGCCTCGACGTCGCCCGCGACCCCATTGCCATCAAGCAGCGCATCGCCGTCGTCCCCCAGCAAAGCAACCTCGACCGCAGCCTCCGCGTGCGCGAGATCCTCACCTTTCACGCCGCCTATCATGGCGTGCCGCACCGCGAGCGCGAACAGCGCGCCGACGCGCTCCTGGACGAGCTCGGCCTGGGCGACCGCAAGAACGATCGCGTGGCCCGCTACTCCGGCGGCATGTCGCAGCGCCTTATGATTGCGCGCGCCCTCATGCATGCCCCCGACGTCCTCTTTCTCGACGAGCCCACCAACAATCTCGACCCGCAGTCCCGCCTGTTCCTCTGGGATCGCATTCGCGCGCTCAACGCCCAGGGCCTCACCATCCTGCTCACCACCCACGATATGAGCGAGGCCGATCAGCTCTGCGGCCGCATCGCCATCATGGACAAAGGCCGCATCCTGGTCAATGACACCTCCGTCGAGCTCAAGAAGCTGATCCCCGGCGGCAACGCCGTCGAGTTGCGCGTGAGCCTGCCCGCGCCCGATGCCGCCGCCGCCGTGCTGCAGGCGCTGCGCGGCCTCGCGGGCGTTAGTAAAGTCGACGAGTTGGACGTGGGCGCCCCGCCCGAGCCCGATGACGAGATCGGCGTGGTCGCTTACCGGCTCTACGCGGAAAAGGCCCCCGCGCTGGTCGGGCCCGCCACCGAAGCCGTGCTGTTGGCCGGCGCGCAGGTCCGCGATCTGCACGTCAAGCAACCCAGCCTGGAAGACGTTTTCATCTATTTAACCGGGAGACATTTGCGCTAATGACGCCCGCACGCCACTCCAATCGTCTCTGGCTCGCCGCCAACGCTTTCGGCGCTACTTTGCGCCGCGATCTCGTGGTCACCCGCCGCGAGCTTCCCCAGTTCCTCGTCCAGGCCCTCATCCAGCCCATGTTCTTCCTCCTGATCTTCTGCAAGATCCTGCCCAGCATCGGGCTCACTGCCGGAAACTTCGCGGCTTTGCTGCTGCCCGGCATCGTGGGGCTCACCGAGCTCATGGCCGCCATCCAAGGCATTACGCTGCCGCTGGTGCTCGACCTCGGATTCGCGCGCGAAATCGACGACCGCTTGCTCGCGCCCATGCCCGTGTGGCTGGTGGCCGCCGAAAAGGTGCTTTTCGCCGCCCTGCGCGGCATGGTTGCCGGCCTCGTGATTTTTCCAGCCGCCTGGTGTGTGCTGGGCAGCCGTTATGCCGTGCGCGGCGACCGCATCGGCGTGCTCATCGGTATGATCGCGCTGGCCGCTTTTGCCGGATCGGGCATCGGCCTGGTGATTGGCACCATCGTGAAGCCGGAGCAAATCAGCCTGATGTTTTCCGTGATTCTGACGCCGCTGCTGTTCACCGGATGCACCTACTACCCGTGGGGCGCGCTGCGCACGGTGCGCTGGTTCCAGATAATCACGCTCTTCAATCCGCTGACCTATGCTGCCGAAGGTTTGCGCTACGCCATGGTGCCGCCGGTCAACGGCCACGCCATGCCTACCTTACCCATGCCCTGGGTGCTGTTTGCGCTGGCCGCCACCCTGACGCTCTGTTTCACACTCGGCGCCCGCACCTTCCGCTCGCGGGTCGTCAGTTAAGAATGCGGGGCAGGCGGATTCCACCACGCGAATGGCACAATCAAAGCCCAAGTGGATGGGTCTAAAGGAGGGCGAGCTTGCGCTCGCCGTGCCTGGTGGTTGGTGACTGGTGACTGGTGGCTTGGGGCGGGTTTGCGGCTGCCACTCGGCTTCCAGTTCGTCCCAGAGATGGGAGTATTCCTCGGCGTTTTCGTCGGGGATGACGGTGGCGCGGGTGCGCAGGCCGTAGGTGAGGGCATTGAAGCGGATGGCCGCTTTGCCTTCAGGAGTTGTCGGACCGGTGGAATGCTGGGCGTTCGACCGGTTGGCTTGGTGTTGTTTTGATGAAATGAGCATATATGGAATTTTGGCGGGACTGAAGTCCCGCGCGGGGTAAACCCCGCCCTCCGATTCCATACTAGCGGGAGCGGGATGGGGAAACGGTTAGCTTGTTGGAGGGGGATGGATTTATTAGATTGCCCGCCCTCCACGTGTCGCTTATTTGCTGGTGTACTGATTCACCAGATCCGTCAGCCCGTCGGCGATTCCCTGTTCCGCGCAGCCCGGCTTCAGCCGCGAACCGAGCACCTGAAACGTATATGCCCCGAACGCCGCGTCATTCGGTACATAGCCCGAGTTGGCGCGCCCATTGGCCAGCGTCACCATCACCGTATTCGTCATCGGCGATTGCTTCTTCATGCGCTGCGAAATCAGGTTGTAGATCTCGGCGTTGACCGTGGTCACGGCAATGTCGCCGACACCGAGCACGCCCAGCCGGAGGTTTACCGGATCGCCGTCTTCGTAGGTGCCAGGCGACCCCTCGCGGCCGGTATTGGTCCGCCGCCGTCCCGGACAGCTCAGGTTGTTCTGCGCGCCCCAGATGGTCACGTTCGCGGCCATCTTGCGCGTGTTCGTCATGACGCGGATGACTTCCTCGCCCAGCAGTTGGCCTTCGCTTTCGATCCACCGCTCCAAGTTGTCGGCCACCTTAGGATCGAGCTTTCCGTGCGGCACCTTCCCGTCTCTCAGGGGCGCCTCGACGGCTTCGCGGACCAGTTCGTAGCCCGTGATCTTGACGCCCGACTTCGAGGCGAGCGCGTTCGTCGATGGCCGCATCAACAGCGGATTCTGGTCCCCCGATGCTCCCTGCGTGAAGATCATGACCATGGTGTCGTCAAACGCCTGTTCGACGTAGCGGCAAGCCGCGCCGGGAAAGTCGGCGCTGGTGATCCCGACCAGGTAACCGTTGATGGGATGCATCGCGTAATTCACATAGGCCGCGATCGGCTCGCCTGTCAGTGTAGTGAATTTGACGACCGCCACGGTTTTGTCCGACGGCCCATCCAGGTTCGGCGCCTGCGTCCACAGGTGGGTGTCGTCGCTGACGGCATCCCGCGCCACGTTCAGATACGAGAATCCGGTTCCGAAGCCGACCCGTGCCGGCTGCAGCTTGGCCTTGGCCTGGCGAACGGCGTCCATCATGGCGTCAACCGCCTTGCCGGCGGCTTGTCGCGGCGGACCGGGCGGCGGCGGTCCGGCGGGCACCGCGCTGTGCGAGTGAGTCGCGGACATGACGATGTTCTCGATAGGGCAGTTGAGCTCTTCGGCGATCTGCCTGGATGCCGTCTTCCAGATTTCCTCGCTCAGTCCGCCGAGATCGGCGCCAATCAGAGCCGCACGGGTCACTCCGTTGTCGATAACGATCGCCCGAATGTAGAGACGCTCGTGGGCGTATTTCCCCGAAGGCGGATACTCCGGATTTGCCGGAGGCGTGATGTCCACGCGGGCCGCGCCAGCGCGCAGAGAACCACGATCCACCGTGGCGCCCGAGGCCGCGGCCAATGCAATTGCGGCGCTGGCCGCGAGTTCTAACCAGTTCATGAAGAAATCTCCTATCGGAAAAGTAGCTGCGAAAAATCTCTCAAATACAGCCGCCAGTTGATCCACGTATGCCCGCCCTCGGTCTCGTGAAACTCGTGGCGAATGTGGTGAGCCGTCAGCGTCTCCGATAGCCGTTTGGGGCCGTCGGTGACCGTGCGGTCGTTCTTACCCACACTGATCCAAAACAGTTTGACCTGCTGGTTGGTCTTCTCGGGATCGGCGAAGAAAGCGGCATTGCGTTCCACGAAATCGGAATTGACGCCGGCGTTCACGCCTTCCTGCAACCCCATGCTGAAGACACCGATCCAGGCGAATTTGTCGAGGTTCGAAGGCGCGGCCCGCAACGTCTCCGCCCCGCCCATGGACAGTCCGGCGATGGCGCGGTCCTCGCGCGTCGCCAGCACGCGGTAGGTCTGCTCCACGTACGGAATGATACTGGTCAACAGATCGCTGACGAAGGTATCGTGCAGTCTGGAGATGGTTCGCATGCGGGCGGCGATGGCTTCCGGAGTGGTGGGGCGGCCGCCGCCCATGGGATTAGCAACGCCGGGCAGTGAGATGCTCCCGTTGGGCATCACCACGATCATCGGCTTGACCTTGCCCGCGGCCAACAGGTTATCCAGAATGAAACCGGCGCGTCCGATGGTGCTCCAACCGGAATCCTCATCGCCGCCGCCATGGATCAGGTACAATACCGGATACTTCTGGTTGCCGTGTTCATAGCCGGGAGGCGTGTAGACGTGCATCCGGCGAGGCTCAGCGAGCGTGGTGGAATTGTACCAGACGGCGCGCACTTCGCCATGCGGCACCGGCAGCGTATCTTCGTACGCGGCCTCCTCACCGGCAACCAGAAACATGCTCTCGAGGCTGTTAATGCCTTGCTTCACCATCGGGTTCCTGGGGTCGATGGTGCGCACGCCGTCCACCATGAAAGAGTAGCTGTAGAAGTCGGGCACCAGCGGGCCAACAGTGATCGACCAGACGCCCTGGCCGTCCTTTTCGAGCGGCCCGGCAGTGCCGCGCCCCTGCGTAACGAAATCGCCGGCAAGTGTCACCGCGCTGGCTTTCGGCGCGTAGATCCGGAACACGACCCGGTGATCCGGCAGGACCTCGGTGGACTTCAACGTGTCGTTCGGCGTCGGTTGCCGCTGCGGCTGGGCGAACGCGGCGGATCCGATCGTCAGCAACGCAACAATGGAAGCTCTAAACATGGTTTGTCCTATTGTAACTGGAGTTTCAGGTATTCTTAAGGTTTCGCTACGATGGTACGGACGATCGTGAGCCTCGGGCTGGCACTCGCCGCGGGCGCTGCCGCGCAACCCGCGAGTTTGCGGGTGGTGACTCCGGTGGTGGATTGCTCCGCGCTGGCCAACGCGGATATCAGCCGCGCGGTGGGTGCGCCGGTGCACATCACGTCGGCGTCCATGGTCCGGGACGCCAGGCCCGCGCCGTATTGCAAGGTTCTCGGCTACGTCGAGCCGGCCGTCCGATTCGAGGTCCGCTTGCCGTCGGGTTCGTGGACCCAACGATTCGTCGAGACCGGTTGCGGCGGGCTTTGCGGCATGCTGAATGTCCGGCTCGATCACGCCGATAGCTGCGCGCCGGCGCGGAATGGCGAACTGGCGCTCGCCTCCACGGATATGGGCCATTCCAGCGGCGGCCCCGAGGGAGCTTTCGGCGCGAAAGACTATCAACTGCGCATTGACTTCGCCTATCGCGGGGTTCACGTCACTACCTTGGCCGCGAAAGCGCTGATCGCGCGCTACTACGGCCAGGCGCAGAAGTACTCTTATTTTTCCGGCTGTTCGGATGGCGGCCGTGAGGCGCTCATGGAAGCGCAGCGGTATCCGGAAGACTTCAACGGGATTGCCGCCGGCGCCCCGGCGATGAACTTCATTACGCAGAACACCTTTTATCACGGCTGGAATGCGCGTGTGAACACCGGCGCCGATGGCAAGCCGATCCTGACCGCCGACAAGCTACCGGTTCTGCATCAGGCGGCGCTCGCAACTTGCGATGCCGCGGATGGTCTGAAGGATGGACTGATCGGCAATCCGGCGGACTGCCATGTAGACCCGGCGGCGGCCGCGTGCAAGCCCGGCGAGGACACCTCGGCGTGCCTGACGGCGGACCAGGTGCGGGTAGCCAGGGAACTCTACGCCGGCGCACACGACGCGGTGGGCCACAAGTTCGTGATCGGCGGGCCGATGCCCGGCTCCGAACTGGCGTGGGCCGGCGTGTTCATTCCGTTTCCCGGACAGGATCGCGTGATGAGCTCGGGAATTTCGACGGGGACTTTGAGGTACCTGGCATACGCTAGGAATCCACCCGAGAATTTCACGCTGGCGGATTTCAAGTTCGAACGTGCTTCGTTCGAAGCCACCACGACACTGCACGCGCTCTACGATGCGACCGATCCGGATCTGGCGCCTTTCGCGGCCGCGGGCGGCAAGCTGATCCTGTGGCATGGCTGGGCCGATCCGCACATCTCGCCGTTGAACACGGTCGCGTATTACACGGCGATGGAGCGGATCATGGGCTCGACCGCGGTGTCGAAGTTCGCCCGGCTGTACCTGTTTCCAGGCGGATATCATTGCGGCGGCGGTGAAGGGCCGTTCGACTTCGATCTACTCACGCCGCTGATGGCTTGGGTGGAACGTGACGACGCGCCCGGCGCCCTGGTAGCCGCGCACTCGCCTGGCCGGGGCGGCCCGCCTGGAGGTACGATGGGTGCGGCGGGGAAGCCGGACAGGACGCGGCCCGTGTTTCCGTATCCCGTGAGCGCCAGGTATACGGGTACCGGCAGTATCTATAATGCAGCGAACTTCGTTGCCGGTGAGGCTCAAGCGGTGCCGGCCGAGGCGTTGCGATGGCTCGGTATGGGCTTCTACAGCGCGCGGTACGAGGCGTGGTGCACCGCGAAGGGAACGGTGATGAACTGCCCGGCATCGCAAAAAGGCAAATAATGCAGTTTGAGAACCTGGTTCCGCTGCGGTGGCCCAGCGGTCCGCTCGAGATTGCCAGGCGTGAGAAAAGCGCGGGTTTCAACCCGGAGATCCGGCAGACGCTGGAGCGTTGGCACGATCCGGCAACGCTCGAGTTTTTGAAAGACACTGCGGTTGATTGCATCGTGATTGGTTGGTCTGCTGGTCTCGCCGCCGACGTAGACCAGCAGCGGACGGTCGGCCCTTTGATCAAAGCGGCCGTGCGGCGCAACCTGGCGGTGGTGGGCTGGGTGGATGGTACGGCTGATCACAACGCGGCCATCGCCGCCGCCAAGACGGCTGGTTTGACAGCCGTCGCGATGCGAGGAGCCGCCGGCAAATCCGATTTTCCAGCGATCGCATGGAGCGAACGCGAAGATGTCCCTTGGGATTCGACGGCTCCCATCGTCGCCATCGGCGGCAATGTCTGGCCCGGCGTGAACCTGTCGAGTGGCGGCGGGGAGGCCAGCGCCGGCCCAACCAGCGCGCCTTGGCTGGATTCGAACGGCTGGTACATCCAGATGGCGCGCGCGCGGCTGAAAGCGCCGCTGTGGCTGACATTCGATCCGCCTGGCAAGGGCGAGGTGGTGCTGCCGCGGAGTCACGTGAAGGCCATCTGCGACACAGAGGCGGCCGGCGGCCGCTGGCTGATCTCGCTCGATGACAAGCTGCGGTCCGGGCTGGCGGCCGCGAATCCCGCGGCGATCGAAAGCTGGAAGCAGATTGCGGCCGCGGCGGCATTCTTCCGGGATCACGCGCACTGGAAGTCTTATCGGTCGCTGGGCCTGGTGGGCGTCATCTCCGATTTCGCCGGCGACGATTTCGGTTTGACAGGTGAGATCCTGAACTTGATGGCGCGCCGCGACCTGCTCTACCAGGTCATCTGGAAATCGCAGGCGATGGCGCAGCCGTTCGACGGGATGAAGGCGCTTCTATATGCCGATAGCGCGATGCCGGATGCAGCATTGCGCCGCAAGATCGCCGATTTCATGGAGCAGGGAGGGCTGCTCCTCACTGGACCTGGCTGGGGGAAAGAGGGCAAACCGGTCCCGTCCGATTTCGAAACGCAATTCGACGTTTCGGTTTTTGGGAAGGGCAGGTTGGCGGTGGCGCGAAAAGCGATCGCCGATCCTTACGAGGTGGCGGTAGACACTCAGTTTCTTTTGAGCCATCGCAACGATCTGGTGAAGATCTATAACGGCGCGACTTCAGGCTGCACGCGATACACGGCTTCAGCGGACGGAAAGACGGCTTTGCTGCAGTGCTTGTCCTATGCCGACGGCGGCCGGGCAGGCGCGCGAACCATCTGGGTACGAGAGAAATACCGGAGCGCGCGGCTGTGGGCAATCGGGGCCCCGCCGGCGCCGCTTAACGGGCAACCGCCGGACGACTATATGGGCGCCGAATACCATCTGCCCGCCAACGCGCCTCAAAACTATGTAGCACTCGAATTCGAGCGATAGAGGGGGAATATGAATCGAAGACAGTTCATCTCTGGATTGGGAGCGGCCGGGATAGCCATGACCCGGCCAGGACGGATGCGCGCATCGGCGCCAGGGACGCCGGTGGCCCTCGCGAAGTGCCGGGGCTACGGCGACGAGTTTCTCGCGGCGGCCGGCAGGATGTTCGACCAGTTGGGCGGCCTGGGGCGGGTGGTAAAAGGAAAGACGGTCACCATTAAGATCAACCTGACCGGCGTCGAGACCGCGCGCCAGGACTACCTGCCGCAGAGCCGCACGATCTGGACGCATCCGCGCATGGCGGGCGGCGTCATTCATCTGCTCGACCGGGCCGGGGCGCGCCGCATTCGCGTGGTGGAAGGGCCGTGGATCTGGCCGGCATCGCTCGAGGAGTTCATGTTCAAGGCCGGCTGGGATCCGAACCTGGTGTTGAGCGCGGCCCCACGCGTGGAACTGGTCAACACAAACATGCCGTACAGAGGCAGTAGGCCGTACACGCGCTTCCCGGTTCCGCGCGGCGGTCACATGTTTCCGGCCTACGACTTAAACACGGCATTTGCCGAATCGGACGTACTGATTTCGATGAGTAAGATTAAAGAGCACGGCACCGCGGGTGTGACGCTATCCATCAAAAACCTGTTTGGCATCACACCGACGACAATTTACGGGAACAAGGTTCCGGTGGATGAGCCGGCTCCCAGGCCTTACGGCGGCCGCCAGGAAATAGGCCATATGGGCCGCCGCCAACCGCCCAAGAGTTCGCCTCCCGAAAAGGACCCCACCACACCGCGTGAAGGCGGCTATCGGATCCCCCGGATCGTTGCCGATCTCGCGGCGGCCGTTCCGGTAAGCCTGGCAATCCTGGATGGGATCGACACCATTGCCGGCGCTGAGCTACCCAGACCTGGAACTACCGAAGCCATCAGTCCGGGTGTGCTGGTGGCCGGCACGAACGTGGTCAACACCGACGCCGTGGCGATGGCCGTGATGGGTTTCGACCCCATGGCCGACCGCGGAAAAGCGCCCTTCGAAACCTGCGACAACACGCTTCGACTGGCGGAAGAACTGGGAGTGGGAACGCGCGACCTGGGGCAAATCGAGGTTGCCGGTGAATCGATCAAGGATGTAGTTTTCAAATTCCGCGATCATGGCGGGCCGCGGCAATGGAGGCCGCCAGGCAGCCGCCCGACCGCATAAAAGGAGAATCCGTGAACAGACGCGGACTTTTGCAGATGATGGCCGCGAGTGCAGCGGCCGGATTGGGCGGCAGCCGGCGGGTGCAGGCCCAGGAGAAGATGGCGCGCGCAACCCGCGGGATGCCGTCGCCCAAGATTAAGGACGTGAGCGTCATCGCTACGCAACCGGCTGGGGCGCGGCTCACGGTGGTGAAGGTGGTAACCGATCAGGACGGTCTGTACGGCTACGGCTGCGCGACGTTCACGCAGCGCGCCGACGCGGTGGTGGTCGCCGTGGAGAAGTATTTGCGCCCGTTGCTGATCGGCAAGCCCACTGACCGCGTAGAGGACGCCTGGCAGGCCTGCTACAACAGCTCCTATTGGAGAAACGGTCCGGTGCTCAACAATGCCATCAGCGGCGTGGATGAGGCCCTGTGGGATATCAAGGGCCGGCAGGCCGGAATGCCGGTGTACGACCTGTGGGGAGGCAAGTGCCGCGAAGCGGCGCTGACGTTCGCCAACGCGGGCGGCGCCGCGCCGAAAGACGTTGTAGAGGGCGTGCGCCAGGCGATGGCGCGCGGGTACCAGCACGTGCGCGTGGGCGCTGGCTACGGACGCCGTCCCGGAGGTGCAGGCGGCGCCGGCCACGCGGAACCAGCCGTCCCCAAGGGTCTGCATGAAGGTCCGGTTTTCGAGCGCGCCGCCAATCTCCGCCTGATGCTCCAGATCTTCGAAGCGTGCCGCAAGGAACTCGGGTTCGAAGTGGAGTTGATGCACGATATGCATGAACGCTACTCGCCGCGCGAGGCCATTCAGTTCGTCAAGGACTGCGAACAGTTCAAGCTGTACTTCCTCGAGGATCCGCTCTCGCCGGAGGACAACGACTGGTACCGGCAAATGCGCGCGCAATGCGCCACTCCCATCGCCATGGGCGAACTGTTCAACAGCCCGCACGAGTGGACCCCGCTGATCGTCGAGCGCCTGATCGATTACATCCGGTGCCACGTATCGCAAGTCGGCGGCGTGACGCCGGCACGCAAGATTGCATCGCTGGCCGAGCAGTTTGGAGTGAAGACGGCCTGGCACGGACCGAACGACGTTTCGCCGGTGGGTCATACGGCGCAGCTTCACCTGGACCTGGCCAGCTACAATTTCGGCATTCAGGAAGGTGGCATCATAACGGGCGTGTTGGCCGAGGTATTCAAAGGCTGCGCCACTTTCAAGGATGGCTATCTCTGGGCCAACGACGCTCCGGGCTGGGGCATCGAGGTGGACGAGAAGATGGCAGCGAAGTTCCCCTACGGTGCGAGTGAGCAGGGCGAACGCGGACGGTTGAACGGAGGATGGGGCGAACTCCGGCTCAGCGACGGAACGTTGATCAAACAGTAAACGGAGCACCACCCATATGAGAAACATATTGCGAATGGCCCCCGTGCCTGCAAATCAGGATGCGGGATTGTTGGCGCTGCGCGTGGCCGGCGTTATGCCGCTTCTGCTGAGACATGGGCTGGAGAAAGTATTTACGTTTTCCGCCATGGCGGCCCACTTTCCAGACCCGCTGCATATCGGGGCGGTCCCCAGCCTGGTGTTTGCCATGCTGTCCGACGCGATCTGCACCGTGCTGCTGATCCTCGGGCTGGCGACGCGATGGGCGGCTTTGATTTGCCTGATCAACATATCGGTGGCCTGGTCATTTGTGCATCACTTCCAATTCTTCGGACGCGGCGCGGATCACGGAGAGCTGATAGTTGTCTATATGGCGATCATGCTCACTCTGCTGCTGGCGGGAGCGGGCAAGTACAGCTTAGATGCCCGCCTGTTGAAGTTAGACAAGACGGATGGCAACTAACTATGACGAAACGATCTGGCGGTGCGTTTGTCGCACTGCTGCTCGCCTGTACCTCGTTTCGCGCCATGGCTGCGCCGCGCAGTCTGCGGGCGGGCGCCTCCCGCGTGGAGATTACGGATCTCGCTCCCCCGGCGCAACCGCTCTTCGGTAAGTACGCCCACGAACACCTCTTCATCCGGGCGATCGTTCTCGACACCGGCTCCGCGCTGATCGGATTGGACAAGGCAGATATGGACGAGCCTGTCTGGCAGCAGGCGCCGAAGAGCGTCGCGGCGGAGTTGAATGGTCCCGTCGAGAACATCATCATGTCCGCCACGCACTCCTACGCATGCATGCCCACGTTTGGACCCAAAGGACCTAAGATCCCGGGCGTCCCGAGCAGATCGCCGCCCCGATTGTGGAGGCAGTGCGGCAGGCGAAAGCCGCGTTGCAGCCAGCGTGGGTTGGCTTCGGCACGGGCCTTTCCTATCTCAACGTGAATCGCGACAAATCGACCCCGTAACGCACCTGTGGACGCAGGCCCCCAGTCTTGGCGCGCCATCCGACAAGACCGTCGCTGTGCTGAAGTTCGAAACGCAACCTGAAGCTTCCCTGAAAGATTGTAGCTGTCTTGCAGCGGCGTGACCGCCGGCGCCGCCATTTTCGTGATGTCGATTACCGGGGTGCGGCTCGCGGCGTGAACTTCCCATTTCCCGTCCGAACGGGATGATCGCCTGCGTACACCACGACCCTCGTCGCCTTGCTTGTTCCGTTCCGCAGATCTACCCCGGTCATCTGCGCGTCCCGCCCTGCTTTTAGATCCTCTTTGGCGCCGGAGTCAAATACATAGGAGTAATGGGACTGTCAGAAGCGGGGCGCTGCTGGCCGGAAAGGGCGCAGGAAAACCACGGCAGCGGCCGGAAGGGTTCAATTAAGTTGATGGCGGAGAGACAGGGATTCGAACCCTGGATAGAGTTTCCCCTATACACGCTTTCCAAGCGTGCGCCTTCAACCACTCGGCCATCTCTCCGTTGGGAACCGGTCGGGGCTTTACTCAGGATAGCATGCGACGCGCGCCAGGACAGAGTACATTACTGTTTGATCACTGTCCCGTCCCGCCGCCGCACCTCGCCCCAGCCGCCATTGAGCCTTTTCCGCTCGCCCTGCTCGAAGCCGCCATAGGGATATTTGGCGGCCAGTCTCTCGTCCACCTCGATGCCCCAACCGGGCGCTTCATTGGCGTATAGGTAGCCGTTCTTCATCACCGGGCAGCCGCGGAACACTTCCTGCAGGCGATCGTTGAAGGGCGAGTACTCCTGGATGCCGAAGTTGTAGCACACCAGGTCGAGCGTTACGTTGGCGGCGTGTCCGATGGGTGAGACATCGCCGGGACCGTGCCAGGCGGTCTTCACGCCGTGGATCTCGGCCATGGCGGCGATCTTGCGCACGGGGGTCAGGCCACCCGCCTGGGTCACGTGGATGCGGATGTAGTCGATAAGGCGCCCGGTGATCAGCGGGGTCCACTCGTGCGGGCTGTTGAACAGTTCGCCCATGGCAATGGGCGTGGCGCACTGGCTGCGGATCTGGTGGAAGTAGGCGATGTCTTCGGGCGAGAGCGGATCTTCCATGAAGAACATCTTGAACCGCTCGGCATCCTTCAGGAACTCGACGGCCTGGTTGGGCGAGACCCGCTCGTGCACGTCGTGCAATAACTCCACCTCGTCGCCAAGCTGTTTGCGGCACTCCTCGAACAGCTTCAGTGCGCGCCGGATGTAGTAAGCCGGCTCGAAGACCGGGCCCTCACGCAGCCCGGCGATGGCGGCCTCCCCACGCCCCGCGCCATAGCCGGCCATGCCCGGCACGCCCACCTGCACGCGCACGTGGCGGAAGCCCTGATCCATAAACTTGCGTGCCTGGTCGATGGTCTGCTGGATCTCGGCGCCGGCGGCGTGCGTGTAGCAGGCGGCGGCCTCGCGGCATTTGCCTCCCAGAAGCTGGTAGACCGGCATGCCGGCCTGGCGTCCCTTGATATCCCACAGCGCCTGATCGACGCCGCTGATGGCATTGTTCAACACGGGACCGTTCCGCCAATACGAGCTGTCGTAGCAGGACTGCCAGATGTCTTCGATGCGATCGGCGCGCTTGCCGATGAGGAACGGGCGCAAATACTTCTCGACGGCGGCGTTGACCAGTTCGGCGCGCTGCGTGAAGGTGCCGCAGCCGTAACCGTAGAGGCCGTCCTGGTCGGTCGAGATCTTGACTACCGAGAGACGCAGACCGGCGGGCGCGGTGGCGATTACGCTGATGTCTTTGATGACCGGCGCTGGCAGGCCGCGAACGGCGGTCTGGGCGCGGGCGGGCAGCACGGCGGCGGGGCCCACGGCGGCCGCCAGACTGGCGAGAAAACCTCGTCTCTGGATGGTTCGGTTCATTGCAGCAGCCCCGCGTCGTGGAGGTCGATGTGGCGACCCGTTGTGCGTTTGTTCTTCAAGAGATCCTCCCGTCCGATGAACCACGCCGGCTGTGCGCCGACGTTCGACTGTGTGCGCCTGGGCCAAGCTTCCTCGAACTTGACGCCATCAATCGACATCGGAATGTCAGCCCGCACCGGAGGCCGGCCGATTTGGTAGAAGAAGCCTTCGCGGGCGAAATCATCCGGGCACAGGCCGGCGAGCGGAGCACGAAACTCCGCGAGCGACCTCCAGACCTTACCGGCATTTTCCGGAGTGGCCAGGACCCAGACATCGAGATCCTTAGTCTTGCCGTCAAAAGTTTTCAGTAGTTCTTCGAAGTCTGAGCTCATCGGGACCGCCTGGCTCGAGCGCGTGGGCATCCACGACCATTTGCCAAGCGGCTTCGAATCTTGCCGCGGGGCCTTGGCGCTGCCAGTACGCTATGTCGAACGGGGGGTCCATGTCCGGCAGCCGGCCATAGCGCTCCATGGTAAATGCACCCGTCTTGCGCACTGCATTCATTTTAGCGCGTGCGCCG
>Ga0335078_10004928_pt1 | contig 19777 bp, 15 predicted proteins | sample Lox_Sample_32_FD_206711 | JGI IMG/M metagenome (GOLD analysis project Ga0335078, IMG submission 206711) | Soil microbial communities from Loxahatchee National Wildlife Refuge, Florida, United States - Lox_Sample_3.2 | ecosystem: Environmental > Terrestrial > Soil > Wetlands | place: USA... | reverse complement strand
CTCGTGCGGCACGCCCGCCTCGAGCCGGAGCGGCGCCTGGCCGCGGTCCGCCGCCCAGGGGCTGCGCGCCGCGTACGCCCGCGGCGCGCCCTCGGGCAGCTCGAACGCCTCCGCCACGTCCAGCGTGAGCGCCTGCGGCACCGCGGCCGGGTTGCGCAGGCACACGATCCCCTTCCCGCCCCGCCACGCCGCGTGGCCGTAGGCCGCGAGCGACATCGGATCGCCGCCGACCCAGTGCGTGTCCACCAGCACGTCCGCGTTGCGGCGCGCCCACAGGGCGCCCTCCGCCAGGTCGTCCCAGTTCGCCGCCGTCAGCAGGGACGGCGTGATGTACATCTCCTGGAGCTGGGTCCCGGTGCCGAAGTACGCGTGCACCTCGTCGCGGAAGTCGTCGTGCGGATCGGTATTCAGGTTGTGCGCGTGGCGCGCGTAGATCATGCCGTGCAGCATCAGCGAGTTCAGCGGGTAGAGCGGCCCGCGCGAGACCACGCCCTGATAGGTATCGCCGTCGCGGTACGTGATCCACTGCTGCCGGTCGCTGCCGACGCCGGCGAAGTCGTGGTCCTCGCCGCCGCGCCAGATGGCATCGGCGAACCGCAGCCAGAACGGCGAGGGGAACGTGCCGGTGGTCAGGTTGACGAACAGGTCGGGCTTCACGGCCCGCAGCTCGCCGATGAGGTGGATCGCCGCGTCGAAGTCGCTGTCGAACTGGCTCCCGGGCACCGTCTGCGCGGCGTCGCCCGTGCCGTCGAACTTGAACTGGTTGACCCCGTAGCTGCGGATCATGTCGAGGCACACGTCGCGGAAGCGGGCGTAGTACTTCGGCCCGGAGAGCGCGAAGCCGTCCGCGTTGGTCTCGAACCCCTGCGCCTTCCCGACCTCGAGCCGCTCCTGCCGCGGCTGTCCGTACCCGCCCCAGGGACTCATCCACACGCCCGGCGCGGCCCCGTACTTCGCGGCTTCCGCGCGGATCGGCGTGAAGCCGTCGGGGAAGCCCGCGTTGAAGTGCCACAGCGACCGGTGGTCGTCCCAGCCGTCGTCGAACAGGAACGAGTCGAGCGTCACGCCGCGGTGGACCTTCAGCTCGGTCCCGAAGGCGTCGATCGCGCCGAGCGCGTCGGCCTGGTCGTAGGCGCTGAAGTACCCGATGTCGTACCACGAGTTGTAGTGCAGGAAGGTGCGGTAGGGGTGCGCCCGCTCGCGCTCCACGTAGGCGAGGAAATCGCGGCGGAACTGCCCCGGCGTCGTCACGCCGAAGACCGACGAGTAGACCGGCGCCGTGCCGGGCCGCACGGGCAGCTCGCGGTCCAGCCACGCCCGCGCGCGACCCCCGTCGGACGCGGCGCCGGCGAGCGGGTGCTCGAAGCCGAGGAACACGTGGCCGGCCACGAGCGGCGAGCCGGTGACCACGCCGTTCACGGCGACGCCGGGCAGCGGCTGGTCCACGAGCGTGATGCGGGCGACCGGCACTTCGGCGCCGGTGGTCTCGAGCCGCACCTCCTGCCGCAGGTAGGCCGAGCCGTCGCGGAGAATCCCGCGCCAGGTGACCCGCAGGGGGCTGCCGGAGCCCCCGGGGCCGCCCGGGTCCGCGAGGACCACGCTGATCTGCTGTCCGCCCATGCGCTCGACGGACCGCGAGGCGGACGGGTCGGCGTCGAGCCGCTCGACCTTCGGCGCTCCCGCCACGCGCATTGCCGAGGAACGGACCTCGCTCCCATCGGCGAGGGCGAGGACGAACACGTCGGGCGCCGGGGTCAGCGCCGCGCGGTTGCGGCGGTCGTCGAGGCGCACCAGGCGGAGCGTGCCGCCGGCGGTGCTCCAGGTCGCCGCCACGTCGTCGTTGGCCAGCGACAGCTCGTCGCCGCGGGCGGAGACGCGCGCGGCGCCGGGGCCGGGATCGGCGGGGACGGCCCGGCCGAGCGGATCGAGGAACCGGGGGAGGGCGGCGGCGCCGGCGGTGAGCAGCGCGGCGCGCTCCACGAAGTCGCGGCGGGTGATCATGGATCCACCGCCCGGACCACCGCGCCGCCCTGCATCCGCCACGTCGCCATCGCCGTCCTCCGCGCTAGGGACACCCCAGCTTCGCCTTGATCTCGGCCTCCGTCAGCTTCACCCGGGGCCGGCCGTTCGCCTCGCCGCGCGCACTCTCGAGCGCGGCGATCTCCTTCCAGTCCTCGAACGTGATGAGGCACGGCTGCCGCTCGCGCAGCAGCCCCTCGATCGCCGCTCCGTCGTCCACCGCCGGCGCCGGCGCCGCGCCGGACCTGAGGTCCGCCACGATCGCGTCGGCCGTCTCGGCGGCGTCGGGCTTGTTCGTGCCGATGACCCCGCTGGGGCCGCGCTTGATCCAGCCCGCAACGTACAGACCGGGTATGGGGTGCAGGGTGTGCGGGTGCAGGACCCTGCCGGCGGCATTCGGGACGATGCCCCGCTTCTCGTCGAAGGGCACGTCGGCCAGCGGCACGCCGCGGTAGCCGACCGAGCGGAACACCATGTCCACCGGCAGCTCCTCCACGTCGCCCGTCGGCTCGGCCTTGAGGTCGCCCCCCGGGCCGGCGACCAGCCGGTTGCGGGCCAGGTGCATCGCCCGCACGCCGCCGCGCGCGTCGCCCAGCAGCGCGAGGGGCGAGACCAGGAAGCGCAGCGTGAGTCGCCGCGGCTTGCCGGCCGGCGCGCGGCCCGCGAAGCCCTGCAGCACCTCGATCTTCTTCCTGAGCATCCGGTCGTCGGCTCGCTCGACGGCCGCGCGGCTCAGCGGGTCGAGCGCCACCTCCTCGGCGAGCACGCGCACGTCCGCACAGGGCAGCTCGCCCAGCTCGCGCGCCTCCGGCGTGGTGAAGGCCGCCTGCGCCGGTCCGCGGCGCCCCAGCAGGTAGACCTCGCGCACGCGGCTGGCGCGGAGCGCCGCGAGCGCGTCGTCCGCGATGTCGGTGCCGGCGAGCGCCGCGGGCTGGCGCGTGAGGATGCGCGCCACGTCCACCGCGACGTTGCCCACCCCGACCACCGCCACGCGCTCCACGGCCGAGAAGTCGAAGCGCAGGTGGCGGAAGCGGGGATGGCCGTTGTACCAGGCCACGAACTCGGTCGCCGGGTAGCTGCGATCGAGGTCCTCGCCGGGGATGCCCATCCGCCGGTCGGTCTGGGCCCCGGTCGTGAAGCACACGGCGTGGTAGTGGCGCTGGAGGTCCCGGAGCGTGACCTCGCTGCCGAACTCGATGTTGCCGAAGTACCGGAAGCCCGGGCGGGATGCGACCGCGTCGAACGAGCGGGTGACCGTCTTGATCTTCTCGTGATCGGGCGCGACGCCGAAGCGCACCAGGCCGTACGGCGCCGGCAGGCGCTCGTACAGGTCCACCGCGATGGGGAGGTCCGCCCGCCCGAGCAGCCGTTCCGCCAGGAAGAAGCCGGCCGGGCCGGCTCCCATGATCGCGACGCGCACGCGCCCAATCTAACGCGGCGGGGCGCGCGCGGCAGCGGCGTGCCGCGGCCACGCCCGCGCCGCGTGCCGATCCTGCATCTCGCGCTCGCCGCCCACGAATGGTAACTTGGGCGGCCGTGACGACCGCTCCGCTCGCCGTTTCGGGGGCCATGCACCTCGCCCCGCTCGACTACGCCATCATCGGCGTGTACTTCGCCTTCGTGCTCGGGATCGGCGCGGTGCTGCGCCGCCGGGTCAAGACCAGCAGCCACTTCCTGATGAGCGGCCGCTCCGTGCCGCTGTGGATCACCTCGCTCGCCTTCATCTCGGCGAACCTGGGGGCGCAGGAGGTGATCGGCATGGCCGCGTCGGGGGCCAAGTACGGGATCATGACCGCGCACTTCTACTGGGTCGGCGCGATCCCGGCGATGGTCTTCCTCGGCCTGTTCATGATGCCGTTCTACTACGGCAGCCGCGCCCGCAGCGTCCCCGAGTACCTGAAGCTGCGGTTCGACGAGAAGACCCGGGTCTGGAACGCGCTGTCGTTCGCGGTGATGACGATCTTCTCCTCCGGCATCTCGCTGTACGCCCTGGCGCTGCTGTTCGAGATCCTGCTCGGCTGGTCGTTCGAGACCTCGGTGTTCCTCGCCGCCGGCATCGTCCTCGTTTACACGGTCCTCGGCGGGCTGACGAGCGCGATCTACAACGAGGTGGTGCAGTTCTTCCTGATCGTCCTGGGCATCGCGCCGCTGGTCTACCTCGGGCTGCGCCACGTGGGCGGGTGGCAGGGCGTCGTCGCGAACACGGCGCCGGTGATGACGCACGCCTGGGCCTACATGGGCTCGGCGTCGGAGAACCCGATGGGCATCGGGATCTTCGGGCTCATCTTCGGCCTCGGCTTCGTCCTGTCGTTCGGGTACTGGTGCACCGACTTCCTGGTGGTGCAGCGCGCGATGGTGGCCCACGACATGAACGCGGCGCGCCGGACGCCCCTGGTGGCCGCCTTCCCCAAGATGCTGATCCCGTTCGTGGTCATCCTCCCCGGCGTGATCGCCATCGCCATGCAGCACCAGGGCGGGTTCCACCTCCCCTTCAAGGCGGACGGGCACACCCCCAACTACGACATGGCGCTCCCCTCGATGCTGGCGACGCTGTACCCGTCGGGGATGCTGGGCGTCGGCCTCACGGCGCTGATGGCGTCGTTCATGTCGGGGATGGCCGGCAACGTCACCGCGTTCAACTCGGTGTGGACCTACGACCTGTACGAGGCCCACATCCGCAAGGGCGCGAGCGACGCGCACTACCTGTGGGTGGGGCGGATGACGACGGTGGTTGGGATCCTGCTCTCGATCGCGACCGCGTACGTGACGCGCAGCTTCAACAACATCATGGACCTGCTGCAGCTGGTCTTCAGCTTCGTCAACGCGCCGCTGTTCGCGACCTTCCTGCTGGGGATGTTCTGGAAGCGCAGCACGGGGCACGGCGCGTTCTGGGGGCTGGTGACCGGCACGGCCGCGGCGGCCGTGACGCACGGCGTCACCATGGCGGAGGGCAAGGGCGGGTGGCTGGTGCACACGCCGGTCCACGTCTTCCGCGCCGCCATGAGCCAGAATTTCGCGCTGGCGATCGCCGCCTTCACGACCTGCTTCGTCGTGACGGTCGTGGTCAGCCTGGCGACGCGCCCGCGGGCCGACGACGAGATGCGCGGCCTGGTCTACAGCCTCACCGAGCGGCCGCGCGCCGAAGGCACGAAGTGGTGGGCCCGGCCGGCCGTCATCGCCATCGTGGTGCTCGCGGCGACGCTGCTCCTCAACCTCGTCTTCGCCTGATCCGATGCGCCTCCTCGAGGATCTCCGGTTCATCATCGGCCTGCTGTTCGGCATCATCGGCGTGATGGTGCTCGTGGCCGGTTTCTTCAACCCGCCGGCCATGCCCGGCGAGCTCAACGCGGACCTGGTCGGCGGGGCGGTGATGACCGCCTTCGCCGTCCTGATGCTCGCGCTGGCCATCCTCGCGCCGCCCAAGGACCGCTAGGGCGCTCGGGGCAGTTGCCAGACGGTGCAGTGGCAGTGCCTCCTGCCCCGAGTGACCGAACAAGCCCTGCGGCGGCAGCGTAAACGCCCGAGGCCGGTTCAGGAAACCGACGCCTGACGTCTGCGAACCACTGCACCCTGCCGTCTGGCAACTGTACTGGCGACTCTCCGCTTCGTTCTGTTAGTTATCCCGCCCATGGACAGCCCTGTCCTGCAGCCCGTCCGCACGACCTTCCGGGCCGTGGCCGCCACGTTCGTGCCCGAAGCGGCCGCGCTCGACGAGGCCGCCTGGACCGAAGCGGAGGCGATCGTCGAGCGCTTCCTGGCGGCGCGCCCCGCCGCGGTACGCCGCCAGCTCGTCCTGCTGATCCGCCTGCTCGACCTGCTCGCTCTGCTCCGCCACGGCCGGCGCTTCGCCGCGCTGGACCAGGCCCGCCGGCTCCGGTTCCTCGCGGCGCTGCAGGACGCCCCGCTCCTGCTGCTCCGGCGCGGCATCTGGGGCGTGCGCACGCTCGCGTTCATGGGCTACTACGCCCGCCCGGCGGCGCAGGCGGCCATCGGCTACCGGGCCGACGCGCTCGGCTGGGAGGCCCGGCGGTCCGGGGCCGCCGGCCCCGCGGCGCCTCCGGGCACAGGCCCGGCGTGATCCGGCGCGAGTACGACGTCGTGATCGTCGGCTCCGGCGCCGGCGGGGGGACCGTGGCCCAGGAGCTGGCGCCGCTGGTCGCGCAGGGCGTGCGCGTGCTGGTGCTCGAGCAGGGCCCGCGACTCGCCGACGGCGAGTTCACGGGCCGCGAGGTGGAGATGGCCGACGCCCTCTACCAGGACGGCGGTGCCTTCCTCACGGCCCAGGGGACCATGACGCTCGCCTTCGGGCGCGCCTACGGCGGCTCGACGGTCGTGTACACGGGGACGTCGCTCGTCGTGCCGCCGCGCGTGATCGCCGGGTGGGCCGTCCCCGGCCTCGACCACGCCGACCTCGCACGCCGCTCAGCGAAGTTCGCCGCGCAGAACAACGTGCACCTGCTCGCGCCCGAGCTGATCAACGACAACAACCGCCTGTTCGTGGAGGGATGCCGGCAGGCGGGCTACCGCGCCGAGCAGTTTCCGCTGAACGTGCGCGGCTGCCGCGGCTCGAGCCTGTGCAACCTCGGATGCCCCAACGCCGCGAAGCTCGGCACGCACCGGGTGCAGCTGCCGGCCGCCCAGGCGCACGGCGTGCGGGTGGTGACCCGGGCGGAGGTCCTCAGCGTGGGGGAGCGCTCGCTCTCCGTCTTCGTGCGGGCCCGGCGGCCCGGCGAGCAGGGCGCCGAGTCGGAGTGGGAGCCGGGCGCGTACGACGTGCGCGCGAAGGTGGTCGTGGTGGCGGGCGGCGCCGTGGGCTCCCCCGCCCTGCTGCTGCGGTCGGGCTTCGGCGCGGCGCTGCCCGCCCTCGGGAAGGGGTTCACCTGCCATCCGGCGCACATCCTCGTCGCCGAACACGACCGGCCCATCACGAACGACGTGGGCCACCCCAAGAGCTTCTACGTGGACCGAGCGGCCGAGGAGGGGTACGTGCTCGAGACGTGCATGTACTTCCCCTTCACGACCGCGAAGAACCTCACCGGCTTCGGCCCCGCGCACAGCGCGCTGATGCGCGCCTTCCCGCGGCTCCAGATGATCCTCGTGCTGGCGTGCGACAAGGCGGTGCCGGAGAACCGGGTGACCGTGGACCGCGAGGGGAAGCCGGTCGTGCGCTACGCGTTCACGCCCCGCACCGTCGAGGCGATGGTGCGGGCGACCCGGGCCTCGGCGAAGATCTTCTTCGCTGCGGGGGCGTTGCGCGTGCACGCCCCTTCGGCCGACCCGCCCGTGATCGAGCGCCGCGACGCCGCGCGCCTGGACGAGCTGATCGCGGCGCGCCACTTCCGCCCCGGGAAGGTCTCGGTCTCCGCCGCGCACCTCATGGGCGGATGCGCCATGGGCGCCGCGGGCGACGCCGCGCGCTCCGTGACCGACGCCTGGGGCCGCGCGCACGGCCTTCCCTGGCTGCGCGTGGCGGATGCGAGCCTGTTCCCCGACTCGCTGGAGATCAACCCGTATCTCACCATCATGGCGCTCGCCGACCGCGTGGCCGAGGGCATTCGCGCCGAGGCGCGCGACCTGCTCGGCGCCGCGGCGTCCGGCGGGGAGGGAGCCGCGTGAAGCTCACCGGCGGCCAGATCGTCGTCCGCGCGCTGGAGGACGAGGGCGTGCGGCTCGCCTTCGGGATCCCGGGGACGCACAACATCGAGCTGTACGACGCGCTCGCGGCTTCCGCGTCGGTGCGGCCGGTGCTGGTGACCGACGAGCAGAGCGCCGGCTTCCTCGCCGACGCCGTGTGGCGGTCCTCGGGGCGGCTCGCGTGCGCGAACCTGGTGCCGGGCGCGGGCCTGACGCACGCGATGAGCGGGATCGCCGAGGCGTATCTCGACAACGCCGCGATGCTCGTGCTGGGGTGCGGGATCCGGCGCGACACCGGGCGTGCCTACCAGCTCCACGACGTGGACCAGCTCGCCATGGTACGCCCGGTCACCAAGGCGCAGTTCCGACCCCAGGCCGGCGAGGAGCTGTACGACGCCGTCCGGACGGCGTGCCGCATCGCGCGGCAGGCGCCCGCCGGCCCCGTGTTCGTCGAGGTCCCGGCGAACCTGTACCTGTTCACGCACGACGCCGATTTCGGGAACCGGGCACACTCCACGCCCCCGCAACCGGCGGAGGCGCCCCACCCGGCCCTGGACGCCGCGCGCACCGCGCGCGCCGCCGAGGTGCTGAACGCGGCGAAGCACCCCCTCCTCTACCTGGGGCTCGGCGCGGCACCGGCGGCAGCCCATCTCGTCGCGCTGGCCGAGCGGCTCGAGGCGCCGGTGGCGACGACGTTCCAGGGGAAGGGCGTCTTCCCGGAGTCCCACCCGCTGGCGCTGTGGCCCGGGTTCGGCGACGCCGCCCCGCCCTTCGCGCGCGCGATCGCCGACGGCTGCGACGCCACGCTGGCGATCGGGTGCCGCTTCGGCGAAGTGGCCACCGGCAGCTACGGCCTCGCCGTGCCGCGCCCGCTCGTGCACGTGGACGTGGATCCGGCGGTGCCGGGCCGCAACTACCCCGCGGACGTCGCGATCGCCGCCGACTCGGCCGACGCCGTCCCGGCGCTGCTGGCCGCGCTCGCGCCGCACCCCGCCGACGACGGTCTCCGCGCCCGGATCGCCGCCGGGCATGCCGGGCTGGCGCGCGCGCGCGCCGCGGCGCCGCCCGCGGCCGATCGCGTCTCCCCGAGCCGCCTGCTCGCCGCGATCCAGGAGCGCTTCGGCCCGCAGACGATCTTCACCGCCGACAGCGGCAACGGGACGTTCCTGGCCGTCGAGCTGCTGAGGCTGGACGCCCCGGGCCGCCTGCTCGCTCCCGTGGACTACTCCTGCATGGGCTACGCCGTGCCCGCGGCGATCGGCGCCAGGCTCGCGCGGCCCGACTGCCCGGTCGTGGCCCTCGCCGGCGACGGCGCGTTCCTGATGACGGGACTCGAGCTGCTGACGGCCGCCCAGCTCGGCGTCGCCGTCGCGGTCTTCGTGCTGCGCGACGGCGAGCTGGCGCAGATCGCGCAGTTCCAGGACCTCGCGCTCGACCGCAAGACGGCCAGCGCGGTGCCGGACTACGGCCTCCCGTCGCTCGCCCGCGCGCTCGGCGTGGCGCACGTGGCGCTGCAGAACGACACGCAGATCAGCGGGGCGCTCGACACGGTCGCCGCGACCCTGGCGCTCGGCCGGCCGGTCGTGGTGGACACCGCGATCGACTACTCCGAGAAGACCTTCTTCACCCGCGGCGTCGTGAAGACGAACCTGCTGCGGCTCCCGTGGAAGGACCGGCTGCGGTTCGTCGCGCGGGCGGTCCTGAGGAAGGTCGGCGGGTAGCGGGGGCCATCAATCCAAGACCCCCAGCCCCTGACCGGGGCCCTACCGCATCCGATTCAGTCTGTCCTTGAGCCGCGGGTCGTTCGGGTTCTCGGCGACCAGCTTCTGCATCACCGCGCGCGCGGAGTCCTTCATCCCCGCGCCGGTGAACACCGCGACCTTGGCGAAGGCGATCCGCATCTTCATGAACGGCTGCGAGTCCGGCACGGCGATGCGATCGAGCGCGGCGATCGCCGCGGGCGCGTCCTTGCGGTCCTCCCACAGCGACTGCGCGGCCACCAGCTGCACATTGGGATCCGAAGGACTGAGGCGGGCCAGCTGCGTGATGAGCGAGTCGGCCTGGGCGCTCCGGTGCTCGCGGCGCGCCAGCATCGCCTCCTCGAACAGGCCGGCGGTGAGGAGGCGGTGCACGTCCACGGTGTCGCCCGTGCGCAGCCCCGGTCCGCCGGCGTAGGAGTAGACCAGGTCGCCGCCGCGGTCGCCCGCCTTGTAGACGGCGCCGACGGCCGCGAGGCACACCACGGCCGAGGCGATCTCGGCGTAGCGCCGCCACTGGTCGCGCCGCATCAGCACCAGGCCGAGCACCTCGAGCCCGCCCACCACCAGCAGGATGTCCCGCGCCCACTCGCCGGCGTCCTGGTGCGCCTGGACCTGCGCGGCCACGCCCGGAATGCGCTCGACCCGCTCGTGCGCCTCGTGCCCCGACTGCGCGGCGACGACGCCGGCCCCGGCGCTGAGGATCAGCAGCGTCGCGGCCGCCGGCCGGGTGAAGGCGAGCTTGCCGCTGAGCGAGATCCAGCGCAGCAGCGCGCCGATGATGGAGAGCGCGACCACGAAGTGCACGACCTGGGGGTGCATCCAGGCGATGTTCGGCATGAACCCGTTCCGTGTCGGGGAGTCGGCCTGCATGATCGCCGGTTCCGGACGACGCCGCAACGGGCGCGCTTGACGCCGCGGGACGGCCGACGCGAAGCTTGCGGATGCCCCCGGAGCCCGACCGCCCCCCGTTCGCCGCGCGCCCCGTCTGGGCGCTGGCCGCGGCCCTGCTGCTGCTCCACGTCGTCACCAACCTCGTCACGCCCTACGGCATCCAGCGCGACGAGTTCCTGTACCTCGCCATGGGCGACCACCTGCGCCTGTGGCGCATGGACTTCCCGCCCCTGATCGCCATCGTCGCCGACGTGGAGCGGTTCTGCCTCGGCACCGCGCTCGTGGCGCTCCGCGCCGTCCCGGCCCTGGCCGCCAGCCTGCTCGCGGTGCTCGCGGCTCTGCTGGCCCGGGAGATGGGCGGCGGGCGCTTCGCCCAGGTCTTCGCGGCCCTGGCCGTGGCCGCCAGCGTGTTCTTCCAGCGCGCGGGCGCGCTGTTCCAGCCCGTGATCCTGGACGCGCTGTGGTGGACCGCGGCGTTCTACCCGCTGGCGCGGCTGTGCCGCGGCGACGCGCCGGAAGGCCGGTGGTGGCTGCTGCTGGGCCTCGCGGGCGGCGCCGGCCTCCTCACCAAGTTCAGCATCCTCTTCCTCGGCTTCGGCGTCCTGGTCGCGCTGCTCGCGACCGAGCGGCGCCGGGCGCTCCTGACGCGCTGGCCCTGGATCGCGCTGGCCGTGGCCCTCGCCGTCGGGAGCCCGAGCCTGGTGGGGCAGCTGCGGCTCGGCTGGCCGTTGGTGGGACAGATGCAGAACCTGCGGCAGACGCAGCTCGGCCACGTGTCGGTGGCCGGCTTCTTCCTCACGCAGTTGATGTTCGGGCCCGCGATGCTGGCCGGCGCCTGGGGCGCCGCCGCCCTCCTCGTCAGCCGCGGCCTGCGCCGGTTCCGCCCCATCGGCTGGACGGTGCTGGTCGTGTGGATCACGCTCCTGGTGCTGCACGGCAAGGCGTACTACGCGGGCGCCACGTACGCGGTCCTCTTCGCCGCCGGCGGCGTCGCGCTGGAGGCGGGGCGGCGCCGGGCCGGCGCGTGGCTGCGCGGCGCGGCGGCGTGGGCCACCGCGGCCTACGGCCTGCTGGTCCTCCCGCTCGGCGTGCCGATCCTCGGACCCGCCCCGCTGCAGCGCTACGTCCGCACGATCGGGGCCGTGGAGGCGCTGCGCGACAACCGGGGCCAGCTGGGCGCGCTCCCGCAGGACTACGCCGACATGCTGGGATGGAAGGAGCGCGCGGAGGCGGTCGCCGCGGCGTACCACGCGCTGCCGCCGCTCGAGCGGGCCGAAGCCGTCATCCTCGCCGACAACTGGGGCGAGGCGGGCGCGCTCGAGTTCTACGGGCCGCAGCTGGGTCTGCCGCAACCCGTGTGCTCCGCCGGGTCGTTCTGGTTCTGGGGGCCGGGCGACAAGCCCGGGCGCGTCGCGGTGATCCTCGGCATGCGCCGCGAGGACGTATCCCGCCTCTACGACTCGGTCGCAGCCGGCCCCCACCTCGTCAACCCGCTGACGGTCTACGAGGAGCGCGACCTCACGGTGTACGTCGGCCGCGGGCCGAAGACGACGCTGCAGGCTCTGTGGCCGGAGGAACGCGGGAGGCAGTGAGGGCGGTCCACGTCCCGTCCGTCGCCCGTCACCGCAGGTCCACCGCCTGCCGCACGACAATGGTCCACCCGCCGCCCGTGAATCCCTGCCCGAAGCGGTCGGCCAGCGCGATCTCCGTCACCTCGCCGCGCGTCGAGCGCGTGGCGCCCAGCCGCAGCGCCAGGCCCGCGTCGCCGCCCGAACGCGGCCGCTCGTCGGCGTACCACGCCCCGCCCCATTCCGCGAACGGCGCGATCCCCACGCCCACCAGACCCAGGAAGTCGTTCGCGACGAGCAGCCGATCCTCGCCCACGACCCACCAGCGGCGGTCGCCGGTGAAGGCGTGGGCACCGAAGCCGCGCGGGCCGTCCTGGTCGAGCCAGAGGTCGAACTCGGTCCCGGGCGCGACGCCGCGCGCCGCGCCGCCCTCGGCATGGAGCACGAGCGTCTGCCGCGGCAGGCGCTGGGTCGCGAGCGTCATGGCGGCCTCGATCCGGCCCGAGTCCACCGCGAGCGCGCCGGAGGTGCCGGCGCGCACCAGGCCGTCCGCGCTCAGGCGCAGCCACGCGAAGCCGTCGCGCCAGCCCGTGCCCCACTGGGCCTGCAGCTCCGGGCCCACGCCCGCCCGCCCGGCGCCGTAGCCGAAGGCCCGCGGCGCCAGCCACGCGCCGAGCCACAGGCGGCTCGAGATGTCCACGTCCTCGGGCCGGTCGTACTGGTCCAGGCTGCGGGCCACGCGGAAGCGCGACCGCCCCCACTCGAGGCCCACGCCCGCCGCGAGCGTCGTCGAGTCGCCGCCCGCGGGCGCGCCGTAGGACGTGAACGCCTCCTGGCGGAGCTGGGCGAAGGCGTGCAGCCGGATGTAGGTCTCGTCGCTCGCGTGGAGCGCCACGCCGCCGCTCAGCGCGAAGCGCAGCGCCCGGCGGCGCAGGGAATCCGCCAGGGCGCCGTCGCGGAACGTGAGCACCCGGGTCGTGCCGGCCTCCCCGCTGGTGACGAGCGCCGCCGGGGCCGAGGTCTCGTAGAAGGGCACGCCGTACGCCCAGAACCCCGACGTGCCGTCCGACAGGTCGAGCCAGCCCGCGGTGAGCTGCGCCCGGCGCCAGATCAGCGACGGCGACTGCAGCAGCAGCTCCCACTCGCTGCGGTCCGGCGTCCGGTCGTAGAGGGCGAACAGCTGGTTCGCGGTGCCCAGGACGTTCTTCTCCACCGCGCCCAGCGTCCACGTCGTCGAGCCGCCGGCGGTGGCGAAGCCCACCTGCGGCCGCGTGCTCCAGCCGTCCGCCGTGGTGACGCGCACGCCGAAGCGGCCGTCCACCCGCACGGTGTCCAGGGCCACGTCCCGGAACACGCCGAGCGCCCGCAGGGCGCGCCCGCTCTCGACCACCCGGGCGCTGTCGTAGGGGTCGCCCTGGTCGAAGAGCAGCGTCCGGCGGATCACCCACGCCCGCGTGCGCACGTGCAGCGCGTCCGCCAGCCGCGCGAGGAACCCCGGCGCGGCGGACTCCGGCCCGAAGATGTTGTGGTTGACGACGACGATCGTGTCCACCGTCTGCGCCGGCAGCGGCGCCGCCCGGACCGCCGCCGCGAGCGCGGCGGCGCCGAGGAGCCGCCGGTTCAACGGGCGGTCCGGCGGTCTACGGGGACCGGCTCCAGATGCTGATGATCACGTGCAGCGAGTCGTTCCCGTCCACCCGGAGCGTGGTCGCGCCGTTGGAGGTCGTGAGCTTGAACGTGCCCGCGAAGTCCCGCTGCCCCGCCAGCGACTGCTGGTTGATGCACTCCGAGCCGACGACCTGGTACGTCCCCGAATCCACCGTCGTCGAATCGCCGGCCGAGCCCGGCACCGTGATCGTGTCCGCGTACGTCGAGTACGCGTACCACAGCTTGCCGAACGCCCCCGGCGGCGTGTACACCGTGATCCCGTACGTGTAGCTGGTCAGCGAGTAGCTCCCCACGAGGCTGGGGGCCGTGCCGCTGCCGCAATTGTTGGTGGTGGTGGGGGAGGACGAGCACGCGATGCCCAGCCCCGCCGCAGCCACCGCGCCCAGGGTCACCCATCTCCGGACCATCGGGGCCTCCTCGCGTGAATCCGCGCCGTCACATCCCGGCCTGCGCACTCACCAGCACGCTCCGCGGCGCGCCCTCGTTCCGCTCCAGGATGTCCACGTACCGGGCCTGGAACAGGTTGGAGACCTTCGCCGTGACGAGCACGCCGCGCACCCGTGCGCCCAGCCGCAGATCCACCGTCGTGATGTCCCCGCGCGGATCGAGCGGGTACTCGAGCACTTCCTCGATCCGGCTTCGGTACTGCACGTCCACGCCGGCCAGCCCGCCCAGCAGGTCCAGCGACCCCGTCACCGTGTTGCGGGACCGGTACGGCAGGGGCAGGCCGGTCGAATCGTCGCGCGTGTCAAGGTAGAGGTAATTGCAGCTGAGGGCCAGCCGTCGCCCCGCCAGGGCCACCTTGGCGGTGGCGTCCAGCCCCCGGACCTGGGCGCGCTGGACGTTCTGGAACGAGAACGTGAGCAGCTGCCCCGGCACGCCCGCGGGCCCGATGAGCCCGCGGTACCAGGACTCGAACACCGCCCCGTCGAGCCACACGGCGCCGAGCGAGGCGGAGCCGCCCACCTCGCCGGACCACGCGCTCTCCCCGTGCAGCGCCGAGTCCGGGAGCACGCGCGCCCCCTGCTGCGTCGTGCTCACGAACTGCTCGATGACGCTCGGCGCGCGGTAGCCGCGGCCGATCGAGGCGCGCAGCGCGAACGGGCCCGCCGGCGCGAAGCTGGCGCTGAGCTTGGGATTGAGCGTCGTCTCCGCGCGGCCCCCGTCCACGTGGTGGTAGTCGAGCCGCACCCCGGCCGTGACCCGCAGCGCGGGGTCGAGCCGCAGCTCCTCCTGCCCGTAGGTCGCCGCGTCGGTGACCCACTTGGCGCCGTAGTAGGAAGAGTTGACCCCGGTGCCCACGGCGTCCACGCCCACCGTCACCGCGTGCGCCGAGCCGGGGTTGAAGGCCAGTGTCGTGTTCAGCTCGCTCCGCACCGCCTGGTGCCAGTTGTGGCTGTCGTGCATGTGATCGCGCACGCCCACGTACGACACCGACGGCTCGAGCTTCAGCAGCGCGTGGCTCCCCGCCACCGCCGCGTAGCTGCCGCCCGCCAGCAGGTGGCTGACGCGGTTCCAGTCGCCGAGGGCGACCGCCGGCACCTGGTAGGGCTCGCTGTCCGAGAGCCAGCTGTCGAACTGGCCCTCGCGAATCGTGGCCCAGATCGCGTACGCGTCCCACGGGTGCGCGCTGCCCGGCATGGACTCCAGCTTCAGCCGCCCCAGGTAGCGCGAGTACTCGCCGTCCTGCTCGTAGCCGTCCGAGGCCTCGCGCCCCAGCGCCAGCCGGATCCCCACCGGCCCCGCCACCAGCGAGTGCTGCACGTCCAGGCCCCAGTAGTCCGGCCGCGGGCCGCCGAACTGGAACGCGCTCGGCAGGTCGTACAGTCCGTAGTGGAGCCGGACCGCCGTCTCGGGTCGCGGATCGATCGGCGAGGTGATGACGTTGACGACGCCGCCCATCGCGGAGCTGCCGTACAGGGCCGACTGGCTTCCCTTCACCACCTCGACCCGCTCGACGTCCATGATCGGCAGCTCTTCCCAGTCGATCTCGCCGCCGTCGCCCGTGAGCACCGGGTGGCCGTCGAGCAGCATCAGCACGCGGCTGCCGATGCCCTCCGAGACGCCCGACGCGCCGCGGATGTCCATCTCGCCGTGGTTCATGTCCACGCCCGACACGTAGGGCAGCGCGTCCTGCAGCCCGACGGCGTCGAGGTGGCGCAGGTCGGAGGCCTGGAGCACCGCGACGCTCGCCGCCTCCTTGCCCACCTGCTGCGCGCTCCCCGTGGCGGTGACGTCGATGCCCGGCAGCTCGAGCGGCGCCCGCGCCATCGCCACCCGCAGCTCGAGGGTCGCCCCCGCGCTCACGAGCACGTCGCGCCGCACGACCGGCGCGTAGCCGATCGCCATGATGCGCACCACGTAGCGGCCGGGCGGGAGGCCCGCGATCTCGAACTCGCCCTGCTCGTCGCTCGCGGCGGTGAGCTGCGTGCCCGGCAGGAGGACGTGCGCGCCGGCCACCGCGCTGTCCGTCGTGCTGTCCACGACGAGGCCGTGGATGAAGCCCGCGGCCGGTGTGTTCTGCGCCGCGAGCGCCCCCGCCCCCAACGTCCACGCGGCGGCGAGGGCGAGGAGCGCCGCCGACGCCACGCGCAGCCGGATCATCGTCTCAGGAGGTCTTGGTCCAGACGCTCGCCACCGACTCGCCGCCGGCCGTGCCGGACACGGTGAGCGTGCTGCCCGTGAGAGTGAACGAGCCCACGAACTGCGGCTGCCCCAGCACCGAGCTCTGGCTGATGCACGAGGCGCCCTGGATGGCGTACGTCCCGCTGTCGGAGATCGCCCCCGTCGGCGGCGGCAGCGTGAGGTTGACCCCGTACGTGCCGTCGGCGTTGAGGCGGAGCTCGCCGCTCGCCGGCGGCGCCGTGATCAGCGTCCCGCCGATGTCGTAGGACGCCAGGGTGTAGACGCCCGTGACCGCCGGCGGCGTGCCGGACCCGCAGGCGTTCGAGCTCGTGCTGGACTTGCAGGCCGCCGCGGCGGCGAGGACCGCGGCGCCCGCGGCGACGGCCACGGCGAACGACCGACGAACATCGCGCACAGGACCTCCATCATAGGAAAAGGACGGCCGCGGGACTCCAGCGTCAACAATATCCAGGCGCGCGCACGGCTGCCAAGTCCCGCGCCGCCCTTGGCCGGGGCTTCCGGCCCCGTGTACTCTTCTGCACCGCCACGGTTCCTTCACGGAGTCCGACATGCCATTCACCGACCTGCTGCTCGCCGAGTTCGACGAAGAGATGGCCGCCACGCGCAAGCTCCTGGAGCGCGTCCCCGACGGCAAGCCGGCCTGGCAGCCCCACGCCAAGAGCATGACGCTGGGCCGCCTGGCCACCCACGTGGCCGAGATCCCCAACTGGGCCCAGCGCTCCCTCACGCTGAGCGAGTTCGACATCGCGCCCCCGGGCGGCCCGGCCTACCAGCCGCGCACCCTGCACTCGACCGCCGAGATCCTGGCCGTGTTCGACCAGAACGTGGCCGACGCCCGCCGTGCCCTGGCCGCGGCGCACGACGACGACTTCGCGCGGCCCTGGACCTTCAAGCGCGGAGGCCAGGTGATCTGGACCAAGCCCCGCCACGAGGTGTTCCGGCGCATGGGCCTCAGCCACCTGGTGCATCACCGCGCCCAGCTGGGCGTATACCTGCGCCTGCAGGAGGTGCCCATCCCCGGGATGTACGGCCCGTCGGCCGACGAGAGGAAGTGACGTGATGCGCACGCGCGCGCTCGGCGGCCAGGGCCTCCAGGTCTCCGCCCTCGGCCTGGGCTGCATGGGGATGTCGGACTTCTACGCGGGCCGCGACGACGTCGAGTCGGTCGCGACCATCCAGCGGTCCATCGCGCTCGGCTGCACGTTCCTCGATACGGCCGACGTGTACGGACCCTACACCAACGAGGAGCTGGTGGGCCGCGCCATCACGGGGCGGCGCCACGAGATCGTGCTGGCGACGAAGTTCGGGAACGTGCGGGCGACCGACGGGACCTGGGCCGGCGTCAACGGCCGACCCGAGTACGTGCGGCAGGCGTGCGACGCCTCGCTCCGGCGCCTGCGCGTGGACCACGTGGATCTCTACCAGCAGCACCGCGTGGACCGCTCGGTGCCGATCGAGGACACGGTCGGCGCGATGGCGGACCTGGTGCGGGCGGGCAAGGTGCGCTTCCTGGGCCTCTCCGAGGCCTCGGCCGCCACGATCCGCCGCGCGCACGCGACGCATCCCATCAGCTCGGTGCAGACCGAGTACTCCCTGTGGACCCGCGACCCCGAGGCCGAGGTCCTGCCCGCCTGCCGCGAGCTGGGGATCGGCTTCATCGCCTACAGCCCGCTGGGCCGCGGCTTCCTCACCGGCCGCTTCCGGACGTTCGAGGACCTGCCCGCCGACGACTACCGACGGTTCCACCCGCGTTTCCAGGGCGAGAACTTCCAGAAGAACCTCGACCTGCTGGCGCGGGTGCGGGAGATCGCGGCCGAGAAGCGCTGCACGCCGGCGCAGCTCGCGCTGGCATGGCTGCTGGCCCGCGGCGAGGACGTCGTGCCGATCCCGGGCACCAAGCGCCGCGCGTATCTCGAGGAGAACCTGAAGGCGGTGGACGTCGCGCTCGGCGCGTCGGACCTGCAGCGCATCGAGGCCGCCTTCCCGCCGGGCCTGGCGGCGGGGCCCCGGTACGCCGCGCCGGCGATGGCGAACATCAACGGGTGAGCGCCGCGCCGCCCCTCGTCGCGCGCGCCGGAGCGTTCGGCGCGCGGACGGCCATCGCGGCGGGCGGCGCCACGTGGACGTACGGCGATCTCCTCGCCGCCTCGGCGCGCGTGGCGGCACGCCTGCTCGACGGCCGCGCCGACCTCGCGGAGGCGCGCGTCGCCTTCCAGGTTCCGCCCGGCTTCGCGTGGGTCGCGGTGCTGTGGGGCATCTGGCGCGCCGGCGGGATCGCCGTGCCGCTCGGCCTCGCGCACCCGCCGGCGGAGCTCGAGCACGTCGTCGGCGACGCGACCCCCGAGATCCTGGTCGCGGCCGGCGAGCAGGAAGCGGCGCTGCGCCCGATCGCCGCGCGGGAGCGGCGGCGGCTCGTCACGTGCGCCGAAGCGCTGGCCGCGCAGGCGGAGGCGGCGCTCCCGGCGGTGGCCCCGTCCCGCCGCGCGCTGATCGTCTACACCAGCGGCACCACCGGCACGCCCAAGGGCGCGGTCACGACCCACGCGGCGCTCCAGGCCCAGGTCACCGCGCTGGTCGAGGCGTGGGGGTGGACCGCCGACGACCGCATCCTGCTCGTCCTGCCCCTCCACCACGTGCACGGGATCGTCAACGTCGTCCTGTGCGCCCTGTGGTCCGGCGCCACGTGCGACATGCTGCCGCGCTTCGACGCCGCCGAGACCTGGGCGCGGATCGCCGAGGGGCGGCTCACCCTCTTCATGGCGGTGCCGACGGTGTACCGCCGGCTGGTGGCCGCGTGGGAGGCCGCGCCCGCCGAGGCGCGGCGCGCGATGAGCGACGCCTGCCGCCGCCTGCGGCTGATGGTGTCCGGCTCCGCCGCCCTCCCGGTCGCCACGCTGGAGCGGTGGCGCGAGCTCAGCGGCCACGTGCTGCTCGAGCGCTACGGGATGACCGAGCTGGGCATGGCGCTCTCCAACCCGCTCCACGGCGTGCGCCGCCCCGGGTACGTCGGCCGCCCGCTTCCCGGCGTGGAGGTGCGCCTCGTGGACGGCGAGGGCCGCGCCGTGCCCGAGGGCACGCCGGGCGAGATCGAGGTGCGCGGCCCCGGCGTGTTCCTCGAGTACTGGGGACGGCCCGAGGCGACCCGCACGGCCTTCCGCGACGGCTGGTTCCGGACCGGCGATACCGCGGTCGTCGAGGGCGGCGACTACCGCCTGCTCGGCCGGACCAGCGTGGACATCATCAAGTCCGGCGGCGAGAAGGTTTCGGCGCTGGAGATCGAAGAGGTGCTGCGCGCGCACCCCGCCGTCGCCGAGTGCGCGGTCGTCGGCGTGGCCGACCCGGACTGGGGGGAGAAGGTCTGCGTCGCCGCGGAGCTGCGGCCGGGCGCCGCCTTGAGCCTCGAGGAGCTGGCGGCCTGGGCGCGCGTCCGGCTCGCGCCCTGCAAGGTCCCCAAGGCGCTGCGCTGCGTGGAGGCGCTGCCGCGCAACGCGATGGGCAAGGTCGTCAAGCCGGAGGTGGCGAAGCTGTTCTGAGCGCCGGCGGGAGCCCGATCGGGTTCCGGCGCTGCACCACCGCCGCGAGCGCCAGCAC
>Ga0335078_10004927_pt1 | contig 19777 bp, 10 predicted proteins | sample Lox_Sample_32_FD_206711 | JGI IMG/M metagenome (GOLD analysis project Ga0335078, IMG submission 206711) | Soil microbial communities from Loxahatchee National Wildlife Refuge, Florida, United States - Lox_Sample_3.2 | ecosystem: Environmental > Terrestrial > Soil > Wetlands | place: USA... | reverse complement strand
TTGTAGTTATACTACTACAATACGCGCGCGAAAATCAAGACAAAAAGCAAAGACCCACTTTTATCTCGTCCACCTGACTGACGATTGAGGATTGACGATTGACGATGGAAGACCGAAGATTGAACATTCAAGGTTCAGGAGTCAAGATTCAAGATTTCCAGATATTCAAGATTCCAGATTAGCGAATGCAATCGACACCCGGCAATGCGATGCCCCTGAAGGACGCAATTCTCGACCCTGCCATTCCGGTGCGGTTCTTCGAATTGGTACCGCCGCCGGCGGCGAAGCCCGAAGCCATCGACGACGCCCTCGAGGGATTGAGGCAGGTGCAGGGCTTGGCCGATGGCATCAACCTGCCGGAGATCCACGAGGAAAGCCGCGGCGCGCCGCGCACCTCCCAATTCGTGGAACGCGCCGAGCCACGCTGGATCGGGGCGCGCATCCATCGCGAGTTGAACCTGGAAGCCACCGTGAATCGCGGCGTGGTGTACGAAGCGGACCAACTGACCTGGTTCCGCGCGACGGTGGCGGACTTCGGCATCAGCAACTTCATCCTGGTGGGAGGCGAATCGCCCGACATCGTCTACCCCGGCCCCAGCGTGGTCGAAGCGGCGCAGCAAGTGCGCGAGGCCGGACTGCCCGTGTCGCTGGGCGGCATCAGCATCCCCAGCCGCTTACACGAAGACGAGCGGATCCGCACCAAGAACGCGGCCGGGCTCTCGTTCTTCACCACCCAGGTGCTCTTCGATTCCAACGACGTGGTCTGGCTCATCCAGAAGCTCAATGGGCTGGAGGCACGGCTCTTTCTGAGCTTTGCGCCGGTCAGCCACCCGCGCGACCTCAAGTTCCTGCGCTGGCTGGGCGCCGATATCCCCGCCGACCTCGATCGCTACCTGCTGCGGGGCGAGATGGCCCGCGTTCCCAAAGCGGCGGGCGCGACGCTGGGGGAGCCGCCGCCCTCAGCCGACGACTATCTTAATCGCTCGCTCGACCTGGCACGGCGCATCCTCATGGACGTATTCGACAACCTGCCGCCGGACCCGCCGCCCCTCGGGCTCAACGTGGAGCACATCAACCAGCGGAACTTCGGACCGGCGGTGCGAATGCTGCGCGAGTTGGGCAACTTGTACACCGGCTTGGTCCGGGCGCGCGCGCAGAAGACAGGCACCAGGGGCTAGGGAAGTCGGATTTTTGCTTTTTGCTTTGCTTTTCCTTTCCTTGGGCTGATCTTCACTTAGGGGAAGAGAGGATCAAATCAAAAATCAAAAATGACAAATCAAAAATGAAGACCAATCATTGTTAGTCTTTTCTTTTTGAGTTTCCAAGTTTCCGGTTTCGGAGAGTACACAATGCGTGGAACCCTCGACATTTCCGAGAAGGGCGGCCTGAAAAATGGCCAGCCCCAGACCTCTAACCGGCGGCTGTTTATGCAGCTTCTCGCTTTCGGTGAATGTGACGAGGCCGGGCCCCTGGCGCAGGCTTTGCACGTGGCCGGCATCCCGTCGGTGCTGTATCTCGATGCCAACGACATTCACGGCGTCGGCCTGCTCACCTGGAGCGAAGACCCGAACTTCTTCGTCACCAACCTCCGCGACTTTCTGCTCAAGCGTCCTTTCGACGCTCTCACCTTCAAGTCCGAGTACACCATGCTGGGGCGTACCTACGCCCTCGGCTACGAGCCCGACCTCGAAGACTGGCTACTGGTGAAGCCACGGCGCACGGTGACCAATCCCGAGTGGCCGTGGGCGGTGTGGTATCCATTGCGTCGAACGGGTGCCTTCATGTCGCTGCCGCCGGAGGAGCAGGCCCCCATCCTCGGAGAGCACGGCAAGATCGGCCGCGCTTTCGGCGAAGCCGGCCTGGCCCAGGACGTTCGCCTGGCCTGCTTCGGGCTGGATAAGAACGACAACGACTTCGTCATTGGACTCATCGGCGCCGAGCTCACTCCACTCTCGGTCTGCGTGCAATTCATGCGCAAGACCCGCCAGACCTCACAGTACATGCAGAGCATGGGCCCGTTCTTCGTCGGCAAAGCCATTGCACAATTCACTCCTGACCCAGATTTGGCGCTGAACGAAAAAGGTCCCGCACACCCGGAGAGAGGATAGTGCAGAGTGAAAGCGACAAGCAGACGCAGCTTTATCGGCACATCGGTCAGAGGCTCGTTGGGATTCGGCCTGATGACGGACCTCAGCAGAAAAGCGTGGACGCTATCTCCAAGCGGCGTGCCGGATGGCGCGCGCTCCCCTTTTGAACCAGTTGCCGCCTCCGGCTCCAGCACTTTGCCTGGCACCGAGCCGCTGACCGCAAACGGAGATCTGGCGGCCCAGATGGTTGAGGGCATTCGTACCTACCTCATCCAGGCTACCACCGAAGCCGTTGAAAAACGCCCCGGGTACTGGAATCCGAACTTCACCTCGGTCCGCAACTACCAAGAGTCCGTCGACGTCAACCGCGAGCATCTTCGGAGAATCATCGGTGCCATTGATCGCCGAGCGCCTGCTCCGGCACTGCAGATCATGGCCGATACGGGCGCGCCCAGTGAAGTCGCGAATTCGTCCAGATTCAAGACCTACGCCGTCCGCTGGGAGGTTTGCGAATCGCCGATTGAGGACTCCAACCCTTTGGAAGGCGAAGGCTTGCTTCTAGAGCCGGAGGGCGCAGCGCTGGCTCGAGTCGTAGCCATCCCTGACGCCGATTGGACGCCGGAAGGAGTCGTGGGCATGGCTCCCGGGGTTCCCGTTGCTGCCCAATTTGCGAGGAGGCTGGCGGAAAACGGTTGCCAGGTAATCGTGCCGGCACTGATCAATCGCGATTGCCAATGGTCGGGGATCGCCGACGTCAAGATGACCAACCAACCGCACCGCGAGTGGATCTATCGAATGGCGTTTGAGGCCGGACGCCACATCATCGGGTTCGAGGTGCAAAAGATCCTCGCAGCCGTTGACTGGTTTGAAGAGCAGAACAAGACCGCTTCCCTTCCCGTGGGCGTGTTCGGTTATGGCGAGGGAGGGCTTCTTGCCTTTTACTCCGCGGCCCTCGATCTCAGGATCAAAGCGACCGTGGTAAGCGGCTACTTCCAGTCACGCCAGGAGATTTGGAAGGAGCCGATTTACAGAGACATTTGGGGACTGTTGCGCGAGTTTGGAGACGCAGAAATCGCAGGTCTGATCGCTCCTCGGGCTCTGATTGTGGAAGCCTGTGTGACCCCCGAGATTGAGGGCCCACCCGCAGCGAACGACAACCGGGCAAGCACCGCCTGCCCTAACGGCAAGCTTACGACTCCCCCTTTGGAGGAAGTTCAGAGTGAGTGTGAGCGCGCGCGCGCCGTCTTCTCGCATCTGAATGCCGCCGACCAATTGCAGCTTGCGATCAGCGATGACGGACACGGTCCGCCGGGATCCGACGGGGCGTTAACTCGCTTCCTCCAGGCGGTCGGAGTAAGGTCTTCCCGGCGGCCACCCGAAAAGCCGCCCCGGGATTTGCGTGGAGCTTACGATTCCTCGCCCCGGTTGCACCGACAGTTTGAGCAGATGGTGTCCTTCACGCAAGGGCTGATCCGCCTCTCACCCCGGCGTCGTGGGGAGTTCTGGGCCACCGCCGACGTCTCTTCTCTCGAGCGCTGGAAGGAAACAACCAAGCGTCAGCGCGAGCATATCTGGGAGGAAGTTATCGGCCGTTTGCCTCCGGCCACGCTGCCGCCGAATCCCCGGACGAGGCTCATTTACGAGACCCCGGAACTCTTCGGGTATGAAGTGGTCCTGGATGTTTGGCCGCACGTCTTCGCTTACGGAATCCTGGTTCTTCCTCGGGATATCAAGCCGGGTGAGCGACGACCCGTGGTGGTTTGCCAGCACGGTCTGGAGGGACGGCCGTCGGGGGCGGCGGATCCCAGAACTCCGGACGATTACATGCATCATTTTGCCGTCTCTCTGGCGCAAGAAGGCTTCGTCACCTTTGCTCCGCAGAATCCGTACGTCGGTCAGGACAATTTCCGCATCATCCAGCGTCTAGGTCATCCCCTGAAGCTAGCGCTGTTCTCATTCATCATCGGACAGCACGAAAGAATATTGGAGTGGCTTTCCCAGCAGCCCTTTGTGGACCAAGAAAGAATCGCCTTCTATGGCATTTCTTACGGCGGAAAGACGGCGGTCCGGCTGCCACCCTTTGTCGATCGCTATGCGGTCTCGGTCTGCACCGCCGACTTCAACGAGTGGGTCTGGAAGACGACCAGTGTCGAATCTCCATACAGCTACATGCTTCTGCCCGAATATGACATGTACGAATTCGACTTCGCTAATGTGGTGAACTACGCTGAACTGGCCGAACTCATCGCGCCGCGTCCCTTCATGGTGGAACGGGGACACGGCGACGGAGTGGCTCCGGATGAGTGGGTGGCGTATGAGTATGCTATAGTGCGCCGGTTCTACGCTCAAATGGGAGTCTCACAGAACACCGCAATCGAGTGGTGGAACGGTCCTCATGCCATCCACGGCGTCGGCACCTTCGAGTTTCTCCGTCGACACTTGCGCTGGCCAGGCCGAGGCGCCCAGGAAGCTTGAATCAGCGCCGCTGGGGACATCTGTCCTGCCAAAGCTATCACGGTGCGTCTGTCGCCGGGTAAGGCTGAAAGAAGTCGAGCCCTTCAGTCTTACCCTTTCAGGATTAGCGATTCAGATTAGATGTTTCGGGCCAAAGTTTCCCGCGTTTCGGCCATCTTGGGGATGACAACGACACCGTTCTCTGAGACATAGTACCGGCGGCGGTCGGCCTCGGCGTCGTATCCCACGGTTTCGCCCGGCTCCAGGCGCACGTTTTTGTCGATGATGGCCCGGCGCACACGGCAACCAGCGCCGATGGAAACGTTGTTGAGCAGCACCGACTCGTGCACTTGGGAACCCGCGTCCAGAAACACATTCCGCCCCAGCACCGAATCCTTGACGTAACCGCCCGCGACGATGCAGCCGGAGGAAATAATGGTTTGTACCGCATTCCCTCGCCGGCCGGTGTCGTCAAAGACGAACTTCACCGGCGGATCGTTAAAGTGGGCGGTCATGATGGGCCACTTCCAGTTGTACAGATTCAGTTGCGGCTGCACGTTTTTCAGGTCCAGGTTCGCCTCGTAGTAGGCATCGATGGTGCCCACGTCGCGCCAGTACGCGTTTTCCTCGCCGGTCTTGGTGCCGGGGATGCGGTTGCGCGAGAAGTCGTAGGCGTGGACCACGCCCGCGCGCATCAGGGAGGGGATCACGTCGCGGCCGAAGTCGTGGTTGGTATCGGGCGACGAGGCCGTGGCGGAGAGGGCCTCCATTAGAGTCATGGGCTCGAAGGCGTAGTTGCCCATCGAGGCCAGGCAGAAGTCCGGCTTGCCCGGCATCGCCGGCGGGTCGGCCGGTTTCTCCACAAAGTCAATCACCCGGCCGGCCTCGTTCACGTCGAGGACGCCGAACGACGAGCCCTCCGCCCGCGGGACCGGCAGGCACGCCACCGTAGCCTTCGACCCCGCCTCCAGGTGAAACTCAATCATCTGCCGGATGTTCATTTTGTAGATATGGTCCGCCCCGAACACCACCACCACGTCAGGGGCAAACTGCTCGATCAGGTTCACATTCTGGTAGACGGAGTCCGCCGTGCCGCGATACCAGCTTTTGCCGAGCTGCATCTGCGCCGGAACCACCCGGATGAAGTTCTCCCGGCCTGACAGGCGGTGTACCCAGCCGTCTTGAATGTGTTCGATCACCGCCTGGCCCTTATACTGGGTCAACACGTAAATGGCCGTGATGTTGGAATTCACCAGGTTGCTGAGCACGAAGTCGATGATGCGATACACGCCGCCGAAAGGCACGGCTGGCTTGGCTCGATCACGCGTCAAAGGGTCAAGTCGTCGCCCTTCACCGCCTGCCATCACGAAGGCCAGGGTACGCGTCATGAGATTGCCCTCCCCGAAGTCCGCTCCGACCGTCTACGAACGCGCCACGGCTGGCGATATTGTAACATTGAGTCGATTCCAATCCAATGGCAGAAGCTGGAGCTGGACTGGAGGCGGACGCCGTGCTCGGGAGGGCTGAATCCGTCCACTTCATTGCAGCGCTCGCCGCCTCGATTCCTGGTGCCTCGGCACCTGCCGCCGCCGTCTTTCCGCAGACAGATCCCGATCCACCCATCCTGCCTTAGCCCTTGACGGAATTTCCGGCCCCAGGTATTTGTCAGTAATACGCAAGAACCACCTGTGGTTTCTCTCCCTTTTTCCCCGCCACCACCGTCGCCGTCACGTTCTTCCCCAAGTGGCCGAACGTATACCGGGCACCGATCAGCTTGGCCGGCGGGGAGCCCACCATCTCCCCGTGCGAAACCAGTCGATCGAACGACGGTTGTAAGCCGAAGCACCCACGCGTGAGGCCCCACAGGATTAGGAGCGCATTGTTAAGCGGCTCGCTTTGGAGTTCCCCGGTATCCCACTTCAGCGCCGCGCCCCACAGCCGGTTTCGCGCGTATCCCTGCCGCATCACGCGCTCGAAAGTCTCGTAAGCCTTGTCCTGCTGGCCGGCAGCGGCGCGGGCCGCGATCTCCAGCCCGGTGGTGTGAAAGAACGAGCAGCCGTTCTCGTAGTTGGGAAATTCGGCTTGATTTCCGAGCTTGCCGAAGTCGACCATGTCGCCCGGCTGCGAGACGGGGAACATGTTGGCAGGCGTGGCCCAGATCGCTTCGCGCGGCAGCCTGAACTGGGCGCAAAGCTCGTCGTAGCGGCGGTCGAGGTTTTCCAGGATCCGCTTCCCCTGGCCGGCGTCGGCGATTCTGAAGATAATCGCCAGCAGGTTCTGGTCGGTGTAGAAGTAGCGGCGGCCGGACTCGGGCATCTTCTCGCGGACGTCGATCCAATCCATGTAGAAGCCCTTCTGGTCGTCCCAGAACACCTGGTTGAAGCCGTCCACGAAGCGGCGATGCTCGGCGCGATAGCGCTCGGCCGCCGCGCCATCACCCAGCCAGCCCTTCATCTCGGCCATGGCGTCGAGCGCCGCGCAGCAATAGGCGTTGATGTAGGCGTCCTTGTGGCCGAACTTGATGATGTCCCACCAGTTCGAGCAGTCGCGGCCGCCGTCAGCCATGCCCGAGGTCTGGGGAATCTCCACCACGCCATCGTGATCGCGGTCGAGCGCGAGCAGGTATTCCGCCACGCGGTCCACGGTGGGCATCACGCGCTGAAGGAAACTCCTGGAGCCGGTGTTGAGGGCGTGGAAATACATGGCGAGGATGAAGTGCGGAATCTGATCGTGCAGGTTGCCCCAGGTCACCTTGTAATATCCACCCACCGACCAGCGCGGCCACACGTAGCCGTTGGGCTCGACGCCGGTGTCGGCGAAGAACAACAATTGTTTCTCCAGGGCCGCCGTGGCTGCCCGGGGTATCGAATACAGGCCCTGGATCATCGGGTACCAGCCCATCTCATGAAGAATCGAAACGCTGGCCGGATTGTTGCCGAATATCCAGCCCATCCACTGATTGTGGACGGCGGCCAAGCTGCGAGCGTGAGCGGCGAGTTCCTCGTCGGGCAGCGAAAGGTCGAAGGGTGCCGCGCCCAGGTTGACTCCCAGCTTCAGCATCCACTGTTGCTTCTGCTTCGTTCCCTTCTTACGCACCTCGACGCCACGAGCGCGGTCCACCGTTTCTGCGCCGATGGCCACGGCGTCGACGGTCCCGTCGCTGGCCGGCTTGGCGTAGCTTAGAGACCCGGTCGCAAGCAAACTCTGCAGGCCGAGCCCCGAGGGCGAGAGGGCGATGAGTTGCGCCGCCACGGCCTTCGGCTTGTAGAAGAGATTGGACCAGTGCAGCCAAGCGAGCGGCCCCGGCTGGCCAGAGGCCACTTTGGCTAGCTCCCTTTGGCCCGGCGAGATGACCTCGAACCAACTCCCTTCAGGGAAGCCGGTTGCGCCCTTGCTCTGGCCCTCGATCTGCGCGGCAAGATCGAGGAAGCCGGCAATTTCGGTGAAGTGGCTTCGCGCCGGTCCACCAGGTGCCGCCGGCTCGGATGCGGTGGTCCGCAGGATCAAGGCCGGAAACCGGTCGGCTATAATTCGAGCCTCGCGCAGGAACTCCCGCTGGATGCTCCAGTAGAACTCATCGCCGTCGAGCCCAAAGTCCCAGACCTCCCGCGCTATCGGATCGTCAGCGGGGCCCAGCAGAATACCGTCGATCCTCATCCAGTAAACGTCCTCGTCCGGATTTCCACCCGTTATCTTGAGGGGCAGCGGTACGCGGCTCCCGTGCCATGTTGGCGCCTCTCCCGCCGCTCCTTCGATCAGCAATGCACTGCCGCTGCGCAACTCCGGCACCTTGGGGTCGAGCGGAAGCAAGCTCTCCGTGAAGGGAGCTCCGGGCCTTGTCTGCTCCTGGTTGAGCCGAAAATCGTCAATCCAGACCCCGTCCGCACCGACGTGGAACCGGATGTGAAACATATCATCCCGCAGGGTGAGGATTCGCAGCTTCTCCTCGGGCTCCTTCCCCGGGAGCCACTCCGGTAAACGCCAAGCCGCAACCGCGGCGGAGAGCGTCTCGAGAAACCATCGCCTGGTTTTTTTCATGGCCATTCCCCGGAAGAGAGTAGGCAGAAGGCAGTATGCAGTAGGCAGAAACCATCGGCAAGCCGCCTCGCGGCGAGAGAGTTTAGCCCAGGGCCCGCAGGCGGCCCGCCGAAAAAGTGTCTCTCTTTTCGCATTCTACCTGATGCCTTCTGCCCGCCGCCGTCTGCCGAAAGAAAAGAAAATGGCGGGGGCTCCCTACCTCAGGCCTCTCGCCCTGGGCTACTCTATGTCGCCGCTCCGCGGCTTCCCGACGGCTGGAGGCCTTCTGCCTTCCTCTTACCGCCAAGTCGGCACCGGCTTGCCCTCGATCTTCAGGATCGCCTCCTGGGCGGTATAGGTCACGCGCAGCATCTTCAGCGCCTCCTGAAGCGCCGGCAAAGCGTCCTTCGCATCGGGGCCGATATCGCCCAGCGCCGCGGAAACGCTGCGCAAAACGAACACCGGCTCACCCTTGGTCAGCAGACGATCCGCCAGCGGGTGGACGGCGGCGCGCGCCGCCGGTCCAATCGACCCCAGGGCGTCGGCGGCGGGGGCGCGAACGTAGTCGACAGGATCGTTCAAGGCCCGTGTCAACGCTGCAACCGCGGTCGCTGCCTCAGCCCCGATAGCGCCCAACGCCACTGCGGCGAGGCTGCGCACGCGCGGGTTCGGATCGGAGAGCAACTCCGCCAGCTTTGCCGTGGCTGTAGCGCCCTTGGGGCCGATTTGGGAGAACGACCACGCCGCCGCCTGGCGGACTTCGGCGTCGGAATCCGCCAGGGCAGCCGTCAGTTCGGGCACGGCGGGCGCGCCATCGGGGCCGAAACCGCCGAATGCGCGAATTATCGCCGGGCGCTCGGTGACTGGCGCGCTTTTCAACCTTGCCCGATAAAACGAAAGGGCCTTACCCCGATAAACGACAGAGTCGGCACCAACGCCTCCACGCGGAACTGTCCTGCCGGCCTCGTCTTCCCCTGTCACTGTCGTGGCCAGCTGCGCAGTGGCCTGCGTAACGGGCGGCACCTTCTCCAGCACGACGTTGTCGATGCCGAGGTTGTAGCCGGAGGAGCGCGCGTCCTTGCCCACGCAGATGAAGGCCAGCCAGTGGCGACCCTTGGCCAGATCGAGCCAGCCGAAGCGGCGGTCCACGGCGACGTAGACTTCATCGGCGTAGTTGTGAATGATTTCCGTGCCCGGCGGCGGTACATCGGACTGAGCCCATGTCTGGGTGGTGGAATTGGTGAGCTTGCCGTCGAGCGTGGCCACGTAATCGCCATAGTCAGGGGCCTCGGCGATCTCAGCCAGCACCTCGTAGCGTCCGTCCTCGGCTACGTCAAACGGCACTTTGATCCTGGCGCCGGCACCCTGCCCCTCGAAGAAGAGGAGGTCCTTCGACCAGAACACTTCCTTCTGTACCGACGCTTTGCCTTTCTCCGTGGTTACGTCGTCGATCGAGTTTTCCACTTCAATCTGCGTGGCATTGCCCAGCGGCAGGCGCGCCACGCCGTAGGGCGGCTCCGGCAGTCCCTCGTTCACGCCCGTCTGGTACCAGAAGGCGACGCTGGAAAAAAAGTCCGGGCGCTCCTCAAAGCCGGAGCGGACGGTACCGTCGGGGTTGTAGGTCCAACCGTAATGCTCGATCTCCGCTCGCAGCGACTTGGTGAAAGGGATGGGGTCCGGCACGTGCCAGCGGTATCCGGTCAGCCGCGCGCCGACGCCTTCGCCCTCAGCCACCGGGATGCCGGTCCAGGCGCCATCGGAAACGCGCAACCCCCAGGCGTCGTTGAAATAGTCTTCCGTGCCGGTCCCGTCGATGCGCGTTTTCTTCTCGCCGTCCACGTAGAAGAGGTCGTCGCCCTCGCCGAACCAGCCGTCGGCGGTCTCGACCACGCTCATCACCGTGCCCACGTAGTGGCCGGTCCCCTGAATGTCGAGGAAGCGGTAATTGCGGCCGTGCTCGGTCGGGCGCTCCTGGCGGTAATAAGCGTGGAAATAGGCGATGTCCGGAGAGAGCGACGCGTACTTGCGGTAGTCGACGTGATAGTAGAAGCTGGTGACGAAGCGGTCGCCTTCGTTGGTCACGGTGATGCGGCAGGATTTCCGAAACGGCATCTGCCAGTAGCTGTTGCGCGCCCGGCCGAACGAGCTGTCGCGCACCATCATCGAGTTGAGGTCGCGCTCGTAACCGTGGCCGACACCGAAAAAGTCGCCCAGGGGAGCGTCCACGCTGGGCGTCTTGTGCCCGTCGTAGTAAACCCGCAGCCGCAGCAGGCGCGGCCAGCCGAACTCGTTGTCCGCCACCGTCACCCAGAGGTGGGTCACCGCGCCCGGGCCCGTGAGATCGGCCATCACCAGGGTTTGCCCAGGCATGATGCGCTTGCTGTCGTCGTTGCTGAAGGCATACCGATTGTTGCTGGACATGCGCCAGGCGGAGTAGTTCTTGAGGCGCGGGAGGTCGAGAGAACCGTCAGGGCCTACCACCGGTGCTTGCGGCCAAGCGGCGGCGGCCGTGAGCATCACGTAGACGATGAGTATGGGTCGCATGGTGTGTCCTCGGTCTTGAGAAAAGCAATCCACAGATTACAGCGAAATCAGAGACCAGAATCAGAAATCAGAACCAAGACCGTCTTCCCTTTCTGATTTCTGCTTTCTAATTTCTGATTTCCCTGTAATCTGTGGATTGCCATCGCTGCTTTGAGGCTGGGACTCCAATGAAATTCTTCATCACCGGCGCCACGGGTTTCATCGGCGGGTGTCTGACGCGGCAACTGCGCGAGGCTGGTCACGACGTGGTGGCGCTCGTCCGCTCCTACTCCAAGGCGGGCGAACTTCTCAAGCTGGGCGTTACCGTTTCCGAGGGCGACATCACCGACAAGCACAGCATGCGCCCGCCCATGACCGGGGTGGATGGCGTATTCCACCTGGCCGCCTGGTACAAGATCGGCGCCCGCGACAAGCGTTTTGCTTACGACACCAACGTGGAAGGCACGCGCTATGTCCTCGAATTGGTGAAGGAACTCGGCATCCCCAAGTGTGTTTACACCAGCACGCTCGCGGTCTTTTCCGATACGCACGGGCAGCGAGTAGACGAAAGCTATCGCTACAACGGACCGTGGCTTTCCGAGTACGATCGCACCAAGTGGCTCGCCCATTACAAGGTGGCGGAGCCGATGATGCGCGCCGGTCTGCCGCTAGTGATCGTGCAGCCGGGCGCCGTGTACGGCCCTGGCGATACCAGCGCTATCCACACCATGTTCCGCGGCTACCTGCGGCAGCGCCTGCCCTTGCTGCCCAAGCAGGTAGCCTACTCGTGGGCGCACGTGGAAGATACCGCGCGCGGCCACCTGCTGGCCATGGAAAAAGGGCGCGCGGGGGAAAGCTACATCATCGCCGGACCCGCGCACACCCTGATCGAAACGCTCCAGGTGGCGGAGGGTATTACCGGCGTGAAGGCGCCGCGCATCCACGCCGGGCCGGGCGTGATGCGCGCCATGTCGCGCGTGATGGGAGTGGTCGAAAAAGCCATCCCCCTGCCGCCGACCTTTACCTCTGAGGGCCTCCGGGTCCTTGCCGGCGTCACCTATCTTGGCAACAGCGCCAAGGCCGAGCACGAACTCGGATTCACCGCGCGCCCGCTCGACGTCGGCCTGCGCGAAACGTTGACCTACGAGATGCAGCGCCTGGGCATTAAGCCTCGGTGAGGCACGCTGCGCATCAGACTACTTTCAGAAGCCTCTGCCGCCGTTCTGACCACTCCTCGCTGGAGAAGATCCGCGGACCCACCTCGATCAGCCGGGGTAGCATGTTGAACACCGTGACCGGCGCCCAGCGCCCTCCCTGTCGCGTCCGGAGCCCCCTCTGGTTCATCTCTTCCGCCACCTTCGATAGAGGGTTATCCTGAACGATGAGGTCCATCATCGTCACCAGTACCTCTTTTTCTGGCGGATTCTCTTCCAGGTGCTGGCAGTCGGCCGAGACTCGAAGCCCGAAGGGCACGTCCTCGATGAACGCACCCGGTTCTTCGAGTCCGCCCTCTATCTCGCGCTGCCACTCGACGGCGACCAACTTCCACCCCGCCTGCGTTTTTTCCTGGAAGTATTCCGGGCCCACTGCGCCCCTCATCAATTCGCGAATACGCTCAACTTTTGCCATACTCCCTCCTTTGGCCAACGGCTCCGCCGTCGGCTGTGCGATCAGCCGTCGCCGATCAGCCATCAGCTATCAGCCTGCCACTCGTCAGCACGCCGACCTCTTTGCTGATGGCTGATGACTGAATCCTGAGAGCTACTCGTATCTCAGCGCCACCATCGGATCCACCCTGGCGGCCCGGCGAGCCGGAATGTAGCTCGCCGCCAGCGAAACGGCGGCCAGAATCAGCGAGACGCCTGCAAAGATCACGGGATCCGTGGGGCGAACGCCGAAGAGCAGGCTCGCCAGAAAGCGAGTAAGCACCAGGGCGCCGGCCAGCCCCACGCCTACACCGACCACCGCGAGAGCGAATCCTTTGCCCACCACCAGCCACAGCACGTCGGTGCGCTCGGCGCCCAGAGCCATGCGCACGCCGATCTCGTGCGTCTGCTGGGTAACCGCGTACGAGATCACGCCGTAGACGCCGACGGCCGCCAGCACCATGGCCAAGCCGGCGAAGAGTCCCAGCAGGAGCATCGTCATCCGCCGCGTGCCGACCGAATCCGAGACGATCCGTTGCAGGGTGATCTCATCGTGGACGGGGACGTCTTTATCGATACCGTGCACTTCGTTCTTGATGGCCGCTGTCAAGCCCTCGGGATGGGAAGCGGCGCGCACAACTAAGCGGAAGTCACTTGGGGGGCTCTGAAGGTAGGGGAGATATACCTCCCACTTGGTCTCGGCGCTGAGGCCGTATTGCTTGGTATCGCCCACCACGCCGGCGACGGTAAGCCAGGAGTTCTTGGGGCTCGGATGGCCACGCAGGATGCGCTTGCCGACCGCATCGGCGTTGGGCCAGAACTGGCGCGCAAGAGACTCGCTGATCAGGACCACGGCCGGAGCTTCTGGCGTGTCCGATTCGGTGAAGTAACGCCCCCGCATCAGGGAGATCCCCATGGCACGGAAGTAGTCGGGGCTGACGTCGTGGAAGTCCGGGTGCGGAAAGTGCCCGATCGCCGGCAGCGGTTGACCCTCGATGGTGATGTCGCTGCGGCTGTGAGAGTCTGTCAGAGGAAGTTGATTGCCGAGGGCCGCAAACTTCACCCCGGGCAAGCTGCGGATGCGGTCCAACGACTGCCGGCAAAAGGCCGCGACCTGATCGGACTTGTCGTACTTTGCGCCGCGCAGGTTCACTTCCATCGTCAGAACGTTTTCCGGGTTAAAGCCCGGGTCGACCGCCAGCAGGCGGCGAAAGCTTTTGATCATAAGGCCGGCGCTGACCAGAAGCACGAGGGCAAGGGCTATTTCTGAGACCACGAGTACGCTCCGCACCTGGCGGCGCTCGCCGCCGCCGCTGGCGGTTCTTCCGCCCTCCTTAAGGGTTTCGTTCAGGTCCGGCTTCGAGACCTGGAGGGCGGGCACGAGGCCAAAAATCGCGACCGTCGCTATAGAAAGAATGCAAGTGAAGAGGAGCACCCAGGAGTTGATGGCCACCGGCATCCCCATGCTGACGTCTTGCGGGATCAGCGTCAGCAAGCCCTTGAGTCCCCAGGCGCCGACCAGCAACCCCAACAAGCCGCTGACGACCGCCAGGACCGCTCCTTCGGTGAGTAATTGCCGAACCACGCGGAGGCGGCTGGCGCCGAGAGCAGAGCGGATGGCAATCTCCCTTTCCCGCGCCGCGCCCCGCGCCAGCAGCAGATTGGCGACGTTGACGCAGGCAATGAGCAGGACGAACCCCACAGCGGCGAACAACACCAGAATCGGCGGGCCGCTGTCGCCCACGAAGGCGTCGCGGATGGGGGACATAGTGACGCGATAGCCGGTGTTGGTATCAGGATACTGCTGTTCCAGCCGCCGCGCGATGGTGTCCATTTCCGCCTGCGCCTCGGCGGGCGTGACTCCGGGCTTGAGGCGCGCTACCACCGTTGTGTCGTTGTGGTCCCCGCGCTCGGTCATGCTGTCTTCGCCCATCCATACGCCGATGGGCGTGTAGAGCTGACTATCCTCATACATGGTGAGCTGGGGCGGCATCACGCCGACAATCGTAAACGGTTTCGCGTCGAGAGTTATCGTTCTCCCCACCACACCGGACTCCCCTCCGAAGCGCCTCTGCCACAGGCTGAAACCCAGGATCACGACCGGCTCAGCGCCCTTCTTGTCTTCGTCCGGCCGAAAGTCGCGCCCGAGAAGCGGCTTCACGCCAAGCGTCCGAAGGAGATTGGAAGAAACTGCGCTGCCGCCAATATTCTCCGGCTCGTTCACGCCGGCGAGATTGAAGTCCCTCGGCTGGAACGTTGCCATATCCTCGAAGACGTGGTTCTGCTGCTTCCAATCGAAGTAGTTCGGGTAGGCGACGGAGACGTGCGGCTGCCGCAAGTTAGCTTCGCGCAAGAGCATCAGCCGGTTGGGATCGTGGAAGGGAAGCGGCTTCAGCAGCACGGCGTTGACGACGCTGAAAATCGCGGTGTTGGCGCCGATGCCCAACGCCAGCGCGATCACAGCCACCACCGTGAACGCAGGGTTTTTCACCAGCATCCGGAAACCGTACTTAAGATCTTGGAGAAGCGTCGCCATAATTCCTCCATTGCGTGATCGGGTGATCGGGTGATGGAGCGATTCAAAAAAAGAGGTCTCCGATTTTCAATCACCCAATCACTCAATCGTGCAATCACCCAATCCTCATCATTCGTACCGAAGCGCCACCATCGGATCGACTTTCGCAGCGCGCCGTGCCGGAATGTAGCTCGCCGCCAGCGACACGGCGGCCAGAATCAGCGAAACCCCTATCAACACCATGGGATCCTTGGGGCGAACGCCGAAAAGCAGGCTCGACAAGAAACGAGTGAGCGCGAGCGCGCCGGCCAGCCCCACGCCCACGCCGACCGCCGCGAGAGCGAATCCCTTGCCCACCACCAGCCGTAGCACGTCGGTGCGCTCGGCGCCCAGCGCCATGCGAACGCCGATCTCGTGCGTCCGCTGCGCGACGGAATGGGCCACCACACCGTACAGTCCGATGGCGGCCAGCGCCAGCGCCAGCAGGCCGAAAGTGCTGATGAGGCTCGCCGCCATTCTCTGCTGCCAGAGAGAGAATGCCATTTGCTGCTGCATGGTTTTGACGGCGAAGACCGGCAGGTTCTTATCCAGGGACGCGATGGTGCTCCGCACCACTGCCGCCACCCCGGCTGGAGCGGAGGCGGTGCGGACGATGATCGTCGGCCTGCCGTCGTAGTTCTGGAAGAGCGGAACGTACATCAGCAGGGGAGCGTCCCCTACCAGAGAACGATATTTGCTGTCTGCCGCCACTCCCACCACTTCCACCGGCGGACGAGGCGGTCCAACGAGGGTGGGCCAACCGATGCGCTTGCCAATCGGATTCTCACCCGGCCAGAGATGCTCGGCCAGCTTGTGGCTGATAATTACCACGCCCGGGGGACTGCTCGATGTAGTCCCCGGAGCAAGGCCCGTGCCCGGCGCAGCGGAAGCCCCCCGCCCTCCGCCCGGCTTTGCCTGGAGAAGGTTCCCGTCCTGGTCGCGAAGCAAAGCGGCTTCGTCGTGCTCCGTGAAATCCCGCCCTGCGAGGAGCGGGATTCCAAGGGTGCGAAAATAGTTCGGAGCGATGGTATCGACATCGACCCTTAACCCCAACTCCAGCTCATGGCCGCGCAGGACCTCCTGAGACGGTTCTTCTCCGGGATGAAAAATGGATACGCGTGTGCTCCAATCCTCCGGCGGAACCGTCATGGCCAAGCTCGCCGAAACTACTCCCGGCGCCGACTGGAGGCGATGGAGCATCTGGCGGTAGAAGGATTCGCCCTGCTCTGCCGAGTACCCTTGCCAAGTGAGGTTTACGGACATCAGCAGCACGTTCTTGGCGTCGAAACCCGGGTCGGCGGTGAGTATCGTACGCATGCTTCGCAATAGCAGCCCTGCTCCGGTCAAGAGGACGAAGGACACGGCGACCTGGCTGATGACAAGGAGGCGCTGCAACGCTGAGGGTCGCCGCCCACTGCCGGGCGACCCTTGCTTCAGTGAACTCGCCAGGTGAGGCCTTGACGCCTGCAAGGCCGGAACCAGAGCAAAGGCGATGCCGCTGAGCGTGGCAACGAGCAACGTGAAGGCGAGGACTCTCACGTCCAGTCTGGGGGAGAGATTCCGCAAGAAAGTCGAGGGCTTGGTGAGGGCGATCGCCACCCCAACCACCCAGGGAGTCATCAGCAACCCCAGGCAGCCACCCGCCAGGGAAAGCACCAAGCCCTCGGTCAACAACTGGCGGATCAAGCGCGCCGGAGTTGCCCCCAGCGCCAGACGAAGTGCAATTTCGCGCTGCCGCCCGGTGGCGCGGACGAGGAGAAGTCCGGCTACGTTGGCACACGCAATCAGCAGCAATAGCGCGACCCCGGCTAACAAGAGACCGAGAAAGCCGCTCAAGTTGGCTCGATCATCCGGATCGAGACCTACCCCGCGCACCACAGCAACCGATCGCCCAGCGTTGGTATTGGGGTATGCCAGTTGGAGTTGTTCGGCGACGCCCCCTAGCTCCGCCTGCGCTTGTTCCACGGAAACGCCGGGCTTGAGCCGTCCGAACACGAGCAGCCACCCCCAGGCTCGTTCATCAAAGAAATGGTGCCCGACGGTCCTGGGCATGGCTTGGTTCAACATGCTCATCGGCACCCAAACATCAACTGGTTCGCCGGCCATCGTGCCAGTGAACGGCCGGGGAGCCACACCGATCACCGTGAACGGGAACCCGTTCAGATCGACTTTCGTGCCCACCACGTTCGGGTCGGCGCCGAACTTCCGCTCCCACAGCCCGTAGCTCACCACCGCCACGGGATTTGCCCCGAGTTGCGTGTCGTCCGACGGGGCGATCAAACGCCCGCGCTTTGCCCTTACGCCCAGCACGGAGAAGTAGTTGCCAGTTACCACGTCGCCCACTATTCGTTCCGGCGCCCCCTGGCTGAAACTCATGGCCGTGTAGACATCCGCTGCCAGGCCGGAAAAGGAGCGGTTACGATCGCGGTAATCGGCGTAGTCGGGAAATCCAAGATGGTTGAACTGATCATTCTTCTGCATCCGCCAGAGCGACACGAGCCGTCCTGGGTCTTTGATACCAGGCAACGGCCGGAGCAGAACGGCGTCGACCAGGCTGAAGATCGCGGCGTTGGCGCCGATACCCAGCGCTAAAACGATCACCGCCACCACCGAGAAGGCAGGGTTCCTCGCCAGCATCCGCAGGCCGCACTTGAGGTCCTGAAGCAATGTGGTCATAACTTGTGTTACCGTTACGATTTGGCGATCGCGTGATTGAGCGATTGTGCGATTGAGATTCCAAGAAGCCTTCTTTCAATCGTTCAATCGCCCGATCACCCAATCGCTCAATGGCTCATTCGTATCGCAGCGCCACCATGGGATCTACCCTCGACGCCCGCCTCGCCGGGACGTATCCGGCAACTGCCGCGGCCAGTACCATGAGCAACGCCGCGGCCGCGATGGTCAAGGGGTCCGTGGGCTTCAACCCAAACAGCAGCGTCGAAATCAGCCGCGACGCTTCCAGCGACATCACAATCCCCACCACAATTCCAATCGCCAACAGCACCACGGTCTCTCGCAAGACCATTGCCAGGATCTCCCCGCGGTTGGCGCCCAGCGCCATGCGGATGCCGATCTCCCGCGTTCGCTTGCCGGCGGCGAAGGCCATAATGCCGTAGACGCCGATGCACGCGAGCAGCGCGGCCAGGAGTCCAAAAAAGCTGGTGAGACGCGCGAACAGGCGCTCCTGGAATAGGGATCGGTCGATCTGCTCCACTTGGCTGCGGACGTCATAGAGAGCGAGGTTGCGGTCAAGGCCCTGGACTACTCGGCCGACGGCGGGGGCGATCTGAGTAGGATCGCCCGCTGTACGGACCTCGAAGTGCGTCGCGCCCAGCCAATGGAGGTCCTGCAAGCAGGGCAGGTAGACCGTGGGAGGAACGTCGCCTCGCAGATCAGCGTACTTGGCGTCGCCCACCACCCCGACGATCTCAAGGTCGCCGCTGGACTTCTGATCGCCAAACCCAAGCCGCCGGCCGACGGGGTTGCCGCTGCCTAGAAACTCGCGCGCGAACTTTTGGTTTACCACCGCCACCTTGGGCGCTGCTTCGGTATCGCCTTCCCCGATTCCGCGCCCGATTACCAACGGGATGCCCATGGTCTCGAAGAATTTGGGGCCCACCTGGTTCACGTAAGCGTCAATCTCGCCGCTATTTCGCCCCGCCTTCGGCACGTATCCCTGGATGAACGCACCGTTAATCGACACGCCGCCCTGGATCAGCGAGTGCATCGACATGGTCACCGAACGCACGCCGGGCAACGCCTCGACGCGGCGCGTCAACTCCTGATAAAAATCGGCCAGTCGCTGGCCCTTGTAGCCGTCCTGCGTCGGATCGATGCCAAACAGCAGCAGGTTCCGTTGGTTGAAACCGGCGTTGACGCTTTCCAGATTGGTGAGCGTGCGGACGAACAATCCGGCGCCGACCAGCAGTAGGAGCGAAAGCGCGATTTGGCCGACAATCAGCGCCTTGCCGAGTCCCAACCTCAGGTTCCGTCTGCCGTGCGCCACGCCCGACAAGCCGGCGTTTTCTTTGAGCGCGGGCGTCAGTTCCAATCGCGTGCTGCGCAAGGCGGGAGCGAGCCCGAAGAGGATTCCCGTCAGCAGCGATACCGCAGCAGTGAAGCCAAGTACGCGCGGGTCAGGCGTCACGCTTAAACTGACCGGGTCGCGCCCGCTCGACATGAACGCCACCAAGAGATCCGTAGTCCAGAAAGCGAGGATCAAACCGAGGATTCCGCCTAACCCGGCCAGCAGCGCGCTCTCGGTCAGCAACTGGCGAATCACCCGCCCTCGCCGGGCGCCGATGGCGAGTCGCACCGCGATTTCCTTCTGTCGCGCGGTGGCTCGAGCCAACAACAGATTCGCAACGTTAGCGCAGGCGATGAGCAAAACCAGCCCGACCACGGTCATCAGGATGAACAACGGCTTGGAGAACTGGCCACGCAATTGGTCGAGCCCTTTGCTTCCTGGTTCGAGTTCCAGGTGAGGAATGGCCTCC